>Ga0207657_10001194_pt1 | contig 27626 bp, 27 predicted proteins | sample KBSC33metaG_FD_184316 | JGI IMG/M metagenome (GOLD analysis project Ga0207657, IMG submission 184316) | Corn rhizosphere microbial communities from Kellogg Biological Station, Michigan, USA - KBS C3-3 metaG (SPAdes) (version 2) | ecosystem: Host-associated > Plants > Roots > Rhizosphere > Soil ...
CAAAAGCGTCGGACAAGAGTGTCCGACCCACAAACCTCTCACGCTTAGTCCAGCCTGACCAGGAATATCTTGTCGGCGTCTGCGTGGGTTTCGCGGGCCACTTCCTCAGCCCGCTTGCGGTCGTCTTTCAGGACCCGGACGCGAACCCACCAATCGCCTACCGGGCTGCTGAAGCGCAACACCTTCGCGGTTTTGTAGCGGCGGGTAAGACGGTCGGCCAATTTATCCGCGGCGTCTTCATCCTCGAATGCTCCGATTTGTACGGCCCATCGTCCGCCACGATCGGAAGGTGCTGGCGTGCGCAAAACTTCCAGCCGGACCGGGGCGACGCCTGCCTTCCAGACATCTGCCTGCTTGGCCGCGGCCAGTGAGAGATCGACGATTCGTCCCTTCACAAAAGGACCACGATCGGTAATGCGAACAATAGTCGAATGCCCGGTCTTGAGGTTGGTGACTCGCACCGTCGATCCCAGGGGAAGGGTCAGGTGGGCGGCGGTCAGTTGATTCATGTCATAGATCTGGCCGTTGGAGCTGCGGCGGTTGTGATATGGAGCGCCGTACCAGCTGGCCTTGCCGGTTTCGACGGAAAGAGGTTTTGTGCCTTCGGGAATCGAGAGAGCGCCCGCGGCGTCGTTCGTCGCCTCCCGTTTTTGTTCACTGGAAGGTGGTGTGGCTTGAGCCCGTCCTGGCGTGGCGGGGACAGCTGGGGGAATGGACGCAGTCGCAGGCGCGGCCATGGGCGGTGGAGGCGGAGGACTGACCTTGGCCTGCTTCTTTCCGCCGCAGCCGCTTAGTATGAGGACGGCCAGCGTCAGAAGAAGGATCCAGACGGACAAAGGGGCTCTCAGCCGCGATCGGACTTGACCTGGTCCAGATAATCCGCCAGCCTCGACATTTTTTCGGCCGCGACCCGCAACGCTTTGGTGGAGTGTTGACGGACTGCCGGTACAACTTCGTCGTTGAGATAGGCGATGAATTCGGCGGTCTCCTTCTCCATGCGGTCGGCAGCCTCGGCCACCGATTTGTTTACGCGTGCAGAGGCGTCCTCTACCTTGCGATTGAAGTCAGTCATGCTGACAGTGTAACTGTCGAAGCGCAAAAATGCGCACCCCGCCGCGTGGGATGGCAGGTCTGGTCATTATTCTCCCCGGATGGGGCGTGGTCAACGGGGGAATACAGGCAGTAATCAGTCGTCAGTAGTCAGTCGTCAGGCAGAACCGAGCATAAATTCGGGATTAGGGGTTGGGGCACCGACGACTGACGACTGCTCCAAGACTGCTGTTAGAATTCTGGCCATGAAGAATCGGCCGGCGATCTGTGTCCTGCTGACTGCGCTGCTGCTGCTGTCCGGTTGCACAATGTGGCGCGAGCATCCTGGGAGCACTAAGTGGACAGATGCAACCGGCGGCGAAGGCCTGGAGCGCAGCTTCTGGAAAGAAGTGAAGGATAAAAAATGGAATGAGCTGGAGCGTCACATGGCCGGCAATTTCATGGCGGTATCGCCGGACCAGGGCCGGCTCGACAAGGCCGCCTCGCTTGCCCATCTGCAGCAGTTGAAATTGGATGACTACACTCTCGGGGATTTCCAGACCGAGCTGAACTCCGACACTTTTGTGGTGAGCTACACCGTCGCCATGCGGGGGACGATTGCCGGACAGCCCCTGCCCTCGGAGCCGGTGCGCATGATGACGGTCTGGCAGAAGCAGAAGGCGGGATGGATGGCGATCGCTCACTCTGTCCTTGGGGCGGAGAAGAAATAGTCCTGCTTGCGAAACAGGATCGCCGGTGGCAAATCTTCGCGTGACCAATTATTCCGCAATGCTCCCACGGGATCGCCCGAAATTCGATGCGCCGGAAATTCGGCGCTGGCGACGGCGCCTGCTCTCGTGGTACGACCGCAACCGGCGGGACCTGCCATGGCGCCAGGACCGCGATCCCTACCGGGTCTGGCTCTCGGAAATCATGTTGCAGCAGACCCGCGTCTCCGCGGTGGTCGAGCACTACCGTCGTTTTCTGCGGCGATTTCCGACGGTGCAGAAACTCGCCTCGGCGCGGGAGCCGGCCGTGCTTGCCGCCTGGAGCGGGCTGGGATACTACCGGCGTGCCCGCATGATGCATGCCGCCGCGAAGGCCATCGTGAAGCAGCATGCCGGAAGATTTCCCGGCGGCATTGCGGAGCTGCGCGCGTTGCCCGGCATCGGCCGCTATACGGCCGCGGCCATCGCCAGCATCGTGTTCGATGTGCCCACGGCCGTGGTGGACGGAAATGTGGAACGCGTGCTGGGGCGAGTCTTCGGAAGTGGTTTGACCGGCGAAGGATTCTGGCAGGCTGCCGAGGCCCTGCTGAGCCGCAAGCGTCCCGGCGATTTCAACCAGGCGATGATGGAGTTGGGCGCGACCGTATGCCTGCCCCGCCAGCCGCGATGTTCCGCCTGCCCGGTGTTCGGCCTCTGTGCTACGCGCGGAGATCTCGATGTCCCTAAAAAATTGAGCCGTCGGCAGCGCCGCGATATCTGCTACGCGCTCGATCATCGCAACCGCTCGGTTTTCCTGGTGCAGCGTCCAAAACATTCGTCCCTGATGCCGGGGATGTGGGAATTGCCGGAAATTCCTGCCGCGAAGCAGCCGAACCCGGGCAGTTTCACGCTACGGCACTCCATTACTGTGACGGATTACACCGTCCGCGTGATGCGTGGCCCGGCGCCGGGGACGAGCAAAGGACGATGGGTGCCCAGGAAAAGCATCCCCCAGCTGCCGCTGACTGGATTGACGAGAAAAATCCTGCGCGAGGCTCACGTCATCCAATGAGAAGGGCATGAACCTGCGCCCATGAAATGGTTTCACCATATCTTCGGAGTACTTGCGGGAGAACGCACGATGGCGGCTTTGGAAAAAGGGACGACAGCTCCAGACTTCACTTTGCCGGCGATGGATGGCAAACAGTTTTCGCTGCGCGAGGCGCTGGCGCGCGGGCCAGTCCTGGCGGCATTCTTCAAAATTTCCTGCCCCACCTGCCAGTACGCGCTGCCCTTCCTGCAGCGCATTTACGAAGCCCACGGAAGCAAGGCCGTCACCATCGTAGGTATTTCGCAAAACACTAAAAAAGACACGGCTGCCTTCATCAGGGAATATGGAATAACTTTCCCCGTTCTGCTCGACGACACCAATTCCTACCCGGTTTCCAATGCTTATGGGCTTACTAATGTCCCCACCATCTTCTGGATCGCAGGGGACGGCGAAATCGAGATCTCAAGCGTGGGCTGGGTGAAAAAAGAAATGGAAGAATTTAACCAGCGTGCACAGGCCCCGGCCACCACCGCGCAGCCACTATTCCACAACGGCGAACAGGCCGCCGACTTCCGTGCGGGTTGAAGTTCGAAGAACTAGCCCGCGGTCGCGGGCTAAAGGCGGGGTCGGGCGTCGGACTTCGGACGTCTCCCCCTGTCATCCTTAGCGTAGCAGACCGATTCGCGAGCGAATCGGCCTGCGGAGTCGAAGGACCCCTATTTCTTCAATGAGGCCGTGCGATGGGTTTTCCTTGGCGACGATTGGACCAGCACAACGGTGCACAGGTGCTATAGGGGTCCTTCGACTGCGCGGCTGCTTCGCAATGCGAAGCAGCCACTTCGCTCAGGATGACATTTCGAAGAGCGGGAGGCTGGTGCCCGGCGCCCGAACTCCAACTCCCGTCCTGCCTTTCCTTCCCGTACAATACAAAGTTCTCTCAGCCCACTTGGAGCCTTGAAGCATGCGCAGGAAGCTGGTGCCGCTGTCTCTGATTTTCCTGATCTGTGGAGTGCTGGCGCAGAATTCATCCCGTCCCATGGCGGTTCATCTTTCACCGGCCGCGATTGCTGCATTTCAAAAAATCGATGCTGAGCACATTCGCGCTCATGTCCGCTTCCTGTCGCACGACCTCCTCGAAGGGCGCGGCACCGGGCAGCGCGGCGGCGATATTGCAGCGGAGTACATCGCTACACAATTCGCCCTGGATGGCCTGAAGCCCGCCGGCGACAACGGCACTTACATGCAGAAGGTCCCCATGGTCGGCATCACGCTTGCGCCGGGTACTACATTTTCACTGGTCCCCAACAAGGGGCGCGCCCGGGAACTCAAGCTGCTCTCCGAATATGTGGCTCAGGATGAAACTCAACAGCCGGATTCAACCGTGAATGCAGAGATCGTTTATGTGGGCTACGGCATTGAGGCCCCCGAATATCAGTGGGACGACTACAAGGGCGTTGACGTGAAAGGCAAAGTCCTGTTGATGCTGGTGAACGAGCCCACCTCCGACGATCCCAAGTTCTTCAAGGGCAAGGCGCTCACTTACTATGGCCGCTGGACATATAAGTACGAGGAGGCCGCGCGCAAGGGTGCGGTGGGCGCGATCCTGATTCACCAGACCGAGATGGCGAGTTATCCCTGGGAGGTGGTACGCAACTCGAATTCGGGCGAGGAGTCCCATCTCCAGCTGGACGGTTCGCCCAAACTGAAAGTCGCCTCCTGGATTCATCTTGATGTTGCCAAAGAACTGGCCGCCATGGCGGGCACGGATGTGGCCCAGATGATGGCGCAGGCGCGCTCGAGGGACTTCCATCCCGTGCCGCTTCCGGTGAAACTGCAAGCCCATATGATCAGTAAGGTGCGACCGTTCGAGTCCAACAACGTGATTGCCATGCTGCCCGGCTCCGACGCGAAGTTGAAGACCGAAGCTGTCATGTACACCGCCCACTATGATCACCTGGGCATTCGTCCCGACATGCCGGGCGACAACATCTACAACGGCGCCGACGACAACGCGACCGGATGCGGCATCCTGCTGGAGATGGCCCACGCCTACGCGATGGCAGCGCAGAGGCCGCGGCGTTCCATCCTGTTTGCCTCAGTAACTGCGGAGGAACAGGGCCTGCTGGGTTCCGAGTATCTGGGCAAACATCCTCCCATTCCGGCCGGGAAGATTGCTCTCGATTTGAATTATGACGACGTTCCGCCGCTCGGCGCTCCAGAGGAAGTGGAAGTGTCGGGCAGCGAGCGCACTACCTTCTACCCGACGGTGCAGGCGCTGGCCCAGGAATTTCGGCTGGCGATTCGTCCTGATTCGCATCCCGAGGCGGGACACTATTACCGCTCCGATCATTTCAGCCTGGCCCGGGTGGGCATTCCTGCGTTTTCCATCAATGAAGGCGTCAAGTACAAAGGCCACGATGCGGCCTGGGGGATGCAGCAGGCCAACGAATATACCGAGAAGCACTATCATCAGCCCAGCGATGAATATCATGCCGACTCGGATTTCACCGGCGATGCGGTGATGGCCCGCTTCGGCTTTGCCCTGGGATGGCAGGCTGCCAGTTTGCCCAAGGTGGTGGGCTGGCAAAAGGGCGATGAGTTCGAGGCGGCCCGACTGAAGAGCGGTACGAACTGACGAACTTTGCGTGTGTAGTCGCGGGCGACTCGCCCGCGTTTGGCAGAGACGGGCGGACGCCCGTCCTCCATTTCATTTCATTCAGCTCAGCCTTCCATAACTTTGATGGTAGGGCTGAGAATGAGCGTGGGTTCGGTTACACGTTGCACATCGTCCGCGGTCAGCCCGGGAGCCACTTCTTCCAGCACCAGTCCGGTTGGGGTCACCTGGATCAGCGCCATTTCGGTGACGATCGTATGCACGACTTTTACTCCGGTCAGGGGCAGGGTGCACTTCTTCAGGATCTTGGGCTGAGAATCTTTGGTGGTGTGCTCCATGGCCACGATCACGCGGCGCGCGCTCGCCACCAGGTCCATGGCGCCACCCATGCCTTTGACCATTTTGCCGGGTATCATCCAGTTGGCCAGGTTGCCTTCCTCATCCACTTCCATGGCCCCCAGCACGCTCAGATCAATGTGGCCGCCGCGAATCATGGCGAATGAGTCGGCGCTGGAAAAATACGCCGTACCCTTCATTTCGCTGACCGTTTCCTTGCCGGCATTGATCAGATCACAGTCTTCCTCACCCTCGATGGGATAGGGACCAATGCCGAGCATTCCATTTTCCGACTGGAGAATCACGTCCATGCCCGGCGGCACATGGTTGGCTACCAGCGTTGGCATGCCGATGCCGAGATTGACATAGAAGCCGTCGCGCAGTTCGCGGGCAATCCGCTTCACGATGCATTCGCGTTTGTCGGTATCTTTCATAAGAGCAGTCGTCGGTCGTCAGTCATCGGTCGTCAGCATCAAAGCCCATTGTCCAGGCCGCAACAATGGCCGCCGACGACCATTTCACGACCGACCACCGACGACTGACGACTATCCTCTCTTCCTTACCGTTCTGCGCTCGATTTTTCTTTCGAAAAGTTCTCCTTGAAAAATCCGCTGCACGTAAACGCTGGGGGTGTGAATCAGGTCGGGCTCCAGTTCACCGACCTCGACCAGGTGCTCAACTTCTGCAATCGTCACCTTGGCGGCAGTGGCCATCATGGGATTAAAATTGCGCGCCGTCTTGCGATACACCAGGTTGCCCCACTTGTCGCCCTTCCATGCTTTTACAAAGGCAAAATCCGCCTTCAGGGCGCGCTCCATCAGATAGGGGCGTCCGTCGAACTCGCGGGTCTCTTTGTTTTCGGCGATGATCGTGCCTACGCCGGTAGGGGTATAGAAGGCAGGAATGCCGGCGCCGCCGGCGCGAATCCGCTCGGAAAAAGTTCCCTGCGGCACCAGGTCCAACTCCAGCTTGCGCTGCAGGACCAGTTGCTCGAGCAGTTTGTTTTCCCCCACGTAGGTCCCGATGTGTTTGACAATCTGGCCGGCCGCCAGCAGGAGTCCGTTGCCCAATCCGTCCACCCCGACGTTGTTGCTGATGGTGGTCAGGTTCTTCACGCCTTTGCGGACCAGGGCGCGGACCAGATTTTCCGGAATGCCACAAAGTCCGAATCCACCAATCATGATGGTGGCGCCATCGGGGATGTCCTTGATGGCCTCGTCGGCACTGGCTACGACTTTGTTCATCGGAGGTTCACTTGCGGAACCCAGAATTCTAAATGAAAATCAGCAAGAACCAACCACGGACGCACAGAGACACCGAGAAATTTCATTTTTTGGTTTTCTCTGTGTCTCTATGACTCCGTGGTGAGGTTTTTCTCAGATGATGGGCCCGCTCGAACTCCAGCGCCAGTTCGCGCGTGTCCAGATTTTCCCGGATGTGCGCCAGGCGCTGTTCCAGCTTCAGCAGGGCCTGCCGGATATTCTTTTTGTTGGTAAGCGCGACGTCGCGCCACATCGAGTAAGGACTGGCCGAAATGCGCGTCATCTCGCGCAGGGCGCGCCCTCCGGTTTCGAGCAGCGGAGCGTTCTCGCCATACTCATCCACCAGAGTCGCGGCCAGTGCAGTCGAGATCAGCTGCGGCAAGTGGCTGATCCAGGCACAGAGCTGGTCATGCGCATCGGCATCCATGCTGGCTACACCTGCGCCGATTTGTTCCACCCATTCCAGAAACTCCCCACTCAAGCCTTCGAATATTTCCTGTCCGGGAGCCGGCGTAACAAACCACACCGCACCCTGAAACAAATCAGGGTCGGCGGCCTCGACTCCTGATTGTTCTTTCCCCGCCATGGGATGTCCGGCGAGATAACGCCGGCCAACGTTTTTGCCGAAGATGGCGGTCGCGCGGGCCAGAACCTCACCTTTGGTGCTTCCCACGTCAGTCATCAGAGTCTTCGGCGCCATAGCAGGGCCCAGGCGTCCGATCAGTTCAACGATTGCGCCCACCGGCGCCGCCAGCACCACCACCTGGCTGCCTCGCACGGCATCAGCGGGATCGGTATGGCCCTCATCAATCGCGCCTTTGTCCCGCGCCTGCTCCAGCACCGGGGCGCGGTCGCAGCCGACGATCCGGCCAGCGAAGCGCCGTTTCTTTAGCGCCAGCCCGAAGGAGCCGCCGATGAGGCCCGTTCCGATGATGGTGATTTGGCGAATGGACATGCGGATCAACCGCCGAGAGCGCCGAGATCGCAGAGAATAAGACTTGTAAACCTGGCGCCCACTGCGCTCTCGGTGGTGGAAATCAAGCTACTTTGCGCCCCACGGCTGGGGCGATCATGCGCAACTCGTCCATCAGTTTGGCAAACTGATCAGGAAAGAGCGACTGCGCGCCGTCGGACAACGCCTTGTCCGGATCGTGGTGCACTTCGATCAAAAGAGCGTCCGCGCCCGCGGCCAGCGAGGCCCGGGCCATGGGCGGCACCTTGTCGCGCAGTCCCGTGCCATGCGACGGATCAGAGGTCATGGGCAGGTGCGACAGTTTCTTGATGATCGGAATCGCCGACACGTCCAGCGTGTTGCGGGTATAGGTTTCGAAAGTGCGGATACCGCGTTCACACAGAATCACGTCGTAGTTTCCGCCCGCCATGATGTATTCGGCGGAGAGCAGCAACTCTTCGAGCGTGGCCGCGATGCCGCGCTTGAGCAGGACCGGTTTCTTTACCTTGCCCAGTTCGCGCAGCAGATTGAAGTTCTGCATATTGCGCGCGCCCACCTGGAAAATATCGATGTAGGGCAGCATGAGCCCGATCTGCGAGATTTCCATGACCTCGCTGATCACCAGCATATTGAAGTGATCTCCGGCCTGGCGCAAAAGCTTGAGCCCTTCCTCGCCCATTCCCTGGAACGAATAAGGAGAGGAGCGCGGCTTGAAGGCGCCGCCGCGCAGCACCCTCGCGCCCGCCTTCGCCACCTGTTCGGCCACGGTAAAAAGCTGCTGCTTCGATTCCACCGAGCAGGGCCCGGCCATCACGACTACCTGGTCGCCGCCGATCTGCACCCCGCGCGCCAGCTCGACGATCGTTCCCTGGGGACGAAAACTGCGCCCCGCCAGCTTGTAGGGCGCGCTGATGCGGTGAACGTGCTCCACCCCGGACAGCACTTCGAGATTGCGCGTGTCAAAATCCACGCGCGCGCCCACCGCGGCCAGCACGGTCTGGCGCTCACCCGTAGTACGGTGCACGGAGAAGCCCATCCGGACCAGGTGTTCTACCACCTGCTGGATCTGCTCATCGGTCGCCGATTCCTGCATTGCAACGATCATAAGAAGCTGTCAGCCCTCAGCTGTCAGCTATCAGCGAAACCGTTGTGACTGACGGCTGATAGCTGATGGCTGAAAGCTGCCTTCAGTCATTCACATCGTTATCCAGTTCCGTATCGCCTCCGCCATCGGCGGCGGCCCGGGGCGCGATTTCCTGCTGCTGGATTCCGCGCATGATATCCATGATGCGCTCAAAAATGCGGAGCAAGTCGCGGTCCGGCAAGGGGCCCGGATTCACGCTCCGTACATTGTCGAATACCTTGCGCTCGCGGTCGGGCTCGTAAATGGGCATGCCGGCAGCCAGCTTCAACTTGCCGATTTCGTGCGCGGCCTGGGCGCGCTGGCTCAACAACTCCACCAGCTTGCGGTCCAGATCGTCGATCTTCCTGCGCCAGTCGGAAATGTCCATAGCCCTCAGCCGTCAGCTCTCAGCTAAAATCGCCGTATCATGATTGAGTGGATGGCGAGCGAAGACGACTCCCCGCCAAATCAATAACTGTTTATCTCGTGACTGACGACTGACGACCGACGACTGAAAGCTGCTTTACAAATTGTGCCACACTCTCCGCTTCTTTGCCCGGATTGCGTTCAACGATCTCGACGATCGCGCTGCCCACCACCGCCGCGTCGGCAAATTTTCCCACTGCTCTGCATTGCTCCGCAGTGGATATGCCAAACCCTACCGCGAGCGGCAAGTCAGTATACCTGCGCAAGCGGGCCACCAGTTTGGGCGCGTCTTCCGGCATCTTCTGGCGGGCCCCGGTCACTCCGGTTCGCGAAACCGCGTACACGAATCCGCTGGAGGCCTGGGCAATCTGCTTGAGTCGCGCATCCGTGCTGGTGGGCGCGGCCAGAAACACGGTTGCAAGATTCCTGTTGTGCATCTCGGACAGATATTCGCCTGATTCTTCCACCGGCAAGTCGGTGATCAGCGCGCCATCCACACAGGCGTCCTCGGCGGCGGCCGCGAAATTCTTTATTCCCATGCGCAACACCGGGTTCAGATAGGTGAAGATGATGAGTCCGGCCTGCGACTTCTTTCGGATTTGGCTGGCCAGGTGCAGCACCTGCAGGAGGGAAGTCCCGTGGCGGAGCGCTCTTTCGCTGGCTCGTTGAATGACCGGCCCGTCGGCGACGGGATCGCTGAACGGAACGCCCAGTTCAATGACCTCGGCGCCAGCTTCAATGGTAGCCAGGGCGATGTCCAGCGTGGTCGCAAGATCAGGGTCGCCGCAAGTGAGATAGGCGACGAGAGCGGGACGGTTTTGGAATCGTAGCGGCATCGTTAACAGGAAAGCAGAAAAGCACTTCTCAAAATTCCTCAATGACTCAATTCTTCAAGCTCATTCCAGCTTCAGGTTCTCGCGCAGGATTCCAATGTCCTTGTCGCCTCGTCCGGAAACGTTCACGATCACGACATCGGACCTCTTCATCCTGGGAGCGCGCTTGATCGCCTCCGCGACCGCATGAGCGGATTCCATAGCCGGAATGATACCTTCCATTCTGGCCAGCACAGTGCAGGCTTCGAGCGCTTCCTGGTCATTTGCCGAAACGTATTGCGCGCGGCCCGTGTCCTTCAGCCAGGCGTGTTCCGGGCCAATCGAAGGATAGTCCAGGCCGGCTGAAATAGAGTGCGTCGCTGAAATCTGTCCGGCCTCGTCCTGCAGCACATATGAGTAAGTGCCCTGCAACACGCCCGGCGCCCCGCCCTGGAAACGCGCGGCATGATCGCCCAGGCGCCGGCTCCTGCCGCCAGCTTCCACGCCGATGAGTTGGACCTTCTTGTCCTTGATGAAATCGTAAAAGATGCCGATGGAGTTTGATCCACCACCCACGCAGGCGATGATCGCCTTTGGAAGCTTGCCTTCAGCCTTGAGAATCTGCTTTCGCGCTTCGCGTCCAGTGACCTTGTGAAAGTCGCGCACCATGGTGGGATAAGGATGGGCTCCCAGCACGCTGCCCAGCAGGTAATGGGTGGTGCGAACGTTCGTGACCCAGTCTCGCATGGCTTCGTTGATCGCGTCTTTCAAGGTGCGCGAACCTGAATTCACGCCGCGGACTTCCGCGCCCAGCAGGCGCATGCGGAAAACATTGAGCTCCTGCCGCCGCATGTCTTCCGTCCCCATGTACACGACGCATTCAAACCCCAGCAGCGCGCATACCGTGGCGGTGGCCACGCCATGCTGTCCGGCACCGGTCTCGGCGATGACGCGATGCTTGCCCATGCGTTCAACCAGCAGCGCCTGCCCCAGGCAGTTGTTGATTTTGTGCGCGCCGGTGTGAAGCAGATCTTCGCGCTTGAGATAAATCTTTGCCCCGGCCAGCTCCTTGGTGAGGCGCTGAGCAAAGAAAAGCGGCGTGGGACGGCCGGCATAGGTGTGCAGCAGTTCGTCCAGACGTTTGTGAAACTTGGGGTCCCGCCTGGCTTTCTCGTAATGCCGCTCCAGTTCGTCGAGCGCCGCCATGAGAGTCTCGGGGACGTAGCGTCCGCCGTACACGCCGAAGCGTCCGGCTGCAACTGCCCGTACAGGTTGGATTTTCGCTGTTGCCATCTTCAGTTCTTCTTGTCTGCCTGCCGAACCGCCTCTATGAAGGCGCGAACTTTTTTCGGGTCTTTCTTCCCCGGCCTGGCTTCGACGCCGGATGCAACATCCACTCCCCAGGGCTTCAGTATATGGATCGCATCGGCGACGTTTGTTGAGTTCAGGCCTCCGGCCACGACCACGTTCACGTCCTTGCCGATGGCTTCTATCGTCGGCGCGGCGGTGTTCCAGCCAAAGACTCTCCCTGTGCCACCCGGCAAGTGAGGCGTGCCTGAGTCAAAGAAAAGGGCGCTGATCCCGAGACCTCTACTCTTTAGCCACTCAGGGCTACTATGCTTTTCGGCCGGCATAACCAGAAAGACCTTTACGTCCCGGGTACTCTTCAGCTGCTGTAAAGCCTCGGGCTCGAGGTATTGGTCACCGTGCAATTGCGCTGCGGTTAGACCTGCCAGCGTTACAGTGAGCAGAACCCGCTCAACCGGTTCCTCCACGAAGACTCCGACCTTTTCGATGCCCGGCGGTACTTTTGCTGCAATCTTTCCTGCCGCTCCCACACCGATCTTTCGCGGGCTCTTCTCGTAAAAGACAAATCCCAAGGCGTCAGCGCCGGCATCAACGGCCGTCCGAGCGTCTTCGAGATTTGTGGTGCCGCAAATCTTGATCCAAGTCATGGACCCCAGTCATGGACCCCAGTTCCCAGTTGCCGGTTGGGAGTTCTCAGAAAGATTTCGTACTGAGGGCAGAGCCTTCGCGTTCTGCTTCTGCCAATAGAGCCTTCAGCGCTTCGCCAGGCGATTCCGCCTTCATCAGAGACTCGCCGATCAGGAACGCCCGATATCCCGCCGCGCGCAACCGGGAAATATCCGCGCCGTTGTCGATGCCGCTCTCGGCGACGGAGACTGCATTCTTCGGAATCATTTCCGCCAGCCGGAGTGCGGTATTCACGTCCACCTTGAAGCTCCGCAGATCACGATTGTTCACTCCAATGAGGTCGCAACCTGCGTCGAGCGCGCGGCGCAACTCTTCTTCACTGTGGGCCTCGCAGAGCATATCCAGGCCCAGTTCGCGGCTCTTCTTGCTCAGGGCAGCCAGTTGCGCTGGCGAGAGCACCGCAACAATGAGAAGGACCGCATCGGCGCCGTGGGCCCGCGCCTGCAACAGTTGAAACTCGTCCACAACGAAATCTTTCTGCAGGCAGGGAAGCCTGGCAGCGGCGGAAGCGCGCTGCAAATTCGCCAGGGAACCCTGAAAAAACTCTTCATCCGTCAGCACCGACAGTGCGGCCGCTCCTGCCGCTTGCAGTTCTCCAGCCAGACCTGTGGGATCAAAGTTGGCGCGAATCAGCCCGCGGGAAGGCGAAGCCTTCTTCAGTTCGGCGATGACGGCCGGGCCCGTCTGGCTCGCCAGGGCGCGCCGAAAGCCGCGCGGGGTGTGGTGCTCGGCCTCTCGCTCCAACTGGCGCAAATCGGTCGAGCTCTTTCCATCAGCGACCCGGCGGCGCGTGGCGGCGACGATCTGATCCAGGCTGGCAGCCATAGGGAATCTGAAGATTATACGGGAAGACGCGCGGAGGGCGCAGGAAGCAGAGCGCCCCTGGTGGTTAAGGCCTTAGGCTCCTATAACCACCAAGGACACGAAGGTGTACGAAGGAATACCCGCTACCATGGGCGACGCTAACTTATTCAGTCGAGAACTTAAACACAGTCTGTGACTGAAATTTCTTCCCAGGTCTCAGGATGGTTGAGGGAAAGTCCGGATGATTGGGCGAGTCCGGAAAATGCTGCGTTTCCAGGCAAAAGCCGTAACGCTGTTTATAGACGTGCCCGTCCTTCCCGGTAATCGTTCCGTCCAGAAAGTTGCCCGAGTAAAACTGCACTCCGGGCTGCGTGGTCAGGACCTCGAGCACCCGTCCGCTGGTGGGTTCGTGCACCAGGGCGGCGCGAGTGAGGCTGTTGTCCTTGCGATTGATTACCCAGTTGTGATCATAGCCGCGTCCCAGCACCAACTGTTCGTAGTCCTGATTGATGCGCTCGCCGATCGCAGTGGGCTTGGTGAAGTCCATGGGAGTGCCCTGGACAGGTCGCAACTCGCCGGTCGGGATAAGGGTCTTGTCCACTGGAGTAAAGCGGTCCGCATTGAGCAGGAGATGGTGCCCTAGAATGTCGCTGTTACCCTCACCGGCCAGGTTGAAATAGGTATGTTGGGAAAGATTCAGCGGCGTGGCCTTGTCAGTGGTGGCTTCATAATCCACGATCAACTGGTTGTCGTCGGTCAGAGTATAGGTGACTTTGACTTTGAGGTTGCCGGGATATCCTTCCTCGCCGTCTTTGCTCAGATAGCTGTAAGCAACTCCGACACCTTTTCCGTTCTTGAACTCCTTGGCCTCCCAGAGCTCTTTGTTAAACCCGTTGGTTCCGCCATGCAGGGAGTTCGGGCCGTCATTTTTGGCCAGGGTATATTTCACGCCGTCGAGGGTGAAGGTGGCGTTGGCAATCCGGTTGGCGTAGCGCCCGACGATGGCGCCGAAGTAGGTGGGGTTTTGCAGATATCCGTCAACTTTGTCGTAACCGAGGACAATGTCGCCCAGGTTGCCGTTCTTGTCCGGCACTCGCAGCGACACGATGATGCCGCCGTAGTTGATGGTGCGTACTTCGAGGCCCTTTGAGTTGGTTAATGTGAACAGATCGACCGGCCTCCCGTCCCCGGTTTTTCCAAATGATTCTTTACGAACCTGATGTTTACCTTTTGCCGACGCAGCCTCTCGTCCCATGACGCTGGAGACGAAGAGTGTCAGTAGCAGAATGTGAAGGATTGTCGTTTTATGGTTCATCATAGCTGGTTGCCGAAGCCATCATGGGCGTTCGCGCCGTCAAGGTTAGCACGCTCCGCGCCCTCGGACATAATTTCTCGCGCCTGGAATAGGCATTCGAAATCGACTTGAGGGGTGCTTACCTTAGTGTGGTCTGCCACGCATTTTCTGCCCTTCCGGCGCCCCACCATCCCCTCCGAACCTCTTACAATAAGGGAATGTTTCATCGAGTCCACTTTTTGCAGCTGACTTTCCTATTGCTGTCGGCGAGTTTGCTCCGGGCGGACAGTGCGGCCTTTGATCTGGCCGGGCCCAGGATAGAAGTGAGAGTTACCCGGGCGGGAAAAACGCTGCCTATCTCGCGCGTGCCCAACCTGCAAGCCGGGGACCGCCTTTGGATCCATCCCGACCTGCCGGACGGGGAATCCGTGCGTTTCCTCATGATTCCGTCATTTCTGCGCGGTTCGACCAATCCGCCTCCGGAGAACTGGTTCACGAAAGTGGAAACCTGGAACAAACATGTGCGTCAGGAAGGGGTAGTGATCACGGTGCCGCCGGGGGCGCAGCAGGCGCTGATTTTTCTTGCTCCTCAAACCGGCGGAGATTTCGGCACCCTGCGCTCTGCGGTGCGGGGGAAGCCCGGAGCGTTCGTGCGCGCGTCGCAGGACCTGAACCAGGCCAGCCTCGACCGTTCCCGTCTTGACAAGTATTTAAACGCAGTAAGGGAAATGTCGGGTGGTGAGGCCAGCGCCCTGCATGACCGGTCGGTGCTCCTGGCCCGCAGTCTCAACATCAAGATCGACAATGAATGCTTCCAGAAGCCCAGGCAGCAGCAGGAATCGTGCCTCACCCAGAATCCTGATCAACTGGTGCTGGATGACGGCCACAGTCAATCCATGGTAGCGGCGCTCACTTCCGGGAGCGGGCCTGATCTGGTCGGGCAGTTGAGCACGACTCGATTAGCGGGCGGCGGAGTCTATAGCCCCTACGTAGGGGCGGTCGTGGACCTGGCGAAAATGATGGAAAGCTTTCGGACCCCGGAGTACCGCTATATTCCGGCGCTGGCCCTGCCGCACCTGGGTGAACTGAATCTGAAGCTCAACAATCCGCCGTCGTTTCGCAAACCGATGTCGGTCATGGTGGTAAGTCTGCCGGCGGTGGAAGCCGCGCAACTGCCTCCCCTCCGTTCGGTGGACGCCAACCAGGTGCCGTGTCTGGAAAAGCCGGAACTGCTGCTGGCGGCGGAAGGCGCTCCCGTCGTCTTCTCCACCGACTACGCACACAACATGGTTTTGCACGTCACCGACAAGGCGGGCCGTGCGCTTGATCTGCCTGCCACGGCAGACGCAGCGCGCGGCGGTTTCTTGATCGCCAACCGCAGCGTCGCAGCAGACAAGCTGGAAAGCGAGGTGAAAGCGACGCTTCGCGGCAACTGGGGCTTCGACTCCTTCGAGGGGCCAGCCTTTCGCCTGCAAAACTCCCATCCGGCAAAGTGGGTCCTGGCCCCGGCCGACCAGAGCGCGCTGGTGGTGGGCCGCGAGGACACCCTGCATTTCAAATCGGATGCCGCCTCCTGTGTCGAGAGCATCACTCTGAAAAACGAAAAAGGACAATTGCTGAAGCCAACCTGGAGATCACCGAAAGCCGATGAACTGGAACTGAAAGTTCCGCTTAAAGACGAAGCCCCGGGGAGGATTACCATGCTGGTGAAGCAGTACGGTGCCGGCAAGGTGGACGAAGTTGCGCTGCGCAGTTATTCCGAGGCCGCAAGCCTGAATACGTTTTCAATTAATGCCGGCGATAGTCAGGCAACGCTGATTGGGGCCCGGTTGGACGAGGTAGCCGGGGGAGAAGTGAACGGTATCCGCTTCGCTCCAGCAGGGCTCTCGCGCGCGGACAATAAAGATGAACTGCGGCTGGCCACCGACGCCAAAGATGTTTCCGCGCTGCATGCCGGCGACAAAATTACCGTCCACATAACACTCAACGATGGGCGGATGTTAAATGTTGAGGCGGTTGTCGGTCCAGCGCGCCCCAAAGTCACGCTGCTCAACAAAACCATCCAGCCGGGACCGACGCCTTCCGCCATTCGCCTGGCCTCTCAGGACGAATTGCCCCAGGACGGGAAGCTTTCTTTCTTCCTGCACACGGAAATCCCGGAAACATTTCCACGCTCGGAAAAAATTGAGGTGGCTACCGCGGACGCGTCGTACAGCGCATCCTTGAGCCTGGACGATGGCACCCTGGTCCCGCAGGATGGGCAAACGGTCATGGCGGTTTTCGATCCGCTGAAGAGTCTGGGAGCTTCTGCCTTCGGCCCGCTTCGTTTCCGGGCAGTGAGCGGCAATCTCAAGGGGGACTGGCAACCTCTGGCGACCCTGGTGCGGTTGCCCATCCTGAAGGAAGTGCGTTGTCCGGAGAGTCCTGACCAGCAATGTACGCTCTTCGGAACCAACCTCTTTCTGATCGGCGCGGTCGCTTCGGACCCCGAGTTCAAACGTTCGGTCCCAGTTCCCGTGGGATTTGCACAGTCCACCCTGAGCGTGCCGCGTCCTGACGGCACCCTGCTCTACATTAGGCTGCGGGACGATCCCTCGGCGGTAAATCCGGTGTCTTTGCCGGTTTTGCCCCTCCAGCCATGAGTCGAAAGAAACCGGTAGAGTTAAAAGGGGCTAACGCCCGCAATCGGGAACGGCGAGTGAACTTCCCGGGGTATCACAAAAAAATTCCCCATGCAGGCCTCGGCTGGGCGCGGTCTTGAGGTAAACTTCTGATATTGGATTTACGCCGATCATGAGAAGAAAATTCCTACGAACGCTGGTTGTGGTCCTCGCCGCCTTTGCCGCGATGTTCATGGCGATCCAGCACGACGATCTCAGGGAATTTGATACTGCGTACATTCAACGAGAAGTGTTGAGGGAGTCCAGAGAAAGCCTTCTGGCTGAATCGGACCGGCAGGCGGTTTACGTCCCGCAGTTCGCTTCCTTCTCCAAGAGCAGGTACATCGCGAGATCCGCTCCGATTACGCCCTCTCCAACATTGTCCGCTTTCTCCACCTGCGTTCTTCTTTGCTGAGACTTGCCTCCCCATTAGCGTGAGCCCCGGAGACCTGCACCGTCTGGCAGCGCAGGATTCTCTCACCCCATGCTCGCCAGCAAAACCTCGATTAAAGGAGAAACTTTCCCATGCAAATAGTCTCGAACGCTGGTACTCAAACTGACTGGAAGCAGGCTTTTCAGGATGCCGTATTTGAGCTGGACCCGACGCGCCTTCTGCCGAAACTGGAGAGGGCGCAGCGGGCCATCGAAGACCGGCTTGCGGAAGTACACTCGGGCGATAGCAGAGGTCCGCGCGAACTGATGGAACTCGAAGACGCACAACGCACCATCCGATACCTGGCCAAGCACGAACTGCAAGCCTGAACCATTGCGTTGGCTGGTGCGGAGGAGCATCATCCGCATTCAGCCAACGCCCTTTTTCAGCACGGGCGCTGTTTCCCGAGCCGGAAGGAAATTGCAGGGAATCATATCCGCTGATACACGTGGAGACAGCCGTCCTCAGCTGTCGGATCGAGCGCAGCTCGACTTGGCCTTTCGGGAAGGTCTAGCGGAGGTTCGCTCCGCCGGACAGCCGGGGGCGGCTGTCCCCACGTGGGTTCCTTCTGATTTGGAGGGAATTGCATCAGTGGGGATGCTGCCGCGAGCGGCCGCATTAGAGAACGGGTTACAACGAACCAGAACCGTGGTGCCATCGAAGGGACTCGAACCCCCACACCCTTGCGAGTACATGGACCTGAACCATGCGCGTCTGCCAATTCCGCCACGATGGCACAAAAAAACCGGGATGCGGCATTTCTTCTCGAGGCCGCCTTCCAGGAAGGACTACGAGTAATATTCTACAGGGGGAAAGCAGACTGTTCAAACTGCAGACTGCCATGGAAAATTCCACCAAGCCGATCGATGCCGTAGCAAACCTTCGTGCACTTGCCCACGATCTCAGCAACTCGCTGGAGACGGTCCTGCAGGCTGCCTATCTCTTGCAAATGGCAAGACTCGACGACCGGAACAAGAAATGGGCGCAGGTGATTGACGGCGCCGCGCGCGATGCCGCCCGCATTAATGGTGAGATCAGGAAAATACTGAACGCGCAGGGTTAGGTCGTTGGCCATCCTGAGCGCAAGCAGCCCATTCGCTTGCGAATGGGCTGATGAAGTCGAAGGACCCCTATCATCGCGACGACCGTGGCCGGAAGTTGGAAACACATAGGTCCGCAAGGAAGCAGAATAAATGAAGCAGGTAGCGGTCCTTCGACTGCGTGGCTGCTTCGCGTTGCGAAGCAGCCCCTCCGCTCAGATGTCAACTGGAGGTTAACGGCCGACGGCGATGTTAGCCTTCCAGCTTCGCCGTCATCGTGATATTAGCCTTCAGGAGCTTGGACACCGGGCATCCGCTCTTGGCATTTTCCGCCGCTTTCTGAAACGCCGCGTCGTCGGCGCCCGGCACTCGCCCCACCACGTCAAGATGCACGGTGGTGATGGTCCAGCCGGAGTCAAGCTTTTCCAGGGTCAGCGTAGCCGTGGTTTCGATGCTCGAGGCGGTCAGATTCGCGGCGCCCAATTGCCCGGAAAGCGCCATGGAGAAGCATCCGGCATGCGCCGCCGCGATCAACTCTTCGGGATTGGTTCCGGGCGTGTTTTCAAAGCGGGTTGCAAACGAATACGGAGTATTTGACAACACACCGCTGCTGGACGAAACAACTCCTTTGCCGTCTTTGAGACCGCCCTTCCATATTGCGCTTGCCTTGCGTTGCATGCGAATTCTCCTGATCTTTTTTGAAATGGATTGCGTGTGATCATTGTAGCCGCACGCAAGCCCCGCTGTCAGGGAAGCTGTGTGGTCGCGGGCGACTCGCCCGAGGCCTTTGACTTTGAGGATCGAAACTTAAGTTCAATGGGGCCGCCGCAGTTTTTTGAGCTTGAAGATAAACTCAGCAGGGAAGGAAGAAGGTTACCCACGGCCTTTGGAGATTGACCTCGCCTTTCGCGGGCGAGGTCGCCCGCGGCCACACAACAGCATTTCATTTCACCGCGGGCAGGTCGCTGTTCCAGCAGTTCGATGTCATCCGCCAGATTCCCAGGCGGCGCCAGACCTGCACAAACTTGCCCCGATCGGCGACTGTCGTGCCATTCGCCTGCTGCACGGCCGCCGTGTAGCGGCCTATTTCCACCGCCATGTCGCCCGACTCCTCCACCCGAATCGTTTCCAGGCGAAGGTTCTGATATCCGGCTTCGCCGAGTTTACCAAGCATCAACTCGATCGGCTTCTGTCCCTGCACCAAATCGTGTTGCGGCGGCATTAGAAAACCGTCCGATGTAAACAGAGCGGCCGCCTGGTCATAGTTCCCGGTATTGAAGGCGGTGGCAAAATCCTGCGTGAGTCCGCGGACGGCGGACTGAACATCCAGCCATGAATTGGCGCTTGCAGCACTACCAGACGAAGAGCGGTACATCAGCTACCTCCGGGAGAGGGACGGCGCACTGCTTTCCAGGTTGCGACGTCGGTTGCCCGCGATTCTAACTCAAAGCTGTGTGGAAAAGTTCCGGCGTTGACGCAGGGGCAGATGTCCGCAGCTGCCCGGCCGAGCGAAGCTCCGCAAGAAGCCTGGCGAGTCTCGCATCGCCGTCCCGGGCGAGGGCATCAGGGCCTACGCATACCTGCGGCCGAATCGGAGTTATCATGAATGCATGTACTTCGAACAGTTTTATCTCGGTTGCCTGGCTCACGCCTCTTACATGCTCGGGTCAGAAGGCGAAGCGGTGGTGGTCGATCCGCAGCGCGACGTGGATCTTTACCTTAAGGCCGCCGAAGAAAACGGGCTTGTTATCCGCCACATTTTTGAGACCCACCTGCATGCCGATTTTGTCTCCGGGCACAAGGAACTCGCCGCTCGCACTGGAGCCAGGATTTATTTCGGGGCGCAAGCCGGGGTCACATTTACGCACGTCGCCGTTCAGGATGGCTTCGAGTTGGCCTTCGGCCAGGCTCGCATCAAGATTCTCGAAACCCCAGGGCACACACTGGAAAGCATTTGCCTGGTGGTCACTAGTGATGATAAGCAGGCGGCGAAGCCGTGGGCTGTATTGACCGGGGACACGCTGTTTATCGGCGACGTCGGCCGTCCCGATCTGTCCCGGACGCTCACTCCGCAGCAGCTGGCGGGCATGCTCTACGACAGCCTGCATGACAAGCTGCTGAAGTTGCCGGACGAAGTGCTGGTGTATCCCGCCCACGGCGCAGGTTCGCTGTGCGGCCGTAACATGCGCGCCGAGCGATCGTCCACGATTGGCACCGAGCGTCTCACCAACTATGCTCTGCAGATCCCGAGCCGCGAGGAGTTCATCCGGCAATTGACCACCAACCTGCCGGCGCGTCCCGAATATTTCCTGCAGGATGCGGAGATCAATCGGGGAGGAGCGCCTGCGCTGGCCGATTTACCCGAGCTGAAAGCCGTCACGCCCGCGGAACTGAAATCCATGCTGGACGAGGGCGTGATCGTGCTGGATCTCCGACCTGGTGAGCAGTTTGCCGCCGGACACGTGCCGGGTTCCGTCAACATTCCGTTGTCGGGCCAATTCGCTTCCTGGGCGGGAACGATTCTGGGTTTGTCGTCGCGCCCCGTGCTTATCGCCGATGCGCCGGAGCAGTTGACGGAAGCCCGCCTCCGCCTGGCCCGGGTTGGCATCGAGGCTGAACGCGGGTACCTGGAAGGCGGCGTCGCCGGCTGGACGGGCGCGGGATTCGATCTCGTAACGCTGCGCGAGATCACGGTGCAGGAGTTGCAGCAGCAGCTGGCGAAAAACGGAATGCAGGTGCTCGACGTGCGCCGCGAAGCAGAATTCATGGCAGGCCACATTGAAGAAGCCGCGTGGTGGCCCCTGGACCGCTTCCGGATTTCTCCGCCCGAGGTTGATCTCAATGTTCCGCTGGCGGTGCACTGTCAAAGCGGCTATCGCAGCATGATTGCCTGCAGCCTGCTGCAGCGCGCAGGTTTTAAAAATGTGGTCAACGTCAGCGGCGGATTTGGCGCCTGGCAGGAAGCAAAGTTGCCGGTAGCCACGGGTGCGCCGGTAGAAGCATAAATCCTTGATGGTTGTGTGGTCGCGGGCGCCCCGCCCGCGGCTTTTGACAGTCAACATCCTGAGCCGCGGGCGAGGGCGCCCGCGCCACACAAATCCCTGTAGAATGCTGCTACCAAATCAATGATCACTCTTGCCAACGTTCAAGCTGCCCTGGAGCGCATTCGCCCTTCCATCTATCTTTCGCCCTGCACAATGTCCGTTACGTTCTCGCAACTCACCGGCAATTCAATTTATCTGAAACTCGACAACCTGCAGAGGACGGGCGCGTTCAAAGAGCGCGGCGCGCTGAACAAATTGCTGACCATGAGCGCGCAGGAACGCGAGCAGGGAGTGATTGCAGCTTCAGCAGGGAATCACGCGCAGGGATTGGCCTATCACGCCGGCCGGCGTGGGATCAAAGCCCAGATTTGCATGCCGCTCACGACGCCACTGATCAAGGTTTCCGCCACCAAGTCATACGGCGCCGAAGTCATTCTTCACGGCGCCAACTACGATGATGCCTGTGAAGAAGCCATCCGGCGCGGTGAGCAACAACACCTCACTTTCATCCATCCCTTCGATGACGATGCGGTCATCGCCGGCCAGGGCACTTTGGGACTTGAAATGCTGCAGCAGCACCCCGCAATCGAGGCGGTCGTCGTTCCCATTGGCGGAGGCGGGTTGATCGGCGGCATCGCCTGTGCCATCAAAGAAACCAATCCGAAGATTCAGATCATTGGAGTACAAACCGCGCGGCTGCCGTCGATGAAGGCGGCGGTCGCTGCCGGAAAACCCGTGACCCTCCCCGCGGCCGCCACTGTCGCGGACGGCATTGCAGTTCGCCGGGCCGGCGACCGCACTCTGCCCCTGGTCCAAAAGTATGTGGACGACATCGTTACCGTGGACGAAGAAGAAATCGCCAACGCAGTTCTGCTCCTGCTGGAGCGCGAAAAGACCATGGCCGAAGGCGCCGGAGCAGCCGCGATCGCCGCCCTGATCAATCGCAAGATACATATGGCGGGAAAGAAGATTGCGGTGCTGGTCTGCGGCGGCAACATGGACGTTACCCTGCTGTCGCGCATCATCGAGCGCGGGCTGGTGAAGGATGGACGCCTCGTCCGCTTGCGTGTCCATCTTCCTGACTACCCCGGCGCCCTCCACCGCCTGACCGGAATCCTCGCCGACCATCGGGCGAACATTGTGGAGACGTCCTACGATCGCGCCTACTACGGAGTAAATCTGGGAGAGACAGCCATTGATATAACGATGGAAACCCGCGGCCCGGACCAGATTGCCGAATTGCTCTCCGCCCTCGTGGCCGCAGGCTACTCCCACGAAAGAGTGCTCTAGGAGGCGGGTTCAAAAAAGAAGCCCCCTGGTTCTTTGCAAGCTGTCGCTGCGGCTGAGCAAAGAAAAATCTCAACCCCAAAAATCCAACGTCAATTGCGCCGGACAGGAGTGTCCGACCCACACACGATCACTTTACGCCGGTCAGCTCGCGAATGATCTGGGCCTCTCGCTCCCGGTAGGGCTTGCCGTCGGCATGGAAGACTTCGTGAAACCACACCGGGGGCTTCTGCAGAACATATGGTTTCTCCCAGGAATCCCATGGCAGGTAGGTCTGCGTCTTGCCCGCCACCAGCCCCCAGTTGATCGCCGCGACGTGGTGTTTCTTAGCTATCGGCAGGATCAGGTCAAACGTACTTCCCATGGGGCGGGCCATGTACTCGGTGCACAAAATCGGCCGGTGATAGCTTTCCAGCTCTTCCACCCGCTTTTCGAAATCCTCCGGCCAGCTGTAGTTGTGAAATGAAATCACGTCTGACTGTTCCAGTTGGATGCGTGCCGTCGCCGACAACTTTTCCGGCGACGACCAATCGCCTTCCCAAACTCCGCTGGTGAGCGGTTGCGACGGGTTGGCCTCGCGCGCCCAGCTGAAGACCTGGGGCAACAGGGCCAACACCAGTTCCGCTTTGTTCTTCAGTTCGACAGCGCCATACGCTCCCCCGTTGCCGTTGTTGGGCTCATTCCACACGTCCCAGGCCAGCACCCGCGGATCATTGGCAAATGCTGCGACCACGCCCTGCACATACTCTTTGAGCCGCGGATATTGCGCCGCATCCTTCAGCGCATTCGCTCCCGGACTCTGCACCCAACCCGAATTGTGCACCCCTGGAATGGGCGGATGTTGCGGGCCGAGCCTGGGGAAAGGGTCCCAGCAGGAATCGAAGAGCACGAACACGGGCCGGATGCGATGTTTGGCCGCAATGGTCAGGAAGGTGTCGATTCTGTGCCTGAAGCCTGCCGCATCCTGCTGCCAGAGCAGGTCGTGGAGAAACACCCGCATGGTATTCATGCCCAGGCCCTGGGCCCAGCCCAGTTCCTTGTCGATCTCCTGCGGATCGAAAGTGTCCGCCTGCCACATTTCAAGCTCGTTGATTGCGCTGGCCGGAATAAAATTGCTGCCCACCAGCCAGGGCTGCTGCTGGTACCAACTGTTGGCTTTTTCCTCGGACCAGCGCGACGCGACAGCGAACCCCAGGCTAGAGAATGCAAGAATGAGCATCAGGATTGCGCAACTCGATCGTTTCACGGCCGCCTCCCGCACGCTGCCGGAGTTTCCATTTTCCATCCTCCCTGAACGTCACAAACGCAAAGATAATCCTCCAAAGCTCGATCCCTGCGCAAGACGGTACGAATGCGATAACCCCGCGCCGTAATCAGTTTCTTCCCCGAAAGAGAATCGTCAGGCACCGCTCGGGGCGGCTTCAATTCTGGGTCTGGTTCGATTCCTTTATGATCGCGTCCGCAGCGTTGCCGGCCACGACCCAGCTTGCCGACCCGGCCACGACGGCTTCATCCTCAAACCACAGGAACCCGAAGTCATCGATGCACTCCGGAAAATCCGGCTTGATGATGATGTATCCCGGAATCACGGCACCCGGGATATAAGCATTGTCGGCGCGATTGTTGCTGTACGTCTGCGTCTTCGAGACCGTACCGACTCCAGCTACATACGAAGTGCTGGATACCGGGTGCGTGCCGAGAATGTAGTTGACGGCGCGAAGTGTGTATTCGGGGCCCACGAGATCCGGAAACGCTCTGTGCAGGAAATACATTCGGATCGCCATATCCACCACGGCGCCCGATCCGCCCCAGGTGCCGAGACTGGGGGGCACGCCGAACGGGGTGGCGTCCAATCGAGTGTCCAAACCCGCCATGTACGTTTTTACCGCTTCCCGCATTTGAGCTTTCGCGCTCGCGTCCAGATAAGATAATGCCCGGACTGCTGTCCAACCATGGAGGTCCATCTGCTGCGGGGTAATCATCTGAGGGAACAATTCCTGCAGGCGCGACTTGTATGGCTCGGCACCATGAGTAGCGATGGTCAATTCGAGAGCCGCAGCCCAGTCCAGTCCCACACCAGATCCGCCACGGCCGGGTGGTGGCGCGGTCTGCGCGCCGGTCGCGCCGGGGCTTGTGGCAGTAGCCGAGCTGCCTAGTGGGTTGCGGCCGCCCTGAGCGCCAGAGACCACACCCTGAGATGCGGCCAGTACACCTGCTGCGGGCGCACCTGCCGGAGCCTCTCTGCCGGGGCCGCGGTCAACCGGATACTGAGCAGGATGGGCCTTCGCATCTTTCCATGCTTTGATCGCGGTCTCGAGGCAGTTTTTCGCTAATGGGTCATCCCAGCCTTTCAGCGTATCCGCCGCAGCTGCCAGCGCCGCAATGGCATTCCACTGGAAATATGGGTTGTTGGTGGTGAAGATCCAGCGGTCGTCCGGCCTGCCGGAGTAGTCGCCCTTGGTTTCGTTCGGGCCGAGCTTCGGGTCGTAAATGCGGCCGTCAGTTTTCGACGCTCCGTCGCCCAGGTGTGTGTACTGGCGCAGATCCGGTTCATGAGTGCCGCGGATGGCGTGGCCGATGTTTTGAAACTGCGCCAGGATGAGCAGCGCGCCGTGCTTGACTTGCTGCACCGTATCCGGCACGCCATCGGGACGGTGCATCTCAACCTCACGGGAATTTTCATTCACAGTAAGCTCGTCATACCTGAGATTGAATTCGCGATACGCCAGAGCGAGACTTTGAATCACGTTCAGTTGCGCAGGCTCCTCGAGATCGAAGTCGCCGGCATCGTACCAGCCGCCCACGTTCATCCCAGGGATGTGATCGCCGCCTTTGTACTTCCCGTCCGTTGCCGTGACCTGGTTCCAGCCGTCGAATTGTTCCCCAACTACGGGCGCCATACGGCCATCATCCAGGTGCGAAGCGCCATGCCACACGCGGTAGCCTTCGCGAACCGAAACATGATCCATCTGCGCCGCAATGTGATGGTCCAGGCTGTCCTGCCAGATTTTGGCGTAAGGGTCTTTTGAGATAGGGAAGGGCGCCGTGCGCTGGCCTCCATACTCGAGAACATAGAGGCCGGGGTCCTTCACGGGAGTGAAGTCGAATTTCGAATAGACGTAGCGCAGCCAGGGTGTTGAAGGCGTGAGCGGGCCCTCGAACACCTGCCTATAAGAGCCGTCTTCCATCAGCCGCAAGACTCTGGCCGTCTTGGGAGCGTTGTACTTCGGGTCGAGTTCGAGGACGGCCACTTTTGAAAAGCCCGGCGCATAGCCGACCTGACTGTGCGCGATCATCGGGGGCCGGGTCCAGTTCGGAATCACGTCCGGCCTGATGTGCCAGACGATGGCGCGGGTGGTTTTGCCCGAGGGGATCAGCGAACGCAACACGAACCAGCCGTTCTGCGCCCGGTCGCGCCCATCGAACAGCATGAGGTTGGCCGTATCCGATACTACATTCACCCGGGCCAGCGCATCATCTACTCCCAGGGTGATGCTCTTGCCTTCGGCGAACGGCAACGGCTGAGTGTATCCCTTGGCCTTGTCCCAGTCCTCCAGGTAGTACGCCTTTTTCGGTTCATCAGGCAGGGGCAGAACCTTCGTCATCGGATCGTTAGGCGTACGCGGAAAAATGCCGGCTTTGCTTCCATCCACCAGGTAAGTCTTGCCCATGTAGATCGAGGGCAGGAACTCCAGGTTGAAGCCCGCGCGCCCCGCCAGTTTCTGCGGTAGCGGCTTGTCGAGATTGATGCTGACCTCCACGCCGCCTGGCTCGGCTGCCACTTCCAGCGTGTAATCGAAGTCGAAGGTCGGGAAAGCGAGGTTGGCGGTCAGCCGGTTGTTCGCCTTGTCGGCATGGCGGCCTTTGAGGGTTGCCACGAGGTCCCACTGCTCGGGCGTTGGCATCAGGCGGACGTCGCCGTTAGTGGCGATGCGCTGGCCGTGGAGAATCATCTCCATTGCTGTGTTCTTTTGGTCCACAAAAACGGGATGGTACGTGCTGTCGTAGAGAAAAACGCTGAAACCTTGAGCATCGAGGTAATTCTTGTCGGTCACCTTCATGGCAAAATCGGCGCCGACCAGGCCCGGGACCCAGATCAGGATCAGGAGGAGAGGAACTTTGACTCGCATGAGCATAGATGGAGGGTAATACTGCTCCTTTGCCCCAACATGATATGACATGCACGCCGTCTGGCCGCCATTTGTTTCCAGGCGCGGAGATTTCCGGGACGGTAGATGGAGCGGTTAGCTAGACTCGGTAGCTGGACGATGAGCGGCCCCGCAATCAAAGCTGGAGATTGGAGTCTGCGACAAGTTTTTCTACCGACCTCTCGGAGAGAAGGGCCGTAAGTGTAATGACACTGGAAGGTGATAAAATCTTTCGCAGGTTGCTCTCATGATCTCGCCATGCGGCGTTTGGGAGGGATGGATTGCAAATCGTATGAGCCGTGACCTGTGCAGATCTGCGAATACATGCACTCCATTGCACAGTTTCGCGCTCCCAGGTGCGAGCGACAAACGAATGTGGTGAAATATCTATTTCCAAATCTAGCACTTCCACCAAGTGCCGGGATGGCGGAACTGGCAGACGCAGCGGACTCAAAATCCGCCGGTACTTAGTACCTTGGGGGTTCAACTCCCCCTCCCGGCACCACAGCGAAAAGCCGCGCGGGACGCGGCTTCTGAAGCATTGTTGACCTCCATCCAATGGCATAGATTGCTGCGTCGAAATAAGGCTGGTGAACTTCCTGTGACCGG
>Ga0207657_10001195_pt1 | contig 27622 bp, 25 predicted proteins | sample KBSC33metaG_FD_184316 | JGI IMG/M metagenome (GOLD analysis project Ga0207657, IMG submission 184316) | Corn rhizosphere microbial communities from Kellogg Biological Station, Michigan, USA - KBS C3-3 metaG (SPAdes) (version 2) | ecosystem: Host-associated > Plants > Roots > Rhizosphere > Soil ...
CAGCGCGCTGCTCAACTGGCTCGGACGCGAGCAGGAGCGCGCCCGCTCGACGCTGGTCGCCGCGGCGGCCGTGTCCGCGCCGCTCGACCTGGCCGCGGCGGGTATCGCGATCGGCCAGGGCTTCAACCGCATCTACGCGCTGCACTTCCTGTCGACGCTGGTACCCAAAGCGCTTGCAATGGCGCAGCGCTTCCCGGGCACGCTCGATGCCGCGGCGGTGCGCCGGGCGAGGTCGATGCATGCATTCGACGACGCCGTCACCGCGCCGCTGCACGGCTTCGACAGCGCGCAGGACTACTGGCGGCGCGCCAGCAGCAAGCCCTGGCTTGGCGGCGTGGCCGTGCCGACGCTGGTCCTCAACGCGAAGAACGATCCGTTCATACCGGCGGCCTCGCTCCCCGGCCCCGAGTCGGTCAGCCGCGTCGTTACGCTGGAGCGGCCCGCGCACGGCGGCCATGCCGGCTTCGCGATGTCGCCGTTTCCCGGGAGTCTGGAGTGGCTGCCGAGCCGCCTGCTACAATTCTTCGCACCAACGCAATAGCGGCTTCCCGCTCGACGGCGGCGCGCCACGTCGATCTACCCGATTGCTCCGATGACCCTTCCCGACGAAATCTTCAAGGCGTACGACATTCGCGGCATCGTCGGCAAGACGCTGACCGCGCCTGTCGTCCAGGCCGTCGGACAGGCGCTCGGCACGCTGGCGCAGGAGCGCGGCCGCGACACGCTGGTCATCGGCCGCGACGGCCGGCTGTCGGGTCCGGAGCTCGCCGGTGCGCTTGCCGCCGGAATCCGCGCCAGCGGCGCGAACGTCGTCGACATCGGCATGGTGACGACACCGATGAGCTACTTCGCCGCGCAGCATCTGAACACGCAGTGCAGCGTAATGGTGACCGGAAGCCACAATCCGCCGGACTACAACGGTCTCAAAATGGTGATCGCGGGCGACACGCTCGCCGGCGACGAGATCAAGGCCTTGCGCACACGCATCGAGGCGGGGGAGCTCAAGCGTGGTGCAGGTACGCTGCGCAGCGCCGACGTGGCGCCGGCCTACTTCGACCGGATCGCCGGCGACGTCCGGTTGGCGCGACCGATGAAAATCGCCATCGATTGCGGCAATGGTGTCGCGGGCGCCTTTGCGCCGACGCTGTTCCGCCGCCTCGGGTGCGAGGTGACCGAGCTCTTCTGCGAGGTCGATGGCCGCTTTCCGAACCATCATCCGGACCCTTCGCAACCGGAGAATCTTCGCGACCTGATCGCCAAGCTCGCTTCGAGCGACAACGAGCTGGGCATCGCATTCGACGGTGACGGCGACCGGCTGGGCGTGGTCACCAAGGATGGGCGCACGATCTACGCCGACCGGCAGCTGATGCTGTTCGCCGCCGACATGCTGACGCGCCGTCCCGGCGCGACGATCATCTACGACGTCAAGTCGACGCGCAATCTCAAGCCGTGGATCGAGCAGCACGGCGGCAAGCCGCTGCTGTGGAAAACCGGGCATTCGCTGATCAAGGCCAAGATGAAGGAGACCGGTGCGGAGCTCGCCGGCGAGATGAGCGGGCACACGTTCTTCAAGGAACGGTGGTACGGATTCGACGATGGCATGTACGCCGGCGCGCGCCTGCTCGAAATCCTCTCGCGCGACGCCGACGCCTCGGCCGCGCTGCACGCGATTCCCGACAGCCTCAGCACGCCGGAGCTCAATATCCGCTGCGCCGATGTCTCGCCGCATGTGCTGATCGACAAGCTGGCCGCGACGGCGACCTTCCCGGGCGCGGTGGATGTCATTCGCATCGACGGCCTGCGCGTCGAGTATCCCGACGGCTTCGGCCTCGCCCGCGCGTCGAACACGACACCGGTCATCGTCCTGCGCTTCGAGGCCGACGACGCAGCCGCGCTAGCGCGTATCCAGGGCGAGTTCCGCCGCGTGCTGAGCCAGGCGATGCCCGGCAGGCCCTTGCCGTTCTAAGACCCGATGGCGATCGACTATTCGACTTCGCTCGAGGGCGTCGACTGGGCGGCGCTGCTCGCCTCGCTTGCCGCCGATCGCTTCGACAACGGGCGCACGGCGCGACAGATGGAAACCTCGTTCCGCAACAGCTATCGCTGCGTCATCGTTCGCGACGGCGAGTCGATCATCGGCACCGGCCGCGCGCTGTCCGACGGCGTGTGCAACGCCTACATCGTCGACGTCTGGACGCAGTCCGCCTACCGCCGTCGCGGCATCGGGCGGCGCGTCGTCGACATGCTATGCCAGGCCCTGCCGGGCCAGCACGTCTACCTGTTTACCGATGATCGGCGCGATTTCTATACCGCCTGCGGCTTTATCCCGCGCGCCGTCGGCATGCAGCGCGTCGTGGGCGAGTGGCTCAAAAACGACAGCGAGCGCTGAAAGTCGGCACGGCGGAAAACGCGGCCGTGCGCGCGAGCGGCGGTGCGCCGCTCGCGGAATCAATATCTCAGGCCAAGGCGCCTGTAGACGTCGCTCACCAGCCAGGCGGGCGCCACCAGGAATGAACGCAGATCGTCGACGAATGCCGGCTTCCTGCCTTCGATCACGTGGCCGATGAACTGCCCGGCCCACGCCGCGACGAACGTGAGCAGCGATATCATCAGCAAGCGATCGCCGAACAAGGTCAGCAGCCACGCCATGCCGGCAAGGACCGCGAGCATGCCGCACGCAAGCGGCAAGGACAGAAACAGGTAGAACAATGTCGCGGCGGCGATCACCGCGACGGCCGCCAGCGCAGACGCGGCCCACAGCATGCCGAGCACACTCCAGACGATCAGCGGCACGCATATCCAGTGGATCGCCTTGTTGACCGGATTCTGGTGGTACCGGCCATAGCTTTCGAACAGGCGATCGACGCGCCGCATGCCGCACCTTCCGGGCCATCGGACGGTGGAATGTTCGCACGCGGGAGAGCCAGGGTCCAGCCCGGGCCGAGGCGATACGCTGCGCTATAATCGTCGCGAATGCCGCGGGCATAAGCATCGAAGCACGCGCTTGGCATAACGTTTGATCCGGAGGATCCATGAGCAATTTTCTCGTCCGTTGCGCGTTGGCGCTGGCGCTCGTCGCCGGGCCGGCCGTCGCCGCCGACCAGTTCATCAATGTGCTGACCGGGGGAACCAGCGGCGTTTACTACCCGCTGGGCGTGGCCCTGGCCAATGCGATCGGCAAATCGATGCCGCAGCTCAAGACTTCGGTCCAGGCCACCAAGGCCTCGGTCGAGAATCTCAACCTGCTGCAGGCGGGCCGCGGCGAGATCGCCTTCACGCTCGGCGATTCGCTGTCGGATGCCTGGAAAGGCAATGAAGAAGCCGGATTCAAGACGCCGCTGAAAAAACTGCGCGGCATCGCCGCCATCTATCCGAACTACATCCAGATCGTTGCGCGTGCCGATGCGGGAATCAAGACGCTGGCCGATCTGAAGGGGAAGAAGGTTTCGGTCGGGGCACCCAAATCGGGCACCGAGCTCAACGCGCGGGTCATCCTGGGCGCCGCCGGCATGTCGTACAAGGATTTCGCCAAGGTCGAATATCTGCCCTTTGGCGAGAGCGTCGAGCTGATGAAAAATCGGCAGATCGACGTTACGCTGCAGTCGGCAGGCCTCGGCGTTTCCGCGCTGCGCGATCTCGCCACATCGGTCGACATCGTCGTCGTCGCCATCCCGGCGGACGTCATCAAGAAAACCAACGATCCTGCCTATCTGCCGGCGGTCATTCCAGCCAATACGTATCGCGGGCAAACGGCCGATGTTCCCGCGGCGGCGGTGCAGAACTTCCTGGTCACACACGAGGGTGTCAGCGACGACGTCGTCTACGGCATGACCAAGGCGCTGTGGACCAGCCTCGATCAGCTTGTCGCCGCGCACTCGGCGGCGAAGGCGATCGATCTCAAGCACGCGCTGGAAGGCATGCCGGTGCCGCTGCACCCGGGTGCGCAAAAATACTATAAGGAAGTCGGCCTGCTGAAATAGGTTTTGGCCGCAGAGCCGCAAATGGCCGCGCCTGAAGCAGCCTCCGATATCCACGCGGCCTCCGACGCCGCGTTCGACGAAACTGGCATCAAGCGCGAGCTGACCGGACTTCCAGCCAAGCTTGTCGCCGCGGCCGCGCTCGCCTTCTCGGCCTACCAGCTCTACATCGCGGCGTTCAGTCCGCTGTCGAGCCTGGTCACGCGGTCGCTGCACGTCGGCTTCCTGATGTTGCTTGCTTTCCTGATCTATCCGGTTGGCCAAAAGGCCGCCAGAGACCGGATCGCCTGGTACGACGCGGCGATCGCCGTGCTGGCCTTCGTGCTGGCGTTTTACCACTGGGTGTTCGAGGCTGACCTGATCCAGCGCTCGGGCGATGCTACCGTTGCCGACCTCGTCGTCGGTGCGGTCGTGATCGTGCTGCTGTTCGACGCGGCGCGACGCGTGCTCGGCATCGCCCTGCCGATCGTATGCGCGACGTTTCTGGCCTACGGTGTGCTCGGGCAGTATCTGCCGTCGGCGATCGCGCACCGGGGCTATGGCTTCGATCAGATCATCGGCCAGCTCTACCTGGGCAGCGAAGGAATCTACGGCATTCCGACGCTGGTCTCGGCGACGTATATCTTCCTGTTCATCCTGTTCGGCTCTTTTCTCGAGCACGCCGGCATGATCGGCCTGTTCAATCAGATCGCGATGGGCTTCGTCGGCCACACGCGCGGAGGCGCGGCGAAAGTGGCGGTGATTTCATCCGGGCTGATGGGCATGATCTCGGGGTCCGGCATCGCCAACGTCATGACCATCGGGCCTTTCACGATCCCGTTGATGAAGCGTTTCGGCTACTCGTCGGTGTTTGCCGGAGCCGTCGAGGCAACCGCGAGCATGGGCGGCCAGATCATGCCGCCCGTGATGGGCGCCGTCGCGTTCATCATGGCCGAGACGCTCGGCGTTCCGTACATCACCATTGTCAAAGCGGCGATCATCCCCGCGCTTCTCTATTACGCGACGGCGTTCTGGATGGTGCATCTGGAGGCCGGTCGCGCGCGCCTGTTCGGCCTGCCGAAGTCGGAATGCCCGAATCCCTGGCGGGCGATTGCGGCGAAGTGGCACCTGTTGCTGCCGCTGGTGGTGCTGGTCGCGCTCCTGTTCGACGGCTGGACGCCGATGTTCGCCGGATTGGTGGGCCTGGCGCTGACGGCGATACTGATTCTCGGCGCCGGCATCGTCGCTGGCTTCGGTTCGACGCATTTCCGCGTCGTGTTCTGGGTAGTGCTCGGAGTCGGGCTGGCCGTTTATCTCAAGCAGGGCTTCGATCAATACGGCATCGGACCTATCCTCGCGCTGATCGGAGCGTTCGTCGCCTGGAGTCTGGTCGCCCACGGCGGTCGCGCGACGCTTGCAACGATGCACCGCAGTCTCATCGAAGGTGCGCGGCAAGCGGTCGGTGTCGGCCTCGCCTGCGCGATCGTCGGGGTGATCACCGGCGTGCTGACCTTGACCGGGGCGGCATCGAATTTCGCCGGGTTCGTCCTCGAGATCGGCGAGAAGAGCCTGTTTCTGTCGCTGGTCCTGACGATGATCGTGTCCCTGGTGCTCGGCATGGGCATTCCGACGATTCCGACCTACATCATCTGCAGCTCAATTGCGGCGCCCGCGTTGGCCAAGCTCGGCGTGCCGCTGATCATATCGCACATGTTCGTCTTCTACTTCGGCATCATCGCCGACCTTACGCCGCCGGTAGCGCTCGCTGCGTTCGCGGCCGCATCGATCGCCCGAGCTTCGCCGATGCGAATCGGCTGGAAGGCGACACATATCGCCATCGCCGGCTTCGTCATCCCGTTCATGGCCGTCTACGATCCGGCCCTGATGCTGCAGCCTCGCCCTCCCTCGACGACAGTCGATATCGGCGCAGCGATCTACGTCGCGTTCAAGGCGGTGGTCGCGATCGGGTTGTGGGGTGGCGCCGCGGTCGGCTACCTGCGCGGTCCGCTCAACTGGGCCGAACGGATCGTCGCGCTGCTGGCAGCCGCGTTACTCGTAGCAGCCATCCCCTGGACCGACCAGCTCGGCTTCGCGCTGTGCGCCGCGTTGGTCGTCTGGCACCTGGTTCGCACCAGCGCAAGACCGCGAAAGGCGTGAACGCGGTTTGCCTCCTGGTCGCGGGCGTCGTGCGGGCCACGCTGCCCGCGGACCAGTTCACGCTCGGCTGGCAGCATTCGGTCGAGAAGACGCGCTGGGAGGAGACCTATCGCGTAGCCGGCGATCGCCTGCTGTTGACCGGCGCGCGCATTCAGGGCATCGGCGCCGGCATGGAGCCTCCTGCGGGTGCCGCGCTGCGCGGCGGCTGGTGGACGTGGACCCCGGCGCCGCGCGCCATCGCGGCGCTGCCGCTGACGCAATCGACCTACACATCCGATTGGACGCTTTGCTGGCACCAGCGCTGCCGCACGCTGGGCGCGCTGGTGCCTTCGGCGGCGGAAGGGAGCGTCGTCGACGTGGTTGCCTGCAATGCGCCGCGTCACCGCGGCAGCGCCCCGTGACGCTGCGTCAGGCCGCGGCCTGCAACCCCGGTTCCCGCGGCGAGCGCTTGAACAGCGCGCTGACGTGCAAGGGAAAGGCGCCCAACTTGCGGTCCAGGAAATAATGGCGCAAGGTCCGCGCGATCGTGCGGAAGGCGATGTCGCCCCAGGGAATGTCCTCCTCGGCGAAGAGCTCGACCTCGAGGCTTTCCGGACCGGGTCCGAAATCCCTGTCCAGCAGGCGGGCGCGGAACATCATGTAGACCTGGTTGATGTCAGGCAGGCTGATCACCGTGTACAGCGCACCGAGCTCGACCCTCGCTCGCGCTTCTTCGACGGTTTCGCGCAACGCGCCGGCCTCGAGCGTCTCGCCGTTTTCCAGGAATCCCGCCGGCAGCGTCCACAGGCCGTGCCGCGGCTCGATCGCGCGCTTGCACAGCAGCACGCGGTCATTCCATTCCGGCAGGCAGCCGACGACGGTCTTCGGATTCTGGTAATGGATGGTGCCGCAATTCGCGCACACGTAGCGCGGCAGGGTGTCGCCGTCCGGAATGCGCCACGCGGGCGCCGCCGAACCGCAATGGCTGCAGAATTTCACCCGATCGACCTCAAGCCGGCTCGACGCGATTGACGCTCCGGCCGATGAAATGCTCGCGATAATAGTTGAGCTCGTCGATCGACTCGTAGATATCGGCCAGCGCCTCGTGCTTGCCTTGCTTGACCCATCCCTTCGCGACCTCGGGCTGCCACCGCTTGCACAGCTCCTTCAGCGTCGACACGTCGAGGTTGCGGTAATGAAAGTAGTCCTCCAGCCCCGGCATCCACCGGGCGAGAAAGCGGCGATCCTGGCAGATCGAGTTGCCGCACATCGGCGACGTCCGGGGCGGGACGTGCTCGCGCAGGAACGCGAGCATCCGCTGTTCGACGGTCGCCTCGTCGAGCGTCGAGGCCTTGACCTTGTCGATCAGGCCCGATCGCGCGTGCGTCGACTGATTCCACGAATCCATGCCCGCCAGTGTCGCATCGTCCTGGTGGACGACGAGGACCGGTGCTTCGGCGACGGTCGCCAGCGCCGCATCGGTGACGACCAGCGCGACCTCGATGATGCGATCGATTTCGGGCCGCAAGCCCGTCATTTCCATGTCTATCCAGACCAGCAGATTGGCGTCCTGCGCCATTATTTTCACTTGGCGTAAAATAAGCGCTTATTCTCGCATATCGCTGGTCGGCTCGAGCGTCGCATGCCGCAATCCCTTCCCTGGTTCACCCTGATCTTCCTTTTCGCGCTGGCTGTTTCGCTGGCGATGCAGCTTTGGCTCGCACGGCGGCAGGTGCAGCACGTCGCCGCCAACCGCACCGCGCCGCCGGCGCATTTCGCCACGCGCATCACTCTGGCCGCGCATCAGAAGGCGGCCGACTACACGATCGCACGCACGCGCCTGGGCATGCTGGAAACGGTGCTCGAGGCGATCGTGCTGCTGGCGCTGACGCTGGGCGGCGGGCTCGCGGTGCTTGCGGCCCGTGCCGATCTTTTGCCGGTCGACACGCTGTGGCAGGACGTCGCGCTGGTCGTCGCGGTCACGCTGCTGGCCGCGCTGATCGGACTTCCGATCTCGTGGTACCGCACGTTCGTCATCGAGGAACGTTTCGGCTTCAACCGCATGACGCTGGGCCTGTGGCTTGCCGACCTCGCCAAGGGTGCGCTGCTCGGCGCGCTGCTGGGCATTCCGCTGCTGACGCTGGTCCTGTGGCTGATGGCGCGGGCCGGTACGCTCTGGTGGCTCTACGCGTGGCTGGTCTGGGTCGCGTTCCAGATGCTGATGCTCGTGCTCTTTCCGACGGTCATCGCCCCGCTGTTCAACAAATTCCGGCCGCTTGCCGACGAGCCGCTGCGCGCGCGCGTCGAGCGGCTGCTGGCGCGGTGCGGCTTCGCAGCCAAGGGACTGTTCGTCATGGACGGCTCGCGCCGCTCGAGTCACGGCAACGCTTATTTCACCGGCTTCGGCGCCGCGCGCCGGATCGTCTTTTTCGACACGCTGCTCTCAAGGCTGCAACCCGAGGAAATCGAGGCGGTGCTCGCGCACGAGCTCGGCCATTTCAAGCTCAAGCACGTCGTCAAGCGCATCGCCTGGTTCGCCGCCGCGAGTCTGCTGCTGCTGGCGCTGCTCGGCTGGCTCGTCGGCGAGCCCTGGTTTTACGCGGGGCTCGGCGTGTCGGTCGCCCCGCCGCGCTACGGTGTCGCGCTGGTGCTGTTCATGCTGGCACTACCGGTATTCACGTTTCTCGCCGCACCGCTGACCTCGCTCTACTCTCGCCGCCACGAGTTCGAGGCCGACGCCTATGCGGCGGAATACGCATCCGCGCCGGCGCTGGTTGCCGCGCTGGTCAAGCTGTACGAGGACAACGCGAACACCCTGACGCCCGACCCGTTGCACTCGGTGTTCTACGATTCGCATCCGCCGGCCGCGGCGCGCATCGCGCGGCTCGAGGCGAGCAGCGCATGAAGGCGGCCAGCAGCACCGCCGCCTTGAGTGCGCTTGCCGCGCAGGACAGCCGGCAGGGCGCCCCGCTGCTCGCGCGCACCGAGCTCGCGCGCCTGCTTGCCGCCCTGCCCGGCTGGAAGCACGCCGACAAGGCGCTCCACAAGAGCTTTGCTTTCGCCGACTACTATCGGACGATGGCGTTCGTCAACGCCGTCGCGTTTGTCGCGCACCGGCAGGATCATCATCCCGATCTGTCGGTCCATTACAATCGGGTCGACGTCGTTTTTTCGACGCATGACGCCGGCGGCGTGACGCTCAACGATTGCATCTGCGCCGCCAAGGTCGAGCAGCTTGCCGGGAGCCCGTGATCCGGCGGCCGCAAGCGATGCCGCTGCGCCGGAAGGCGTGATCGGCGCGGCGGGGCTCGTCACCGCCGCGTTCCGGCGACACTATCTGGTCCGCGCGGACGACGGGAGCACGATCTCCTGCGTGCTGCGCGGACGCACACTGGCGATCGCCTGCGGCGATCGCGTGCGCTGGCGCTCGTCGGGCCCGCGCGAAGGCGTGATCGAGGCGGTCCTGCCGCGCACGACGCTTTTCTATCGCTCCGACGGCCGGCGCGAAAAACTGATCGCCGCGAATGTCACCCAGGTGCTGGGCATGGTCGCGCCGGATCCCCCATTCGACGACGAATTGGTGCACCGCTGGATCGTCGCCGCGGAAAGCGCCGGCTGCCGCTTCGTCCTGATTGCGAACAAGCGCGACCTGCCGGCATTCGCGGCGATCCGGCCGCGGCTCGCCCAATTCGCCGCACTCGGCTATCCGATCGTCGAGATCTGCGCCAGCGAGGGTGCCGGCGCCCTCGCCCCGCTGCTCGCCGGCCAGCACAGCGTGCTGATCGGACAATCGGGCATGGGCAAGTCGACATTGATCAACCGGATGCTGCCCGGTGCCGCAGCGCGCATCGGCGAAGTCTCGGCGGCGCTGCATACCGGCCGTCATACGACGACCGAAACGACGCTCTATCCGATCGATGCCTCGAGCTGGATCGTCGACTCGCCGGGCATGAAGGAATTCGGACTCGGCCACCTGTCGGCGGACGCGATCGAACGCGGCTTTGTCGAGTTGCGTCCGCTGCTGGGGACCTGCCGTTTTCGCAATTGCCGCCACGACAGCGAGCCCGGTTGCGCGATCCTCGAGGCTATCGCGTGCGGCAAGGTCAAGCCGTGGCGATTGGCGCTGCTGCAGCAGCTGCTCGTCGATAGCGGCCGGCGCGCGCAGACGTGGTAAGCGCCGTACGCGCCGCGCCTACGGCGCCCAATAAGCGAGCGTGAGCACCAGCAGCACGGCGAGCCACACCAGCAGCGCCCGCCAGACCAGTCCGGCAGCACTCGGGAGTACGTCGCTGTCGGCAGGCTCCCCGATGCCCATCTCCGGTCGGAACTCGGGCTCGCCGGTCGGGCCGGTGATCGCACCGCCGATGACGACGCCGAGCGCGCCCGCGCCGCTCGCCAGCAGGATGCCATCGTTCAGGCGCGGCCATTGGCCGGACTGCGTGCGCCAGCAATAGATCGCGTCCTCGAAGTCGCCGACGACGGCGAAGGTCGCCGCCGTCAGCCGCACCGGGATCCAGTCCAGCCAATGCAGCAGCCGCCGCACCGGCGCGCCGAAGGCGCTGAGCTGATGGCCGAGCGGCGTCAATTCATCGCCTCGCCACTCGGCTGCGAGCAGTACCGTCGCACGGTAGAGCACGGCGCCTGCCGGTCCGGGCAGCACCAGAAACCAGAACAGGGTGCCGAAGACATGGCAATACGAATCCTCGAGCCCCTGCTCGATGGCGAGCTTGGGTATCTCTCCCGCGCTGACTGCGCTCGCGTCACTGCCGCGCCACGCCGCGAGGCGCCGCCGCGCAGCGATCGCATCGCCCGCTTTCAGCGCCTCGACGATCGCGCTGAAGGCGTGGCTGAAATGGCGAAAACCGACCAGCAGGTAAAGGACGAGCACGTCCCACGCGAGCCCCAGCAGGGGGCTGATCTGATCGAGCGCCCAGTATCCGCAGGCGGCGATGAGGACCGGCGGCGCGATCGCGAGCGCGCCGGCAATCGCGCCCTGCTGCGCCGACCCGCCGTTGAAGCGGTGCTCGAGCCATCGCGCGTAGCGGATGAACGCCTGCTGCAGAGCGCCGCGCCAGCGGAACGTCCGCCATTGCTCGATGCCCAGAGCGACGACGATGGCGATGACATTCATTGTCCGGACACCGCCGCGCCCTGGGCAGCCAGCGCGGCTACGCGCTCGGGCAGCCGTACCGAGCGCTGCGAGCGCTGATCGATCCAGACGAGCTTGGCGCCGCCTTCCGCGTGTTTGGCTTCTCCGCTCCAGATCTCATAGTGCGTTCCGATGCTGGACCGCCCCGGCGGGTCGAGATACATCCGCACCTCGACCGTCCCGGGATAGATGAGCGGCGCGATGAACGTGCAGCTCGCGTTGACGATCACCGAGCCCTGACCGGGGAAGCCGCCGCATCGCTGTTCGAGCCAAGTCAGCCATTCGATGCGCGCCTGCTCCATGTACCGGAAATACAGGGTGTTGTTCACGTGGCCCTGCGCATCCATGTCGCCCCAGCGTAGCGGCACCCGTGTGGTGTGAACGAGCTTTCGTTCTGCGGACATTGGCGCGTCGTCGAAGAAATGGCAATTATAATGGCTGGTGCAAGCGAACGTCGGCCAGCCGTCGGCGAAACCCCAGGTACGCATGCAGCGCGAAGCGATGCAATTCGATGTGGTGATCGTCGGCGCCGGTCCCGCCGGCCTGTCGGCGGCGATTCGCCTGAAGCAGCTCGCGCGCGAGCGGGAGCACGAGGTCAGCGTCTGCGTGCTGGAAAAAGGCTCGGCGGTCGGCGCGCACATCCTGTCCGGCGCGGTCATCGACCCGATCGCGCTCAACGAGCTGCTGCCCGATTGGAAGACGCTCGGTGCACCGCTGAACACGGCGGTCAGCGAGGATCGCTTCGAAATCCTGACGGCTGCCCGCGCGTACCCGATTCCGCAGTGGCTGCTCCCTCCGCTGATGCGCAATCACGGTAACTACATCGTGAGCCTTGGCAACGTCTGCCAGTGGCTCGCGCAGCAGGCCGAGGCGCTGGGCGTCGAGATCTATCCCGGATTCGCTGCAGCCGAGGTCCTGTATACCGATGCCGGCGCGGTGCGCGGCGTGGCGACCGGCGACATGGGCGTCGCCAAGGACGGGACGCACAAGGCCGGATATCAGCCGGGCATGGAGCTCCATGCGCGCTACACGTTGTTCGCCGAAGGATGCCGCGGCTCGCTGTCGGAGGAATTGATGGCGCGATTCAATCTGCGCGACGGCATCGATCCGCAGAAGTACGGCATCGGCATCAAGGAGCTGTGGCAGGTCGCCGCCGAACGCCATCGGCCCGGACTGGTCGTGCATACGCAAGGCTGGCCGCTCGACGCGGAGACCGGCGGCGGCTCGTTCGTCTATCACCTGGAGAACCGGCAGGTCGCCGTCGGATTCGTCGTGCATCTGAATTACCGCAATCCTCACCTGTCGCCGTACGACGAGTTCCAGCGCTTCAAGACGCATCCATCGATCCGCGGCACGTTCGACGGCGGCAAGCGCCTGTCGTACGGCGCGCGCGCGATCAACGAGGGCGGTCTGCAGTCGATCCCCAAGCTCGCCTTTCCCGGCGGCGCGCTGATCGGATGCGCGGCCGGCTTCGTCAACCTGCCGCGGATCAAGGGCTCGCACAACGCGATGAAGACCGGGATGCTCGGCGCGGAAGCCGCCTTCGCGGCACTCGCCGAGAACCGCGCCCACGACGAGCTCGCGGCCTACCCGGACGCGGTGCGGCGATCGTGGGTCTACGACGACCTGTACAAGGTGCGCAACGTCAAGCCCGGCCTCAAATGGGGAATGTGGCTCGGCACTGCGCATGGCGGGATGCACATGTGGCTGAACGATCTGGGCCTCGGCGCCGCCGTGCCGTGGACCTTGCGCCACGACAAGCCCGACTGCCAGACACTTGCGCCGGCCGCGGCAATGCCGAAGATAGCCTATCCGAAATACGACGGGGTGCTGACGTTCGACAAGCTTTCGTCGGTGTTCGTCTCGAACACGAATCACGACGAGGACCAGCCGTCGCATCTAAAGCTGCGCGATCCCTCGATTCCGGTCGCGGTGAACCTCGCGCGCTACGACGGCCCCGAGCAGCGCTACTGTCCTGCCGGCGTCTACGAATTCGTCGCTGTCGCCGGGGAGCCCGGCAAGCGCCTGCAGATCAACGCGCCGAATTGCGTGCACTGCAAGACTTGCGACATCAAGGACCCGCTGCAGAACATCCACTGGGTGACGCCCGAAGGAGGCGGCGGCCCGAACTACTCCGGCATGTAGCATGCCGTAGCGCGGAGCAGGGGCCCCGCGCAGCGGGGATGCGACCGCGAAGGCGGGCAGGCTGCCGACTTCTGGTGCTTAAACGAGCGTGATCGTCCAGGAGGCAGCGGGCGCCCGCAGAAGGCGTGCTAGCGCAGGGCGACGCTGAAATCGGCGCCCGTCTTGGCCCGCACCTCGTCGACGGTGACTCCCGGGTGCAATTCAGTCAGCAGCAGCCCCTTGCCGGCGACGACGTCGAATACGCACAGGTCGGTGATGATCATGTTGACCACGCCCTTGCCGGTGACCGGCAGCGTGCAGGCCTTGAGTATCTTCGGTGAGCCGTCTCTGGCCGTGTGCTCCATCAGCACGATCACCCGCTTCACGCCCGACACCAGGTCCATCGCTCCACCGGGCCCCTTGACCATCTTGCCCGGGACCATCCAGTTGGCGAGATCGCCGTTGTCGGCCACTTCCAGCGCGCCGAGAATCGACAGGTCGATATGGCCGCCGCGTATCATCGCGAACGATTCGGCGCTGGAAAAGAAGCTCGAACCGGGCAAGGTGGTGATCGTCTGCTTGCCGGCGTTGATCAGGTCGGGATCCACCTGATTCTCGGCCGGAAACGGCCCGATGCCGAGCAGGCCGTTCTCCGATTGCAGCGTGACGCTTATGTTTTGCGGAATGAAGTTGGCCACCAGCGTCGGTATGCCGATGCCGAGATTGACGTAATAGCCGTCGCGCAGCTCGCGCGCGGCGCGCCGGGCCATCAGCTCGCGGATCGGCGAATCCTTTTTCGAAGCCGTTCCGGCCACCGTGCGGAACTCGATCCGCTTTGCATAGTGATCGCCCTGGATGATGCGATCGACGTAGATTCCCGGCGTGTGAATCTGGTCGGGATCGAGCTCGCCGATCTTGACCAGCTGTTCGACTTCAGCAACCGTGACGTTGCCGCAGGTCGCGATCATCGGATTGAAATTGCGCGACGTCTTTCGATAGACGAGATTCCCGGACGGATCGCCCTTCCACGCCTTGACGATAGCCAGGTCGGCATGGATCGCTTCTTCGAGGACGTACTCCTTGCCGTCGAAAGCCATCGTCGGCTTGCCTTCGGCCAGCTTGGTGCCGAAAGCGGTACGCGTATAAAAACCGGGGATGCCCGCCCCGCCGGCGCGCAGTTTTTCGGCCAGCGTGCCCTGCGGCGTCAGCTGCAGCTCGAGCTCGCCGGCGAGCACCTGCCGCTCGAACTCCTTGTTCTCGCCGACATACGAGGCGATCACCTTCTTCACCTGGTGCGACTTGAGCAGCAGCCCCATGCCGAAATCGTCGACGCCGGCGTTATTGCCGACGATCGTCAGGCCCTTGGCGCCGCTCGCAACCAGCGCCTGGATCAGGTTTTCCGGGATACCGCAGAGTCCGAAGCCGCCAGCCGCGATCGTCATGTTGTCGTGCAACAGGCCCGCCAGCGCGGACGTGGCATCGGAATAGACTTTTTTCATCAGGCAATGACCTCGCGTAGGCGTCGACGACGCGCGATGAATCGTTGGCGATTATACGACAGCACCCTGGCGCTCTTTGGCGGTCGAGCTTTCACCGTGGCAGGATTTCGGGACCATCAGCGCCGGCTTCCTTCTCCACTGTTCTCGTCCCATAACCACGCCGCGCCCCGGACGCCGCTGGAATCGCCATGCTTGTGCCTCACCAGTCGGGTGTCGACCCGGTCCGAGAACACCCACCCGCCCCATAGGCGTGGCACCTTGTCGTACAGGCGAGGCATGTTGGACAAGCCGCCGCCGAGCACGATGACGTCCGGATCGAGAATGTTGATCACATGCGCCAACGCGCGTGCTAGACGGCGTTCGTAGTGGCTGAGGCTCGCCGCACACGCGGCATCGCCGTCGGCCGCGGCGGCGGCGATCTCTCTCGCACCGAGGGCCTTTCCGGTGCTGCGCCGGTGCTCGCGCTCGAGGCCCGGGCCGGACAGGAACATTTCGATGCAGCCCGACTGGCCGCAAAAGCAGGGCGGGCCGGGTCGCTCGCCTTCTTCGGGCCAGGGCATCGGGTTATGGCCCCATTCGCCCGCGATCGCGTTGGGTCCGATCAGCACATGGCCGCGGACGACGATGCCGGCGCCGACGCCGGTGCCGAGGATGACGCCGAAGACGGTTTCGGCGCCCGCGCCGCCGCCGTCAGTTGCCTCCGACAGCGCAAAGCAATTGGCATCGTTGGTGATGCGAACCGCGCGCCCCAGGCGCCGCTCGAGATCGGCACCGACCGGCTTGTCGTTCAGGTAGATCGAGTTCGATCCGCGCAGCAGTCCGGTCGCACGCGAGATCGATCCCGGCGTCCCGATGCCGATGCTGCCTCGCGCTCCGACGGCCGCATCGGCGGCGGCGACCAGGCCGGCGATCGCATCGAGCACCGGCAGATAGCCGTCCTGCGGCGTGGGCACGCGCCGCCGGAAGCGCTCGCTCCCGTCCGGCGCGAGTGCGACGATCTCTATCTTGCTGCCGCCCAGGTCGATACCCAGGCGAATCATTGACGAGGCCATGGCGGATCGCTGATGATTGCCCGATTATTCGGTGGATCAGACAGGAGGAAAGATGAATATCCGGAGGAGATTGTACGTTGCCGGTGCGCTCGCGTTGCTGCTCGCACCGATGCCCGCGGCGGCACAGCTCAACGTCCTTTGTCCGATGGCCGCCGAATGGTGCAGTCTCGCGGCTACCGAATTCGAGAAGGCGACCGGCATCAAGGCCTCGATGACGCTGAAAGGATCGGGCGAGTCTTTCGCGCAGGTCGCTGCGGAAAAGGCGAACCCGAAGCTCGACATCTGGTTCGGCGGCACCGGCGATCCTCATCTGCAGGCCGCCGAGCTGGATCTGACGATGCCCTACAAGTCGCCGCTGCTCGATCAACTGCAGCCGTGGGCGAAGAAGCAGGCCGAGCAGTCGGGCTACAAAGCGGTCGGCCTGTACCTCGGCGTTCTGGGCATCGGCTACAACACCGAGTTGGTCGCGAAGAAGAAGCTGCCGCCGCCGGCTTGCTGGAAGGACCTCGCCAAGCCCATTTACGCGGGCGACGTGCAGATGGCCAATCCGAACGCATCGGGCACCGCGTACACCGCGATCGCCACGCTGGTCCAGTTGTTCGGCGAGGAAGACGCATTCAAGCTGCTGAAGGACATGCACAAGAACATCAGCTCGTATTCACGCCAGGGCGTCGGACCGATCAAGGCGACCGCACGCGGCGAGAACATGGTCGCCGTGGCGTTCATTCACGACGTCGTCACCGAGGCGCAAGGCGGATTCCCGGTGAAGAGCGTCGCACCTTGCGAAGGCACCGGCTACGAAATCGGCTCGATGTCGATCATCAAGGGCGCGCGCAACCTGGACAACGCGCGCAAGTTCTACGACTGGGCGCTGACGCCCGCCGCCCAGGCACTCGCCGCGCAGGCCAAGTCGTACCAGCTGCCGTCGAACGTGAACTCGCCGGTCTCGCCGCTTTCGCCCAAGCCGAGCGAGATCAAGTTGATCGACTACAACTTCGCCAAGTACGGCGCGTCCGCCGAGCGCAAGCGCCTGCTCGAGCGCTGGGAGCGCGAAGTCGGCAGCACGCCCAAATGAGGCATGTCGCGTCCGCGGCGCGATGGCCGCGCTTGCTGCCGCTCGCCGCCGGCGGCGTTGTCGCATTATTGTTTGCGGGTGCTGCCGCAGCGCAGGGCACGCTGGCGATGTATTGCAGCTCGCCGAACACCGCGTGGTGCCAGGGCATGGCGAGCGGTTTCGAAAAGGCTGCCGGCGTGAAAGTCTCGGTCACCCAGAAGGCGACCGGCGAACTGTTCGCGCAGGTCAAGGCGGAGCGCGCCAATCCGAAAGGTGACATCTGGTGGGCGGGCCCGGGCGACGCGTTCCTGCAGGCCGCCGAAGAAGGGCTGCTCGAGACGTATCGGTCGCCGAACCTCGGCCAGCTGCACGACTGGGCGCGCCGCGAAGCCGAGTTGTCGCAATACCGCGTCGCCGGCGTCTATGGCGGCATCCTTGCGCTCGGCTACAACACCGAGGTATTCGCGCGGAAAAAACTGCCGGTCCCCAACTGCTGGAAGGACCTGACCGACCCCGTGTACAAAGGGGAAGTCATGCTGTCGAACCCGAATTCCTCGGGGACGTCCTACATGATGCTGGCGACGCTGGTCCAGATCTTCGGCGAAGACGAAGCGTTTCGCTACATGAAGGCGCTCAACACCAACGTCAATCAGTATGCCCGTTCGGGCATCGGCCCGATGGCGGCGGTCATCCGCGGCGAAAGCGGCATCGGCAGCACGGTGCTGCACGGCGTGATCAACGAAATCATGCGCGGCTTTCCGGTCAAGCCGATACTGCCCTGCGAGGGCGTCGGCTACGAGGTCGGCTCGATGGCGATCATCAAGGGCGCGCGCAACCTGGACAACGCGAAGAAATTCTTCGACTGGGCGCTGACGCAGGAAGCGCAGCAGATCGGTCTCGACATCAAGGAGTACGCGATACCGACCAACCGCGCGGTTCCGCTGCCTCCGCAAGTGCCGAGTCTTACCGACATCAAGCTGATCAACTACGACACCGCCAAGTACGGATCGGCGACGGAGCGCAAGCGCCTGCTCGAGCGCTGGGAACGAGAGATCAACTCGGCTGCGAAGTGACGCATCCGTCCAAGAGCAAGATGCGAAGCATCGCAGCGATTGGCAACGGATGCGTCATCCCGGCGAAGGCCGGGATCCAAGTTGCAGCGCCCCCCAATGTGGCATCGCTGATTGGACCCCGGCCTGCGCCGGGGCGACGCCAGCCGTCAAACGGCGCGCCGGCATGAGTCCGCAGCGCAAGGCGATTGCGTTCTGGCTCGCCGTCGGAGCGGTGGGCTTCCTGGCGATTCCCTGGTACGCGCTGCCGGAGTCGATCCTGTCCAGTGCGTGGCTGCGCCATTATTCGGCCAGGGAGAACGCGCCGGCGCTGCTGCAGGGATTGCGTCACGGGAGGATCTGGCTGCTCGCGATCGGGGCGCTGCTGCTTTTCGCGGCGCCGTTGCTCGCCTCCGGCATCGCGCGTCGACTTCGCGCGCGCGCCCTGCTGTTCGTCGGCGCCGCCGGGTTCGTCATCCTCGCCGCCCAGGGTTTCGCCATCGGGTCGCAAGGCTGGGCGTTCGATTCGCTGACCCGGACCTTCGGGCCGCTGGCGACCGGCCAGTACGGCATGGGCTGGGGCGCGACGCTCGTCGCCACATCGTTCGCGATGCTGTTTGCGCTCGGGCTCGCCGAAAGCGGCCGCTTCAACGGCGACGCGTTCATCGCAAGCAGCGTGGTCGCGATCGCGCTTTCGGTCGCGATCTTCACCTTTTTCCCCGTCGTCACCATCCTGGCGAGCGCATTCGAGGATGGCAACGGCGCGATTTCGGCGACCGCGTTCTTCAACCGTCTGTTCACCGCCAAGATCTGGAACCTCGGCTGCTTCTCCGGGGGCGCGCGCTGCGGCGTTGCCTGGAATACGCTGCTGCTGGCGCTGCTGTGCGCGGCCGGCTGCACGGCGCTGGGGCTCGCCTTCGCGTTGATCGTGACGCGGACGAGCTTCCGTTACAAGCGAATGCTGCGCGCGCTTTCGGTGCTGCCCATCATCACCCCGCCGTTCGTGATCGGGCTGGGATTGATCCTGATGTTCGGCCGCGCCGGCGTCATCAACCATTGGCTCGAATGGGCCTTCGGCATCGAGCCCTCGCGCTGGATCTACGGACTTCCGGGCCTCGTCCTGGCGCAGATTTTTTCGTTCACGCCGATCGCCTTCCTGGTGCTGATCGGCGTGGTCGAGGGCGTGTCGCCGAGCATCGAAGAGGCCGCGCAGACCCTGCGCGCCAACCGCTGGCGAACCTTTGTCGACGTGTCGCTGCCGTTGATGCGGCCGGGACTGGCGAATGCCTTCCTGATCAGCTTCATCGAATCGATCGCGGATTTCGGCAACCCCATCGTGCTCGGCGGCAACTTCGGCGTACTGGCAACCGAGGTCTTCTTTTCGGTCGTCGGCGCGCAACTCGACCAGGGGCGCGCCGCGACGCTCGGGATCCTGCTTCTGCTGTTCGCGCTGGCCGCGTTTTTCGCACAACGGCGCGTGCTCGGCCGCAAGGTCTACACGGCGCTCGCCGGCAAAGGCGACGCCGGATTGCCGACGCCGCTTCCGGCCTGCGTGCGCCGCGCCTGTTATGCGGTAGCGCTGCCCTGGGCGGCGCTGACGGTGGCGATCTACGCGATGGCGATGCTGGGCGGCTTCGTCGAGCAATGGGGACGCAACTACACGCCGACGTTGAAACACTATGCGAAGGCGTTCTCGATCGAATGGGTCAACGGCGGGATCTTCTGGTCCGGCACGGCCTGGAACTCATTCTGGACCACCGTCGAGCTTTCGGCCATCGCCGCCCCGATCACGGCGGTCCTCGGCATCCTCACGGCCTACATCCTGACGCGGCACCGCTTCGCCGGCCGGGCGGCGTTCGAGTTCGGCACGATGCTGTCGTTTGCGATACCGGGCACCGTGATCGGCGTCTCGTACATCCTCGCCTTCAATGTCCCGCCGATCGAAATCACCGGCACCGCACTGGTGCTGATCGTCTGCAATGTGTTCCGCAACATGCCGGTCGGCGTACGCGCCGGCATCGCCTCGATGGCGCAGATCGATCGCAGCCTCGATGAGGCATCGACGACGCTGGGCGCGCGCGGGGCGACGACATTGAAGCGCGTGCTGCTGCCGCTGCTCAAGCCGGCGGTCATCGCGGCGCTGGTATACAGCTTCGTCCGGTCGATGACGACCTTGTCGGCGATCATCTTCCTCGTGTCGGCCGAATACGAATGGGCGACGACGTACATCATCAACCGCGTGACCAACGGCGATTACGGCGTCGCCATCGCCTACTGCTCGGTGCTGATCGTGCTGATGCTCGCGGTGATCTGGATCATCCAGCGCCTGGTCGGCGAGCGCACGCTCGGCCGGCGCACCGCGGGCCCCGACGCCGGCATGGCACAATTGGGCGCGACAGCCGCATAAGCGGCGGACAGGGGCCCCGGATGTGACCCGCGAAGGCGGCAAGCGGCCGACATATCCTCCGACAGCAGGCCCATGCGATGGAAGAGAGCGCCGCATGAGTGAAGTTCGAGCACAGGGTGCCTAAAGGCGATGAAAGCCGCAGCGATCGAATTTCGGCAGGTCAGCAAGCTCTACGGCGAAGTCGCCGCGGTGCGCGACATTTCGTTCAGCATCGCCGCCAGCACGCTGGTCACGCTGCTCGGACCTTCCGGGTGCGGCAAGACGACGACCTTGCGCATGATCGCCGGTCTCGAATTGCCGACGTCCGGCAGCATCCTGATCGGCGGCCGGGACGTCACACGGGTTCCCGCGGCCGAGCGCGACGTCTCGATGGTGTTCCAGAGCTACGCATTGTTTCCGCATATGAGCGTCATCGAGAACGTCGGCTACGGCGTCGCGGTGGCCGGGCGGCCGAAGGACGAAGTGCTGAGCCGGGCGAAAGCCGCTCTGGCGACGGTCGGCCTCACAGGCTTCGACGCGCGACTGCCTTCCGAGCTGTCCGGCGGCCAGCAGCAGCGCGTCGCCGTCGCCCGCGCGCTGGTGCTCGAGCCCGCCGTCCTGCTGTTCGACGAGCCGCTGTCGAATCTCGACGCCCGATTGCGGCGGCAGATGCGCGAGGAGATCCGCGACCTGCAGCAGCGGCTGTCGCTCACCGTCGTCTACGTCACGCACGACCAGTCGGAGGCGATGGCGGTGTCGGACCGCATCATCGTGATGAACAAGGCGGCGATCGCACAGGAAGGCGCGCCGCGCGAGCTCTACGAGCAGCCGCGGGACGTGTTCGTCGCCGGATTCATGGGCGACGCCAATCGCGTGCGCGGCACCTTGTCGCGCCTCGACGCGACGCTCGGCGAGCTGTCCATCGGACCGTTGAAGCTCAGGCTTCCGCACCGTGGGCTCTCGGGCGAGGTCGACGTCGCGGTCCGGCCGGAGGCTATCGAGCTCGCGTCGCCCGGCGAGCCCGGCCTTGCCGGCACGGTGCGCAAGGCTGCGTACATCGGCGGCGTGATGGAATACACGATAGGCACCGCCGTGGGCGATCTGTTCGTCGTCAACATGGCGGTCGATCGGCCGCTTGCGGCCGGCACCGAGGTCGTTCTCAAGCTCGCCAACCACGGTGTCGTCCCGATCGCCGGCGCATGATCGCCGCCGACCTCGCGTCCCGGGTTGACTTCGCGCGGCGCATTGCGCGTGAGGCCGGCGCGCTCGCCAGGCGTTACTTCCTGCGCAAGATCGCGTTCGAGGCCCAGACCAAGGGACCGCAGGATTGGGTGAGCGCCGCGGATCTTGCGGTCGAGGACTTGATACGCCGGCGGCTGGCGGAGGCCTTTCCCGGCGACACTGTTTGCGGCGAGGAAGGTGGCGGCGAGATCGGCACGCACGCCTGGCTGGTCGATCCGATCGACGGCACGCTCAATTTCGTGCATGGCGTACGCTACTGGTGCGTGTCGATCGCGTTTGCCGTCGCCGGCGAGCGACGGATCGGCGTGATCTACGATCCTTCGCTCGATGAGCTTTTCTGGGCGGCCAAGGGCGGTGGCGCATGGAGCGATGCGACGCGCATCCATGTCGCGCCGCGCGACCGGCTGGATTACGCGCTGGTGTGCGTCGGCTACGTGCCGCGCCACCCGCTGGAGGAACACCTGCGCGTCAAGCGCCTGCTGCATGAAGCGGGCGCCGCGGTGAAGGACATGGGCGCCGGTGCGCTGATGCTGGCGCACGTCGCCGCCGGACGCTACGACGCGTTCATCGAGCCGCATATGAACGCCTGGGACGCACTGGCGGGCCTGCTGCTGATCGACGAAGCCGGCGGCCGCACACTGCCGTATCCGGGCGCCGGTGGCCTGCTGTCGGGCGGACCGGTGCTCGCCGCGGCACCCGGCATTTTCGACGCGCTCGCGCGGCTGCTGCAGCGCGCCGGCGCGGCCGGCTGACCCAACCCACGGCGTAAGCCTTGAGGTACATCCTCGCCGTCCTGCTGGTGCTGGGCATGCTGGGCGGCTGGCGTTGGTGGACGAGCGAGCGGCAGGTGCATCGTCCGCCGGGCATCGTCGCGCCCGACGACCCGGTCCAGGTCGACCTCGATCCGCCGCAGACCTTCGTCGCCAACGGGTACATGCTGGTCAAGCGCGCGCGGTTCGACATCACGGCCCGCCTGCTGCGCAAGGAGCGTTACCGAATCGACGCCGAAGCGGGTCTCGCGCCGTTCGATCTGGGCGTCGGCTGGGGTCCGTTGTCCGACAGCGCGATCCTCGACCAGCTCGAGTTCACCCAGATGGGCCGCTTTTTTTACTGGAATCCGAAGCGCGCGGACTTTCCGCTATCGCAGCAGATAGCGATCACGCATCTGGCGCAGATCCATGTGATTCCCGCCAGTGCGATTGTCGCGGCGCGACTGTCCGAGCTCCGACCTGGGCAGATCGTCGCCGCGCACGGATTTCTGGTCGATGTGCGCGGTCCGGGAGGCTTTACCTGGAACACCTCGCTGCGGCGCGACGATACCGGCGGCGGCGCCTGCGAGATCCTGTGGGCCGAGGCGATCGAATCGGACTAAAGGCGCCGTTCAAGGCGGCGAGCAGAACGCGACGCCTTCGTAAAGCCAGCCATCGGCGATCATCGAAACGACCTCGCTCTTGCTCGTCAGATAGCGGTGTCCGACCTGTCCGTTCATGAAGTTGTTGTACAGGCGCATGACCGGAATGCGATCGGCGGCGCAGTCGCCCGCCGCCGGTGGATCCTCGAAAAACGGCACGCCTTCGAATATCCACGCCGGACTCGCCGCCACGACCGCGCATTCGACCGGATCGATCGTGAAGAAATGCGCATACGGCCCCGGACCCGGCTTGCCGAAGAAGCGGCACACCGGCAAGCCATGACCTGCGGCGGCCGACCACGACTTGAAGGCGAAGCCGGTGCGCGCCCAGCCCGGGAGCAGCCCGGCGTCGAGCACCGCGGCCTCCTCCGGCGCGGCCGTCAGAAAATAATCGCCGAGCGCCGACCCGAAGTATTCGATCGTATCGAGCTCGCCCGGAAGGAGCGAAGAAGGCGCCGTGTAATCGCGGACCAGAAAGTCGTTCCCGCCGCCGCGCACCATCGTCATCCGCGCGATTCGCGCTCGCGCCGCGCGGTCGTCGTTGACGTGCGCGGCGAGGAAAGTCATCGACCAGGTGAAGATATCGTCGGTGCTCGGCACGTCGAAACCGTGATCGACGCCCGCCAGCACGACAACGTCGCGCGACCCGACCATGCGATCGACGCCCTCGAGCGTCGTCTCCAGCGGCGCCGTCAGGTCGGCCCCTCCGGATATGGCGAGAAACGGCGTCGCGATGCCGTCGAGTCCGCTCTGATCGCGGCCGAACGCCGGAAGGAAAGGCTGCCCGAGGTACGGCACATAGCCGACGATCGCCTTGAGCCGCGGATCGACCAGCACCTGCTTCGACGACATGCCGACGGTGATCGTCAGCTTGGCTCCGGTCATCAGCAGCAGCGACTCGCCACCCTGGCTGCCGCCGAATCCGCCGACGCGGTTGACGTCCAGATGATCGCGATATTGCGGATGCGCGAAGACGTAATCGAGCGAGCGCGACAGCGACAGAGGCCGCAGCGCCTGCATTTCGACGAATGTGTCGAAGTGCAGCAGCGCATAGAGAAAATCGGACAGATTGTTGATGTTGACATCGGTGAAGCGCGGATCGCCGTGAAACGGTGCGACGATCACATAGCCGTAGCTCGCCAGCCTGGCCAGCGCCGAGATGTAGTCGCTCGAGATCGGGCTGCCGACGAGTCCGTGCGAAAAGAGCAGCACCGGCCAGCGGGCATTGGCGTCGGCGAAGATCGGCGGCTGTGCACCCTGCTGCATGTGAGGCACCGCCGAACCCGAGGGCAACGGATAGTCGGGGTACGGATTGTCGGCCGTCGTCGGATAGCAGACGAGCAGCGCAAATGGCACCTGTGTGGCGGCGCGATTGGTGTAGAGCTCGCGGTCGTCGGGCACGCTGACGTTGACGACCAGCGCGTCGGCCGGATCGGCGAGCAGTTGCGTCACGTAGCGATCGCGGCTGCCGTCGGGATAGCCCTCCCAGTAGTTCTGCGCGCTCTCGCCCGGCTGCACGCGACTGAAATCCTGGGCGATATTGCTGCAACCGACCGCGTACGGTCCCGGCGGAAGTGGATCGACGACGGCCAGCGAATCGGCGCGGGCTCCGGGGCCGACCCATAGCGCAAGAAAGATTGCCGCTATCGGCGCCGTACCACGCAGCGAAAAGAGTGATTTCGTCGATTTCAAGTCTTGTCTCCGCATCGATCCAGTGCTGGTAGACCGCGGCGCGCACGACACGTTCCCGCGGCGCGGGCAACAGATTCATATCGCAAGCGCTTGATCCAGGCTACCATTTCACCCGCCTGTGTTCCGCCATAGCCGCGATGTCACGCCATAGTCTGCCGCGATCGAAAGCGACCCGCCGGGGTCGAGCTTCGGCGCCTGGGACCCCGACGGGCACGACCGATACCTCGTCACGCGACGCGGTTCTGCTCGAAGCCGCGGTGGCGTTCCAAGCGCAGCGCCTGCGCGAAGCGGAAGCACTCTGCGTCGACATTCTGGCCCACGATGCCCGCTACCCGCCCGCCATGCAGCTGCTGGGGATGGTCGCGGCCCGGACCGGACGACCGGCGCTGGCGATGCAACTCCTCCGCGACGTCGTGTCGCTCGACCGGCAGTCCGTCGATGCACGAAACGAACTTGCGGCCCTCCTTCGCGCCGAGCTTCATTTCGCCGAAGCGATTGCCGTGGGACTCGAAGCGGTCCGTCTCGCGCCGGGCGACTACGGGAGCCATAACCAGCTCGGAGTGAGCTACCTGGGAGAACGACGCCTCGCGGAGGCAGCATCGTGCTTCGAGCGAGCAGTCGCGCTCAAGCCCGACCTCGCGGTGCTCCACTACAACCTCGGGCACGTGTATCAGCTGTTGGGCCGCGATAAGGATGCCGGGGCCTCGCTGAAGAAGGCGATCGCCCTCGCTCCAGATTTTGCCGAGGCGCACGTGAGGCTCGGCCATCTCTTGCTGCTGGACAGCGATCGGGCTGGCGCAGATCGATGCTTTGCCCGAGCGATCGCTTCGATGCCCCCAGCGGCAAATGCCCGACTGAAGCTGGCGCGGACCCTCGCCGAAGTCGGGCAACCGGATGCAGCCGCGCGCTGCGCGCTTGCCGCGATCGCCGCAGACTCGAACCTTCCAGATGCTCACCAATTTTGCGGTGAGCTTATGCAACAGCTGGGGCGGTTCGACGAAGCCGTCACGAGCTTTGCACGGACAGTCGCCCTGCAGCCGCAACGCACCGAGCCCTATCTCGGCATTGCATTTTCGACAAAATTAAGCGTTGACGAGCCGATGTTGTCGGGCATGCGCGCTCGGCTGTCCGAACCGGACCTCGCTGATCGCGATCGCGCCAACCTGAATTACGCTCTGGCCAAGGCGGCCGACGATAGCGGCGACTACGCGGCAGCCATCGAGCATTTCGAAGAAGCGAATCGCATCGCGGCAGAAAGGCTGCGTCGCTCCGGACGCTCGATCGTCCGCGGCAAGCACAAGGCGAACATCGACCGGTTGATCGCCGCATTCACGCCGGAGTTCTTCGCGCGCAACGCGAGACTCGGCTCGGACAGCGAACTGCCGGTACTCGTCGTCGGGATGATTCGTTCCGGCACGACGCTGATCGAGCAGATCGTGTCCAGCCATCCTGAAGTGGGCGCGGGCGGAGAGCTGCGTTTCTGGGGCGACCGCGGCGCGCGAATCGCGGATGTGTTGGGTGGCGGGCTGGATGCACCCGAGGCCCATGAGGTGTCTGCGGCGTACTGCCGGCTGTTGCAGGCCGTCAGCCCGGGCGCCCGTCGAATTACCGACAAGATGCCGACCAATTTCCTCCTGCTGGGACTCGTGCATCTGCTGCTACCGCACGCGCGCGTGATTCACTGCCGGCGCCATCCGGTCGATAACTGCCTGTCGATGTTTTTTACGCCCTACCTGCGTTCACCCGACTTCGCTCACGACCGCGGCAACCTCGTCTTTTATTACGAGCAATACCTGCGGCTGATGACGCATTGGCGAGGCGTACTGCCGCCCGATCGGCTGCTGGAGGTCGACTACGAGACTGTCGTGCAGGATCCGGAACAGAGCGCGCGGAGGGTCATCGCCTTCTGCGGGCTCGATTGGGACGACGCTTGCCTGCAGCACCAGCGCAACCCGCGTCCGATCACCACGCCCAGCATGTGGCAGGCCCGCCAGCCGGTGTATCGGACCTCGGTGTCGCGCTGGCGGAACTACGAGACCTGGCTGGGCGAGTTTCGGCGGCTGCTGCCGGAGGAGCCTGCGGCTCCGCGCTGATGCCCTCAAACGACAACGGCGGCTGTCCGCAAGACAGCCGCCGTTGTTCGTTCCCAGCCGGATCGTGTGCTTATTCGGCCTTGCGTCGCCGCAGCCCGAGCGCCGCGAGGCCCAGCCCGAGCAGCGCCAGCGTCGCGGGCTCCGGCGTGCCATTCGGGTTGAAGTCGGGGTTCGGCGTGCCCTCGTCGATGAAGGCCAATGTCCCGTTGACGGTGCCGTTATGGACATCGCAGCATGGATCTTCCGACTGTCCGATGCTGTTCAATCCTTCCCAGGCCACGAAACCCCCGGTCGCATTGACGTGCGGGCTGAACTGGGAAAAGATCGAATTACCGTTCCACATTGCGGTGAACGTCACGCTGAAATTGCCGACGATCGCACAAAGACCGCTGTTGATCGGATTCGGCGGGCAAGGCCCAGGCCCGCCCTTCGAATCATCGTAGTCGTACACGAACAGCGGACCTGCGTTGCCCCAGATGATGTCCGTATTGGACCCGGCCAGCATATTGGGCAGGGCGACGGTCTCCGACACGCCGGCATTGAGGCCCTGGTAACCGGTCAGCACCATTTGCGCGTTGGTGAAGTCGAACGCGCTGGTGTTGTGGAAGGTCAGACACGGCGTGTCGTACGCACATTGGTCGTACGAGCCGTCGATAGTCGCAACGTGTGCCTGCGCGGATTGCGAAAGAATGGCAAGGGCCGCCGCGGCGGCAGCGGTGACGATGGGACCTTTCATCGATTTCTCCCCGGAAATGATGGATCGCCGCCCGCGCCCGTAG
>Ga0207657_10001197_pt1 | contig 27574 bp, 27 predicted proteins | sample KBSC33metaG_FD_184316 | JGI IMG/M metagenome (GOLD analysis project Ga0207657, IMG submission 184316) | Corn rhizosphere microbial communities from Kellogg Biological Station, Michigan, USA - KBS C3-3 metaG (SPAdes) (version 2) | ecosystem: Host-associated > Plants > Roots > Rhizosphere > Soil ...
GGTTGCCTACGCCAAGGCCTTGCACTCGCTGGTAGTGTGGCTGGACATATGCGACGGCAACATGCAGGAAGGCTCCTTCCGCTGCGATGCCAACGTCTCGGTGCGTCCGGTTGGCCAAAAGGAATTCGGCACGCGCTGCGAAATCAAAAACCTGAACTCCTTCCGCTTCCTCGAAGAAGCCATCAACTATGAAGTGCGACGCCAGATCGAGTTGATCGAGGACGGCGGCACCGTGGTGCAGGAGACTCGCCTGTACGACCCGGATCGCAAGGAAACGCGCTCCATGCGCAGCAAGGAAGACGCACAGGATTACCGCTATTTCCCCGATCCCGACTTGCCGCCACTTATGATCGCGCAGGAATGGATAGAGCGTGTGAAGGCCTCCATGCCTGAACTGCCCGGCGCCATGCGCGAACGCTTCGTGCGCGACTACGGCTTGCCCGAATACGATGCAGCCGTACTGACGCAATCGAAAGCGATGGCGGTTTACTTCGAGGCGGTGGTCACGACGGCGGGCAAAGAACAAGCCAAGCCAGCCGCAAACTGGCTGATGGGTGAAGTTAGCAAGCGACTAAACACCGAGAATATCGACATTGAGCAATGCCCGGTTTCACCCGAATCCCTTGGCAATTTGATTTCGGCTGTGCAAGCAGGTGCCGTTACTGCGAAGGGTGCCAAGCAAGTCTTCGACGAAATGTGGTCCTTCAACACGTCTGACGTAAAAGCAGTCATCCGCAAACTCGGCCTCGAACCCTTGAGTGACAGCAGCGAACTTGAACGCATAGTGGACGAAGTGCTGGCAGCGAACGCGAAGTCGGTGGAGGAGTACCGCGCCGGCAAGGAAAAGGCGTTCAACGCAATCATCGGTCAGGCGATGAAGGCAACCAAGGGCAAAGCCAATCCGGCGCAGTTGACCGATCTGTTGAAGAAAAAGCTTGCGGAATAAACAATGAATGGGGCCTGGAGAGGCTGTCAGTCGGATCGCCTGCCTCTCCATACCAGGGAACTGGATAGCCTCGTATTGCCACAAATCAATAAAACAAAAGAAGTGCTGGCGATACAACCAACCCGGAGGGGCACCCCTATGTTTTTCGATCCGAAGTCTTTCGATTTTATCGATGCGTTCCTGCAGAACCTGGATCGCATTCGCGCCGAATATCGTGCTCTTGATGCTCCAGTTCTGAATCTTTATCGCAATGGAACGCACCAGGAATACTTTGAGCAAATCATCAACAACAATGGTTGGGTGCCATCCTGGCAAGTCGGCTCAAGCGAAAAAAATTATCAATGGCTGACTTACGGGCTGATTTATCAAGGCATATTCCCCAATGACACCGTGCAAAAAATGCCTTGCACCACGGAGTTGCTAAAGCAATTCCCCTTTATTCAGGTTGCCGCGTTCTCTCGGATGAAGCCATTGTCAATGATCGCCCCGCACTGCCATCCAGAATTAGGGGGCGACATGTTGACCTGTCATATCGGGATCGAGCTCGCCCCCAAACGCAGTTATCTTTGCGTCAATGGCGAATTTCAGGAAGAAGTCGAAGACAAGGCCCTCGTGTTCGACGGCTCGCAGGAACACTTCGCCCTGAATAGCGGGGATCGGGATCGGACTATCCTGTATATGGAATTCGACCGGTCGAAGATGTAATCAGTATCAGCCGCCATTACTGAACCGTGATGGCGGAAAAATTTTACCTCTTCGCCATCAGCTCCCTGAATCGCTTCAGCAGCGCGTCGAACTTTATATTGATCTGCCCGATCTCGGTCTCGTGTTCGAGGATCGATTCGTTGATTGCTTCGACGATCTCGTCCAGATCTGTGACGCGCTGTTTTATGCCAGCCGGCAAAGGCTTTTTCTTCTGAGTGTAGGGCGCAGCGTCGGCATGCGCCAGCTTCTGCTCCCTCAGCGCATTCACAAGCGCGACCCTGTCACGCCTGATCTGTTCCTCCTCCAAGGCAATCGCTTCCTGGCGCGCCCTCGCGATATCGGCCTCGCTGTAATAAGTCGTGCGGATGATGAGATCCTGGCGCTTTTGCTCGTCAGCCACAGCATCTGCTGCTCTACGCTTTTCTTCCTCAAGCTGCAATTGGCGTTTCTGCTCGAGAGTCGGAGGAGGAGGAATATCGCGGCGAAGCATGCCGCTCTTGTTGAACTCGCGCACTGCCTGGCCTTCGCACTCAGGCATGGGACGGTCAGACGTCAAGGTGCGGCCTGATGCATCCTTGCACATGTAGATCGTTTGCGCATGCAGCACGGCATGCGCAAACACAATGGGAAAAACGAATGCAAGCTTTACAGCATGTCCCACCGCACCTCCGATACGTCGAGGGTAGATCAGTTCACGCCGTAGCGACTCCGGTAAGCGGCGACGGCGTCCTTGTACTTCGCCAGTTCCGCATTTGTTCCTGCGGAAGAGATATATTCCAGCAAATCGCTCAAATTGCCAATAGACAACACTGGCATGCCATAGGAATTTGCCACATCTTGCACTGCCGAATGCTCGGACAGCGCCCCGTCCTTGCCCGATTTCTCCATACGGTCAAGTGCAATCAGCACGGCACAAGGTGTTGCGCCAGCGACACGAATCATCTCTACCGATTCGCGCACGGAGGTGCCGGCGGAAATCACGTCATCGACGATGACGACCTTGCCTTCGAGCTTGGCGCCGATCAGCGTGCCGCCCTCGCCGTGGTCCTTGGCTTCCTTGCGGTTGTAGGCGAAAGGCACATCACGGCCACGGGCGGCTAGTGCGACGGCAGTTGCCGAGGCCAGCGTGATGCCCTTGTATGCCGGCCCGAACAGCATGTCGAATTCGATGCCGGAGGCAAGCAACGTCTGTGCATAATAATCGGCCACCTTGCCGAGCACGGCGCCGGTATTGAACAGTCCCGCATTGAAAAAATACGGCGAATTGCGACCCGCCTTAGTGACGAATTCACCGAATTTCAGTACCCCTGCATTGACGGCGAAGGAGATAAATTCCTGACGTAGCTGGCTCAAGATAATCCTCGTGATGTTTGCTTATTTGACAAGGCGCGGCGGCATGCCGGCCAAGAGAAGAGCCGCCATTGTACCGGGTGGCAGCACCGCATCCTGCTAATCGGGTATGCTGTCGCCCTGTTTTTTCGACCTACCGAACTCATGCTCAAGATCATTTCCGCCAACTTGAACGGCATCCGCTCCGCTGCGAAAAAGGGTTTTTTCGACTGGATGGCAAAGCAGGACGCTGATTTCGTCTGCGTACAGGAACTCAAGGCACAAGAAGCCGACATGACGCCCGAATTCCTCGCCCCCACCGGCTATCGCGGCCATTTCCACTACGCGGAAAAGAAGGGTTATTCCGGCGTAGGCCTCTATGCACGCCGTGAACCGGATGAGGTGACGATCGGCTTCGGCTGTGAGGAATTCGATGCGGAAGGCCGCTACGTGCAATGCGATTTCGACAAGCTCTCGGTGATCTCGGTCTACTGTCCGTCGGGTTCGTCCAGCGAAGAGCGCCAGCAGGCCAAGTTCCGCTTCATGGACGTCTTCCTGCCGCACCTGCGGGAACTGCGAGCGAGCGGGCGCGAAGTGGTGATCTGCGGCGACTGGAACATCGCACACAAGGAAATCGACCTGAAGAACTGGAAGAGCAACCAGAAGAACTCTGGCTTCCTGCCGGAAGAACGCGAATGGATGACCCGCGTGCTGGGCGAAGCCGGCTGGGTCGATGTGTACCGCACACTTCATCCGGAAACAACTGGGGAGTCATACACTTGGTGGAGCAACCGGGGACAGGCATGGGCAAAGAACGTCGGGTGGCGTATCGACTACCACATCTCTACGCGCGACATTGCCGAAAAGGCGAAGGCAGCGAGCATCTACAAGGACGAACGTTTTTCCGATCACGCACCGCTGACGCTGCATTACGACTGGCAGCTTGGGTAGGACACATGTGAGACGCTGCAGCACTGCCTGAAATGCGTCTGGCACAAACAGTGCCAACCTGCCCTCCCTCTTCCGCCAACGCCCCGTGCTCCGTTCCGGCGCACACTCGAACAGCACGGGTCTTCAGCAACATTCCTGATTGCCACTATGGCAAGTGCAAAATACCTATCTGCCCACTCGGAGCGGAGAGATTCCCTTCCTTCACCATATGCGTCCTCTCCCCATGGCGCCATGAGTATTCTTGAAACAGGCTCTTACTCGGCACAGCCTAAAAATTTTTTTGCAAACATGGAATCACTCACCTTTCTGCGCCACTTATGTGTGTAAGCAAATAATCGGCTCGGGGGTTTCTTTGTTCTCCCCGCAAGCAATGCCATTCCAGCAATCCAAGGAGAATTGAAATTGAAACCGAGTATCAACAACATAAGCGGCCGCTTCGGCAACAGGGGAACTCAAGGGCAGACAAAGGTCGGTGCGGACAACAGCATAGGTAAATTGTCAGGACAATCGATCGGCGAGGGCATTAGACAAATCCGGTCGATGTTGCAGAATTTGCGCAATATCCTGAACAATTTTGACCCCAAAAAACTATTTTCCATGGTGAAAGGCAGTGATCCTGAGACCATAAAAAAAGCCATGGAATTTGTGACCAAGTCGCTCAAGAAATCCGAAATGGCAATGCAAAATCAATCGCAGGGCAGACCGGCAAGGCAAAGTCCGAGACCATCCGTCAGCCGCGATACGGGTCTGTTGGACAGATTGAATCTGAACATACCACGGGAAAAAAGAGGAGCACCGCCCGAATTCAGAAGACTCTTCACCCCAAAGAAGAAAAGCGAGACACCGCAGGCCCAGACGGGGTATGCCGGGGATAAGAAAATCAGAAGAGAAAACGGGGCGCCTGCTCAGCGCACTGATGCAATGAACGCAAGAATTGGCAGGATAACGGAGCGGCAAGCAAAAGGCTTCAATCTTTCAGGTCCCGAAAGCAGACGGGGGGCACGAGAGGAAAAAGTACAGAGCGAACCCCGTGAGACGCCGAAAGAGCAATTCAGACCATCTGTGTATAGCTCAGAATCATTCCGCATAGCGAATCCGTCAAATAGTGTGCACGCACCGAAGTGGGATAAGGATGCGGTCCGGAAAGAAGAAAAAAACACTCGCATACTTGGTGATAGCGGCGACCCGAATATGAGCTCGGCTGATGTTAAGCGGTTTCTGGGGGACGGAGCTAAAGCAAGGAGTGCCCTCGATGCAAAGGTAGCCCAACAAAGCGCCGCTCGTTTGTTGGCCAAGAAGCAATCCCTCGGCGATAGTAAAGTCAGATTTCAGGAACAAATGAGATTGGATGCTCGACTTGATGCGATCGCGAACGAACTGAATACCAAGCTTAATCCGGACCATCCCGACTACGACTTGCTTGCAGACAGCCATAATCGGCGCGAGATATTGGAGAAAGAGCAGGAGAAAATCCAGGCCAAACTCAAAGAACTAGAAGAATGGTCGCAGCCCACCGCCAATTAAGCTGCGAGCATGCAGGAATCGAGGCAGGCCAATGGCGGGTTATAGAACTTTTACATACCCCCATCGCGATGTATTTTCAAATTCTGTATGCGGTTTTTGAATGAAGGACGAAACGATGGATATGAACAAGGTTAACGTCTCCACGCAAAATGCTGACGTGACGGCCGAAGAACTAGGCAGCCAGTTCAACGGGAAAACGATAGCCAACATGGCTGCCGATCCGTCAATGCAGGACAAGATCGTCGCACTTCAGGATAAAGCCGGCATTACGCTATCAGCAATCATCGACCAGACTGCCGCGCTCCTGCTGCGGGATGCCGAACGCTCGCTGGACAAGCCCAGATCCAAGGCAGCGCAACAGTCGCGCTACCTTGGGATGGCGAGCAAACGGCGCAAACAAGCCTGGCAGAAAGCCCGGGAACTTGCAGAGATGCTGGTCATCGGCGCTTTGATCAACAAGGACAATCCGGCCTGGGACCCGACCGATCCATCAAGCTGTGCGGCAGGAGGAGAAAGCGTGCTGTTGTCTCTGATCCGCTTCGACGCAGAGGGTGCCGATACGCATTCCTCGCCTGCAGGTTGACACCTGCGGGAACGCGCTGCGGCGGCTTGGGGCGCAAAGCGTCTCAAGGTATCGGATCAATGCCTTTGACGTTGCTGCGGTAAGGCGGCAGCGATGCCTGCGTCGCACCCTTGGCTGTGGCATACAGCGGCAACACTTCTGACAGATGCTTGTGGATCTCGGCGATGCGGTTCTTGCCCGCCGGGTGGGTGGAGAGCCATTGCGGTGGCGCGTTGCGGTTGACCATGGACATCTTCTGCCAGAGCGCGATACCGGCACGCGGGTCGTAGCCGGCGCGTGCAGCGATATCCAGCCCGACCAGGTCGGCTTCGGTTTCATCGTCGCGCGAGAATTTCAGCATGGCGAGATTGGCCACACCACCCGTGGCAGCCGATGTCAAATGCGGATCCGTGCCCAGCAGCGCGGACAAGCCCACGCCTGCAAGCTTGGCGCCGATATTAGCAAGCCCGGACTTCGCCATCCGTTCGCGGCCATGCTCGCGCAGCGCGTGGGCGATCTCGTGCCCCATCACGATGGCCACTTCGTCATCGGTAAGCTTGAGCTTGCTCAGCAAGCCACTGTAAAAGGCGATCTTCCCGCCCGGCATGCAGAATGCATTGACTTCCTGCGAGCCGATCAAATTGACTTCCCATGGCCATTGCGCGGCGCGCTGATTCCAGCGGGCCGCATGGGGGATGATGTTGTTAGCAATCCGGCGCAAGCGCTGCACTTGCGGATGCGATTCAGGCACGAGTGCTCCCTTGCTGCCAGCCTGCTGCTTCATCGCGGCGTACTGCTGGAAGGCGCTGGCCTCGACCTGCTCTTCAGGAATGAGCTTGCGCAGCGTGGACATGCTGCCGACCTTCACGCCATCCTGCGCAGTTGCAACACTCTCGGCAGCGCACAGCTCCGGCGTCACAGTGACGATAGCAATGGCGAGCAGCGCTGTAATGACTGTTTGCTTCATCGTTGTCTCCAACACAAACGCCGCCCGCCACGGATGGCGCCCACTTATTTCGGATTCCATGGCGCGATCCTGGGCAGCAGCATCATGCCCGGCAATGCCAGCGCGAAGCACAGGAGGAAAAACACGAACCATCCGGTCTGCGCAACGATATAGCCGGTAGCCGCATTGAAGAAGGTACGCGGCACGGCGGCCAAGCTGGTAAACAGGGCGAACTGCGTCGCAGTGTAGCGCGGATCGGTGGTTGTTGCGATATAGGCAGTAAATGCCGCCGTGCCCAATCCGACCGCAAACGCCTCCAGGCCGATCACCGCGCCAAGCAGCAGCGTCGCGTATTCGTTGGTACTGACACCGCCAATCTGAGCAAGCGCCGCGAAACCGAGGATCGCGAACGCCTGCAGCACACCGAAAATCCATAGGCCGCGATTGACGCCCGTCTTTTCCAGACATACCGCACCGAGGATGCCGCCCGCCAGGCTCGCCCACAAACCCGCATTCTTGGCGACCAAGCCAATCTGCGTGCGCGTAAAGCCGAGGTCGATGTAGAACGGCGTGGCCAGCGCAGTTGCCATCGAATCGCCGAGTTTGTACAAGAAGATGAAGGCCAGCACCAGCAAGGCATGCGACCAGCCGCTACGATGGATGAATTCGCGAAACGGCAAGACCACGGCTTCACGCAGGTTCTTCGGCGGCTGGCCGTAGATCCTTGGTTCGGCGATGAGCAGCGTGGTCAGGATGCCAGGCAGCATGAACAGCGATGTAATCGCAAACACCGTCTGCCAGCTCATGTGGTCGGACAGAATCAGCGACAGCGAGCCGGGCACCAGCGTCGACAGCTTGTAGGCATTGACGAACAGCGCGGTGCCGGAGCCCTGCTGCTCGTCGGTGAGCATTTCGCGCCGGTAGGCGTCGATGACGATGTCTTGGCTGGAGGACAGGAAGGCGATCACGCCGGACAGCAGCACGATGGCGGTCAGGTTCGTGGCCGGCGAGAAAAATCCCATTGCGCCTATCGCACCTAGCAGGATCAGTTGCGTGATCAGCATCCAGCCGCGCCGACGGCCAAGCAAGGGGAAATGAAAGCGGTCCATTAGCGGCGACCATACGAACTTCCATGTGTACGGGAACCCGACCAGCGCGAACAGGCCGATCGCCTTCAAGTCCACGTTTTCCGATTTCAGCCAGGCCGACAGCAGGTTATACAGAATGAACAGCGGCAGGCCAGACGAAAAGCCGAGCGACACGCAGATAAGCATCTCGCGGCTGAAATAGTGGCGCCAACCGGGTTTGGTCTGTGCGGCGGGTTTAGTAGTAGGCGGCGCGGCCATGGTCATTGTTGTGCTCGCAATGTTCGGGGTTATTTTTTACGGAAACGAAACACCGCGAGACTGCCTCGCCAGTTCGGCAGAAAATCGACTGGCTTTCCATCCTGCAATGCCACGCGTTCGAGGACTTCGAGCCCGACACGATTCGCAAGTTCCTCAAAATCATTGATAGTGGCGCAACGTACATTGGGCGTGTCATACCACTGGTAGGGCAGCGACTTCGACACTGGCATGCGACCGCGCAGCAATGCCACACGATGCGGCCAGTAGGCGAAGTTGGGAAAGGACACAATGGCTTCGCGCCCGACGCGGGCAATCTCACGCAACATGCCTTCGACATTCTGGATCATCTGCAATGCAGACAGGCAGAGCACCGTGTCGAATGCATTGTCGGCGAACATCGCCAGCCCGGCTTCCAGGTCCTGCTGTATGACGGCGACGCCGCGCTTGATGCATTCCGGAATCGTGTCGTCGTCGATCTCGATACCGTAACCGATGCACTGCTTGTCGGACTGCAGATACTCCAGCATCACGCCGTCGCCGCAGCCAAGGTCAAGCACGTGCGAAGCAGGACTCACCCAATGCGCGATGAAGGCGAGATCTGCCCGCAACGCACTTCGTTCACGAAAATTCATGCACGCCTCCTGTTCGTTTCTTGCCAGATGCGATCGTAGTAGGCACGCACCGTGTTCATGTAGCGCGTATCTTCCAGCAGGAAGGCATCATGGCCGTGCGGCGCGTCGATCTCGGCATAGGTGACCTTGCGCTTGTTGTTGACTAGCGCCTGCGCGATCTCACGGCTGCGCTCGGGCGAGAAACGCCAGTCGGTGGTAAAGGACGCCACGAGGAATTGCGCTTCCGTATTCGCCAGCGCCTTGGTCAGGTCATTGCCAAAGTCGCGCGCCGGGTCGAAGTAATCGAGCGCCTTAGTGATCAGCAGGTAGGTATTGGCATCGAAGTATTGGGAAAACTTGTCGCCCTGATAGCGCAAATAGGATTCGATCTCGAAGTCGATGCCGTAGCCGAACTGATAACCGCCGTTGCGCAAGTCGCGTCCGAATTTCTCGGCCATGCTGTCATCGGACAGATAGGTGATATGGCCAACCATGCGGGCTACGCGCAGACCCCGCCTGGGCACCACGCCATGCTCGTAAAAATGGCCGCCGTGATAGTCCGGATCGGTGAGGATTGCCTGCCGCGCGACATCATTGAAGGCGATGTTCTGCGCCGAAAGCTTGGGCGTGGAGGCAATCACCACTGTATGACGCAGACGCGCGGGGAACAGCATGCTCCACGACAGGGCCTGCATGCCGCCAAGCGAGCCTCCCATCACGGCAGCGAATTGCTGGATACCCAGTGCATCGGCCAGGCGCGCTTGCGCACGCACCCAGTCCTCCACCGTCACCACAGGGAAGTCGGAACCGTAGTATTTGCCGGTGGCGGGATTGATGTGCATCGGCCCGGTCGAGCCAAAGCAGGAACCGAGGTTGTTGACGCCAATGACGAAAAAACGGTCAGTGTCCACCGGTTTGCCGGGGCCGACCATATTGTCCCACCAGCCAAGGTTCTTGCTGCCATCGGTGCCTTCATAGATGCCGGCGACGTGATGCGAGGCATTCAGGGCATGACAAATCAGGACCGCGTTGGAGCGGTCGGCATTGAGCTTGCCGTAGGTCTCGTAGACCAGGGTGTAATCGGCAATCGAGGTTCCACTCGCCAGCGGCAGGGGCGCAGCGAAATGCATCGATTGCGGAGTGACGATTCCAAGCGAAGACATGGTTCTCCAGGATAGCGTGCCGCACAGGCAACAAAAAAGCCCGACAGCGGTTCAGCTTGTCGGGCTAATTCGGGCTCATGGAGCAAACACGCTTTAGCCGTATTTATTACGCGCCCGCAAGCTGATGGTCAAATCGGCGCAATCCTGTAAGGATAACCAAGTCATTGCAGGGCGTCAAACATCCTCGCTCAATTGATTAACCGCCTCTATGATCGCTGCCGGATCGAAAGAGCGCAGGATCTTTTTGACCTGCGGCGTGACTGCATTGAGGTCGGTGGTGAGGATTTTCTGCTTCACCGCCAGCAACTGGGTGGGATGCATGGAAAACTCGCGCAGTCCCATGCCCAAGAGCAGGCGCGTGAGCTTGATATCACCCGCCATTTCGCCGCATACCGAAACCGGGATGCCTGCCTTGGTACCGATTGCAATCGTGCTCGACAACAAGTAGAGCACCGCCGGGTGTAACGGATTGTAGAGATGCGCGACTTCGTGGTCGGCGCGGTCGATGGCGAGCGTGTACTGGATCAGGTCGTTGGTGCCGATCGAAAGGAAATCCATCTTCTTCACGAACATCGGCAGCGTCAGTGCGGCAGCGGGAATCTCGATCATCGCCCCTACCGGAATCAGCGGATCGAATTTTTGGCCCGATTCGCGCAACTGCATCTTGGCCTGCTCGATCAGCGCCAGCGTCTGGTCGATCTCGAAGGCGTGCGCCATCATCGGAATCAGCAGCTTGACCGGACCGTAGGCGGAAGCGCGCAGGATGGCACGCAACTGCGCCAGGAACATCTGCGGCTCTGCCAGACAGAAGCGGATCGCACGCAAGCCGAGTGCGGGATTGAGCGAAGTTTGCTCGTTCGCATCCAACGGCTTGTCGGCGCCGATGTCGAGCGTGCGGATGGTAACCGGACGCCCTTTCATCGCCACGACAGCCTGGCGGTAGGACTCGAACTGCTCGTCCTCCGACGGCAACCGGTGCGAGGAACCGGTGCGTCCCATGAATAGAAATTCGGAACGGAACAGGCCGACGCCCATCGCACCGATATCCATCGCCGCGACACAATCTTCCGGCAATTCGATATTGGCCAGAAGCGTGATTTCGGTGCCGTTCTCAGTGATGGCCGGGGTCTTGCGCAGCCTGGAGAGTTTCTTGCGCTCGCGTATCAAGCGCGCCTGGCGCTCGCGGTACTGCTCCAACACATTGGGGGTCGGATCCACGATCACCACACCAGCGTCACCGTCGATAATGACGCAGTCGTTCTGCTGGATCAGCATGGACGCGTTGGTCATGCCGACCGCCGCCGGAATGTCGAGACTGCGAGCAACGATCGCAGTGTGCGAATTCTGACCGCCGAGATCGGTGATGAAGCCGCCGAAGGCGCGGTCCTTGAACTGCAGCATGTCGGCCGGTGAGATGTCGTGCGCGACGACAATCATGCTGCCGGCGACCCCATCCGAATCACCAGCGACAGGCAACGGCGAGGTGGCCGTGCCCGTCAACACCTTCAGCACCCGTTCGCCAATCTGCTGAATGTCGGCCTTGCGCTCGCGCAGGTAGGCATCCTCGATTTCGTCGAACTGCGCTGACAGCTCGTCAATCTGCGTCACCAGCGCCCATTCGGCGTTGTAGTAGCGGGTGCGGATGATGTCGAGCGGCACTTCCGCGATCATCGGATCGGACAGGATCAGCGCGTGTACGTCGATAAAGGCGCCCAGTTCGGCCGGAGAATCCTTGGGCAGTTCATTCCAGATGGTCTGCAGTTCCTTGTGCACCGTGGCGATCGCCTTCTGCAGGCGCTGGACCTCCGCCTCAACCTGCTCCTCTGGAATCAGGTAATGCTTGACTTCGAGCGCGGCGGGCGCAAGCAGATGCGCGCGGCCAATCGAGATGCCACGCGAAACCGGAATGCCGTGTAGCGTAAAAGAAGCCATGAGTCGGTGCCCGTGTTATTCGCCTTCGCCGAACCTGTCCTGGATCAACTGGATCAGCGCGCTGACGCATTCCTTCTCGTCTTCGCCCTCGGCTTCCAGCGTCACCTTGGACCCCTTGCCCGCGGCCAGCATCATCACGCCCATGATGGATTTGGCGTTGACGCGCCGTGCGTTGCGGGTGAGCCAGACTTCGCTGCGAAACTTGGCGGCAAGCTGTGTGAGCTTGGCGGATGCGCGTGCGTGCAGTCCTAACTTGTTGATGATTTCAATTTCCTGTTGAATCATGTTCCGTCGTTGTTAGTTATTGTAATAGCGGGTCTCAGTTGGGAGAAAGGCGAACGCGGTTATCGACGCGGACTGCGCCGCTCTGACCGCCGGCGAGCGCCATTTCGACGACGACGTCGAGCGTATCGTTACGATAAGTCAGCGCGCGCAACAGCATCGGCAAGCTGATGCCGGCGATGACTTCGATGTGGCCGGGATCGCTCAAGCGGTGGGTGCAGTTGGACGGCGTGCCGCCCATCACGTCGGTGACGACGAGTACGCCCGAACCATCATCCAGGCGCACAACAGCTTCCTTGGCAAGGCGGGTGACCTCGGCCGGATCCTGATCTGCACGTACGTCGATCGCTTCCATGCGCTCGGGACGCCCGCGAAAGACGTGAGTCGCCGCCTCAAGAAAAGCGTTGCCGAGCGGCGTGTGCGTCAGAAGAAGGATACCGATCATGTCTGTTCAATGCGTGGGACCAAAAGTGCGAGCGCCGGATGTTATTGACACTGCTGTTCCAGCGCATCAATGAACATCCCGGCAACGTTGAACCCGGTCTGCTGCGTGATTTCCTGAAAACAGGTGGGGCTGGTAACATTGATTTCCGTCATGCAATCGCCAATAACGTCCAATCCTACCAGCAATAAGCCGCGTTTCAAAAGAAGCGGCGCAAGTGTTTCGCCGATTTCTCTGTCTCGCGCGGAAATTTCCTGCGCCACTCCCAGTCCGCCAACAGCAAGATTACCGCGTACTTCGCCGTTCTGCGGAATACGCGCCAAACAATACGGCACCACCTTGCCGCCGATCAAAAGCACGCGCTTGTCGCCGTGGACGATCTCGGGAATAAAGCGCTGAACCATGATGGTGTGCTCTCCGTTCATGGTCAAAGTCTCGATAACGGAGCCGAGATTCAGCCCGTCTTCCTTGACGCGGAAGATACCTATGCCCCCCATGCCGTCAAGCGGCTTCAAGATGATGTCTTTGTATTCACGATGGAAGGCGCGGATGCGATCGCTATCGCTAGTGATCAGGGTAGGCGCAGTAAATTGCGGGAATTGCGCGATCGCCGCCTTTTCGTTGTGGCTGCGGATGGCTTCCGGCTTGTTGAAAATGCGCGCGCCTTGAGACTGCGCCACCTCCAGCAGGTAGGTGAGGTAGATGTACTCCATGTTGAACGGCGGGTCCTTGCGCACCACAGTCGCATCGAAATCGACGAGTTGCGAAGGCTGCGCCGGTTCGGCCCGATACCAGTGCACCGGATCGCCGGTCAGTTCGATGCGAGAAACATCCGCCAGCACCTTGCCGCCGACATACGCCATGTCCTTTTGCTGGAAGGCGTACACCTCATGCCCCCGCTTGGCCGCCTCGGCCATCATGGCATAGGTAGTGTCCTTATAAATTTTAAAATGATCGAGCGGGTCGGCGAGGAAGGCGAATTTCATTTTTCAATATATTCAGTAGACTTCCGGATTCGGGTCGGTCTTTTCCAATTCGAGCGAAGCGGCCAGCAAGGCCATGCGCGCCACCACGCCGTACATGTAGAAGCGATTCGGAGCAGCCGTGCCTGGCTTGGCCTGCAAATCCGGCACCGCGTGCTGCTGCGCGAAGGCCAGCGGCACGAAGTGTGCGCCGGGCGAGTTCAGGTTCTCGTCAATGCCGCGCTCGGCATGCACACGATAGAAGCCGCCAACCACGTAGCGGTCAATCATGTAGACCACCGGCTCGGCCACGGCCTCATTAATGCGCTCGAATGTATGCACGCCTTCCTGGATGATGACCTCGGACACCTCCAGCCCTTCCTTGACCACCGACATCTTGTTGCGCTGCTTGCGGTTCAAGCCTTTCACCTCGCTCGCATCCTTGACCGTCATGATGCCCATGCCATAGGTTCCTGCATCGGCCTTCACGATTACGAAGGGCGTTTCCTTGATGCCATATTCCTTGTACTTCTTGCGGATCTTGGCAAGCAGCGTGTCGACGCTGGCAGCGAGGCACTCCTCGCCGGTGCGATCATGAAAATTGATCTGGCCGCATTTGGTGAAATAAGGATTCAACATCCAGCCATCGACATCGATCAGCTTGGCGAACTTCTTGACCACCTCGTCGTAAGCAGCGAAGTGATTGGTTTTGCGTCGTACTGCCCAGCCTGCATGCAACGGCGGCAAGAGATTCTGCTCATGCAGATCCTGGAGAATGGGCGGAAGGCCAGACGACAAATCGTTATTCAACAAAATGGTGCAAGGATCGAAATTCTTCAACCCGAGACGGCGGCCATTGGCTGAACGTTCCAGCGGCTCTAGCGTGAGCGTGGTGCCGTCAGGCAGTTCGAGAGTGGTCGGTTCCTGGATTTCGTCCGACAGCGAGCCCAATCGCACGTTCAAACCGGTCTGGCGAAAGATCTGGATCAGGCGCGCGACGTTTTGCAGATAGAAGGTATTGCGCGTGTGCTTTTCCGGAATCAGCAACAGATTCTTTGCATCCGGACAGTATTTCTCGATGGCCGCCATTGCCGCCTGCACTGCCAGCGGCAACATTTCAGACGACAGGTTATTGAAACCACCGGGAAAGAGATTGGTGTCGACCGGCGCCAGCTTGAAGCCGGCATTGCGCAAATCCACCGAACAATAGAATGGCGGCGTATGCTCCTGCCACTCGAGACGAAACCAACGCTCAATGGCTGGTGTTGCGTTCAGGATTTTTTTTTCAAGGTCAAGCAGCGGGCCATTCAAGGCGGTGACAAGGTGCGGAACCATATGAACCTTAAAGGTATAAGCATATTTGCAAGAGGATTGATGCTGATTCTAACGGCAATCCCCGGATTGCGCCTGATGCGAATCGGAAGAGGGGGAAAATCCCGCAACAATCGCCTTGATGGCAATCGCTATGAAGCCGCTGATGCTGCTTGTGCAGCAAGCTGATTATCGATTAGCAAAGGATAAAAAAAAAAGCGCCTCGGGTCGAGGCGCTTGTAAACCCCGCTAAAGCGGAGAGGGAAAAACAAATTTGTGATTAAGAGTGGTAAGCGGACTCACCGTGGCTAGAGATGTCCAAGCCTTCGCGCTCTTCCTCTTCGGGGACACGCAGACCGATCACTAGATCTACCAGCTTGTAGGCGACGAAGGCAACCACGCCAGACCAGACGACGGTCGTCAATACACCTTGCAACTGGATCCAGACTTGACCGGCAATGGAATAATCCGGCGCAACCTTGTTAGCTACATAGTCGTAGATACCAGTGCCGCCCAGCGACGGCGATGCGAACACGCCGGTCAAGAGCGCACCGAGAATACCGCCCACGCCATGCACACCGAACACATCCAGAGAATCGTCAGCGCCAAGCATACGCTTCAAGCCATTGACGCCCCACAGGCAAAGCACACCGGCAAGCAGACCGATCACAATCGCGCCCATTGGTCCGACAAAACCGGCTGCGGGAGTGATGGCAACCAAACCGGCGACTGCACCCGATGCAGCACCCAGCATCGAGGGCTTGCCCTTGCCCATCCATTCGGCCAAGGTCCAGGACAGCGTCGCGGCGGCGGTTGCAAACAGGGTGTTGACGAAAGCCAGAGCTGCGGTGCCGCTTGCTTCCAGTGCAGAGCCTGCGTTGAAACCGAACCAGCCCACCCATAAGAGCGATGCGCCCACCATGGTCAACGTCAGCGAATGCGGTGCCATGGATTCCCTACCGTAACCGATACGCTTGCCGATTACAAAAGCGCCGACCAAACCTGCCACTGCCGCATTGATATGCACCACGGTGCCGCCGGCAAAATCCAGCGCCCCCTTGGCGAACAACCAGCCTGAAGCGGCAGTTGCCTTGTCGGCGGCAGCCTGGTCGATGAAGGCGTCAGGACCCGGCCAGAACCATACCATGTGTGCAATCGGCAGGTAGGAGAAGGTGAACCACAACACGATGAACAGCAGAACCGCGGAGAACTTGGCACGCTCGGCGAAGGCGCCGACGATCAGGCCGCAGGTAATTGCCGCAAAGGTTGCCTGGAACACCACGAATGCGTATTCCGGGATCACCACGCCCTTGCTGAAGGTAGCTGCCGTCGAATCCGGTGTTATACCCTTGAGGAACAGCCGGTCGAAGAACCCGATGAAACTATTGCCTTCGGTGAAGGCCAGAGAGTAGCCGTAGATAGACCACAGCACCAGGATCAGCGCGAAGATCACGAACACCTGCATCAAGATCGACAGCATGTTCTTGGAACGAACCAAGCCGCCATAAAACAGCGCAAGACCCGGGATCGTCATCAGGATGACGAGCGCGGTAGCAGTCAGCATCCAGGCAGTGTCACCTTTGTTGGGTGTCGGTGCCGGCGTCGAGGCGGCAGGCGCTGTAGTCGAAGCGACAGCTGGAGCGGCAGCAGGTGCCGGTGCAGCCGTGTTGGCTGCTGGCACTGTGGTGGCCGTAGCCGAAGCTGCCGGCGTAGAGGCGGGTGCGTCTGCCGCAGTGGACGGCAAGGAAAAGCCTACCGCGAACAGCAATGCGCCGGCCGCGAGAAAACGGGAGAGCAGCTTTTTCATTCAAATCTCCTTTAGAGAGCCTCTTTACCGGTTTCGCCCGTACGAATACGGACAACTTGCTGCAGGTCGTAAACAAAAATCTTGCCGTCACCGATCTTTCCGGTGCGCGCAGCCGTTTCAATTGCCTCGATCGCACGATCGACAATCGCATCGTCCACTGCCGCTTCCACCTTGGTCTTCGGCAGGAAGTCGACTACATATTCGGCGCCACGATACAACTCCGTGTGTCCCTTCTGTCGGCCAAACCCTTTGACTTCGGTCACGGTAATACCTTGCACACCGATCGCCGACAGCGCCTCACGTACTTCGTCCAGCTTGAATGGTTTGATGATCGCAGTGATCAGTTTCATGATGACCTCGAATGAAAAAGTCGTTGTTTATTGAGAATAGCCGTAGTAACGGTAATCGCTGCCAAGTGAAACACCGTGGCTGACTTCGCGCCTGAATTTCCGCTCTTGAGTCCTTGCCATGCCGCCGGCAAAGACAGGCAAGATTGCCGAAGCGAAAATAAGGCGCTCCATTGCGTTCCTTTTCTTTACTGTTGGAACTGAAAACCCAGGTTCTCCACTGATTTACACAAAGGCGGAATAGCAGGACTCATGCCACCCTTTTCCCGGCAGTATGCATTATCATTTTTCGGGCGGTTACCCAACATGCCTGCTTTCAATCGAAGCACCGCACCATAATGGACGCACTATTTAAATGCGCATGAATGCAAATTGCACGCCAATAGTGCAAAGCGCTTTACCACAAGGATTAATCATGGACAAATTCACCTTCCTGAACGACTTGCAGGCCAAACTCAACCAGGTATTGGAGAACTCGCCAGCGAAAGACATCGAAAAAAATGTCAAAGCCATGCTGACCCAAGGCTTTTCCAGGCTCGATTTGGTGACGCGCGAAGAATATGACATTCAGACACAAGTGCTGGCCAAGACCCGCGCCAAGCTCGATGCCTTGGAAGCCCGCGTAGCGGAACTGGAGGCGCAACTGAAAAAGTAACAGAAGGCTGTCAAGGACAATTGCCTCAAGAAGCACAGTTGCCAGGAATTCGCAGCCAAAATGTTATTACTAATATAATTAGTAATATTTCCACAATAGCGCTGCGTTTTCATTGATGAGCCTTGCTGTTTTAAAAAGCCGCGCACTTGCGGGCATGCATGCGCCGGAAGTCACTGTCGAAGTGCACTTGGCCAACGGACTGCCTTCATTCACGATCGTCGGCCTGCCTGAGACCGAAGTAAAGGAATCCAAGGACCGGGTGCGCGCCGCACTGCAAAACGCACGCTTTGAATTCCCGGCCCGACGCATCACCGTCAATCTGGCGCCGGCGGACCTGCCAAAGGAATCCGGACGTTTCGATTTGCCCATTGCGCTTGGCATCCTCGCCGCTTCGGGGCAGATGCCGGCGGACAACCTGGATAAATACGAATTCGCCGGCGAACTGTCTCTGTCTGGCGAGTTGCGTCCGATTCGCGGCGCTCTCGCCATGACTTACGCAATGCATAGTGCTGTCCATGCCAGCGGACGGCAACGTGCTTTTATCCTCCCGCGCGCCAATGCCGATGAAGCGGCTTTGGTACGAGATGCAGAGATCTTTCCCGCTGACTCCTTGCTGCAGGTTTGCGCACATTTCGCTGCGCCGAGCAGCGATGCGCGCTTGTCCCGCCATCATGCAAGCGCACATGATGCACGCCCGGTTTACCCCGATTTCGCCGATGTAAAAGGCCAGGCGCAAGCCAAGCGCGCACTGGAAGTCGCGGCTGCAGGGGGACACAGCGCGCTGATGATCGGTCCGCCGGGCACTGGCAAATCCATGCTCGCCACACGCTTCCCCGGCATCCTGCCGCCGATGACGGACGAAGAGGCGCTGGAGTCGGCAGCAGTGCAATCGCTGTCCGGCGGTTTCTCCATTCAGCGCTGGAAGGCCCGGCCCTATCGGGCGCCGCATCACACCGCCTCAGGTGTAGCGCTGGTAGGAGGCGGCGGCACACCACGTCCAGGCGAAATCTCGCTTGCCCATCGCGGCGTGCTGTTTCTGGACGAGTTACCGGAATTCGACCGGCGTGTTCTCGAAGTCTTGCGCGAACCGCTCGAATCGGGTCGCATCACCATTTCCCGCGCCGCGCGTCAGGCAGATTTCCCCGCACGATTCCAACTGATCGCCGCGATGAACCCCTGTCCGTGCGGCTATCTGGGTCATCACGCAAACAAATGCCGCTGCACGCCGGAAGCCGTGGCCCGCTATCAGGGCAAGATTTCCGGACCACTGCTCGATCGCATCGACATGCAAATCCAGGTCGGCGCATTGCCGCATGAGGACTTGCTCAAGCAAGCGGACGGCGAACCATCCGCCGCCATTGCAGCGCGTGTCGAACAAGCTTGCGAACGGCAGATGCAACGCCAAGGCAAGAGCAATCATGCCCTCACCACCACCGAAATCGACACACATTGTCGCCCTGACGAGGCGGGCGAACAATTGCTGCGCAATGCCATGGCCAAGTTGAACTGGTCCGCGCGCGCTTATCACCGCGTACTGAAGGTGGCACGCACAATTGCCGATCTTGCCGGTGCGGAAACGATTCGGCAGCCGCATGTGGCCGAGTCGATACAGTATCGACGGGCGCTGCGCGAACACTGAAAGAAGCCAACCGTCGCTTGGGTTTCAACGGCTACAGAAATCGCTCTCCCGTAACAGGCGCACCAACTGCTAGTATGAAGGCATGTTTACCCGCCTTTTTTCCTTGATACTTGCATGCATCGCTTGTGCCTTGTTGCTCTCCGCTTGCAGCCCACACTATAACTGGCGCGAAATTCGCGGCGAAGGTGCGCCTTACAGCGTCATGCTGCCCGCAAAGCCGGCCTCCCATTCCCGTACCGTCAATCTCGACGGCAACCAGGTCACGATGACGATGACTGCCGCCGAAGTCGATGGCGTCACCTTTGCCGTCGGTACCGCCGAACTGGCCGACACGCAAAAAGCTGCAAACGCGGTTACTGTCATGAAAACCGCACTATTAAGAAATATCAAAGGAACGGTGCAACGCGAAGCGGCCGCCACCACAGGTTCGAATGTTTCAATCGAACTCGAAGCGACAGGGGAGCAACAACGCGTCCTGTTCGCGCGCCTCCTCAACCGCGACCGTCGTGTGTACCAGGTTCTGGTGATAGGCAAGGAAACGGCGGTGCCGCGCGAGGCGGTCGATACCTTCCTGGCATCGTTCAAGCCCGCATGACCGTTCACCAGACCACATTGCTGCTTTGCTGCATGGTCATTGTTTGCGCTCGCGCAATTTGCGCCTGTAGTGCAAATTTCTGAACTCATGCTATGGTGTGATCAGAAGGGATCATTCTGGAGGTGTTATGCTGGTCACATTCAAGTCAAAAGCCGCTGCCGAAGTAATTATGTATGAAGAGCACGCCAAGCGCATCCTTGATTTGCTGCACAAGGACGTCAAGCGCGGCATCATCACTGCTGATGAAACGCCTCGCGCCATCGCAACGCTAGAAGAGGAAATCGCCGAAAGCAAACGGCATCCCCATTCGGAGGCGGTGCAGCACGACGTGATGGCACACCACGGCGAAGACGGCGATGATAACGAACATGAACCGATCGAGTTTGTCAGTTTCGCCACCCGTGCCTATCCACTACTGGAAATGCTGCGCGCCGCACAAAAAGAACACAACGATGTAATGTGGGGCGTTTGAGCGCGCCACGCAGACGACAGCCTGTCGTGGAAATCTGCCAGAGGTAGTTCGACAGTCATGCAAGGCAAGAGGCTACAATGTCGGCTTGTTTTAACCTTCGCCGATCCAGCGCCTCCTCTCATGCATCTTCGGCATTACCGATCGCAGATAACCACGTGTCGAAAACTCCACTGAAACCCGATTCCCTTGCCTTAAGCCTACTGGGCGCCGCACACGCTGTCGCACAGGTGATGGCCGGGACTGCGCTGCCGCAGGCGCTGGCTACCGTATCAGCCGATGCATTACCACAGGCGCGCGGCGCGATGCAAGACCTTGCCTATCGCACCATGCGCCGGCTCGGGCGCTGTGAAAATCTGCTCGGCTTGATGACAAACAAGCGTCCTGCGCCACCGGAATTGCACGGTTTGCTGTGTTGCGCACTGGCGCTGATCGATGCAGATGGCGACGCGCCATACGAAACCTTCACAGTCGTCGACCAGGCCGTGCATGCCGCTGCCTCCCAAGCCTCGATGGCGCATGCCAAGGGCATGGTGAATGCCGTCTTGCGCCGCTTCCTGCGTGAACGCGACACCTTGCTGACGCAGGTGCTCAAACAGCAATCGGCGCAATGGAATTATCCGCAATGGTGGATCGATTCTCTGCGCAGCGCTTATCCGGAGGCTTGGCAAGCGATCCTGCAAGCGGGGAACAATCTGCCGCCGCTGACGCTGCGGGTGAATCGCCGCAAGACCACCATCGAGGCCTATCTGCAGACGCTCGCCACACAAGGAGTCTCTGCAACCCGCATCGGCCCGGATGCAGTGAAGCTGGAAAAACCGGTACCCGTCGCGCAGATTCCCGGTTTTGCCGATGGGCTGGTGTCGGTGCAGGACGCAGCGGCACAACTTGCCACCCCTTTGCTCGATCTGCACGACGGCATGCGTGTGCTCGACGCCTGCGCCGCCCCTGGCGGCAAGACCGGCCACATACTTGAATGCGCCGACGTGGAACTGCTGGCGTTGGATAGCGATCCACGGCGACTATCGCGCATCGACGAAAACCTGCAACGGCTGCAACTGCATGCAACGCTGCGCACCGGCGATGCCAGCACCGACGATTGGTGGAACGGTCAAGCCTTCGATCGCATTCTGGCCGATGTGCCGTGCACTGCTTCGGGTATCGTCCGCCGCCATCCTGACATCCGCTGGCTGCGACGCAAAAACGATGCAGTGCAACTCGCCTCGCTTTCGGCGAGGATTCTCGATAACTTATGGAAGATGCTGCGCCCGGGAGGTAAATTGTTGTTCGTCACCTGCTCCATCTGGCCCCAGGAATCGGAGCAGCAGGCTGCCGCCTTTGCGACACGCAACCATGCGGCAAGACTACCGGCCCCCGGCCAACTGTTACCCATGTCGATGCCGGAAGACGATCACGATGGTTTGTTCTACGCGCTATTCCAAAAGACAGTGGTCTGATAGTATTTTGCAGATGTCACCATACGGAAAGCGAATGAAAACGGCGCGTTGGGTTTTCCCTCATTCCCCTCATCTGTTTGACAAAGTGGTCTGCCGTCCGCAGCCTCCAGTCACGCTTTGGCTTTTCGTTCGACTGCCCTGATGCGGATATTCTGATGTCTTTTTTCATGGCGCAGCCGCCGCTCCGCGCAATCCGACTCTCACTGCCTTCACTTGCCGGCTGTCTGTTAGCGGCATTACTGCTGGCATTGTCGCTGGTCGCCTTGCCTGCGCGCGCCGAAGGTGTCGAGATCACGCGCGCCGCACTCGAGAACACCGACGAGGGCTATAAGCTTTCGCTGAGCTTTTCCTTCGATCTCAACCGCAGTCTGGAAGACGCCATCACGCGCGGCATCCCGCTTTACTTCACGACCGAGGTCGAAGTGACAAGGCCCCGCTGGTACTGGTTCAACGAAAAGACGCTGTCGGTCTCGCAAACGACCCGCATCTCCTACAACATGCTGACGCGCCAATATCAGGCTGCCATCGGCGGCCAACTGCAGGCCAGCTTCGGCAGCCTCGACGAAGTGCTGTCGCTTATCCGCCGCCCCGGCCGTTGGTTGATTGCCGAAAAAGGCGTATTCAAGCCGGGCGAAACGTACAACCTCGCGGTGCGCATGGGACTCGACGTTGCACGTCTGCCCAAACCCTTCCAAGTCAATGCGCTCAACAACAGCGACTGGCGCCTGTCGTCAGACTGGAAACAATTCACCTTCAAGGCGGAATAAGGTGCCTCGTATCCTGCGTTATCTACTCGTGGTTGGTGGCGCTGTAGTCAGCATCCTGCTGTTCCTGCTAGCCTCAGCCTCGGAAAATTCCGCCTTCTTCGACAAGCACTATTCCTGGCTGCTCGGGTTGAATGCGCTGATGGCGATCGCGCTTTTGGGTCTGGTGGGGCTGCTGCTGCGGCGGCTGTACAGGCGCTATCGGCGCCGGGAGTTCGGTTCCAGGCTGATGGCGCGGCTGGTGCTGCTGTTTGCCATGATCGGCATCCTGCCCGGCACGGTAATCTACATCGTGTCGGTGCAATTCGTATCACGCTCGATCGAATCATGGTTCAACGTGCAGGTCGAGTCGGCGCTCGAATCCGGCCTGACGCTCGGCCGTACCGCGCTAGATGCCTCGCTGGCCGATCTGACAAGCAAAGCGCGCAGCATGGCGCTGGAGCTGTCGGAGATGTCCGAGTCATCCCAGGTGACTCTGTTGTCGCGGCTGCGCGACCAAAACCAGATGCAGGAAGCAACTATCGTCACGGCCAACGGTCAAATCGTGACGACAGTCGGCGGCCGCATCGGAGCACTGATGCCCGATTTGCCCAGCGCAGCCATGTTGCGGCAAGCCCGGCTGACACGTGCTTTTTCCGCAATCGAAGGTGGTCTCGATACGCACGAAAGCGCGGGGGCCAATATAAAACCCGTCGTAACACAAGATGCAGCACCCGGCGGTCTGCGTTTGCGTGTAGTGGTGGCGATACCTGAGTCAAGCAATGTACTGTCGCTGCAACGCGAGTCGCTCTTCTTGCAATTGCTGCAGCCGGTGCCGCAGCATCTTGCTGGCAATGCCGAGGCACTGCGCCTAGCGTACAGTGAATATCAGGAACGTTCACTGGCACGCTCCGGCCTGCGCAAGATTTATATCGTGACGCTGACGCTGACGCTGCTGCTGGCCATCTTTGGCGCGATCGCCGCAGCCTTCCTGATTGCCGGCGATCTGGCCAAACCGCTGCTGGTGTTGGCTGAAGGGACGAAGGCGGTGGCCGAAGGCAATTTGTCGCCGCGCCCCATTGTGCCGACCTCGGATGAGCTCGGCACACTGACGCAGTCGTTCAACATGATGACGCGGCAGTTGTCGGAAGCACGCGCATCGGTCGAACGCAACCGCCTGGAATTGGAAAACGCAAAGGCTTATTTGGAATCGGTGCTAGCTAACATGTCAGCAGGAGTGATGGTGCTTGATAGTCACTTTCGCCTGGTGACGTGCAATGAATCTGTGGAGCGCATCATGCAGCATGACTTCGACCAGCATATCGGCAAACCGCTGTCGGCGATCGACGGACTCAAGCCGCTGGCCGACGCCGTGACCAAGGCCTTCTCCGAGCAGAGCGCACAATCGGCCGGCGACGAAAGCGCCGGAAGCGACCCGCATTGGCAAAAGCAAATCGAAATTCCACGCAGAGGCGTCGAGAGCGATACCGATCAAAGCATCACGCTTCTGGCACGCGGCTCGCACTTGCCGGTCGGCGGCGGCACCGGCTATGTCGTGGTGTTCGATGACATCTCCGACGTGATCTCGGCACAACGCTCAATCGCCTGGGGCGAAGTGGCGCGTCGCCTGGCGCACGAAATCAAGAACCCGCTCACGCCGATCCAACTGTCGGCAGAGCGGCTGCAGATGAAGCTGGAAGACAAGCTGACCGGACAAGAGGCGGCGATGCTTGCCAAGAGCACGACGACCATCGTCAACCAGGTGGCAGCAATGAAGCGTATGGTGGACGACTTCCGCGACTATGCAAAAACGCCACCTGCAGTATTGTCCCCACTTGACCTGAACGCCTTGATCGAGGAAATTCTTCACCTCTACCTTGGTGGAGACGAACGCGAAACAATTCATGCGGTCCTGGCACCTGCTTTACCGCAGATTATGGGCGACGCGACACAATTACGTCAGGTTATCCACAATCTGCTGCAGAACGCACAAGATGCGGTGAACGACCGCCCCGACTCCGATGAGCCGCCGTGCATCGATGTCGTGACGGAAGCTGTCCATTACCAGGATTCCGATGGAGAAAAGCGCAGTGCAGTACGACTGACGGTAGCCGACAACGGCCCGGGATTTTCTTCGAAAATCCTATCCCGCGCTTTCGAACCCTACGTAACATCGAAGGCGCGTGGAACCGGCTTGGGGCTGGCGATGGTCAAGAAGATCGTCGATGAACACGGCGGACGGATCGATATCAAAAACCGGTCGAGCAGGCATGGTGCAAAGGTGTCTATATTGCTGTTGAAGTTGACACCCCATTGAACATGACCTTTCTCGACAACAAACTGAAGCAACAATGGAGAGCGTAAGGTAGGCGTATGGCAAATATCCTCGTAGTCGATGACGAAATGGGCATCCGGGAATTACTCTCGGAAATTCTTGGTGACGAAGGCCACGTCGTTACCACCGCCGAAAATGCGCAACAGGCGCGCGAGCTGCGCGCGCAATCGACGCCCGACCTGGTGCTGCTCGATATCTGGATGCCAGACACTGATGGCGTGACACTGCTCAAGGAGTGGCAGCGGGACGGACAGTTGACGATGCCGGTCATCATGATGTCCGGCCACGCCACGATTGACACAGCAGTCGAGGCCACACGTATTGGCGCACTGAATTTCCTGGAGAAACCGATCGCCTTGCAGAAATTGCTCAAGGCTGTGCAACAGGGACTTTCGCGTTCGCAAGAACCGCCGCCACGCCCTACCCTCACCTACCACTCGCGCCCGGTAGTCGTGCACGCCGAACCAGCGCATCACCATGCATCGCCCCCCGTTGCCGCACCGGTGGCAATCGTTGCCCATCAGACTGCGGCAATGCCGGCATCTCATGCCGAGCCCAGCGGGCTGTACAGCCTATCCTTCGACTTGCCGCTGCGCGAAGCACGCGATGCCTTTGAGCGTGCCTACTTCGAACACCATCTGGTGCGAGAAGGCGGCAGCATGACCCGCGTTGCTGAGAAAACCGGACTGGAGCGCACGCACTTGTACCGCAAGCTCAAGCAGCTCGGCGTAGAACCCGGCAAAGTTGCGCGCAAAGGGTGACAACGCTCATCACGCTCGTGATTGGCGCAACGGCGGCATTGCGAGAAGCCGCCATCGCCTCCTGCCTGGATCGTGCTCTGGATATTGCAGCGATTCTTGAGGGCTTGCCAAGCGGCGAACCTATACTCGAGGCTACTTCCCGCCTCCGGGTTTCCCGCATTGCCCCAGGTTGCCTGTGCTGCACAGGCAACCTGACCATGCAGGTGACCTTGAACCGCATTCTGCGGCAACCGCCGCAGCAGCTTTACATCAGCCTTGCAAGCGCCGAACACCTCGACCGCCTGCAAGCCTTCCTGACGCAACCGCCCTACGACAGTTTGCTTGAATTGATGCCAGTGCTGAATGCGTAAAATCAAAGCCTATTGCATCGACATCTTTCCGACGAACTCGTAGCGTCCAATCCAGCGCTGTACAAGCACTGTCTCATCAGACCGACCGGGCAGATCGACTAGCAGGCGATCCTCGAGGAGAAGGGAAACATCGACTGCATCGTCATAACGCTGGTGCTCAAGAAGATGATAAAGATGGCACGCAGCCTCAACTATTTCTGACCATACTTAACGCGCCAGCCCCCTGCGGCCTGGGTAGTCTGGAGATACTTGCCGTGGCGGGAAGAGATGGCGCATGACGAGCAGCATTGACCTTGAATACGCTAATGGTCGAGGCCAACGTGGTGGCCTGTTCCTGCAGTGCTTCCGACGCCGCAGCCACTTGTTCGACGAGCGACGCGTTCTGCTGCGTCGCCTCGTCCATCTGACTGATGGCCCGATTGATCTGCTCGATGCCGGACGTCTGCTCAACACTGGCTGAAGTGATTTCTCCCATGATGTCAGTAACGCGCTTGACGCTTTCCAGAATCTCCTTCATCGTCTCGCCCGCCGTATCGACCAGTCTCGTTCCGGCATCGACCTTTTCTACCGAATTGTCGATCAGCGCCTTGATCTCCTTCGCAGCGGAAGCCGATCTTTGTGCGAGACTGCGTACTTCGGATGCCACCACGGCGAACCCCCTGCCTTGCTCCCCGGCGCGCGCGGCTTCGACGGCTGCGTTGAGGGCGAGAATGTTGGTCTGGAATGCGATGCCGTCAATAACCGCGATGATGTCCACGATCTTCTTCGCCGATTCGTTAATCTGGCTCATCGTATCGACCACTTCGTCAATCACCGCCCCCCCCTTGGACGCCACCTCCGATGCCGAGGCTGCCAGCGTATCAGCCTGACGCGCGTTATCGGAATTCTGCTTAACCGTCCCCGTCAGTTCCTCCATGGAGGATGCCGTCTCTTCAAGCGCGCTTGCCTGCTGCTCTGTACGCGATGACAAGTCCGCGTTGCCGGACGAGATTTCGCCGCTGGCTGGTGCAATCAACTCGGCGCTGGTGCGTACACGGCTAATGATGTCATGCAGTTTTTCAATGAATCCATTCAGCGAGACAGCCAGCGTGCCAAACTCTGCAGTCAACACGGGCAGGCGATAAGTCAAATCACCCTCGCCGGCGCGCAGGTCTTCGGTTGCCCGCAAAACCTGATGCAGCGGGGTCAGGATGCTGCGAGTGATCATAATCGCAAACACGGACGCGATCAGCGTGGCAAAAATTCCGCCCAATAACTGCACGTTGTTCGTCATGCGTTCCAGTGAAACCACCTCTTCGGAGCGCTTGGCCAGCAGCGTTGACTCAGCCTTTGAAACCTCATCCAGCTTCCCCCTCAACGCATCCATCGTCTGCTTGCCCTTGGCGGCCTGCTCGAACGAGATGA
>Ga0207657_10001198_pt1 | contig 27571 bp, 27 predicted proteins | sample KBSC33metaG_FD_184316 | JGI IMG/M metagenome (GOLD analysis project Ga0207657, IMG submission 184316) | Corn rhizosphere microbial communities from Kellogg Biological Station, Michigan, USA - KBS C3-3 metaG (SPAdes) (version 2) | ecosystem: Host-associated > Plants > Roots > Rhizosphere > Soil ...
GGCGAGAGCCGCAGCGTCCGCGCGTCGGCCTCCCCGACTCGCACGCCGACGGGCCCTTCGGGCCTTGGCTCGGCTTCGCCTCGCCCGTCGTGCTCATCGGTATTTGGCGTCTTCCGCGCGGTCGGCGGCGATCTGCGGCTCGTAGCGATCGCCGACCGCGAGCAGCATTTCCTTCGTGTAGTAGAGGTCGCCGCGGCGCTCGCCGTGATACTCGAGGATGCGCGTCTCGACGATCGAGTCGACCGGGCAGCTCTCCTCGCAGAAGCCGCAGAAGATGCATTTGGTGAGGTCGATGTCGTAGCGCGTGGTGCGCCGCGTGCCGTCCTCGCGCTGCTCGGATTCGATCGTGATCGCGAGCGCCGGACATACGGCTTCGCACAGCTTGCAGGCGATGCAGCGCTCCTCGCCGTTCGGGTAGCGGCGCAGTGCATGCAGGCCGCGGAAGCGCGGGCTCTGCGGGGTCTTCTCCTCGGGGAACTGCACGGTGATCTTGCGCGAGAACAGGTAGCGTCCGGTCAGTGCGAGCCCCTTGAAGAGCTCCAGCAGGAACCACGTGTTGGCGAACTCGCGGATGCGGTTGATCACGTTCATGCCAGTGATACGTTCATGTCAGTGAAACATGTCCGCGTAGGACGTCTGCATCATCGCGCCGAGGAACACGATCCAGACAAGGGTCACCGGAATGAACACCTTCCAGCCGAGCCGCATGATCTGGTCGTAGCGATAGCGCGGAAACGTCGCGCGGATCCAAAGGAAGATCAGCAGCACGAACGCCACCTTGAGCGCGAGCCACGGGAAGCCGTCGCCGAACGGATGCGCGCCGAACACGGCGACGTCGTTCAGGATCGGGAACGGCGACAGCCAGCCGCCAAGAAACATGATCGACGTGAGCGTCGCGATCAGGATCATGTTCATGTATTCGGCGAGGAAGAACAGCGCGAACGAGATTCCGGAGTATTCGACGTGGAACCCGGCGACGATCTCCGATTCACCCTCGGCGACGTCGAACGGGTGGCGGTTCGTTTCGGCGATGCCCGACACGAGGTACACGACGAACAGCGGCAGCAGCGGCCAGACATACCAGTATGCGGCGCCGCCTTCCTGGCCGGCGACGATGTCGCCGAGATTGAGACTGTTGGCCGCCATCAGCACGCCGACGAGCGCGAAGCCCATCGCGATCTCGTACGACACGATCTGCGCCGCCGAGCGCAGGCAGCCGAGAAAGGCGTACTTGGAGTTGGACGCCCAGCCGGCGAGGATGACGCCGTAGACGCCGATCGAGCTCATCGCGAGGATGTAGAGCAGGCCCGCGTTGATGTCCGACAGCACGAGCGTCGGCGTGAACGGGATGACCGCCCACGCCGCGAGCGCCGGTGCGAGCGAGAGCATCGGGGCGATGAAGAACAGCGCCCGGCTCGCGCCCGACGGCACGATGATCTCCTTGAACAGCATCTTCAGCACGTCGGCGAACGGCTGCAGCAGCCCGAGCGGGCCCACGCGGTTGGGACCGATGCGCACCTGCATCCACCCGATCACCTTGCGCTCGGCGTAGGTGAGATACGCAACGCCGATGATCAGCGGCACCGCGATCACGATGACCTTGACGAGCGTCCACACCGGCAGCCACCACGGGCCGAGTGCGTTCGAAAGCGGCGCGAGCATGTCCATCAGCGGTTACCCATCATGCCCGCTCGACGCTGACGGGTCCGGACAGACCGTCGAGGCCGCAGGTGGACGGATGCGCCGCGGCGATGCGCACGACGCCCGGCGGCACGCCGGGATCGACCTGGGTGGCGAGCACCGCTTCGCCGCGGCCCTGCCGAACCTTGATCTGTCCGCCCTCGTCGATGCCGAACTGGTCGATGAGCGTCTTGTTGACGCGCGCCCGCGGCGGCTTCGCATCGGCGGTCGCCTGCAGCGACGGTGCGCGGCGCACGAGCGGATCAGCAAAGTAGATCGGCACGTCGGCCACCCGCTCGATGCCGCCATTGGCGCGCGCAGGCAGCGCGATCTCGATGCGCGACGCGTTCGAAAGACGCGTGCCGATGTCACCGGCGTCGGCCAGCACCGCGTCGCGCACTTCTTCCGAAGTATCGAACGCAAAGCCCGGCAGCTTCAGCATCGTGCCGAGCACGCGCAACACCTTCCAGGCCGGCCTGACGTCGCCTGGCGCCTGTGCAACGCCGTGGAACGATTGCACGCGGCCCTCGCAGTTGACGAACGTGCCGGACGTTTCGGTGAACGGGGCTACCGGCAGCAGCACGTTGGCATACCGCGTCGCCGTGCGAAACGCGGACAGCACGACAACGAGGTCGGCCTTCTCGAGTGCCGCACGTGCACTGACCGGACTTGCGCAATCGAATTCGGGCTCGGCATGGAGCACGACATACGCGTGCCGCGATTCAGCGCCGTCGACGCCGAGCATGGCCTGCGCATGCAATCCGTCGTCCTGCGGCAGCGCGCGGGCGAGGTAGCCGCCGACGCTGTTGGCCGCCTCGCCGCAAACACCGAGCGTCGCGCCGGTGATCGAGGCAAGCGCCTGTGCAAGCGCGACGATCTGCGATGCGTCGGGGTGCTGCATCGCGTAATTGCCGAGCAGGATCGCCCGCCGCTCGCCGGTGAGGAGGCTGGCGGCGATGACATCGGCCGCGGCGACCGGCTCGACGCCGCGGAGCGCCGCCGGCGCTTCCTTGCCGGCGCCCTGCGCAGCGGCGACAACGATCTGTGCCAGCATCATCGGCAACTGCGACGGCGGCACGATTGCGCGGTGCGCCACCGGCATCAGCCAGTCGTCGTCGACCGAATGCAGCGACGACACCTGCGCGCCCTTCTTCGCCGCCTGGCGCAGCCGCAACGCGAGCATCGGCTGGTCCTTGCGCAGGAAGCTGCCGATGACGAGCGCGCGATCGAGCCTGCCGACGTCGGCGATGGGCAGCCCGAGCCAGGGAATGCCGTCGCGCAAGCGGTCATCGCGGAAATCGGCCTGCCGCAGCCGGAAGTCGATGTTGTCGCTGCCGAGGCCGCGGACGAGCCGCGCGGCGAGCGCCATCTCCTCGAGCGTTGCGTGCGGCGACAGGAGCGCGCCGAGCGCGGCGGGTCCGTGCTTCGCGACAGTATCGGCGAGCCCGTTGGCAACGAACTCGAGCGCCGTCTGCCAGTTGACGGCCTTCCATTCGCCGCCCTGTTTCAGCATCGGCTGCGTCAGCCGCTCGTCGCTGTTCACCGCCTCGTAGGAGAAGCGATCCTTGTCCGACAGCCAGCATTCGTTCACCGCTTCGTTCTCGAGCGGCAGCACGCGCATGACGCGGTTGTTCTTCACCTGCACGACGAGGTTGCTGCCATGGCCATCGTGCGGCGACACGCTTTTGCGTCGCGACAGCTCCCACGTTCGCGCGGCGAAGCGAAACGGCTTCGACGTGAGCGCGCCCACCGGGCAGACGTCGATCATGTTCCCCGACAACTCCGAATCGACGGTACGGCCAACGAAGGTCTGGATTTCGGCATGCTCGCTGCGACCCGACATGCCGAGCTCCATGATTCCGCCGATCTCGATGCCGAAGCGCACGCACCGCGTGCAATGAATGCAGCGCGTCATCTCCTCGGCCGAGATGAGCGGACCCATGTACTTGTGGAATACGACCCGCTTCTTTTCGCGATAGCGCGACCCGGACGCGCCATAGCCGACGGCGAGGTCCTGCAACTGGCACTCGCCGCCCTGGTCGCAGATCGGGCAGTCGAGCGGATGGTTGATGAGCAGGAACTCCATCACGCCCTGCTGCGCCTTGATCGCCTGCTCGGAATGGGTGAACGCCTTCATGCCGTCGGTGACCGGCGTAGCGCACGCGGGCAGCGGCTTCGGCGCCTTCTCGACCTGCACCAGACACATGCGGCAGTTCGCCGCGATCGACAGCTTCTTGTGATAGCAGAAGAACGGGATGTAAATGCCGAGCTTGTTCGCGGCATCCATCACCGTGCTGCCGTGCGGCACCTGCACCGCGCGGCCGTCGACCTCGATGTTCAGCATCGGGCGTGATCCCCCCACGCTTGCGGCTTTCGCCGCTGCGCTGCCCCCCGCGGGGGCGGAATTCGCGCCTTGGGACGGCCCGGCGGCGCTCACGTCAGACATAGGCCGGCACGACGCACTGCTTGTGCGCGATGTGATGCTCGAACTCGCTGCGGAAATGCTTGATGAAACTCTTCACGGGCAGCGCGGCAGCGTCGCCGAGCGCGCAGATCGTGCGCCCCTGCATGTTGTCGGCGACGGACGTCAGCACGTCGAGGTCTTCACTGCGCCCGGTGCCGTGCTCGATGCGGTCGACCATCCGCCACAGCCACCCGGTGCCTTCGCGGCACGGCGTGCACTGGCCGCACGATTCCTCGTAATAGAAGTACGATAGCCGCAGCAGGCTCTTGACCATGCAGCGCGTCTCGTCCAGCACGATCACCGCACCCGAGCCGAGCATCGAGCCGGCCTTCGCGATGGCGTCGTAATCCATCGTGAGACTCATCATCACGTCGCCGGGCAGCACCGGCGCCGACGATCCGCCTGGAATCACCGCCTTCAGCGCGCGGCCGCCGCGCATGCCGCCCGCCATCTCGAGCAGCGTCGAAAACGGCGTGCCCAGCCTGATCTCGTAGTTGCCCGGCCGCTCGACATCGCCGGACACCGAAAAAAGCTTCGTGCCGCCATTGTTCGGGATGCCGAGATCGAGGAACCACTGGCCGCCATTGCGGATGATCCACGGCACCGCGGCGAACGTCTCGGTGTTGTTGATCGTGGTCGGCTTGCCGTACATGCCATAGCTCGCGGGGAACGGCGGCTTGAAGCGCGGCATGCCCTTCTTGCCCTCGAGCGACTCGAGCAGCGCCGTTTCCTCGCCGCAGATGTACGCCCCGTAGCCGTGCACGTTGAAAAGATGAAAGCTGAAGCCGCTGCCGAGGATGTTGTCGCCGAGCAGACCCGCCGCGTACGCTTCCTCGATGGCCTCCTCGCAGCGCTCGTAAACCTCGAAGATCTCGCCGTGCACGTAGTTGTAGCCGCGTGCGCAACCCATCGCGTAGGCGGCGATGGCCATCCCTTCGAACAGCGAATGCGGGTTGTAGCGCAGGATGTCGCGGTCCTTGAACGTGCCGGGCTCGCCTTCGTCGGAGTTGCATACCAGGTACTTTTCGCCGGAAAACTGCCGTGGCATGAAGCTCCACTTGAGGCCGGTCGGAAAGCCCGCGCCGCCGCGGCCGCGCAACGCCGACTTCTTCACCTCGGCCACGACCTGGTCGGGTGCGATCTTCTCGGTCAGGATCTTCTTCAGCGCGTCGTAGCCGCCGCGCTGCACGTAATCGGCAAGGCGCCAGTTGCGGCCATTCAAACCGGCCATCAGCACGGCGTCGGGACCGTAGTCGAGGAATTCGCTGGCAACGTTCATTTGGCTGCGGGCACCGTAACGGCGCCTTCCGCCGCGGCCGACAATTCGTCGAGCAGCGCGTCGAGTTGCGGCGCATTCATGAAGCTCGCCATCCGCTTATTGTTGACGAGGATGACCGGCGCGTCGCCGCATGCGCCGAAGCACTCGCCCTCCTTCAGCGTGAACTTGCCGTCGCCGGTGGTTTCGCCAAAGCCGATGCCGAGCCGCTTCCTGAGGTGCTCGGCGGCCGCCGTTGCGCCGGAGAGCGCGCACGGCAGGTTCGTGCAGAGCGTCAACTTGAAGCGGCCGGTGGGCTTCAACTCGAACATCGCGTAGAACGACGCCACTTCGTACACCGCGACGGCCGGCATGCCGAGATGGCGCGCGACATCGTCCATCACCTCGGCCGGCAGCCAGCCGTGCTCGTCCTGCGCCACGGCGAGCGCGGCGATGACCGCCGAGCGCCTCTGGTCGCGCGGGTACTTGGCGACTTCGCGGTCGATCTTCGCGATGGCATCGTCGGAAAGCATCAGCCGAGTCATCGATCAATCGAACCGAACACGATGTCCTGCGTGCCGATGATCGCGACCACGTCGGCAATCATGTGCCCGCGCGACATCTCGTCGAGCGCCGACAGGTGCACGTAATCGGGCGGGCGCAGCTTGATCCGGTACGGCTTGTTGGCGCCGTCCGAGATCGCGTACACGCCGAACTCGCCCTTCGGATGCTCGATGGCCGCATACACCTCGCCGGCCGGAACGTGCATGCCTTCGGAGAAGAGCTTGAAATGGTGAATCAGCTCTTCCATGTTTTCCTTCATCCCCTCGCGTGGCGGCGGCGCCACCTTGTAGTTGTCGACGATCACCGGGCCCGGATTGTCGCGCAGCCACGCGATGCACTGGCGGATGATGCGATTCGACTGGCGCATCTCCTCGATGCGCACGAGGTAGCGGTCGTAGCAATCGCCGTTGACGCCGACCGGAATGTCGAACGCCATCCGGTCGTACATGGCGTACGGCTGCTTGCGCCGAAGGTCCCAGGGCACGCCCGAGCCGCGCAGCATCGCGCCGGTGAAGCCGAGCGCAATGGCGCGCTCCGCCGTCACGACGCCGATGCCCACCGTGCGCTGCTTCCAGATGCGGTTGTCGGTCAGCAGCGTCTCGTAATCGTCGACGTTGCTCGGAAAGCGGCGGGTGAAATCCTCGATGAAATCGAGCAGCGACCCCTGCCGGTTTTCGTTGAGCTCGCGCAACTCGCGGGCGTTGCGCACCTTCGACGGCTGGTATTGCGGCATGCGATCGGGCAGATCGCGGTACACGCCGCCCGGCCGGTAGTACGCGGCGTGCATCCGCGCGCCGGACACCGCCTCGTACATGTCGAGCAGATCCTCGCGCTCGCGAAACGCGTACAGGAACGGCGTCATCGCGCCGATGTCGAGTGCGTGCGAGCCGAGCCACATCAGGTGGTTCAGGATGCGCGTGATCTCGTCGAACATCGTGCGGATGTAGAGCGCGCGGACCGGCACGTCGATGCCCAGCAGGCGTTCGATGGCGAGGCAGTACGCGTGCTCGTTGCACATCATCGAGACGTAGTCGAGACGGTCCATGTACGGCAGCGACTGGATCCACGTCTTGTGCTCGGCGAGCTTCTCGGTGGCCCGGTGCAGCAGGCCGATGTGCGGATCGGCGCGCTCGATCACCTCGCCGTCGAGCTCGAGCACGAGGCGCAGCACGCCGTGGGCCGCCGGATGCTGCGGCCCGAAGTTCATCGTGTAGTTGCGAATTTCAGCCACGTTATTCGTTTTCCGCGTAGTTCTCTTCGCGGATCACGCGCGGCGTCACTTCGCGCGGCTCGATCGTCACCGGCTGGTAGATGACGCGACCCTGCTCGGGGTCGTAGCGCATCTCGACATAGCCGGAAATCGGGAAGTCCTTGCGGAACGGATGGCCGACGAAACCGTAATCGGTGAGGAGGCGGCGCAGGTCGGGGTGGCCGGGGAACATGATGCCGTACAGGTCGAACGCCTCGCGCTCGAACCAGTTGGCCGCAGGCCAGACGTCGACGAGGCTGGGCACCACCGGGAAATCGTCGTCCGCGGCGAACGTGCGCACGCGCAGCCGCCAGTTGTGCGCAAGCGACAGCAGATGCGATACCGCCGCGAAGCGCGGGCCGTCGTGAGCGCCGCCGCCGAAACTCGAGTAATCGACGCCGCAGAGGTCGATCAGCATGTCGAAACGCAGTTGCGCTCGATCGCGAAGCGTGCGCATCACGTCGAGGTAACGCTCGACGCCGACGACGACGGTGACCTCGCCGCGGTCCGTGCGGATGCTGCGCAGGGCGCCGTCCTCGAACGACTCGCCGAGCGCGGCCACGAGTGCATCGCCAGCCGCGTGCGCACCCTGCTGCGCTTGCGCCGCTGCGGGGTCGGTATTCGCGCCGGGTTGCGGCCCTTCTGCGGTCATGGACGCGCGATCGTGTTGGTGCGCCAGATCTTGTTCTGCAGCTGCAGGATGCCGTAGAGCAGCGCTTCCGCCGTCGGCGGACAGCCGGGCACGTAGACGTCGACCGGGACGATGCGATCGCAGCCGCGCACGACCGAGTACGAGTAGTGGTAGTAGCCGCCGCCGTTGGCGCACGAGCCCATCGAGATGACCCAGCGCGGCTCGGCCATCTGGTCGTACACCTTGCGCAGCGCCGGCGCCATCTTGTTGCACAGCGTGCCGGCCACGATCATCACATCCGATTGCCGCGGGCTCGGCCGGAACACGACGCCGAACCGGTCGAGGTCGTAGCGCGCGGCACCCGCGTGCATCATCTCCACCGCGCAGCAGGCGAGGCCGAACGTCATCGGCCACATCGACCCGTTGCGCGCCCAGTTGATGACGCTGTCGAGCGTCGTCGTCACAAAGCCCTTGTCCAGCACCCCGTCAATGGCCATGGCCAGCCCTTCCTGCGCCTATTCCCACTCGAGCGCTCCCTTCTTCCACTCGTAGATGAAGCCGACGACGAGGATCGCAAGGAACACGAGCATCGCCATGAAGCCGAAGTAGCCGATGTCGCGCAGCACGACGGCCCAGGGGAAGAGGAACGCAATCTCGAGGTCGAACAGGATGAAGAGGATGGCGACCAGGTAGTAGCGCACGTCGAATTTCATCCGCGCGTCCTCGAACGCCTCGAAGCCGCATTCGTACGGCGACAGCTTCTCGGGATCGGGCCGGGACGGCGACACGATGCGGCCCACACCAAGCATCACGCCGCCGAGCGCGAGGCCGAAGAGGATGAACAGCAGGATGGGGAAATATTGTTCGAGCATCTCAGGTAACAGGGAACAGGCAACAAGGAACAGAGGCATCAGCAGGAATGCGGGGTGTGGCTCGCTTCTCCCGACCCCTGTTACCTGGTACCTGACACCTGTTGTGGTGCCGACGGGGAGACTCGAACTCCCACGGCTTTCGCCACTGCCCCCTCAAGACAGCGTGTCTACCAATTTCACCACGTCGGCTTCACCAGTGAATTACTTCGGTACCTCGGACGGCGTGCTGCCGGGCGATCCTGCCGTACCCGCCGCGCCGGGCACCGCGGCCGGCGACTGCGTCCCCGCGGCCGGGGCCGGTACGTCCGACGGCTTCGACGGCAACGCGCGCTCCATCACACCCTTCTCCATCACGCCCTGTGGCGCCGCAGCGTGCTGGCTACCGAACCAGGTCAGCGTAATGCTGGTGAGAAAGAACACCGTTGCGAGGACGGCCGTCGTGCGCGACAGGAAGTTGGCCGATCCCGCGGCGCCGAACAGGCTGCCCGACGAGCCGCCGCCGAATGCGGCGCCCATGTCGGCACCCTTGCCATGCTGAAGGAGCACGAAGCCGCAGACGGAAAGCGCCGCCAGCACATGGGCCACGAGGACCGCCGATTGAAGCAGGTTCATTCGAGCATTTCTCCACCGACGTGCATTGGATTAGGCACGTCCGATCAACAAAAATTCATCAGCATCGAGCGATGCGCCACCCACCAGCGCGCCGTCGATGTCGGGCATCGCAAAAAGCGCTGCCGCATTGGCGGCCTTGACGCTGCCGCCGTACAGGATGGCTACGCCACCCGATCCCGCCTGCGCAAGCCGGCCGCGCAGCATCGCATGCACCTCCTGCGCCTCGGCCTGCGACGCGCTGCGCCCGGTGCCTATGGCCCACACCGGCTCGTACGCGACGATCATGCGCGTCGCCTGCGCACCGAGCGCATGAATCAGCGCGTCGATCTCGCGCGTGACGACCGCGGCGGTATCGCCGCGCTCGCGCTCGGCGAGCGTTTCGCCGACACAGGCAATGGGCGTAAGCCCCGCGTCAAGTGCCGCCCGCGCCTTCGCGCTCACGATCGCGTCGGTTTCGCCATGCCACTGCCGGCGTTCCGAATGCCCGACGATCGCATAGCGGCAACCGAACTCGGCCGCCATCGCTGCGGAGACGTCGCCGGTAAACGCGCCGGCGCGATGCTCGCTTACGTCCTGCGCACCCCAGGCCACGGCGCAACCGCTCAATGCCGCCTGGACCTGTCCGAAATACGGTGCCGGAACGCACACTGCCATCGCGCGCCCCTTTTCGCCATGCCATCCGCTTGCAAGGCGCGACAGCAGGCGCGCGTTCGAGGCGAGATCGCCGTTCATCTTCCAGTTGCCGACGATCAGCTTGTCCCGCATCGGTCAGAAGTCCGCGACGTCCCTCGCTGCGTGTCCGCTGTCGCCGAACGCGCCACCGGGCGACAAACGCGGCCGCTTCGCACGAAAACAGTCGATTTTATCGTGTTACGCCGGCGTGGGTCAAACCGCACGCCAGCGAGGGCCTCCACAACGCCGTGTCACATTCCGGTCGGCCACGTCTCGGGAGGTTCGCCTTCGTCCCAGCCCGCGGTGCGGTCGAGCGGCGTCAGCGCGGTGGTGTTGTCGAGATGGATCATCGCGTCGAACTGCTCGGGCAGCCGCGCCTCGAAGTAGTGGCTCCACCGTTCCGTCTCCGGGCGGTAGATCACGCCGATCGCGCGCTGCAGCTGCGCGCCGCGCAGGGCCGTGGCGGCGTCGCGCTCGCCGAGGTCGATCCAGAAGCGACCGAGGCCGCTTGCGTGGAACGTGCGCTCGTAGCTTCCGGCGAGGCCCGGGCGCACGCGCTTGCGCTCGGCCGGCGCATCCCAGTCGGACGCGGCCGTCACCGTGCCGTCATACGTCGAGAAGCCGATCGAGAACACGTCGCGGCCGTAGCGCTCGCGCACCAGCTGGCCGACGTTGACTTCGCCGCGGCGGCTCATCTCCGTTGCACGCGCATCGCCAAGATGCGAGTTGTGTGCCCACACGACGGTGCCATCGGACGCGCCGGGGATGCGCTCGCGCAGCGCACCGAGCGTGTCGACCATGTGCCGGTCGCGCAGATTCCATGTCGATTCGCGGCCGCGGTACATCGAGCGGTAATAGCGCTCCGCGTTGACGATGAGCCGCGCGTTCTGCTCGGCCGAGAAGATTTCCTCGTCGTCGCCGGTGCCGCCCTTCAACGGCAGCATCGCGTGCCGGCGAAGCTCGACGAGTTGCGCAACGGCCTCGTCTTCGCAGGAATCGACGCCCTGCGCGACCGAGAGCGCGTAACCCTGCGGATCGTCGCCGAAGTATTCGAAGCAGCGGTAGCGCGCGCGTGCGCGCGCCGCGGCGGCCGGATCGACGCGATCGAGATAGCGGAGCACCGACTCGATCGAGCCGTAGAGACTGTAGAGGTCGAGGCCGAACAGGCCGACACGCTCGGCACCGGCGCGCGCGCTGTTGAACTCGGCGAGCCAGTCGACGAATTCGCGCATCGTCTCGTTGCGCCACATCCACGCGGGAAAGCGACGGAAATCGGCGAGTGCCGCCGTCGCGTCCTTGTCGTCCGAGCGGCCGGTGACGAAGCGGTGCACGCGAAAGGTGTCGGGCCAGTCCGCCTCGAGCGTGACCGCGCGAAACCCGTGATCGGTAACGAGCCGGCGCGTGAGTGCCGCGCGCGTCGCGTAAAAGTCCTCGGTGCCGTGCGAGGCCTCCCCGATCAGCACGATCGACGCGCGTGCGGCGCGCGCGGCAATTTCCGCGAGCGTGTCCGGTGCGTCGAGTGCCTTTGCACGGTCCTCCCACGCATTCGCCATCGCAACCTCCCAGGCAAGGCCGGTACGAAACGAAGCTTGGACCGCGGCGGGGAACGTTGGTGCGCGCGCTAGGCCCCGCCGCAGTTCGGCATGTGGTCGCGGATCAGCGCATCGAGCCTTGTGTATTCGGCATCCGCGGCGCGCTCGTCGCGCTGCGCCTGGTCGCGCGCGGCTGCAGCGGAAAGCGGCTCGCCCGACGCCGCCCAGCCGGCACTCGCGACGATGCGGCCGTTCGCATATTCGGTTTCCGAACGGCGGTGCCCATCCGGATACCAGGAGCGCGTCTGGCCATCGCGGCGTCCGTGGCGCCATGCCGACTCGAAGTGCCGCGCAGGTTCGCGGCCGGGGGGACCGTCGTACCACGTGGCAACCGTGCCGTTGCGTACGCCGTTGTCGTAGGGCACGTGCGCCGCGCGCACGCCGTTCGCGCGCCAGAAGATGAACGAGCCGGTGCGCGTGCCGTCGTTGAACGCTCCCGCGACGCGCAACTGGCCGTCGTCGCCACGCAGTTGATAGGGCCCCTGCGGAACGCCGGTCCGGCAGCCGCCGCTTGCGCGCAACGCCTCGTCCGCCGCCGCAGGGGCCTGCGCTGCGAACAGCACGCCGGCCATGCCGGCGAGCACGCGCACTACGATCGACGCGCCGACCACCATGCAGCGAGCTCGCCGACGATGCCGCGGCGAAACGCGAGCACGCAGACGACGAAGATGACGCCGGTGATGATCGTCACCCATTCGCCGAATCCGGCCAGGTAGTTCTCGAGCGCCGCGATGACGAACGCGCCGACGACCGGGCCGAAGATCGTCCCCATCCCGCCGAGCAGCGTCATCAGCACCACTTCGCCGGACATCGTCCAGTAGACGTCGGTGAGCGATGCAAGCTGGAACACGATCGCCTTCAGCGCGCCTGCGAGCCCTGCCAGCGTCGCGGACAGCACGAACGCGAGCAGCTTGTAGCGATCGGCGTCGTAGCCGAGCGAGACCGTGCGCGGCTCGTTTTCGCGGATCGCCTTCAGCACCTGGCCGAACGGCGAATGGATGATCCGCACGATCAGCGCGAACGCGGCGATGAACACGACGAGCACCGTGTAGTACATCGCGAGCGGCTGCGCGAGGTCGATCAGGCCGAACAAATGCCCGCGCGGCACGCCCTGGATGCCATCCTCGCCGTGCGTGAACGGTGCCTGCAGGTAGAAGAAATACATCATCTGCGCGATCGCGAGCGTGATCATTGCGAAATAGATGCCCTGGCGGCGGATCGTCAGTGCGCCGACCACCGCGCCGAGGATTCCCGACGCCGCCGTCCCCGCGACGATGGCGACCTCGGGGGTGACGCCCCATTCCTTCGCCGCGTGCGCGGTGACATAACCCGCGGTGCCGAGGAACATCGCATGACCGAACGACAGCAGCCCGCCGAAGCCGAGCAGCAGATTGAAGGCGCACGCGAAAAGCGCGAAGCACAGCGCCTTCATGATGAACACCGGATAGATGCCGGCGAACGGCGCCACGGCGAGCGCGACCGCCATCACGACGGTGGGGACCAGCATCGCGTTGCGCGATGCGGCCCTGCGCGCGGCGCTCTGCGCAATGGCGGCCACTACCGCTCCTTCCCGAACAGCCCCGCCGGCCGCACGAGCAGCACGACGACCATGATCACGAAGATCACCGTGCTCGACGCTTCGGGGTAGAAGTACTTCGTCAAGCCCTCGACGACACCCAGCCCGAAGCCCGTGAGGATCGCACCGAGGATCGAGCCCATGCCGCCGATCACGACGACCGCGAAGACGACGATGATGAGGTCGGCGCCCATCAGCGGATTCACCTGGTAGATCGGCGCCGCCATGACGCCGGCCACCGCGGCCAGCGCAACGCCGAAGCCGAAGGTCAGCGTGATCATCCGCGGCACGTTGATGCCGAACGCCTGCACGAGCGCGGGGTTCTCGGTGGCCGCGCGCAGATAGCTGCCGAGCTTGGTGCGCTCGATGACGAACCACGTCGCGAGGCAGATGACGAGCGAGGCGACGATCACCCACGCGCGGTAGATCGGCAGGAACATGAAGCCGAGATTGACGCCGCCGGTGAGTTGCGACGGGATCTGGTACGGCAGGCCCGACGAGCCGAATTCGTTGCGGAACAGCCCCTGGATCACGAGTGCGAGCCCGAACGTGAGCAGCAGTCCGTACAGATGGTCGAGCTTGTAGAGGCGCGACAGCATCGTGCGCTCGATGACGATGCCGACGATACCGACGGCCAGCGGCGCAAGGAGCAGCGCCCACCAGTAGCCGACGCCGGCCTTGTTCAACAGGAACCACGCGCAGAACGCACCCATCATGTACTGCGCGCCGTGCGTGAAATTGATGATGTTGAGCAGCCCGAAAATCACGGCGAGCCCGAGCGACAGCATCGCGTAGAACGCGCCGTTGATGAGCCCGATCAGCAGTTGCCCGAAAAGTGCTTGCATTCAGCGGAGCCGATGCGTTGGGGGCGAAGCGTCGAGCGGCGCCGCGAGGCGCGCGCTCGAACGCGAGCGGTTATCCGTCGCGCCGTGCCGATGCCAGGCCGAAGCGATGTGCATGCCGGCGCGACGGATGATGGCGCGTTACTTGACCAGCGAGCAGCCGCCGTCCTTCAGCGGCCGGAACGCCTCGTCGGCCGGAATCGTGGCCAGCGTCTTGTAATAGTCCCACGGTCCCTTGGATTCCGACGGCTTCTTCACCTCGACGAGATACGCCGGGTGCAGCGTGCGGCCGTCGACGCGGATCGAGCCCTTCCCGAACAGCGGATCATCGGTGGGCATCGACTTCATCTTGTCGACGATCTTGACGCCGTCGGCGTCGCTCTTCAGCGCTTCGACCGCCTTGAAGTAGTGCAGCAGCGACGCGTAAACGCCGGCGTGCACCATCGTCGGATGGATGCCCTTGTCCTGCGGCGCGAAGCGCTTGCTGAATGCGCGGGTCTGGTCGTTCGCGTCCCAGTAGAACGTCTCGGTGAACGTCAGCCCTTGCGCGGTCGGCAGGCCGAGCGAGTGAACGTCGGTTATGAACACGAGCAGGCCCGCGAGGCTCTGCCCGCCCTTCACGATGCCGAATTCGGCCGCCTGCTTGATCGAGTTCGTCGTGTCGCCGCCCGCGTTGGCAAGGCCGATCACCTTGGCCTTCGACGCCTGTGCCTGCAGCAGGAACGACGAGAAGTCCTGGTTGTTGATCGGCACCTTGACGCTACCCAGCACCTTGCCGCCCGCCTTCTCGACCGCTGCGGTCGTGTCGCGCTCGAGCGCCTGCCCGAACGCATAATCGGCGGTGATGAAGAACCAGGTGTTGCCGCCATGCTTCGTGATCGCCGTGCCCGTGCCGTTGGCGAGCATCCACGTGTCGTAGGTCCAGTGGACGGTATTCGGCGAACAGGATTTGCCGGTCAGATCCGAGGAGCCCGGGCCCGACGCCAGGAATACCTTGTTCTTTTCCTTGGTGACGCCGGACACCGCGAGCGCGACGCCCGAATTCGGCACGTCGACGATCACATCGACGCCCTCCGCGTCGTACCAGCGGCGCGCGATCGCCGAGCCCACGTCGGCCTTGTTCTGGTGGTCGGCCGAGACGATCTCGACCTTGATGCCGCGCTTCTCGATGCCCGAGTCCTCGACGGCCATCCTGGCCGCCACGACCGAGCCGGCACCGGCGAGGTCGGTGTAGAGGCTCGACATGTCGGACAGCACGCCGATCTTGATCTCGTTGCCGGTGAACTGCGCCTGCGCCGTGCCGGCGGCGAATGCGCCGGCGATCGCGAGCGCAAGCAGACTGCTTTTCATTGCCTTCATCGGTACTCCTCCTCTAAAAAAACCGAAGTGGGGTCAGAGACGACTTTTGCGGCAATCGGCGAAAGTCGTCTCCGACCCCTCAAACACCCAGGTACTCGTGCAGCTTGTCCATGTTCCGGTCGAGCGCGGCGTTTTCGATCATGTCGACGATGCGCCCGTGCTCCATCACGTAATGCCGGTCGGCGACGGTGGCCGCGAAGCGGAAATTCTGCTCGACGAGCAGGATCGTGAAGCCGCGCTCCTTGAGCGTGCCGATCGTGCGCCCGATCTGCTGGACGATGACCGGCGCCAATCCTTCCGTCGGCTCGTCCAGCAACAGGAGGCGCGCGCCCGTACGCAGGATGCGCCCGATGGCGAGCATCTGCTGCTCACCGCCGGAGAGCTTGGTTCCCTGGCTTCTGCGCCGCTCGGCGAGGTTCGGAAAGAGCGTGTAGATCTGCTCGACGGTGAGTCCGCCGTCGCGCACCTTCGGCGGCAGCAGCAGGTTCTCCTCGACGTTGAGACTGGAAAAGATCCCGCGCTCCTCCGGACACCAGGCGAGCCCGAGCCGTGCGATCCGGTTCGACGACAGCTGGATCGTCTCGTGCCGTTCGTAGACGACCGAGCCGGTGCGCCGCGGCACCACCCCCATCACCGACTTCAGCGTCGTCGTCTTGCCGGCGCCGTTGCGTCCGAGCAGCGTGACGACTTCCCCGGCCGCGACGTCGAACGACACGCCGTGCAGGATATGCGATTCGCCGTACCAGGCCTGCAGGTCGCGCACCGCGAGCAGCGGTGCCGTCGCCGCCGAGACGTCGGACCGGGGCAGCGCGCTAGCCAAGCGCAACCCCGAGGTACGCCTCGACGACGGCGGGGTCGGCCGACACCGACGCATAGTTGCCCCGCGCCAGCACTTCACCGCGGGCGAGTACGGTGATGTGATCGGACAGCGTCGACACGACCGACAGGTTGTGCTCGACCATCAGCACCGTGCGGTTCGCCGACACCTTGCGGATCAGCGCGGCGATGCGATCGACGTCCTCGTGCGTCATGCCCGCTGTCGGCTCGTCGAGAAGCATCATCTCGGGCTCGAGTGCGAGCGTCGTGGCGATCTCGAGCGCGCGCTTGCGGCCGTACGGCAACTCGCCCGCGGTCGCATCGACGAACTCACCGAGGCCGACGGCATCGATCAGCTCGTGCGCACGCGAGTCGAGCTCGTGCAGCACACGCTCGGAGCGCCAGAAGTCGAGCGAGCGGCCGCGCTTGCGCTGCAGCGCGATGCGCACGTTCTCGAGCACCGTGAGGTGCGGGAACACCGCCGAGATCTGGAACGAGCGCACGAGCCCCTGCCTGGCAATGGCGGCCGGGCGCGAGCCGGTGATGTCGATTCCGTTGAAGAAGATCTGGCCGCGCGTGGGCGTCAGGAAATGCGTGAGGAGGTTGAAGCACGTCGTCTTCCCGGCACCGTTCGGACCGATCAGCGCGTGAATGGTCCCGCGGGTGACCGCGAGATCCACGTCATTGACGGCGACGAAGCCCTTGAACTCCTTCGTCAGCCCGCGCGCTTCGAGGATGATGTCGTCCGCCATGACGCGTGCCAATGTCGTTCCTCACGCCGGCGGCGCTGGCGCGGCGCCGGTGAGGCCGTCTCCCCCTGATCTGGCGCGGATTATCCCAGATACCGCCGCGCAAACGAACCGATTTCATCCACCCCGGTTGAAGCGCGGCGGCCGCTTCTCGATGAACGCATCCATCCCCTCCGCGCTGTCGGGGTCGGCCAGGTTGCAGGTCATCACCTCGGAAGTGTACGTATAGGCGTCACCGAGCGCGCGGTCGATCTGCGTGTAGAACGCCCGCTTGCCGAGCGCCATCACCGAGGCGCTGCGCGCGACGATGCGATCGGTGAACGTCTTCACCGCGGCATCCAGCGCGGAGGGCGGCACGACGCGGTTGACGAGGCCCCAGTCGAGCGCCGTGCCCGCATCGATCGGCTCGCCGGTCACGAGCATCTCCATCACGCGCTTGCGCGCCACGTTGCGTCCGACGCCGACCGCCGGCGTCGAGCAGAAAACGCCGACGTTGATGCCGGGCAGCGCGAAGCGTGCGTCTTCCGTGGCCACGGCCAGGTCGCACATCGAGACGAGCTGGCAGCCTGCGGCCGTCGCAATGCCGTGCACGCGCGCGATCGTCGGCTGCGGCAACTGCGTGAGCTTCAGCATCACGCGACTGCACGCGTCGAAGAGCTCGCGCTGCCAGGCGGGATCGTCGTGGCTGCGCAGCTCCTTGAGATCATGCCCCGCGCAGAAACCGCGCCCCGCGCCCGCGATCACCACCGCGCGCACCGATGCGTCGGTGCTGCATTCGTCGATGGCCCGTTCCAGTGCCGCAAGCATCTCGCGCGACAGCGCGTTGAAGCGCTCGCCGCGATTCATCGTCAGCGTCCGCACGCCATCGTGCGTGCCGGACAGCACATACGGGGTGAGGCCGGCTTCGGTCGGTGCATTCATCGCGTTTCCCCGACCTCCTGGGCGATCGCGCTCGCCGATCCCACCCGCTCGCGCAACAGGAACTTCTGGATCTTGCCGGTGGACGTCTTCGGCAGTTCGCCGAACACGACGCTCTTCGGCACCTTGAAGCGCGCGAGATGCCGCCGGCAGTGCTCGATCAGCTCGTCGGCCCCGACCATCGCACCGGGCTTGAGCTCGACGAATGCACACGGCGTTTCGCCCCAGCGCGGATCCGGCCGCGCGACGACCGCCGCGGCCAGAATGGCGGGATGTCGATACAGCACGTCCTCGACCTCGATCGAGCTGATGTTCTCGCCGCCCGAAATGATGACGTCCTTCGAGCGATCGCGAATCTTGACGTAGCCGTCGGGCTGCATCACGGCGAGGTCGCCTGTGTGAAACCAGCCACCCGCGAACGCCTCGTCGGTGGCCGCCGCGTTCTTGAGATACCCCTTCATCGTGATGTTGCCGCGAAACATGATCTCGCCCATCGTCTCGCCGTCGGCCGGCACCGTCAGCATGGTCGCGGGATCCATCACCGTCATCCCTTCCTGGCAGGTGTAACGCACCCCCTGACGGCCGTTGCGTTCGGTGCGCGTCGCGATGTCGAGCGACTGCCACTCCTCGTGCTTGGCACAGACCGCCGCCGGCCCGTACGTCTCGGTGAGGCCGTAGACGTGCGTGATGTCGAAGCCCATGCGCTCCATGCCCTCGATGACCGCCGCCGGGGGTGCCGCCGCCGCGACGAGGCAATGCACGCGATGCGCAATGCCGCTCTTCAGCGCCTCGGGGGCATTGATCAGCATCGCGTGCACGATCGGCGCGCCGCAGTAATGCGTGACCTTCTCGTCGCGGATCGCGTCGAGAACGGCCTTCGCCTCGACCCTGCGCAGGCACACGTTCGTGCCCGCGTTCGCCGCCATCGTCCACGGGAAGCACCAGCCGTTGCAGTGAAACATCGGCAGCGTCCACAGGTAGACCGAGTGCCGCGGCATGCCCCAGTCGACGATGTTCGACAGCGCGTTCAGGTAAGCGCCTCGATGATGGTAGACGACGCCCTTCGGATTGCCGGTCGTGCCCGACGTGTAGTTGAGCGCGATGGCGTCCCATTCGTCGGCGGGCGGCTGCCAGGCAAAGTCGGCGTCGCCGTGCGCGATGAACGTCTCGTAATCCGATTCGCCGAGGACGTCGCCGCCCGGGCCGAGCGGGTCGGCGACGTCGATCACCAGCGGCTTCGTGCGCAGTGCCGCGAGGGCTGCGGCCATCGCCGGCGCGAACTCGGTGTCGGTGATGACGACCTTCGCCTCGCCATGCTCGAGCATGAACGCCAGCGCTTGCGCATCGAGCCGCGTGTTGAGCGTGTTGAGGACGCCACCGGTCATCGGCACGCCGAAGTGACATTCGATCATTTCGGGCGTGTTCGACAGCATCGCGGCGACGGTATCGCCGACGCCGATGCCGCGGTGCGCGAGCGCCGATGCGAGGCGCCGCGCGCGGCCGTACGACTCGGCCCACGTGTATCGCCGCGGTCCGTGCACGACCGCCGTGCGCTGCGGCCAGATGGCGGCGGTGCGCGCGATGAACGACAATGGCGTGAGCGGCGCGAAGTTCGCGGCGCGACGGTCGAGATGCGTTTCGTACATTCGCTGCGTCGACATGTGCGCGCCTGTCGTGGTGCCGGTCGTGGCCACATCGTAGCAAAATCGGCCAGGGTGGGCCCTTCGGCCGGCGCTTGCCGGGCCGGCGCCATTCGGCTAGTGTCGGCCGGGGCGCCCGCGCGCAGCGGCGGCGAAATCCAATCCTCTTCGCAAACCAGGAAAGCTCATGGGCCATCGGCTCTCCCGTATCGTCACGCGCACCGGCGACGACGGCACCACCGGACTCGGCGACGGCTCGCGCGTGGCGAAGGACAGCCCGCGCATCGAAGCGATCGGCGCGGTCGACGAGCTCAACAGCACGATCGGCGTCGCACTCGTCGAGCCGCTGCCGGCGGACGTGCACGCCTTGCTCGTCGACATCCAGCACGACCTGTTCGATCTTGGCGGCGAATTGTCGATTCCCGGACACGCGGCGGTGACGCCGGCGCACATCGGCCGCATCGAGGCGGCGGTCGAGCGTTACAACGCGAACCTCCCGATGCTGAAGGAATTCATCCTGCCCGGCGGCACGCGCGCGGCGGCGCTTGCGCACGTCGCCCGCACCGTATGCCGGCGCGCCGAACGCTCGCTGATTGCGCTTGCGGCCGGCGACAGCGTCTCGGCGTCGAGCCGCATCTACCTCAACCGCCTGTCCGATCTGCTGTTCGTCCTCGCACGGGTGCTGAATCGCGCCGCCGGCGCCCCCGACGTGCTGTGGCAGAAGGACCGCACCCGCGGCACCGCCGCATGACGGGTGGCGACCCGCAACCGGGGGGAAACGCGCGCAGCGACAAGCTCGCCGCATTGCTGGCGCGCACCGCCCTCGGCGACCAGCGCGCATTCGCCGAGCTGTACGCGCTTGCGAGCGCGCATCTGTATGCGGTCGCCATCCGTATCATGCGCGATGGGGCCATCGCCGAGGAAATGCTGCAGGAAGCGTTCGTGAGCGTCTGGCACCACGCGGGCACGTACGACGCCGCGAAAAGCCAGCCGCTGACGTGGCTCACGTCCATCGTGCGCAACCGCTGTCTCGACCGGCTGCGCAGGCGCGAAGTGGATACCGAGACGCTCACGCCGCGCGACGACGACGAAGCGCCTGCGTGGGAGCCGCCGTCGGAAGGGCCCACGCCGGTCGAGCTTCTGCTTGCGGCGGCCGACGCGCGCGCGCTTCGCGGTTGCCTCGACGGACTCGAGCCCGGTCCGCGACAGGCGATCGCGCTCGCTTTCTTCCGCGGACTGTCGCATCGCGAACTGGCGGCGCATCTGCGCGAGCCGCTCGGCACGGTGAAGTCGTGGGTGCGCCGGGGTCTCGCCACGCTGCGCCGCTGCCTCGATGCGGCGGGAGCGGTCGAATGAACCTGTCGCGCTCCGACCGGCGCGAGCGGCTCGACCGGCTCGCGTCGGAATTCGCGCTAGGCACATCGCCGCCGCGGGTGCGCCGCCGTCTCATCGCCATCGCGCGGCGCGATCGTGTCGTCGCCGCTGCGCTGTCCGAATGGGAACGCCGGATGGCCGTGCTCGCCGACCAGGTGCCGCCGGTGACGCCGCCCCCGCGCGCGTGGCGCAACATCGTCGCGCGCCTCGGCCTCGACCCCGAGGGCACGTCGCAGCGCGAGACGCCGTGGTGGCAGCGCCTCGCATTCTGGCGCACGCTCGCCATTGCGAGTCTCGCCGGCGTGATCGCGATCGGCATCGGCGAGTGGCGGCGTGCACCGGTCATCGTTCCGGCGCCGCTCGTCGTCGTCCTGTCGGATGCCGATGCGAAGGTCGCGCTGATTGCGACCGCCACGCGCGGCGAGCGTTATCTCACGCTGAAGACGGTGAGCAATGCCCGCCCCGGACCCGACAAGGCCTACGAGCTGTGGGCGCTGCCGCAGACCGGCGCGCCCCACGCGCTCGGCGTCATCCCTGCCGGCGACGTCGTCCGCGTGCCGCTCGACAATCCCGTCGACGAGACGCTTTCCAACATCTCGACGCTCGCCGTCAGTCTCGAGCCGCCCGGCGGATCGCCGACCGGCAAGCCCACCGGGCCCGTGCTCTACTCGGGGCGCATCGAGCGGATGTATTGACCGACGGTAGAAAACCAGCGTCGAAGACGGCTTTTGTCGAGTTCACGCAAAAGCGTCTGCGACCCTACTTCTGTTTCAGCGCGTAGCCGCCCGGCGTGTCCTCGACATCGTAGCCGGCATCCTGCAGGGCCGCACGCAGGCGGTCGGCCTCCGCCCAGTTCCGGGCCTTGCGCGCATCGGCGCGTGCCTCGGCAAGTGCTGCGATCGCCTCGGGTATCGCAGTCTGCTGCGGCTGCCACTGCGCCAGTCCGAGGCCGAAGACCTCGTCGAAGCGTGCGAGCGCAGCACGCTTGAGCGGCGCGGGCAGATCGCCGCGCAGCGTCTCCCAGGCGAGCGCCAGCGCGCGCGGCGCGTTGAGATCGTCGTTCACGAGGGCGGTGAAGCGCTCGAGCAGGTCCGGCGGAATCGATGCGCCGGCGCCGAGCGGCAGCGCGTGGAACGCGCTTCGCATGCGTGCGAGACCCGTCGCGGCGGCGTCGAGCGCTTCCCAGGTGAAATTGAGCTGCGACCGGTAATGGCCGGTCAGGCACAGGTAGCGAAAGGCGAGCGGGTCGTAGCCGCGGTCGACCAGTGCGGCGATGCGCAGGAATTCGCCGGCCGATTTAGCCATCTTCGCGTCGTTCGCGAGCAGGAAGTAGCCGTGCATCCAGAAGTTGGCGAGACGCGTGCCGGCACGCGCTTCCGTCTGCGCGATCTCGTTCGTGTGGTGCACCGGGATGTGATCCTCGCCGCCGCAGTGAATGTCGAACCAGTCACCGAGGTAGCGCTGCGCCATCGCCGAGCACTCGATGTGCCATCCGGGAAAGCCCTTGCCCCACGGACTGTCCCACTCCATCTGCCGGGCGCTGCCCGGCGGCGAGAATTTCCACAGCGCGAAATCGGTGGCGTTGCGCTTCTCGCCGATGTCGACGCGTTTGCCGGCCTCGAGCCCGGCGCGGTCGAGGCGTGCGAGATAGCCGTAGTCGGCCTGGCGGCTCGTGTCGAAATAGATGCCGTCCGACGTCCGATACGTGTAGCCGCGCTGCTCGAGATCGGCGATGAACGCGATCTGCTCGGCAATGTGGTCGGTGGCGCGCGACAGCACGTCGGCGGGCAGGATGTTGAGCGCGCGGATGTCGTCGACGAACGCCTGCGTGTAGAGCTCGGCGATCTGCCACGCGCTGCGGCCCGTGCGCCGCGCGCCCTTCTCCATCTTGTCTTCGCCGGTATCCGCGTCGGACGTGAGGTGGCCGACGTCGGTGATGTTCATCACATGGCGAACACGGTAGCCGTTCCACACGAGCACGCGCTTCAGCAGGTCCTCGAAGAGGAACGTGCGGTAATTGCCGATGTGCTGATAATCGTAGACGGTGGGGCCGCAGGTATAGAGGCCGACCGGGCCCTGCGGATCGAGCGGACTGAATTCGCGCAGGCTCCGCGCGTAGTTGTCATAGAGAACAAGACTTGCCATATCGGCGCTACAGTTGCCGCACCATGATGAAATCCTCCATCACGTAGCCGTTGCCGATCGGAAAGTCGCCGCGTTCGCTGATCACGAAGCCGCATCGCTCGTAGGCACGGATCGACCCGGCGTTGCCGCGGTTCACGTTCAGCGTGATCCTGCTGCAGGCGGCGGCACGCGCCTGCATCACCACGTGCTCGATCAGCGCGCGACCGATACCGGCACCGTGATGTTCCGGCACGACGTAAAGCTTGTCGAGCTTCATGCTGGCGGGCGGCTCCAGCCGATACCAGCCGACGAATCCGACGGGCGCCTCGTCGCGCATCGCGAGTGCAAGTCCCGCGTCGGGGCGTGCCAGGTAATCGGCGAGTGCCTCGAGGTTATAGCTTCGCGCGAGCATGTAATCGATCTGCGCGACGGGAATGATGCCCGGGTAATGCCGATGCCAGATCTCGTGCGCGAGTCGCGCGACGATCGGCAGGTCCGCCGCGCGGGCGGTGGCGATGGCGACGGGAAGTGCGGGCAATTCGGTCGGCGGCGCGGTGCTTGCGCATCGATGCGCGGGCGGCGACTTTAGCACGCCGCGTGTTGTAAATATTTCCCGCCACCGGAAAAACGCGTGACGCAAAGCGTGTCGCGGCACCCGCGTGCGCCGAGATTGCCTTTGCGAATCAACAACAGCACGCGCCCAACGCGCACTGGCACGCGTGATGCACCGCCGTGTAATCGATTACATCGTTGAATGCGTCGCGCACGTCGCGATCCGCGGGCATTGCCATTCCCGGAAAATCCCATCGTCAGGCCGAACGCCGCATGGAGAACATGCGCATCGCGGTCGTCGCGGCAACGCGCGCGGTGATCGTCGATGGCCCAGGTCTTCCAGCCGCGTCTCGTCCTCGCGCTCAAGCTCGGCTTGCTCGCCGTGCTCGGGATCGTGTTCGTCGCGCTGCTCGCCTGGCGGGTGCTGATCGCGCCGCATCCTGCGATCGGCACGCCTGTCGAGCAGGTCGTCGCCTTCAGCCACAAGCATCACGTCGGCGACGACGGGATCGATTGCCGCTATTGCCACACGTCGGTCGAGCAGTCGGCGTTCGCCGGGATCCCGCCGACGCACACGTGCATGACCTGCCATTCGCAGCTCTTCACGCAACAGCCGATGCTGGCCCCGGTCGTGCAGAGCCTTGCGAGCGGCGAGCCGCTTTCCTGGAATCGCGTCCACGATCTGCCGGGCTTCGTCTATTTCAATCACGGCATTCACATCGCGAAGGGCGTGGGGTGCGCCACCTGCCACGGTCCGGTCGACCGGATGCCGCTGACGTGGCGCGTTGCGCCGCTCGAGATGCAATGGTGCCTCGACTGCCACCGCACTCCGGAGAAGTATCTGCGGCCCGTCGAGCACGTGTTCGACATGGACTGGAAGCCGGCCGAGGATCAGATGGCGCTCGGAACGCGCCTCGTCGCTGCGTATCACATCCACAAATCCACGCTGACCGATTGCTCGACATGCCATCGGTGACACGCGGGCGGGAGCAACAGTCGTGATGTGGCGAAGCCTTCGCGAGCTCACCGACGGCGACGCGATCGGCGCTCGCCTCGCGCACGAACGCCCGTCGTGGGGCGCGCTGTACGAGCTCGACCGCCGCGAGTTCCTGAAGCTGATGTCGGCTTCGCTGGCGCTCGCCGGGGTCACCGGATGCACGCGCGAACCGCAGGAGAAGATCCTTCCGTACGTCAACGCGCCGCAGGGTCAGGTCGCGGGCGAGCCGCGCTTCTACGCCACGGCGAATCTCGTCGGCGGCTTTGCAACCGGCGTGCTCGTCGAGAGCAACATGGGCCGGCCGACCAAGGTCGAGGGCAATCCACTGCATCCGGCGAGCCTCGGCGGCACCGACGTTTTCGCGCAGGCCTCGGTGCTCGACCTCTGGGATCCCGACCGGTCGCAAACCGTGACCCACCGCGGCGTGGTCAGCACGTGGGACGCGTTTGCCGCGGTGCTTGCGCGCCGCATGCGCGACGCCGCATCGCGCGAGGGCGACGGCCTGCGCATCCTGACCGAAACCGTCACGTCGCCGACACTCGCCGCGCAGCTGCAGGCGCTGCTCGCGCGCTATCCGAAGGCGCAGTGGCACCAGTACGAGCCGGTCAACCGCGACAATGTTCACGACGGCACGCGCCTCGCGTTCGGCGCGCCGCTCGACGTCCGCCATCGTTTCGACCGTGCCGCGGTGGTGCTCTCGCTCGACGCCGATTTCCTCGGCTCCGGTCCTGCCCGCGTGCGCGCGGCACACGACTTCGTGAGCCGCCACGCGACGCACGGCGCCACCGGAGAATCGAACCGCCTCTACGCGATCGCCGCCACGCCGAGCCTCACCAGCGCCTACGCCGATCACGCACTGGCGCTCCGCGGAAGGCGCATCGAACGGGCCGCACGGCAGATCGCGAAACGCCTCGGCGTGCCGGTGGCCGCAAGCGACAGCATCGCCGAGATCCCCGAAGCATGGCTCGCGGGCTGCGTGCGCGACCTCGAAGCGCACCGCGGCGCGTCCCTCGTCATCGCCGGCGACCGGCAGCCGCCGCAGGTGCATGCGCTAGCGCACGCGATGAACGCGCATCTCGCCAACGCCGGTGTGACCGTGAGCTACGCCGAGCCCGCGGTCGCCAATCCGGTCAACCAGCTGCAGTCGCTAGCCACGCTTGCCGCGGACATCGCTGCACATCGGGTCGATACGCTCGTCATCATCGGCGGCAATCCCGTCTATGACGCACCGCGCGAGCTGCGCTTCGGCGACGGCCTGCCCAACGTCGGGATGAGCGTGCGGCTCGGCCTGCACGAAGACGAAACCTCGGCGCGCTGCGAATGGCACCTGCCGGCGGCGCACTTCCTCGAAGCGTGGTCCGATGCCCGCGCGTACGACGGCACGGTGACGATCGTCCAGCCGCTGATCGCGCCGCTCTACGATGGACGTTCGGCGCACGAGCTCGTTTCGATGCTCGCCGACGGCACGTCGCGCGCCGGCTACGCGATCGTGCGCGAATTCTGGCAACCGAAGCTCGGTGCCACGCCCGACGCCACCTGGGAAGCCGCGTTGCGCAATGGCGTCGTCGCCGACACCGCGATGCCCGAACGCACGGTGTCGCTGCGCGGCGAAGCGCTCGCGGGTGCAACCGCCCTCGAGGCGCCCGATGCCGCCGAAGGATCGCTCGACCTGCAGTTCATGGCCGACGCATCGGTCCACGACGGCCGCTATGCGAACAACGGATGGCTGCAGGAGCTGCCGCGGCCGCTGACGAAGATCACGTGGGACAACGCGGTGCTCATGGCGCCCGCACTTGCGGCGCGCCTCGGCCTGGCGAGCGAAGACGTCGTCGAGCTCCACCTCGCCGATGCAAGCGTGAACGGGCCAGTCTGGATACTGCCCGGGCACCCCGACGGCGCCGTGACGGTCAGCCTCGGCTATGGGCGGCGCCGCGCCGGCCGCGTCGCCGACGGCCACGGCTTCGACGCGTATGCGCTGCGCAGCGCGAACGCCGCGTGGTTCGCGCCCGGCCTCACGCTGCGCAAGACCGGCCGCACGTATCGCCTCGCCACGACGCAACATCATCATTCGATGGAAGGGCGCGACATCGTGCGCGTTGCGACGCTCGCCGATTTCCGGCGCGATCCGCATGCCGCCGGCGCGCCGTCGACGCATCCGAACGGAACGCTTTACGAGCCGTTCGCCTACGATGGCTACAAGTGGGGCATGTCGATCGACCTCGGCGCCTGCATCGGCTGCAATGCCTGCACGATCGCCTGCCAGGCGGAGAACAACATCCCGACGGTCGGCAAGGCGCAGGTGGCACTCGGCCGCGAGATGCACTGGATTCGCGTCGACCGCTATTACGACGGCACGCCGGACGCGCCGCGTACCCACTTCCAGCCGGTCCCCTGCATGCAGTGCCAGCGCGCCCCGTGCGAGCTCGTGTGCCCGGTGGAAGCGTCGGTGCACGATTCCGAAGGCATCAACGTGCAGGTCTACAACCGCTGCGTCGGCACGCGTTTCTGCTCGAACAACTGCCCGTACAAGGTGCGCCGCTTCAACTTCCTGCAGTACAGCGACGAGCGCACCGAAAGCCTCAAGGGCCAGCGCAATCCCGAGGTCACCGTGCGCATGCGCGGCGTCATGGAGAAATGCAATTACTGCCTGCAGCGGATCGCGAACGGCCGCATCGAGGCCGACAAGGAGAACCGGCGCATCCGCGACGCCGAGGTGATCACCGCGTGCCAGGCGGCATGCCCGACGAAGGCAATCACGTTCGGCGATCTCAACGATCCGGCAAGCGAAGTGAATGCGCGCAAGGCCTCGCCGCTCGATTACGCGCTCCTCGCCGAGCTCAACACCGAACCGCGCACGAGCTATCTCGCGAAGCTGCGCAACCCCAACCCCGACCTCGGCGAGTCCTAGGATGAAACCTCCCCCCACGCTCGCTGCGCTCGCTGCCCCCGAGGGGGCGGATCAGTCGGTCGGGGCGGCCCTTCCCGACTGATGCCCCCCGCGATGACTGCAATGGGCAACGCGGTCGACGAGTC
>Ga0207657_10001199_pt1 | contig 27571 bp, 25 predicted proteins | sample KBSC33metaG_FD_184316 | JGI IMG/M metagenome (GOLD analysis project Ga0207657, IMG submission 184316) | Corn rhizosphere microbial communities from Kellogg Biological Station, Michigan, USA - KBS C3-3 metaG (SPAdes) (version 2) | ecosystem: Host-associated > Plants > Roots > Rhizosphere > Soil ...
CCGTCCGAACACGACGAGTCCCCCCAAAGCGCCGGCCAGCAGGAACGCTGCCAGGAGCCGGTGCATCCCCCTCATGTTCGCTCCCCCTCGTGCCGACAACATCACTCAAATGAGGTATCGGCAAATGGGATCCGGGACTTGAGCATGGACGGGGATGTGGGGAGCCTCCGTGGGTAGCTTCAAGGTCAAGCTTCTCGGCTATTTCCTGCTGCTCTCGCTCCTGCCGATGGCCGCGGCCTTCTGGGGATTCGCGAGCGTGGCGGGGCAGAGCGAGACGCGGAAGGTCGACGCGCGCCTCCAGGCAGGTCTCCGCGCCGTCCTCGCCTCCTACCAGGAGCGGGTCGACGGCGCCCAGCGCGAAGCGACGGGGCTTGCCCGGCTGCCGGTGTTCCAGCGTGAGCTCGAGGGCCGCGACCTGCCCGCCATCTACCACCGGCTCCAGAGCTCGAGCAACGTGTCCGTGACGGCAGTCGACGGCTTCACCGTCGGGCACCCGCCGTCGTTCTCGGTCTCCCGCAAGGTCACGGTCGTCACGCGCAAGGGCCCCGTCGGCGCGGTGACGGTCTCCGTCCCCTTCGACGCGACGCTCGTCGAGATCCTGCGCGCGCGCTCGGGTCTCGGGCCGGGGGAGGCGCTCGTGATCCTGCGCGGTGAGCGGGTCGTCGCGTCGTCGCCCGCGGTCGTCGGGAAGGTGCACGTCGGCTCCGGCCAGACGAAGACGATCACCGTTGGCAGCGATCGATTCCGCACCCTCGTCGCACCGGCCGTTGCAGACCTGCCGAGCGTGCGCTTCGCGGTGATGAGCCCGCAGTCCGTGATCGACGCAGCGAACTCGAGCTCGCGCAACCGGCTGCTGCTCGGGCTCCTGCTCTCGCTCGGCGTCGTCTCGTTGATCGCGTACTTCGAGGGCCGCTCGATCGTGCGGACGCTGCGGACGCTCGCCGAGGCCGCGCATGGGATCGCGCGCGGCCGCCTCAGCGAGCGCGTGCCGGTGCGCGGCCGCGACGAGTTCGCGCTGCTCGGCTCGGCCTTCAACGACATGGCGAATCAGCTTCAGGCGCGGCTCGCAGAGCTCGAGGACGAGCGCGGGCGGCTTCGCGGCGCGATCACCCGCTTCGGCGAGGCGCTCGCCGCCACCCACGACGTCGGGACCCTGCTCCGGGTGATCGTCGAGGCCGCGGTCGAGGCGACCGGCGCAGACGGAGCCCGACTCGTCGCAGACGACGGGCGCATCGTCGAGACCGGAGACCCGGATGCGGACGGCGAGCGGCTCGAGCTGCCACTGACCGCCGGGCGCACGACGTTCGGCAAGCTCAGCCTCGTCGGCGAGGTCTTCGACGAGGAGCAGCGGATGACGGCCGGCTCGCTCGCATCCCACGCCGCGATCGCCCTCGAGAACGCCCGGCTGCACCGGATCGTCGAGCGGCAGGCGCTCGTCGACGGCCTCACCGGCATCGCCAACCGGCGCCAGTGCGAGGAGGCGCTGACCGCGGAGATCTCCCGCGCCGACCGCCTCGGCGCGCCGATGACCCTCGTCCTCGCCGACCTCGACGACTTCAAGGCCGTGAACGACCTCCACGGGCATACGGTCGGCGACGACGTCCTCCGGGAGTTCGCCTCGGTGCTGAAGGCGACCGTCCGGGACTCCGACCTCGCCGGCCGGTGGGGCGGGGAGGAGTTCATGCTCCTCCTGCCCGGCACCGACGCGGCCGGGGCCGCCAACCTCGCCGACCGGGTGCGGGCGGGCCTCGCGGAGCGCTCGTTCCTGGGCCGGGACGGGGAGGTCGTGACCGTGACCTGCAGCTTCGGGGTGGCCCAGCACAGCCCCGGAGACCACGAAAGGGAGCTTTTCGCCTCGGCCGACCGGGCCCTCTACCGCGCCAAGCGGGAGGGGAAGAACCGGGTCGAAACCGGCGCGCCCGTCCGTAGCTTTTAGTACTCTCGCCCGAGAAACGACCTGAAAAGGTCGGGAAACCGGGCTACACTGCCACCGAGGAGCACGTCCCCAACGCGGAGGAACGTATGCCGGTAGAGACACCGTCGTTGTTCGCGCAGGTGATCAAGGATCACCTCGACCTGAAGGAGAGGAACTCGGACCTCGATCGCCAGATGCCGATCGACCGCTACCGCTCCGACGACCCCTTCGAGAACCACCCGCTGTTCAAGACCGAGGAGCAGGCCCGCCTCGAGGAAACGATGGACGGCGTGGAACCCGACTTCGTCGCGCATTCTGCGACGGCGACGGTGAACCTGCCCTGGCCCGGCGAAGAGACTGCGGAGAACGCACCCGCAGGCGAGATCGAGGATTCCGGTTTCTGGAAGGCCGATCGCGCCCGCGACTTCGACTGGGGCGATTAGGTTTTCTGTGGGCGCCGCTTCGCGGCGCCCACAGTCCACTCGCACCGCTTCCTTCGGGCGGGAGGCTGCGCTTCCCGGCCCGGGGCCTTTGCCACGCGTGACGGAGCCGGGACGTGGCTCCGGCGAGAGCGCGGTCTCGCCTCCGCCGGTGGGCTGGCTCCCTTCCGAAGACGGCTTTTGACGGCTTGCCTCCCCCGCGCGCGCCGTGGTGGCTTCGCCATCCCGGCACGCGAGCTCTGCCGTCGCTAAGCCCTGCGGTCTTAGCTCCGGTCTTTGGTCCGCGTGGTGGACGGAACGTTTACAGCACTGACGCAACGAGGCGGAGGTCGCTCACGAATGCGTCCATCTCCTTGTGGCGGCTCTCGGTGTCTCGCTGGCGGAGGATTGCGCTCGGGTGGATGGTCGCGGTCACGTGCGGGGCGAGGTCCGAGTCGAGCCAGCGGCCGCGCTCCTTCGTGACGCGGAACTCCTTGCCGAGCAGAGACTGCGCCGCGGTTGCTCCGAGGCAGACGAGCACCGCGGGCTGCACGACGGCGAGCTCGGCTTCGAGCCAGGGGCGGCAGGCCATCTGCTCCGTCCAGGTCGGCTTGGCGTGGATGCGGCGCTTGCCGCGCGCTTCCCACTTGAAGTGCTTCACGGCGTTCGTGACGTAGGCCGCGCCGCGGTCGACGCCGGCGAGCTCGAGCGCCTCGTCGAGGAGCCGGCCCGCCGGCCCGACGAACGGCCGGCCTGCCAGATCCTCCTGGTCACCCGGCTGCTCGCCGACGAAGATCGCCGCCGCCGTCGCGGCCCCTTCTCCGAACACCGTCTGGGTTGCGGTCTCCCAGAGCGGGCAGGCGCGGCAGCTCGCTGCGGCCGTGCGGAGCTTCGGGAGCGTCGGGCGGGCGGGCAGGTACCTCGCCGCGGAGTCGGTCATCACCCGAATGATTCCCTCGGTCGGGGGAGGCCACTCCTCGCCGAAGCGTTGATTCTTGGCACGGATGGTTGTGCGGCCGACCACGCACCTCCGGCTCATGCCGGGGGATGCTCCGTTCTCGGAGCCTGAGCTCGTCGATTCCTATCGGCGGCTCGCCGACCTGTTCCACGAGGTACTCGCCGAGCAGAGCCTCGACGCACTCCTCGTCCGCATCGCGGACGCGCTGCACGACCTGATCCCGTACGACACGCTCACGATCTACGAGACCGACGAGGCGCACGCTGTGCTGACACCGGTGCTCGCCCGCGACCAGTGGGCGGACGAGATCATGCGGACGACGCTCAGCTTCAACGAGGGCATCACCGGCTGGGCCGCGAGCCGGCGCGAGCCCGTCCTCGTCAACCAGGCGCACCTCGACCCGCGTGTGCGCTTCGTCCCCGGGACGCCGAACGACCCCGAGGCGCTCATCTCGATTCCGCTGATCGCCCGCGCGCAGATCAAGGGCGTGCTCAATATCTACCGCGTCGGTGAAGAGGGCGTCTTCTCCGAGCCCGAGTTCGAGCTCGCAAAACGGTTCGCCGACGCTGCGGCGCTCGCGCTGGACAACGCACAGATCCGCGCCCGGCTCGAGCACCAGGCGCAGACCGACTCGCTCACCGGCCTCTTCAACCACCGGAGCTTCCACGAGCGGCTGCTCAATGCGCTCCAGGGGGCAAGCCGGACGCACAGGCCCGTCGCCGTGCTGATGCTCGACATCGACGACTTCAAGCGCGTGAACGACGTGCACGGGCACGGTGTCGGCGACGAGCTTCTCCGCCTGCTCGCGGAGGCGCTCCGGTCGTCCGTCCGCCCGGACGACGTCGTCTGCCGCCTCGGCGGCGAGGAGTTCGGCGTGATCATGCACGCCTGCGACGGCCCCGACGCGACGAGCGTCGCGGAGCGCGTCATCGACCGGCTCGCCGAGCTCGACCTGCCCGGCGTCGGCACCCTCACCGTGTCGGTGGGGCTCGCGCTCGGGCCGGAGCACGCGATGAATCCGCGCGAGCTGGCCGCGTGCGCCGAGGCCGCGATGATGACCGCGAAGGCGCACGGCAAGAACCGGGTCGTCCTCTACGACGAAGCCTCGACCGACCGGCCGGGCGCGCCGCAGCGCGAACGCGACGTCCGCTCGATCGCGCACATGAAGATGCTCCAGAGTCTCAGCGGCAAGCTGAACCGCCTGAACGACGTGCGCGAGATCGGCGACGAGATCGCAGCCGAGCTCCGATCGCTCATCGACTACCACAACTGCCGCGTGTTCGTCGTCGACGGCGAGGAGCTCGAGCCGGTCGCGTTCCGCGGCGAGTTCGTCGTCGAGACCGTCGCGCTTCCCCTCGAGCTGCTGCGCATCAAGATCGGCGAGGGCATCACGGGCCGCTGCGCGGAGCGCTCGGAGTCGCTGCTCATCGGCGACGCCGCCAACTGTGAGTTCGGAGCGCGCATCCCGGGCACGCCGTCGATCGAGGAGTCGCTTGTCGCCGTCCCGCTCCGGTACGGCTCGCGCGTCGTCGGTGTGATCGTGATCTCGAAGCTCGGCCTCGACCAGTTCGACGAGGACGACGTGCGCCTGCTCGAGGTGCTCGCCGGTCATGCCGCGGTCGCCGTCGAGAACGCAAGCCTCTACGAGTCGGCACGCCGCGAGGCGGAGAGCGCGACGACGCTGCTCGAGTTCGGGCGCGCGCTCGCGACGGCTGCGAGCCTCGACGAGGTCTACGAGCGCATCGTCGGCCTCACCGCCGACCTGATCGGCGCGCCGCGTACCTCGATCTGGATCGCAGACGAGGACGGCTTGCTCAGCGTGTGCAAGGTCTTCGGGTACACGGAGCAGCAGGCACGCCGTGTGGAAGGGCGACGCTTCCGGACCGCGGACTTGCGGCCCGCCGGCGACGACGGTCTCGACCCCTTCGTGGTCGCCCCCGATGCATTCGCGCGGGTGTCGCCGGCGCCCATCGACCCAACTGCTTCGTACGCGGTCGCACCGCTCGTCGTCGGCCAGCGCGGCGGCTGCATCGTCGCGACGATCCCCGAGGGCGACTTCGGCGAGCGCGAGCTCCGGCTGCTCGGCGGGCTCGCCCACCAGGCGCGACTCGCGATCGCCAACGCGTCGAACTACGAAGGGCTCGAGCGGAGCTTCGTCTCGACCGTCGAGGCGCTCGCGAACGCGCTCGAGGCGAACGACGAGTACACGTCGTCACACGCCCGCTGGATCACCGACCTCGCCCTGCGCGTCGGTCGCGAGCTCGGCCTCGGCGAGCGCGAGCTGAAGCGGCTCGAGCTCAGTGCGCTGCTGCACGACATCGGCAAGATCGGCATCCCGAGCGAGATCCTCTCGAAGCCCGGGCGGCTCACCGCCGAGGAGCGCGCGATCATGGAGACGCATCCGGAGCTGGGGGAGCGGATCATCGCGCCCATCGACCGCCTCCAGGAAGTCGGCGTGATCGTCCGGCACTGCCACGAGCGCTGGGACGGCTGCGGCTATCCGGACGGGCTGGCCAGCGAGACGATCCCACTCGAGTCTCGCATCATCCTCATCTGCGACGCGTACCACGCGATGACGACCGACCGCCCGTACCGCAAGCGGCTCAGCCATCCGGAAGCGGTGCGCCGTCTCCGTGAGGGCGCCGGCTCGCAGTTCGACGCCGACGTCGTCGAGGTCGCGCTGACGGTCATCGGCAACGGCTCGTAAACGCCTGCAGCCTGACTGACGTCAGGTTGCTTGCAGGTCGTGCGCGAGCCGGCGGAAGGGGCCGTCCTCGCGAAGCAGCTCGCGCTCCGTCCCGCGCTGCACGATCCGTCCGCGCTCGATCACGACGATCTCGTCAGCGCGGCGAACGGTCGAGAGCCGGTGCGCGATGATGATCGACGTACGCCCGCTCAACAGCCGGTCGAGTGCGCGCTCGATCAGCACTTCCGTCGGCCGGTCGATGTTCGAGGTCGCCTCGTCGAGGATGAGGATGCGCGGGTCCGCGAGCAGCGCCCGCGCGATCGAGATCAGCTGGCGCTCGCCCGCCGACAGCCCCGAGCCGCCTTCGCGCACGGCATGGTCGAGGCCACCCGAGACGCGGGCGGCAACACGGTCGACGCCGACCGCGGCGGCAGCGGCGCGCACCTCGTCGTCGGTCGCGTCCGGCTTGCCGAACCGGATGTTCGACGCGATCGTGCCGCTGAAGAGGAACGGATCCTGGAGCACGACGCCGAGCTGGCGGCGGTACGAGCGGAGCTTCACGCCGCGGAGGTCGACACCGTCGACCCGAACCGCGCCCTCGTCCGGGTCGTAGAAGCGCCCGACGAGCCGCGCGAGCGTCGACTTGCCGCCGCCCGACTCGCCGACGAGCGCGAGGCAGCCGCCGGCGGGCACGTGGATCTCGACGCCTTTCAGCACCGGGTCCTTGCCGTAGGCGAAGACGACGCGGTCGATCGCGAGGTCGCCGTCGATGCGCGGCAGCTCGACCGCGTCGTGCCGGTCCTTGATCTCCGGCTCCTCGTCGAGGATCGTCGCGATCTTCACCATCGCGGCCGCGCCCGACTGGAGCTGGCCGTAGACGTCGGAGAGCTCCTGCAGCGGCTGGAACACGAGCTGCAGCAGGTAGAGCGCGGTGATCAGCGTGCCGATCGTGATCGTGTGATGCGTCAGGAGCGCGTTGCCGGTGTAGAGCACCGCGCCGGTCGCGATCACGCCGAGGAACTCGATCGACGGGAAGAAGATCGAGAAGATCTTCTGCGTGTAGACGTTCTGCTCGCGGTTCGCGATGTTCAGCTCGTCGAACTGCTTCTGGAACGCGGCCTCGCGGTTGAACGCCTGCACGACGGCCATGCCGGAGACCGACTCCGCGATCTGCGCAGTGACGATGCCGATTCGGTTGCGCGTCTCGACGAGCGCCACGTGGGACGTCCGCTGGAACCAGCGTGTCAGCACGAGCGCGGGCGGGATGATTGCGAAGACGACGAGCCCGAGCCGCCAGTCGGCGATCAGGAGGGCGATCACCGCGGCCGGCAGCAGGATCACGTTCGCGACGAGCGTCGGCATGCCCTGCGAGAGCACATCGGAGACGGCGTCGACGTCCGAGGTCAGGCGCGCGATGATCCAGCCCGCCTTCTGCTGCGAGAAGTAGCGGAGCGACAGGCTCGTCAGGTGGTCGAAGAGATCCTTGCGGAGGCCGAGCACCATCCGCTGCCCGAGCCCGGCGAGCCCGCGGATCAGCCAGCCCTGGAATCCCCAGCCGACTGCGGCGACACCGAGGTAGATCCCGACGACGACCGTCAGGTGGTGCTCGTCGCCCGCACGGATGCCGTTGTCGATCGCGTCGCGGACGAGCAGCCAGCCGCCGGTCTGACAGACCGCGTTGCCGACGCCGACGAGGAGCAGCACGGCAGCCCACGCTTTGCGGCCTTCGAGGTACCGCCACAGGCGTTTCACGCGGCGTTCTTTCCCGCCGCGCCGCACCGGAGGTGCGACGCGGCGCAAGGGGGAACCTCTCGGTTCCCCCGCGTCCCCCTCCCCGGCCGCGTGAGTTCGCTCACGCGGCCACGACCTCGTCGCCGAAGAGCTCCGTGAAGCGCCCGCCCGCGCGGAGCAGGTCGCCCGGCGTCCCGGACTCGACGATCCGTCCGTCGACGAGCACGACCGCGCGGTCCGCGAGCTCGACGGTCGAGAGCCGCTGCGTCGCGACGAGCACGGTACGGCCCTCGAGCGCAGGGCGCAGCCGCTTCACGAGCCGCCGCTCGGTGAGCGTGTCGACGGCCGAGAGCGGGTCGTCGAGCACGACGACCCGCGCACCGGTGACGAGCGCGCGCGCGAGCGCGACCCGCTGCCGCTGGCCGCCGGAGAGATTGACGCCGCGCTCGCCGATCAGCGTGTCGTAGCCGTCCGGCAGCTCGCCGGCGAACGTGTCGACGCCCGCCGCCTCGCACGCCGCGAGGACTTCGTCCCAATCGGCATCGGTGCGGCCCGCCGTGAGGTTCTCGCGCAGCGGCACCGAGAAGAGCACCGGTCGCTGCGTCACGAGCGCCACGTCGGCGCGGAGCTCGGCGATCGGCAGGTCGCGCGTGTCGACGCCGCCGACGCGGACGCTGCCGCCCGTCGGGTCGTAGAACCGCGGCAGCAGGTTGAGGAGGGACGTCTTGCCGGCGCCCGTCGGGCCGCAGATCGCGACGATCTCGCCGGGCTCGATCTCGAGGTCGAGGTCGCGCAGCACCTCCTCCTCGCCGCCGTACGCGAAGTGGACGGCCTCGAAGCGCACGCCGACCGGCCCGGCAGGCAGGTGCCGCGGCGCCGCGGGCTCCGGCAGCGGCTCGATCCCCTCGAGCCACGCGAAGCTGCGGCCCGCCGACGCGAGCGCGCGCTGGGCGAGGTTCGTGATCCAGCCGAGCGCCTCGAGCGGCCATACGAGCTGGAGCAGGAGCGTCTCGAAGAGGACGAACTCGCCGATCGACAGGTGCCCGCCGATCACCTGCCGGCCGCCGAAGAAGACGACGGCGGCGATCGAGAGCGACGGCAGGTAGTAGAGGCCCGGAAGGTGCTTCGCCTCGACGCCGGCCTGGCGGAGCACCGTGTCGCGCACCGCCTCCGCCTTCTCGCCGAAGCGGCCGCGGACGTCGTCCTCGCGCCCGAACGCCTGCACCATCTCGATGCCGACGACAGACTCGTCCGCCGCCTCCGTCACGTTGCCCTTCCGCTCCTGCACCTCGCGGGAGAGCGGCGACACGAGACGCGCGAACCGCAGCGCGATGACGGTGATGGGCGGCATCGCGATCGCGGTGTAGAGCGCGAGCCGCGGGTTCACGAGCACGAGCACCGTGCCCGCGGCGAGGATCATCATCACGCTCTGCATCCCTTGCACGAGGCCCCAGCCGATGAAGTAGCGGATGGGGTAGAGGTCGTTCGTCGCGCGCGAGAGCACCTGGCCGGTCGCGTGCCGGTCGTAGAACGCACGCGGATAGCGGAGGTAGGCCGTGTACAGCAGCTCGCGCATGCGCGCCTCGATCCGGATGCCGATACGCGCGGTCGCATAGCGGCGCGAGAAGTTCACGAGGAAGCGCAGCCCGGCGAGCACGACGATGCCGACGATGTACGGCCAGAGTGCGCGCGAATGCGACACGATCGCGTTGTCGACCGCCCGCTGCGTGAGCACCGGGATCGCGATCGAGATCAGCGTGTAACAGAAGGCGAGCGAGAGGCCGAGCGCGCCGAGTCGCCACTCCGCCCGCCAGAGGCGGAGCAGCCTGCGGAAGGTCGGCAGCAGGCCGAGGTCGGGCGGATCGACAGGATTCGGATGCTCGGGCATGGCAACGACGCCCGCCCGAAGTTGTCATGGACGAGCTGCCGTCCGAGCCTAGCAGCGCGTCAGTTGCGCGAGCGAGCGCGCGCGAGAGCGGCGAGGCCTTCGCTGAAGCTGGGTGGTGCGAGCGGTGCGTCGAACGTCTGCCGGACATCGGCGACTTCGCGCCTGTGCAGCGCGCGCTCGCGGTCGAGGAGCGCGTTGCGCTCGGCGTCGAGGCTCTGGCGCATGAGTGCGAGCTCGCGCTCGCGCGTCTCGAGCTTCGTCTCGAGCACGCGCAACTCGTCCTCGCGGCGCTCGGTCGGGTCAGGCAGGGCCGCGGGTGCGACCAGCTCCCCCGCGGTCCCGCCCAGCGCCGCCGCCTGCGTCTCGATCGCCCGAGCGCGCGCCTCGAGCGCGCTCTGCTCGGCCTCGAGCTCGATCCGGCGGGCGGCGAGCTCCTTCTCGATCCGGCGCGCCTCTTGCTCGCGCTCGTCGAGGCGTGCCCGTTCGGCGGCAGCGAGCTGCCGCTCCGACTCCGACTGGCCGCGCTCCGCCTGCGCCCCGGCGAGCGCGGCCTCGAGCTCCCGCTCCCGCTCGGTGAACCGCGCCGCGGCGGCTTCGAGCTCAGCCTGGCGCGCCTTGAGCTCCTTCTCGCGTGCCTCGAGGGCCTGCGACCGTTCGAGTGCGGCGCGCTCGCGGGCGACGAGCGCATCGCCGGCGGCGTCCGCCTTCCGCTCCTCCTTGGCGGGCTTGCCCTTGCCGAGACGGCGTTGCAGCTCGACCAGCTCGCGCTCGCGGGCCGCCACTGCCTCCGCCCGCTCGCGGAGCGCCTGCTTCAGCTGCTCGAGCTCGGCGTGCGCCTGCTCGTGGTCGGCATGCCGCTGCTCGGCAAGCTCGCGCGCGAGGCGGAGGAGCGCCGCCTTGTCGGCATCGACGCCGGTGTCGTCGGACACGCCGCCGCCCTCGCCGCGGCGTGGCGTCCAGCCGTCGAAGCCCTCTTCCCAGCGGTCTATGCCGGGTCCTTTTGCCAGCAGATGCTCAGCATGTACGGCAGTCCGGCGAGCGTCGTGCGACAGGTCATCCAGTCGACCTCGACCGGGCCGTCGGTGCGCTCGATCTGCAGCGAGCCGGTGTGCACCCGCCCGTGCTGAACGGTCGAGAAATGCGGCTCGGCCCTGTCCGCCGTCATATCGCCGACCTTCATCCGGAGCAGCTCCTCGTGCGTCTTCCCGACGAGTGCGCAGGCCGCCTCGTTCGCTGCGACGTAGTTGCGGTCCTCATCCCACACGAAGATAGCCGCGCCGTCGAGGCGCTCGACCGCCTCGCCGAGGAGCGCGATCTGAGAGAGCCGCGTTGCGCCGTCGTCCGTCATCGGCTGGTTGGGAGGATCAGGTTGAACCGGGCGCCGTGTGGGTGCGCGTCCTCGTAGAGGAGGTCTCCGCCGTGCGCTCTCGCGTACGAGCGTGCGATCGCGAGCCCGAGGCCGGTACCGACGGCCGACGCGCGCGTCCCCTGGCCGCGCGTGAACCGCTCGAAGAGGTCGGGGACGAACTCCGCAGGCACGCCGTGACCGGAATCCTCGACGCTCAGCCGGAGGTGGCGGTCGGTCCGCTCGGCGTGCACGCGCACGGGCGCCTCGCCGTACCGGAATGCGTTCGTCACGAGATTCGTCACGATCCTCTCGAGGACGCTGCGGTCGACCATGACGATCGCGTCGTGCGGCACGTCGATCTCGATCGAATCGCGGTCGACGGCGGTCGTAGTGACGATCTCCTCGACCTGCTCCCGGACGTCGACCCGTTCCGGCGCGATGTCGATCGCATCGGCGTCGAGCCGCGAGAGGTCGAGGAGCTGCTCGACGAGTCGCGCCATGCGCTGAGTCTGCTGGAACAGCGCATCGCGTACGGTTGCGCGCTGCGTGTCGTCGAGACGGTCGGAGAGGTGGTGAAGCGTCGAGACGAAACCGTGAATCGTCGTCATCGGCGTGCGCAGCTCGTGTGCGGCGAGCGCGATGAAGTTCGTCTTCACCTCGTCCGCGCGCTCGAGTGCAAGGCGCGCCTCGTGCTCCGCCTGGAAGAGACGGACACGGTCGAGCGCGAGCCCGGTCAGGGCGCCGAGCGTGTTGAGCAAGCGGAGCTCCTCGTCGCCGAAGAACGGCGCGTAGGGCGACGTCCACACGATCAGGCTTCCGCCCGGCACCTCGAGGTCGACGACCTGGCCTGCGCGCGACGGCGAGAACGGCATGCTCCCGCGCTCGAGGCTCTCCCACGTGTCGGCCGGGACGTTCCACGCGGCGACGATGCGGCCCTCGGCGTTTCGGATCGCGAGTGCACGCGCGCCGACGATCGCAGCTGCGGGCTCGAGCACGCGGGCAGCGACCTCCTCCTGCGACGCCGCGAAGCTGAGGAGGCCGGCCATTGCGTCCTGGAGGCGCGCCTGCTCGGGTGCACGCCACAGCACACGGAGAAGCTGCGGCGGAGTGAAGCCCAGGAAGAACGCGACGACGCTGATCGTTGCGATCACACCGGCCACGAGCGAGAGCGCAGAGTCCTGATTCGTCGTGAAGATCGAGACGAGGAGCGCGACGGTGATGAGCCCCGTCGCAGCTGCGAGGAAGTGCATTCGCCGTCGCGCCACCGTCGGCTGCTCGCGTCCTGCGCGCCAGAGGCTCGTCGCGGCGACGATCGAGAGCACGGTCCAGTGCACGAAGAAGACGGCCACGAAGGCCTGGAAGGCGCCGTTCCGCGGCTCTCCCGACTCGGGGATCGACGGCAGCGCAAACGTCCAGACGACGAGGACCGCGCTCAGCAGAATGAGCGCGTTCGCGAGCCTCTGACCCGGAGCGCGGAAGGCGTTCGTGAACCGGAAGAGGAAGTACGGGAAGAGGACGAGCAAGGCGATCGCGACGCGGCCGACCGCGCGCTCCGGGATGTTCCCGGGATGGTTCGGGATGAGGGTGAGCAGCTCGAGCAGGCCGAGCGAGCCGAACGCGATCGCCGCCCACATGCTCGCTCGGTCCCGGCGGCGGTACCAGAAGACGAACGTGACTCCCCCGAGCACGATGTACGCGACGAGATTGATGTACCGAAACGCTTGTACGGCGTCGTGCACGGGCCGCTCCCCGGGGGCGATAGCCGCCGAAGCGTACGCGCCTAGGCGGTTGGCGTAAACCGGGTGTTGTTCAGGCCGGAGCGCCGACTTCCTGCGTGCAGAACGCGCAGCGACTCGCGCCGATCGGGATCTGGCTCAGGCAGTACGGGCAGTCCCTCGTCGTCGCGTCGATCGGAGGCTCGGTCTTCCGTCGCGCCATCAGCGCGTTGACCGGCTTCACGACGAGGTAGTAGACGACAGCCGCGATCACGACAAATGTGATCAGTGCATTGATGAACGCGCCGTAGAGGAAGTGGCTCTTGTTGATCGTGAAGCTGAGACTCGAGAAGTCGGGCTTCCCGCCGATCGCAGCGATGAGCGGTGTGACCAGGTCGGCGACGAGGGCGGTGACGACGGCTGCGAACGCGATCCCGATCACGATGCCGATAGCCATGTCGACGAGATTCCCGCGCAGCAGGAACTCCCTGAAGTCCTTCATCGTGGTACCTCCTGAATTGGGTTTCGACGTCGTGTGACTCACGACCTTGCGATCACCTTGACCGGCATGCCGACGCTCGCGAAGTTGTACGTCCACCGGGCGACAGTCATCGACTGCCGGACGCAACCGTGGGAGGCGGGGTACACGGGCACATCGGCGAGCTCGTGGAAGGCGATGCCGCCGACGAACGGCAGGGCCCACGGGAGCCACTCGCGAAACGGGGTCGACCACCAGCGCGGAATCTTCGCGTAGACGCGGTAGTCGCCCGGCGGCGTCGGTGTCGCGGGCTTCCCGGTCGAGACGGCGATCGTCCGCACGACCTTGTCGTTGTCGATCAGGAGCGCGACCTGGCGGTCGAGCAGCACCTCGGCGCGCTTGCCCGAGCCGCCGTGCGTGAGTGGCGCGGGGTGCGTCGTGGTCGCGAGCTTGGTCTTCGTCGCGGCGTCCAGCAGGCCCGTGCGGCCGAGACCCTCCCACTTCTGAAACGAGAGGATGGCGTTCTGGGTTGCCGGCCCGAACCGGCCGTCGGCGTCGCCGCTCACCATGTACCCGAGGTCGATCAGCCGCAGCTGGAGGCTCTTGACCGCGGCGTCAGGCGCCGGCAGCCTGAGCGCCGGCGGCTTCGGCACTGGGACGTTCGGCGTCTGCAGGAACCGGAACGTGATCGGGCGGCTCAGCGAGATGCCCGGGAACCGGGCGGCGGCGACCCGGCCGTTCAACAGGAGCTGCACCTTCGTTGCTCCCTGCGGCCCGGTCAGCGTGCGGACGAGTTGCGAGAGCCGGGCGAGCAGGCTCGCGGTGTCGCGTCCGGACGCGAAGCGCTCGTTGAGATCGACGGTTGCGACGCCGTTCGAGACCTTCACGCTGAGCACGCGCGTGCCCCCGGGCAGATATGAGCGAAAGCCGGCTGCGGTCTCGGCGCGTGTCGGCCCGGCGATCAGCTGCCGCGCCGCATCGAGAGCCGTCGTGCCGGGACGGGTCACGCGGGCGAGCTGCTCGCCGCGCAGGAAGAACACGGAGACGTGCGGTTCCGCCGCTGCGGCAGACGAAGCGACGGTGGCCGCGAAAACGAGCAGCAGGACGACGAGGGCGTGCGCGTTACGCATGGGCGGCCGCGATCTCGCCACGGAGCGCCTTCAGTGCGTCGACGTAGATCTCGGAGAAGGTGGGGAAGGGCTGGATCGTGTCGCGCAGCACGTCGAGCGGGACCTTCGCGCGCACGGCGAGCGTCGCCTGCTGCAGCCATTCGCCTGCCTCGGCGCCGAGTGCGTAGGCACCGGTGAGCACCTCGCCGTTGCTCAGGAGCGTCAGGAAGCCGTTGTCGTCGGCGTAGTCGCGCGAGTACGTCGAGGTCTTGGCGATCGCTGCGATGGCAGCCGTTCCGCTGAAGCGGGCTTCGGTGGCGCCGACGGCTGCCGCCTGCGGGTCGGTGTAGGCGACGCGCGGCACCGCGTCGTAGTTGGCCTCGCGCGGCTCGCCGAGGATGTTGGCCGCGACGACGTCGCCCTGGTACTTGCCGACGTGGGTCAGCGGCCAGATGCCGGTGATGTCACCGACCGCCCAGAGGTTCTCGCCCGCGCGCAGGTGCGCGTCGACCTTGACGCCGTGGTCGTCGAACTCGACGGCGACCGTCTCCAGGCCGACGTCGGCGACGCGTGGCCGCCGGCCCGTCGCCGCGAGGATGCGGTCGCCGCGCAGCTCGCGGCCGTCGTCGAACGCCAGGACGTAGTCGTCGCCCTCGCGCCGCGCGCCGGTCGCGTGCACGCCGAGGACGAGCTCGATGCCGTCGCGGCGCAGGACCTCGGCGAGTGCCTCGCCGAGCGGTGCGGGCTCGCGGGCGAGCAGGTGCTCTGCGCCTTCGACGAGTGCGACGTCGCCTCCGAGGCGGCGAACGGCCTGTGCCATCTCGACGCCGACGGGGCCGCCGCCGAGGATCAGCAGGCGGCGCGGAACGGCCTTCATCCCGGTTACCTCGCGGTTCGTCCAGACGCCGTCGAGCTCGTGCAGCCCGGGGATCGGCGGGACGATCGGATCCGCGCCGTTCGCGAGCACGATCTGCTCGGCGGTGTGCCGCACGCCGTCGACCTCGACCGCGCCTGGTCCGGCCAGCCGGCCGGTACCGCGCAGCAAGGTGATGCCGGCGCTCGTAAGCCAACGCTCCTGACCTGCGTCGGAGTAGTTGGAGACCTGGAAGTCGCGCCAGGCGAGGGCCGCGTCGACGTCGACCTCCGCAGTCGCTGCGGCGGCGCGCGCCGCATGCACCGCTTCCCCGGGGCGCAGGAGCGTCTTCGACGGGATGCACGCCCAGTACGAGCACTCGCCGCCGACGAGCTCGCGCTCGACGAGCGCGACGCGGAGGCCGCCCTCGGCGATCGCGGCGGCGCAGTGCTCGCCCGGGGAGCCGCCGCCGACGACGATCACGTCGTAGCCGCTGCTCATCCGCGCAGACCTTCCATGTGATGTCCGGCGGCCTCGACTGCCGCATCCGGTGTGCTGCCGCCTTCGCGCGCGACGATGTAGGCGGCGTACCAGTCCGACCAGTGGTGCTTCGGCGCGGTTGCTTCGTACGCGCCGTGATGCTCCTCCGTCTCGCGCAACAGGGCGGCCAACGCTCCAACGTCCATCGTTCGCTCCTTTGGTCAGCGGCCGGGCAGCCGCGTCTTCACCTCTTGCACGATCCAGCCGTTGCCGTCCGGGTCGTCGAACGAGACGAACGAGCCGTAATCGGCATGGCCGGGAGCCGGACCGGGCACGCGAGCCTCGGTCCCGCCGTGGTGGAACACGCCGCCGGCGTCGTGGAACACCTCGCTCACGCCGACGCCGTGGGCCGCGAGCTCGTCGCGGGCCGCGTCGATGTCGAAGACGACGAGCTGCAGGCCCTCGACCGAGCCGGGGGCGGCGGTCGTCACACCGGTGCCGAAGATGATCGAGCACGCGGAGCCGGGAGGCGTCAGCTGCACGACCCGGAAGTCGGGGCCGGTCTCGAAGTCGGCGTCGAGCCGCCAGTCGAGCGACTGGTAGAAGGCCTTGGCGCGATCGACGTCGGCGACGGGGAGCACCACCACCTCGAGCTTCATGTCCATGGCTGAACGCTCCTCTCTGCCGAAGGGCGACCGCCTAGGCTAACGCGTTAGACCTCCTGGGAGGCGCCGATCCAGGCCTCGATCTCGGCCCGCGACGGTGGCACCGCTCCCCGTCGCGTGCACGTGATCGCGGCGGCCGTGACCGCGTACTCGAGCGTGCGGTACGGGGGACGCCGCGAGCTTCGATCGCGCCGAGGTTCGACGTCGAGAGCCGAAGCGCCACGGCGACGAACGTACCACGGGTGCTTACGAGCGGTCGAGGCTCACTTCGTGAATTGAACGCGCACGGAGTGGCGCGTACCGTCGTTCAGCCAGACGGAGATCGTGCGACACGTGCCCTTCCAGCTCGCGTCGGTCGTGACGAGATCGCTGTAGCGGTCCGTCGACGCGCTGTAGGACAGCTTCGCCTGCGCCGTCGCCGGTGATCCGAGTGCGCTCCAGTCGGTGCAGGAGGACGCTTGCCACGTCGTCTGCGTCACGGCTCCCAGGCCCTGGTTGCCGCGGAGCGAGAACTTGAGCGGCACGGAGTCGCCCGCCTTCGCCGAGCCGAGCGAGCCGCCGGCACCGACCGGCGAGTCGAACCCGCTGAATGCGTAGACGACGGAATACGACAGGGTCGCGGTCGCAGTCTTGCCCTGATCGTCGACTGCGTTCACCGTGAATGTCTTCGTCCCGACCGTGCTCGTGTCGACGGATCCTCCGTTCGCGACGGGACCCAGGCAGCTGACGAGGTGTGCGCTCGGCGAGCTCGCGCACCAGTACGCGGCGGACACCGCTTGTCCAAGCGTGTAGGACGCGCCGTTCCCCGGCGAGGTGATCTGGATCGTCGGTGGCCGGCGGTCGACAACCGTGTACGTGGACGTCTTCTGGCTGATGTTCCTCGAGTTGTCGACTGCGAAGACGTGGAACGCGTACGTGCCGGTGTGGCTCGTGTCGATCGGAGCGCCGACCGGTAGGTCGCCGGCACAGACCTGTACCCCGGTGCCCTTCGGGTCGGAGCACGAGTAGTCCACCGTCACCGGCGCGCCCAGGTCGTACGTTGCCCGGTCCGATGGGGTGCGAATGTCGATCTCGGGGGGCACGATGTCGACCACGTTGTAGGTCACGGTCGACGTCGCGGTCCTTCCCTGCGCGTCGACGGCGCGAACGCTGAACGTGTGCGCGCCGGCTTGCGACAGATCGAGCAACGCGCCGACCGGGACGTCGCCGTCGCAGGTGACGACGAATGTCACGTAGGAGAGGCAGCGGTAGAAAGCCGGGGTCTGCGACGTCGGCAGGTAGAGCATGTTCGGGTCCGGCGAGTAGATCTCGATGATCGGTGCGCCGGGAGGTGAGGGCTCCGGCACGACCTGCGACGAGCCCCAGTCCGGCCCGGTCGCGCCTCCGCTGGAGCTGATCTGGCGGAGCCCACCGCCGTCGGTGCCGATCGCCCACAAGGTGGAACCGAATGGCGGCGTCGCGGTTCGCTGGAAGACGATCTGCGTCCCGTCGGGGGACCACGAAGGATGGGCATTCGCGTAACCGTCGCTCGTCAGCTGCTGCTCGCCGGAGCCGTCTGCGTTCGCGACGAAGAGCTCCCCCGGGAAGCCGGCGGCGTTGTTGCGAGAGAAGACGATCCGGGTGCCGTCCGGAGACCATGACGGCCCGGCCGCGTACGCGCCGAGCGCGCTGATGCGGTGCGGATCGGAGCCGTCGATGCCGACGACACCGATCCCGTCGGGGCCGACGTACGCGAGCCGGCGCCCGTCCGGCGACCAGGCGGGATCGTTCCCTGAGACGTCGCTCAGCCGTCGCAAGCCGCTGCCGTCGGCGCTCATGACGAAGACGTTCCACCCGTTGCTGCTCGGGCGAGCGAAGGCGATCCGCGTTCCGTCCGGCGACCAGGCCGGATCCATGTCCTGCGTGCCCGACGTCAGCTCCGTCTGACTACTGCCGTCGGCGTTCATCACCCAGATGTGGGAGCCACCTTCGTAGGCGATCCGCGTGCCGTCCGGCGACCACGAAGGCGCCTGCTCGACCTGCGGGCTCCACGTCAGACGCCGCAGCGCAGTGCCGTCCGCGTTCACCGAATACAGCTCTGCGCCACCACTGCCGTCGTTGAGCGCGAACGCAATCCTGCCGTTCGGGCCCTGCGGTGTAGCGCCCGCTGCCGACACGGCACCGAGCGAAAGCGTGAGGCACAAGAGCGGCAGCAAGCGACGTGCGGACACGAGAACCCCCTCGAAACGGCTGCCGCGCGCCGGATGACCGAATAAGCCCGTCATCGTCGGGCGGGTAGACGCGGTCAATCCCTCTCACGAGGACTCGTTCGTGCTGGCGCGTTTCGGGGAGGAGGTGTCCGCGGCCGATGCCGGCTTGGCCGGCGTCGGCTCACGACGACACGACCTCACTTGCAGCTCGTCTCCAAGCCCCGAGCAGGAAAGCGAAGCGGTGCAACGGGGTGCGCCGCGTAGCGGCGCCAGTAATGGAGCGTACCGGGATCGAACCGGTGACCTCCGCGTTGCAAACGCGGCGCTCTCCCAGCTGAGCTAACGCCCCCTGCTCGGCTCAGTGTAGAGGCGGCGCGCGCTAGGCGGCTTCGAGCGGCTTGCCGAGCTGCTTCGCCCACCACTCGTCGATCGAGATCGGCGGCGTGGGAACGGGAGGCGCCGGCTGCTCCAGCAGCGCGTCCTTCGTCGCCGGGATCGGGTCGACCGGCTTCGCGCGGGCGGCGGCGACGGCGGCGGCGACTCGTGCCTCGGTCTGGCTCGTCTCGAGCTCGATGCTCGCGCTCACGAGTCGTGCCTGCTGCTCGCGCAGCCGGTCGCGCTCGGCTTCGACCTCTTTCGCGCGTGATGCGAGCGCGTCGCGGCGCGCCTCGTAGTCGGCGCGGACGTCCTCGAGCCGCTGCCGCTGCGCTTCGACGGCCTCGACCGTCCGCAGGAGCTCCTTCTCGCGGCGCTCGAGCATCGCGATGCGCTCGGTCAGCTCGATCTCGAGCTCGTCGCGGCGGCCGGGGATGAGCGGCGGCCCGTCGTCCTCGACCCCGGCGCGCCGGAGCGCCGCCTCGCGGCGGTTCAGCTCGGCCTCGCGCATGGCGAGCTCGAGCTCACGCTCTTCGAGCGCCGGCTCTGAGGTCTGGGGCTGGGTCACGCGGCGTGCTCCCTCGGTCGAGGATCGGCGCCGCAGAGACGACCTCTACAGGATCGAACCGGAGGTCCGGCCTGTCGACCCCCTTGTGAGGGATCGGCAGGCCGGCGGAGGGAATGATCAGGCGGCGCGTTCGAGGCGCTCTTCGACCCGCGCGCGGGCGACGATCGCCGCGCGGTCGCCGAAGCGCACCCGGGCCCGAAGGGCTCGATGGTCGTCCCAGAGGTGATCCAGCTCCGCGTCGAGGCGGCGGATCTCCTCCTTGATCTCGGGGTCGAACTCGGCGGAGAGGCGGTGCCAGAGCTCGGCCCGCTCCTCACTGAGGCGCTCGATCTCCGCGTGGATTTCGGAGAGATTCGTATTCATGCCCCTTGTAACGCGGGACACGCGCGCGACATTCCGCGGAGATTCCTCAGGGAATCAGGAGTATCCGAGCTCGTCCAGCCGATCCTCGTCGAGGCCGAAATAGTGGGCGAGCTCGTGCAGAACCGTGATCCGGATCTCCTCCTCGAGCTCCGCCGGATCGGGGAACGACTCGACGAGCGGGAGCCGGAAGATCCGGATCCGGTCGGGGAGCGTCCCCGCCCAGTCGCCGCGCTCCGGGAGCGGCACGCCCTCGTAGAGCCCGAAGAGATCGGGGTCCTCGGGATGCTCGTCCTCGACGGAGAGCTCGAGATTCCGGACCGCCTCCTGGAGCTCCGCCGGCAGCGAGGCGACCGCGCGGTCGACGTGCTCCTCGAACCTCAATAGACGGGATAGCGCGCTGTCGGCGCCGTCGGCCGCCGTTTGACGACGAGCAGGATGGTCGCGATCCCGAAGACGAAGCCGCCGATGTGCGCGAAGAAGGCGGTGCCGCCACCCGACTGGGGCGAGAGGATCGAGAGGCCGCCGGACCAGATCTGGAGCGCGATCCAGATGCCGAGGAACCAGTACGCCTGAATCTCGCGGATGAGGATGATCCCGATGAAGATCACCGTCAGGACGCGGGCGCGGGGGAGCAGTACGAAGTACGCGCCGAGGACGCCCGCGATCGCACCGCTCGCGCCGATGTTCGGGATGCTCGCGTCGGTCACGCTGCCCGCCGTGAGTGTGATCACCGTCTGCAGCGCGGTCGCCGCGAGCCCCGCGACGATGTACCAGACGAAGAAGCGCACCCTACCGAGCGCGTCTTCGACGTTGTTGCCGAAGATCCAGAGGAAGAGCATGTTGCCGAGGATGTGCTCCCAGCTCGCGTGCATGAACATCGACGTGAAGACGCCCTCGTACCACGGCAGCGGATGGATCGGGATCGACACGGGGATGTGACACGGGCCCTGCACCGTGCACGGGTAGTAGCCGTCCTTGAAGACGTGCACGTCGACGCCGGGACTCCTCAGCTCCCAGAACCAGACGAGAAGGTTCACGACGATCAGGCCGATCGTGACGACGGGGGTCGATCGCGTCGGGACGTTGTCCTTGAGGGGCAGCACGCGGCGGGAGCATACGCCTCCCGATACTTGACAATGGCACACTTAGGTTTTATCCTTGCCTCGTAGGCAAGTTGTTGGACGCAAGGAGGAAAACGCAATGGCAACACTGGTTCGCTGGGCCCCGTTCACGGAGCTCGCCTCGCTCCAGAACGAGATGAGCCGCTTCATGAACGGGCTCCTCGAGGGCAACGGCCGGACGACCCAGAGCTGGATCCCGACGGCCGACGTCTGGGAGACCGAGGGCGAGATCGTCTATGCCTTCGACCTTCCGGGCATCCCGGAGGACAAGATCTCGATCGAACTCGACGAGGGTGCCCTCACGGTGAGCGCCGAGCGCGAGCGCGAGGAGAGCGTCGAGGACGGCCGCTTCTACCGGTTCGAGCGCCGCTTCGGCAGCTTCACCCGCACGATCGGCCTGCCGCAGGGCGTGACCGAGGATGGGGTCAAGGCCGAGTACGCGAACGGCGTGCTCGAAGTCCACGTCGCGAAGCCGGAGCAGCCGAAGCCCCGGAAGATCCAGATCGCGACGGGCTCTCCCGAGCAGAAGACGATCGAAGGGACCGCGCAGCGCACGTAACGCGCGTCCCCGGTGCCAGGCGCCCTCCAACGGTGCCTGGCACCGCTTTCGTGCCTACGCCGCTGCGAGCGCCTCGCGCACGCGGTCGACCGTGGCGTCGAGGGTGAGCGTCGCGCCGGTCACGTCCTGGAGGATCTCGTCGGCGGTCGGCTTCTGGCCTTCCGACCACAGCTCGCGGATGAGTGAGCCGGCGTCCTTGCGCGTGAACCACGCGTTGCCGAACTTCTCGCGCAGGAACGCGCGCAGCTGCGCCTCGAACGCCCACGCGCGCAGGTAGTTCGACGCGTAGAAGCCGTCGTCGATGTCCGCGAGATAGTCGGAGTCGCTCGGATTCACCTTCAATGCGTCGCCGAGCAGCTCGACGTAGCGCGTGCGCATCGTCCCGACGTCTGCCGCCGCGTGGAACTCGATCTCGTACAGGAGCTTCGCGCAGTAGCGGCGCAGCAGCCACAAGAGCTGCGTCGCGCCTTCGGCCGCGAACTCGTGCGGACGCGGGAAGTCGAGCCGCCGGTCGAGCCACACGGGGTCGATGGTCAGGTGCTCGAGCAGCATCGCCCAGCCTTCGGTGACCGCGTTGTCGCCGAGCCGGCGCTCCTCGACCGTGAGCGACGGGGACGTGTGCGCGAAATGCTCGGTGTGCCCGGCCTCGTGGAAGAGCGCGCGCCAGTCGTCGGGGCCGCCCTGCGGCTTGATCACGAGGATGACGCGCTCGGGGACCTCGATCGGCACACAGAACGCGCGCGGCGACTTGTTCGGGCGATCCTCGAGATCGAGCTCGACGTTGCGCTGTGCGTGCAGGTCGACGCCCAGGTCGCCGAGCGTCGCTTCGAGCGCCGGCAGCATCCGCTCCTTCGGGAACGCGGAGTCCCACGTCACGCCCCGCCAGACACGCGTGACGTCCCAGCGCTCGATCTCGCCGAGCCCGACGCCGATGCGGCTGCGGAAGAACCGGTCGCCCGCGTCCTCCCAGAGCTTCTCGGTGGACTGCAGGAAGTCGCGGCACTGCGCTGCGAGGTCGTCGAGCGGATAGTCGAACCGGCGGTAGAGCTCGGTGTAGTTCGCCGACCCGAGGCGCTCGGTCTCGCGGTGCACAACCTGGTGCTTGCGGCCGTAGAGCCCGTTGTGCTCCTCGGTCGCTTCGTTGCGGGCGAGCTCCAGTCGCTTGCGCACGTCGCGGTCGTCCGCGTTCGCGATGCGCGGGCGAAGATCGCGGTACGGGATCGCCTCGTCGCCGACCTGCACCGACTTCGTCTCGGCCTCGGCGATCTTCTCCTCCTCCTGGCTCACGAAGTTGCCGAGGTAGCCCTCGCAGGCGAACCGCCAGAGCTCCCGCACGTTGCGGCCGCCGTTCACCGAAGCCCCGATGTCGAGAGCGGTGTCGAGCTTCGTCAGCTCGGCGTGCCGCTCGTAGATCGGCACCAGGTCGTAGGTCTCCTTCAGGCCGGCGAAGTGGAGGTAGGCCTCCTCGTCGAGCTCCGCGATGAAGCGGTCGGCTTCGGCCCGGAGGGCGTCGAGCTTCCGTTGGTCGAGCGGCGTCGGCACGGCGTGCCTAGGATAACCCCGTGCAGGAGATCAGCCTAAAGACCGACCGGAAGACCCAGCTCCTCAACATCACGGAGCAGGTTCAGGCGGCGCTCGGCGACACGAACGGGGCCGCGGCCGCGCTCGTCTACGTCCCCCACACGACCGCGGGCGTGACGATCAACGAGCACGCCGACCCGCTCGTCGCCGAAGACCTCGAGAACGCGATGCAGCGGATCGTCGACGACGGCTGGGACTGGAAGCACGTCGAAGATCCGGACGGTCCGAACGCGCCGTCACACGTTCGCTCGTCACTGACGAGTACACAGATCCTCGTCCCGCTGCGCGACGGCAAGCTCGCACTCGGCCAGTGGCAGGGCATCTTCTTCTGCGAGTTCGACGGACCGCGCGATCGCAAGGTCTTCGTCACTTCGCTTCACTAATTTGCGTTCGTGAGTCGGGTCGTGCTCGCTGCGGCAGCGGTTGCCGTCCTGTTCTTGCCTGCGCGTGCAGACGCCGCGCGGTACACCGGCATTCACAAGATCCGGCACATCGTCGTGATCATGCAGGAGAACCGCTCGTTCGACTCCTACTTCGGCACGTACCCCGGTGCCGACGGCATTCCGAAGAACGTGTGCGTGCCGGACCCGCTCCGCGGCGGCTGCGACCGCCCGTACCACAACCGGCTGAACAAGAACTTCGGCGGCCCGCACGACCACGTCGATGCGATGCGTGACATCGCGGGTGGGCGGATGAGCGGCTTCGTCGCGAGCGCGGAGTCCGGCCGCCGCCGCTTCTGTCGCGTGCACATCAACTCGCCCGCCTGCTCGCTGTCGCCGAAGAAGCCTGACGTGATGGGCTACCACACGGCGAAGGAGATCCCGAACTACTGGAGCTACGCCCGTCACTTCGTCCTCCAGGATCACATGTTCGAGCCGACGACCTCGTGGAGCCTGCCCGCGCATCTCGATCTCGTCTCGGGCTGGTCCGCGAAGTGCGCGCGCCCGGGCGACCCGACGAGCTGCGTGAACGCGATCCAGGCGCCGGGCTCGCCGCCCGGCGAGCCGCAGAACCCGACCGGTGCTCTCCCCGACTACGCGTGGACCGATGTGACGTATCTCCTGCACCGCTACCACGTGCCGTGGCGGTACTACGTCTTCAAGGGCGCGCAGCCCGACTGCGAGGACGGCGCGATGTTCTGCAAGCAGATCAAGCAGAACGCGACGACGCCCGGCATCTGGAATCCGCTGCCGTGGTTCGACACGGTCAAGCAGGACGGGCAGCGCGAGAACGTCGCGCCGTTCGAGGACTTCCTCACCGCCGCGCGGAGCGGCACGCTTCCCGCCGTCTCGTGGATCACACCCGCGGACGCCGTGAGCGAGCATCCGCCTGCGCTCGTCTCGAGAGGCCAGACATTCGTGACGAGCGTGATCAACGAGGTGATGCGTAGCCCCGATTGGAAGTCGACCGCGATCTTCCTCACGTGGGACGACTGGGGCGGGTTCTACGACCACGTGAAGCCGCCGGTCGTCGACCAGAACGGCTACGGGATGCGCGTGCCCGGGCTCGTGATCAGCCCGTTCGCGAAGCGCGGCACCATCGACCACCAGGTGCTGAGCTTCGACGCCTACCTGAAGTTCATCGAGGACGACTTCCTCCATGGGCAGCGGCTCGACCCGCAAACCGACGGCCGCCCCGACCCGAGGCCCGACGTGCGAGAGCGTGCGAAGATCCTCGGCGACCTGCGGAAGGACTTCGATTTCTCGCAATCGCCGCGCGGCCCGCTCCTGCTGCCGCTGCATCCGAAGTTCCGGTAGTTAGTGTGGCCCGGTGGCTGCGCCGGTGCACAAGGATGAGGAGCTCGAGCTCGACGTCGAGTCGCTCGCGTACGGCGGCAACGGCGTCGCGCGGCTGAACGGCTTCGTCGTCTTCGTCCGGCACGGCCTCCCGGGCGATCGTGTCCGCGCGCGCGTCACGAAGGTGAAGCGGTCGCACGCGGAAGCACTCGCGACCGAGGTCGTGCGGCCCGGCCCCGCGCGCGTCGTGGCGCCGTGCGCGCACTTCCCGGAATGCGGCGGCTGCCGCTTCCAGGATCTCGAGTATGGAGCGCAGCTTGCTCAGAAGCACTCGCAGGTGCGGGACGCGTTCCAGCGTCTGGCGAAGATCGCCGAGCCGCCGCTCGACGAGATCGTCCCGTGTGAGCCGGAGATCTTCCACTACCGCAACAAGATGGAGTACTCGTTCACGCGCACCGAGTCCGGGCCGGCGCTCGGCCTGCACCGCGCGGGCCGCTGGGACGAGGTGCTCGACATCCAGAAGTGCTGGCTGACGACGGATCTCGGCAACGCGATCCGCGACGCCGTTCGCGACTGGGCGCGCGAGGAGGGCCTCGAGGCGTACTCGCAGGAGGACGCGACCGGCTATCTGCGCCACCTGATCGTTCGCGAGGCGCGGAACACCGGCCAGGCGCTCGTCCAGCTCGTGACCGCGAAGGGTGACAAGTTCGAGCACGGCTACCTCGTCGACGTCCTCCGCCGCTTCCCCGAGGTTCGCTCGGTGCACTGGGCCGTGAACGACTCGCTGTCGGAGGTGACGAACCTGCCGACGCAGCTCCTCTGGGGCGAGGAGTGGATCGAGGAGGAGCTCGGCGGCCTGCGCTTCCGCGTGCGGCCGAACGCGTTCCTGCAGACGAACACGGCCATGGCGGAGAAGCTCTACGCGCTCGCGCGCGACGCCGCGCAGCTCACCGGTGGCGAGACCGTGTGGGATCTCTACTGCGGCATCGGCACGATCGGGCTCTCGATGGCGTCGCAGGCGCTCACGGTGTGGGGGATCGAGGTCTCCGAGGAGTCCGTCGCCTGCGCGCTCGAGAACGCCGAGCTGAACAGCATCTCGAACGCCGCGTTCTTCGCGGGCAACGTCGGGCAGGTGACGCAGGAGCTCCTCGACCGCTCGGGCCAGCCGGACGTCGTCGTCGTCGACCCGCCGCGCGCGGGCCTCGCCGGCAAGGCGCTGCGGCGGCTCGGCGAGATCGGCGCGCCGCGTCTCGTCTACGTCTCGTGCAACCCGACGACGCTCGCCTCGGACGTGAAGCAGCTCCAGGACGAGTACGGGTACACGCTCGTCCGCGCCCGCCCGGTCGACATGTTCCCGCACACGCCGCACGTCGAGTGCGTCGCGCTGCTCGAGCGTTCCTGACGCTCCAGCAACCAGGCTTCAGCCTGGTTGCAGTCGTTGAAACGACTGCAACCTGCTTGAAAGCAGGTTGCGGAGTGCGTAGGGTCCGCCCGTCAATCGGGAAGAACGGAGGGCGCGATGCGTAACGACGGCGCTCCGGTTGCGGCCCGGACGAAGGTCGATCCTGCGGCGATCGACGACAGCGCGAACCTGCACGTGCAGGTGACGAGCGCGACGAAGCGGTTTCATCTCTGGCAGCAAGGACCGGCCTGGACGCTCGGCTTCGCCGCGATCGGGCTCGGCTTCCTCATGGTGCTGCGCGGCTACGACTCGGCCGCGGGCTGGTTCGCGGTGTCGACGGCGATCGTGCTCTCGGTGATCGCGTCGTTCCGGTCGCCGTTCTCGATCGGCGAGACGTCGGTCAGCTCGGCGCCGGGTCGTCACCCGAGGAAGAAGACGACGCCGGCCCCGACGAATCCGCCGACCGGCGCCTAGGAGGGTTCGGCGCGACGGTACTCGTTGCAGGGGTGCGATGGACGTCGCGATGCAAGGACGCAGGGAGCCCCGATAGTGGTGCTATCGGGGCGACTGAGGACGCGGCAGCGCGGCGTTCAGCGCGGCCCTGCGACATAGCCACCGTTGCGCCGAACCCTCCTAGCCCAGAGGACGTCCGCGTTCGCGACGAGGAAGCCGAAGGAGAGGAAGGGCAGCGCCGGTAGGCCGCCGACGTCGAGCGCGTTCGCGAAGACGACGGTGAAGCTGTACATGAAGGTCATCGCGAACCACGTCCAGAAGATGCGGAGGTTCCAGCGCGCAGCGGCGGCGAGGAAGAGCGCATAGAAGAGGACGTCCGGCGGCCCGAGGTACGCCGCACCGCCGCCGGGAACGAGAAACGCGATCGCGACGGCGGTGTAGACCTCGAAGTGGTTGGCCGTGATCGCCTTCGTCGGCCCGCGCCACACGGAGATCGCGTCGACCGCGGGGATGACGAGCGCGACGATCACGACCCACGACAGCTGCTCGAAGAGCAGGAGGAACGACCAGCCCGCGAACACCGCCGCCCACAGCTTCGCGAAGTTCGCCGGCAGCCCCCAGTCGAGCAGGCTGAAGACGAGCGCGAGCAGCGCGAACACGATCGTCGCGGGAAGGAGTAGCCGGCGCTGCGACCAGAGCGGCAGCGCGAGCAGGACGAGCAGGAGCGTCGCGGGCATCACCGCGACCGAGACGATCACGATCGCCGGCCACAACCCGACGCGCGGGAGGTGCGGCGCCACGATGAACCACGCGAGCACGCACGCGGCCAGTGCAGCGAAGGCCGCGCGGCGGGAGGCGGAGAGACGCTTGACCATCAGCAGACAGCGGCCGCGAATGCGGCCGCCTTCAGGGGTCTTCGCGCGTGCCGGAATCCGCGCGAGCGGATTCCGGCGCTTGCGCCAAACTAGCGGAGCGCCTG
>Ga0207657_10001200_pt1 | contig 27561 bp, 21 predicted proteins | sample KBSC33metaG_FD_184316 | JGI IMG/M metagenome (GOLD analysis project Ga0207657, IMG submission 184316) | Corn rhizosphere microbial communities from Kellogg Biological Station, Michigan, USA - KBS C3-3 metaG (SPAdes) (version 2) | ecosystem: Host-associated > Plants > Roots > Rhizosphere > Soil ...
CACTGTCCTGCGTGGAAAAGTACGGGGAGTCGGAGAGTAGCCGAGACCTACGTAGGGACAGATGCCCTCAACTGTCCGGCGGAGCGAAGCTCCGCTGTTGAATGAGGAAATAATTGTCGAGCTTTGCTCGACCGGGCAGATGAGGACATCTGCCCCTATGTGGTTGGTAGCGGCGCCGCCCAGAAGTACCCGCTGAAAGTGTCAGTGGACGCGATAAGGCACGAAGCCTCGCGCCTTGGTGCGTAGGCGATACACCGATGTCGTCGCCGTGATGTACAGCGTCTGGTAGTCGTTGTCGCCCCACGCAAGGTTGGCTGGTTGCTCCGGCATCTCGATGGTGCCCAGATGGTGGCCTTTCGCGTCCCAAACCCAGATGCCCTTCGGGCCGGTTACAAACAGATTTCCCTTACGGTCAACTTTTATTCCGTCGGGCACGCCCTGGTGCGGCCCGCCGGGTTCCTCGCCGAAGATTCGACCGTTGCTCAATGAGCCGTCGGGCCCGACGTCGTAAACGCGAATGTTTCTCTGTTCACTGTCATCCACGTAGAACTTCGTTCCGTCGGGTGAAAACGCCAGCCCGTTGGGCTGGGTCAGGTCTTTAGTCAGGAGGCGAACGCCGCCCTTGTCATCGAGGCGGTACACACCCTGGAATGGTATTTCCTGTTGCTCTCCCTTGACCAGGTCGAGGGTGGGGTCGGTGAAATAGATGGCACCATCGGGACCGGTCACAACGTCGTTGGGGCTATTGAGTTTCTTTCCGTCGTAGCGGTCAGCGAGAACGGTGTATTTTCCTTCGGGAGTGACGGCGATTATGGCGCGCAAAACGCTGGCGCAATCAATCAGGCGACGCTGCCGGTCGAAAGTGTTGCCGTCGGGATCGCCGAGAGAGATCACCTCTTCTTTGCGGCCGTCTAGGAAGACGCGAAAGATTTTGTTCTGCACTTCATCGCTCACGTAGAGGAAACCGGATTCATCCCACACCGGGCCTTCGGTGAAGCCGAAATCGCCGGCGACGCGCGTGAGCTGTGCGTTGCGATCAAACAGTTTCCAGAAGCGGGGAGACTCGGCGATGAGTTTGAAGGTTCGCGCGGGTGCATCCGCTGCCGTCGCCAGCAGCGAAACGGCGAACAGCACTGCAACGCCGGTCACGGCGATCCTGAGACGATCACTCACATGACTGCTAAAAAATGATCGTATTCTTATTCCAGGCTGCTGTTTCATTCCTCATTTACCTTCGGTTTGCTTTTACCTCGCGCAATGCTGACCAGATAGCTTACGAGATCGTCCAGTTCTTTACGGCTGAGCCGGGAGGCGTAGTCGTCGGGCATCAGCGAGCGTGGCTGATATTCGATGCTCTGTAATTCTGTTTTGGCAAACAGATGAAGCGCGCCGTCAGGGGTCTGAAGTTGCACGGAAAAGTTGTCTTCGTTGCGTACAACTCCGGTCAGGGTTTGGCCGCCCGCCGTGGTGACCGCCACCGGGCGCTTTCGCGGATCGAGATTCCGGTTGGGATCGGTAATCGCATCGCGAATGTCGCCTGGCGAGGGCGCGCTGGCGTAGCTGGAAAGATCGGAGGCGATGAATCCGCCCTCACCCTTTGCCATATGACACTGCGAGCAGCCGGCCTTGCCAAAGAAGATGGCCCGGCCAGCCCTAGGGTCGCCGGAAACCTCGGCGGTTGCGCCCTGACCCTGCAAGCTGCGGAGATGGCGGACCACGGCTTTGACCTGGCTTTCGCTGAGCGAACGGAAGGCGGGCATCCCAGTGCCCGGTATTCCTCCCCGAATAATCTGCTGGAGGCGTTGGTCCGTCAGGCCCTGGACTTCACGCCGGTGGGAAATATCGGGGCCATGCTCCCCGCCTGCTCCGTCGAGCCCATGGCAGGCGGCGCAGGTGGTGGCAAAAATCTGTTTGCCCTCACCCGCGCCGCCCGCAGCCTTGCCGGACAGCTGCGCCAGCAATGGAGGCGGCGCGCACAGGTATGCAGCGCATGCCACGAGCAGCAACAGAGAGAGTCCCAGTAATTTGCGGGCCATATGGCTATTTTCGTTTTACGGCGATGGCTGATACCTCGATGCGCGCATTGTTGACCAGAGCAGCTACCTGCACGGTCGCGCGAGCGGGCTTGGGATCAGGCATCACGGTCTTGTAAACCTTGTTCATTTCGGGGAACTCGTGAATATCGGCGAGAAACACGGTGACGGAAACGATGTCCTTCATGTCGAAGCCGGCTTCCTTGACGACCCTCTCGATGTTGGCAAGGGCAGCTTGAGTTTCGGCGGCGATCCCGCCGGGCGCGAGCTTGCCCTGGTCGTTCGTGCCTTCCTGTCCCGCGACGTAGAGCGTGTTGCCGGCGACGATTCCATCGCTGAAGGGAAGACCTTCGGTGCCCGGGAACTTGATCGCGCGTCTTTCCTGTGCGAATGCGGCGGCCTGGGCAAACAGCGTGAAGACAAACAGTCCGACAAGAATATGCTTCAGAGGCAAACTCGATTTTTGCTTAGTCATGCGGGGCAGCTCCTTTTGACAGCCTGAGAATTGACCTTCACAATCACTCGACAGGAATGCTAGAGTCCGCGTTCATATATACAACCAGGAGGCAGAGATGAACAAATTGCAATTGAGGAGATTTTGGCGGCAGGGTCCGTGGGCGGTGGTAGGAATTGTGTTCATCTGTGTCATGTGGCAGCTTAGTTTGAGTCTTCTGGCGCAGTCCGCCGGCGCTCCTCAAGCCAATGAAAGCCAGGCGCTGCTGGAGAGCTACCGGCACGTTGAAGTGGCGTCGGTGTCGGATGCGCTGGAGCAGCTCACCGGCCGGAAGATGTACCTGTCGCATAAGATGCGGCCCATTTTTCCCGCCCGGTTCGCCGGTTTTGCCCTCACCGTGAAGCTGAGCAAAGATGAGGGCAACAAGGACCCCGGGGCGCTGAGCGGCATGCTGGCGGCCATCGATCAGGGGTCGCAGAATTCTGTGTGGGTGATGGTGGTTGATGATGGAGCTGACATCGCCGGCATGGGTGGCCTGATGGGAACCGCGATGTCCGCGCGCGGCTATGCCGGCGCGGTCATCGACGGAGGTGTTCGGGACGTGGGTCAGCTGACCAAGATCGGCTTTCCCGTTTACGCCACCGGCATTGTTCCCTCAACCTCAGTGAGCCATTACCGTTTTGCGGGAGCGAATGTTCCGGTGACGTGCGATGGCGTGGAGGTGCGGCCCGGGGACATAGTCGCAGCCGATGGCGATGGGGTGGTGATTGTGCCCAGGGCGAATGCGGAGAAAGTTCTGGCCTTGGCCCAGGACATGGATTTCAAAGAGCACTCCATGTACTCGATTATCGAGAAATACAAATCTATCCAGGAGGCGGTCAAGCGGTTTGGGAGGTTGTGAGGAATTGGTCAAGTGTCCTGGCTCTTGGCGTTCTTTGCGGCCTTTCTTTGCGTCCTTTGCGGTTAAAGGGGTTGACCTCGCCCAGGGCCGCCGAAAAACCTTGAACCGCAAAGGACGCAAAGGAAGGACGCAAAGGACGCAGAGAAAAGCCGGGTAGTTGAAATCAGGACGTTGTGATTGCATTCAACCAATTTTCGTTGGATAATGCCCGGTTCCATTAAATCGATTCAATGGACTGGGCTCTGCGCCGTGGCATGTCGGTCAACCCGAGCGCATGAATCCCCCTTTTAAAGGCGGCCTGATTCGGATGGTGGAGAGAACGCGACTGTTCGCAAGAGTGACCCTGGCGCTCGCTGCTCTCGTAGGTTGCCTGATGATGATGGCGGCGGACGATGTGTCCAGGGAATCAACCGCGGCAGTGATCGACGTGCTTCCCACGCAGCTGATCGCCCAGCCTCCCGGAGCAAACTGGCTTTCCTACAACGGAGACTTCACCGGACGGCGCTTCAGCAGCCTGTCCCAGATCAAACCGGAGAATGTCGCCCAACTTCGGGCGCAATGGGTATTTCATTCCAGCAATTCGAACCGGCTGGAAGTGACGCCGGTGGTGGTGAACGGTGTCATGTTCGTGACTTCGGCGAATGATACCTATGCGCTGGATGCGCGCACCGGGCGCGTTATCTGGCACCACGTGTGGCCGATTTCGGAGGGATTGATCGACGATGCCTCGGGGCATCTCAGCCGCGGGGTCGCGGTGTGGCACTCGCGAGTTTACCGCCAGACCGACAACGCACATTTGTTATGCCTGGATGCGCGTTCGGGAAATTTGCTGTGGGATGTAGCCTACGCGGACTGGAACCCGAACTACGGTGCCACAGGCGCGCCGCTGGTGGTGAAGGACAAAGTGATTGTCGGCACGTCCGGCGGAGACGATGGGGTGCGCGGCTTTGTGGCGGCTTTCGATGCAACCACGGGAAAACTGGCATGGCGTTTCTGGACCCTGCCCGGACCCGGAGAATTTGGCAACGAGAGCTGGCCCGGGGATATGTATCTCCACGGCGGCGGCACTGCCTGGATGCCCGGCACCTACGATCCCGAAACCGGCACGCTGTTCTGGACCACCAGCAACGCGAGCCCTGACTTCGATGGCAGCGTGCGCCCGGGCGACGATCTGTACACCAGTTGCGTGCTGGCGCTCGATGCCGATACCGGGAAGCTGAAGTGGTACTTCCAGTTCACGCCGCATGATCTGTTTGATTTCGATGCCACCGAGACTCCGATTCTGATTGACACGGTTTACCAGGGCGAGCCTCGGAAACTGATGGTGCAGGCCAATCGGAATGGGTTCATCTATGTGCTCGATCGGACGAACGGGAAATTTCTTTCCGCCACACCCTTCGTGAAGAACCTGACCTGGGCGAAGGGTATTGACGCGCAAGGCCGTCCCATTCTATCCGGTCTCAAGCCGACACCCGACGGGACGCGGATATGTCCCGGATTCAATGGCGCCACCAACTGGCATGCGCCGTCTTACAACCAGTCAACCGGTTTCGTTTATTTCCTGGCGCTGGAAAGCTGCGAGATATTCTTTACCAAACCGCAGAAATTCGAGGAAGGAAAGACATACTATTCTACGGGCACAAAGCGGATTCCCGGGGAAATGTCGCAGAAGATCCTTCTGGCTTACGATCTGGACAAGCAGGCATTCGCGTGGCGCTATCCCCAGGTGGGACACGCGCGCTCGGCGGGCGGGACCATGACGACTGCCACTGGCCTGCTTTTCTTCGGCGATGACGCGCAATCGTTTGAGGCCGTGGATGCCAGGACCGGAAAGCCCCTGTGGCACTTCAATACCGGCCAGGACTTCAGCGCGTCGCCCATGAGCTACGCCGTCCTGGACAAGCAGTACGTGGCCATCGCCGCGGGAAGCGATATTTTCAGTTTTGCATTGCCGTGAGTTTTTTGCTTTTTTAAGAACGAATCAAACTTCAAGGAGATTGATCATGACCTCGAGCCTCTTCAATCGTAGAACGCTGATGACTTCGCTGGCAGGAGTAATATCTGCGGTGGGTGCGGGAGCATTTATGTCCAGCAGCGCCCAGGCCAAGAGCAAGGATGGCGGCGTGCGCAAGCTCAACCGTGACGGCAAGCCCGCCGACGGAAAGCAGATGATTACCGCTCTGATCACGCACAACGGACTGCTCTACATCGCGGGGCAGGGCGCCAACTCGAACGGACCGGTGGGGAAGGACGACATCGACAGCCACACCACGAAAGTGATGGAGAACGTAAAAGAGCTGGTCGAAACCGGCGGCGGCACCATGGACAGCGTACTCCAGCTTACGGTTTATCTGGCCAACCTGGATTACTACGAGCCCATGAACAAAATATTCAAGACCTACTTTCCGAATGGCGGGCCGGCACGAACCACGGTCGCGGTAGCCGCGCTTCCCGGAAATTCCATGCTGGAAATCAACTGCATTGCCGCCATCGTTAAGAAGTAGAGCTGGCCATCACGCCGGGGACAACGCCGGTAACAAGGAGAAGATCATGCAACTGGGAACGGGATGGAACCGCCGGAGCTTTCTGGGGACAGTGGGAATGATTGCCGGCTCGATGATGGCGCCGGCGAAGCTTTTTGCGGCAAAGGCCAGCGCAAAAGTCACCGGCTTCGGCCATTCGGGAAATCCTTACGAAGAACTGGGAGTCACCACTGTCATCAATTGTGAAGGCACGATGACCATGCTGGGCGGCTCCATCCTGCGTCCGGAACTGGAAGCCGTGATGGCCCAGGCCGGTCGCCACTTTGTCAGCATTCCTGAGCTGGAGGTGGCGGCGGGCAAGCGCATTGCGGAAATGCTCAAGCTGCCCGACGGGTACACAGCGCTGGTTACGGCGGGCGCGGCGGCGGCGATCCAATCCGGACTTGCGGGAATCCTTACCGGCGACAATGAAACCTACATCAAGCAGTTGCCGGACCTCACCGGATTGAAGTCCGAAGTCATCATCCAGAAGTCCCATCGCAACCCGTTTGACCACCAGCTGCGCACCACGGGGATCAAGCTGATCGTGATCGAAACTCGCGACGAGTTGCGCCAGGCGATCAGCCCGCGCACTGCCATGATGCATTTTTCCAACTTCGCCAACGCCGCGGGACAGATCAAAGTGGATGAGTGGGTGAAGCTGGCGAAGGAATACAAAATTCCCTGCATGAACGATGCGGCCGCCGACACGCCGCCGGTTTCTCATCTCTGGGATTACGCCAACATGGGCTACGACCTCATCACCTTCAGCGGGGGCAAAGCCATGCGCGGGCCGCAGTGCGCCGGAATGCTGATCGGACGCAAGGATCTGGTCGCCTACGCGCTGCTGAACAACAGTCCGCACGAGGACACGCTGGGGCGCAGTTCGAAGGTGGGCAAGGAAGAAATTATCGGGATGGTGAAAGCACTGGAAGTCTATCTCGCCGAGGACCACGACGCCCTGAACCAGGAATGGCAGGGCCGGCTGGATTTGATCTCCAAGCAGATCACGCGGGTGCCGGGCGTGAGCACGTCGTTCTTCGTTCCCGACATCGCGAATCATGTGCCCCATATGCAGATTACCTGGGACGAGGCGAAAATCTCACTGACTCCCAAGCAGGTTTCCCAAATGTTGCGAGAGTCCAAACCCGCCATTGTGATGGGAGGAGGTGAAGGGAAGCCGGGCATGGCCATGAACTCGTTCATGCTGCAACCCGGAGAAGACAAGATTGTCGCCGACCGGCTGAGCAAGATTTTCCGCGAGCATTCCGCGTGAGTGATCAAAGTTCTGGAACGGGGAATGAGAGCATTTCCGACCAGCGAATCCCGAGGGCGACGGCATCAGTGCTGCGGCATGCGCCTTGCGGATCCCTTCTGGGCCAGCCACTGGTTGAACTGGTCGATCATTTCCCGGGTCCATTTCGCGTCAATCTGTCCCGGTGTGTATTTGCCCTCGCGCAGCATCATGTGGCCCCATTCATCCACCAGGCGGTCCATTTCCGTGTCGTCGGCCACTTTCTGCGCCAGCTGGGGCGGAATAAAAGTGATGCCCTCGGGATCCCCGAGCGCGATGTCTCCCGGCATGATGGTGGTGTCGCCGATGCGGATGGGAACATTGATTCCAGTCAGCATGACATTCTCCAGCGCGGAAGGATCGACGCCGCGAACGTAAACCTGGAAACCCGGAATCTGTTGAATTCCAGTGACGTCACGCACCGCGCCATTGACGATCAGGCCGTTGTGGCTTTTGGTGAAGATGGCGGTGGAGAGGTTGTCGCCGGCAATCGTTCCGTACCTGATCTTGCCGAAGAGATCGACCACGAGCACGTCTCCGGGTTGAAGAATGTCGATGATCCAGGAATTCTCGTCTCCAATACGGCGTTCCTTCTTTCCGTTGGCGCGGATTACGGAGTCAACGTCGGGGCGGCGCGGCATGAAGACGGCGGTGACCACGCGACCGACCAGACGCTCTCCCGGATTAAGCACCTTCCATCCGCCCTCGAACTGGTTGTGAAAGCCAGCTTCCTGCAGCACATCCCAGGCTTCATCCGCGGTGACACTGTGCAGGCGTTGCAGAACCGCGTCGGGCACTCGCGGCCGCCCGTCAGGAAAGCGGTCGCCGTGCCAGTCTGGAGTAAACGCGATTCGTTGCTCGGGGGAAAACAGACCGAGCTGTGTGTGTCCGGAAATTGCGAGGAAGATCGTCGCCGCCAGCGTGGCTGCAGTGAAGCAGATCGAGCGAAAGAAATGTTTGCGCAAAGGTCACCTGCGTCGCGATCGGAGTTCGAGCCGTTGGGGAAAATATCACAACGCCTTCGCAGCAACAACACTTCCAGCGCTGCCCAACCCCTGGCGAGCTGTGCTCGCCCGCCCGTACGAGGGTGTCTGGGCCTAGGTGTGTTCAGGGGACGACAATGAACGGCGCCCGGGCAAGCCACGTGCGGTGGTTCCTGGTGGGCTGGATGTTCGTCCTGAGTGCAGTCTCCTACCTCGACCGGGTGAATATCTCGGTTGCCGGAAAGTCCATCGCCGAGGAATACGGGCTGAGCAACGTGCATCTGGGTTACGTGTTCAGCGCTATGCTGATCGGCTATGCGTTGTTCCAGACCGTGGGAGGAAGACTGGCGGACCGCTTTGGCGCCCGTCGTGTGCTTACGGCGGGAGTTGTGTGGTGGGGAATCTTTACCGGGCTGACGGCACTGGTGCCTTCGAATATTCGCGGAGCGCTGTTTCTGTTCATCGCAATTCGTTTTCTGCTCGGCGCCGGCGAGGCCGTGGTGTATCCGGCATCGAATCAATTTGTGGCGCGCTGGATTCCGGCGCAGGAGCGCGGCGTTGCCAACGGCTGGATTTTCGCGGGCGTGGGAGCCGGGGCCGGCCTCTCCCCGCCGCTGATCACATACTTCATGCTGCGCTACGGTTGGCGATCGTCTTTCTGGGCGTGTGCCATTATCGGCCTGGTCGCGGGCGCGGTCTGGTATCTCACCGCTCGCGACGACCCTGCCGAGCATCCTCGGGTTTCCGCCTCTGAGCTCGCGACCATCCGAGCGGGGCTGCCGGTCAAGACTGAGTTGAAGGGCAGCGGACTGGTTCCCTGGGGAACGGTTCTGCGCAGCAGGGAAGTGTGGGCGGTCACGCTCAGTTATTTTTCTTTCGGGTATGTGGCCTGGATATTCTTCAGCTGGTTCTTTATATACCTGGCCCAGGTGCGCGGTCTGAATCTGAAAGCCAGCGCGTTCTACGCCATGCTTCCGCCGATCGCGATGTCGGTGTGCAGCCTGCTGGGCGGCGGCATCAATGACCGGCTTACCAAGTGGCATAGCGCCCGTTTAGGACGATGCGGCGTGGCCGCATTCGGCCTGGCCGTGGCCGGAATATTCATCGCCTTCGGCTCCCAGGTTGACAGCGCACGTCTGGCCAGCGTGGTGCTGGCGGGTGGAGCGGGAGCGCTTTATCTGGCGCAGAGCTCGTACTGGTCGGTGACCGCCGACATTGCCGGCAAGTCGTCCGGTTCGGTTTCCGGTTTCATGAACATGGGAGCGCAGATCGGCGGCGCCGTCACCGCTTCGCTCACGCCCGCGATCGCAGCGCGTTTCGGCTGGACGGCCTCCTTTCTGGTAGCTGCTGGCTTGTGCCTGCTCGGAGCGGCGGCGTGGCTGGTTGTGGATCCGACGAAGAGCCTCACGCCAAAGCCGGCGGGCGCTTCGGATACGGAAGCGGTTGCGGCTCGCTAAGTGCTGTTCTGATGCCAAACTTTTGGTCCTTGGCGGGTTTTCTTTGCGAACTTTGCGGTAAAGGGTTCACCTTGCCCCATCGTCCAAAAATCTCAACCGCAAAGGGCGCAAAGAAAGCCGCAAAGGACGCAAAGCATGATCACTTTCCTTCCAGCGCATGAGCGCTGAGAAGGAACGAGATGCCGTCGGAACTGTAGATCGCTTTGCCGGCGTCCTGTGGTTCGGGGGACACTCTGCCGGCTCGAACGGTTTCAATCGCGGTCACCAGTCGCGGCAGCACCGAGGGTTGCGCGAAGGGCACGTTGTGCTGGCCGAGGACGAGCTTGAGTTGCGGGGCCAGCGCCGCGAGGCGTTTTACTGAGGCGACGTATTCATCGAGATTGGTCTCCGGGCGATAGAGCCAGATGGGCGCCGGATAGTAGGTGTCGCCGGTGAAGAGCAGGCCGTGGGCGCGATCGAGCAGACAAATTGCATCCGGAGTGTGGCCTGGAGTGGAGAGAACTTCCAGGGTGCGGCCGCCGAGGTCGATGCGGTCGTGGTCATGAAGAAAGCGGGAAATCTTCCAGGGCCGCGTTGCGTACGATTTCGAGTCAAAGCCACTGGGCAGGTTGCCGCAGATCATTCTCGGGCCAAGTTCATCCTGAGCGTCCTGGCGCGAGCCCCTGGCGTTAGTCCGGGTGAAATCGGTGTCCATTCCATAGACCGTATCGAATTGCCAGTTGTCTCCGACGTGGTCGTTATGGGTATGCGAATTGAGGACTATGACAGGCAGGGCCGTGAGACGGGCGATCACTTTGTGGAGATCGCTGATGCCCATGCCGGTGTCGAAGAGCAGCGCTTGTTTTTCGCCCACAATCAGGTAGGAGATGGTTTCTTCCGCCTGATGCGGTTCGTAGATAGCGAAGACACGCGGGACGACTTGATAGACTTCGAACCAGGGATCGCTGACCGGGACGCGTTCCAGGGTCTTGTATTCAGGACGCGGCAGGGCTCGGCACCATTCAGGTTTCTCGGTTTGGGCTCCCGCAAGGGCGGGGAGGAAAGCGACTAGAGCCGCGGCGAGTGGCGCGATCCACTTCACGGTTTACGCCAGCTCCAATTCAATTGTTCTGGCGGAAGGGTCCAGCCTGGTAATCCTGAACTTGCGAATCTGACCGGCGCGGGCGGCTTCGGGTTTCGCGTCGCTGACCGCGGCGCCGCCCTTCCAGTGCGCCTTGAGCTTCGAACTCAGCGATGACAGGTCCAGCTTCGCCGAAGCCGGAGCAGGCGCTTCCACCAATTCCTTCGCTGGAGCACCAGGGACAATCCGGCAAGTCGCGTTGATGCCGTCGCCGAGCTCCACACGGGCCTGTCCGTTTGACGCTTCGCCCATGCGTCCCGTGACCAGGTCGCCTGCTTTGTGTTCGGCGATGTATTCATCCAGGCTGGTGGGGACAAGTTGCTTCATGCCCAGACGCAGCAGGCGTTTCGCGGTGTCCACGGAAAGGACCTGGGCCTTGACCAGTTGTCCAACCTTCAACACGTCCTGCGGATATTCGATGCGCTTCTCGGCGCTGATGTCGCTGACGTGAATCATGCCTTCGATGCCCTCGGCCAGCTGCACAAATGCGCCGAACTTGGTGAGGCTGGTGACCGGTCCTTCAATCACCGTGCCCACGGGAAAACTCTGCGCCACATTTGCCCAGGGATCTCCCAGGGCCTGTTTGAGGCCGAGAGAAATGCGGTGTTCCGCCTGGTTTACTCCAAGGACTACGACCTCCACAATCTCGCCCGGCTTGACCACATCGCTGGCAATTCTGACTTTCTTGGCCCACGACATTTCCGAAACGTGGATCAGGCCTTCGATGCCGGGTTCGAGTTCCACGAAGGCGCCAAATTCGAGCACGCGTGTCACTGTGCCGCGCACGCGCTCGCCCAGTTTGTATTTTTGTGCGACCGAATCCCAGGGATCGCGTTGAAGCTGTTTCATACCCAGTGAAATGCGGCGCCTTTCGGGATCGACTTTGAGCACCCGGGCTTCGATCTGCTGGCCCAGAGAGAGGACGTCCGCGGGTTTGCTGATGCGGCTCCAGGCAATCTCGCCCACATGCAGTAATCCGTCCACGCCGCCCAGGTCGATGAAGGCGCCGTAGTCGGTGAGGCTGCGGACCGTGCCGCGCACGATTTCACCCTCGCGGATCTCGGAGTAGCGGCGCTCTTTCACACCACGTTCTTCTTCTTCGGCGAGGGCGCGCCGGTCCACCACCACGTCTTCCTCGGTGGCATCGAGCTTGATGATGCGGCAGCGAATCTCCTGCCCAACCAGCTTCTCCATTTCAGCGGCGTCGCGTACTCCACTTCGCGAGGCCGGCATGAAAGCCCGCACGCCTACATCCACGCTGAAGCCGCCCTTGATGACGCCGGTGACTGTGCCCACAATCGTCGCTTTCTCGGCGAAGGCCTGCTCCAGCGAGGACCAGTCCGTGGGCTGCGCAATCTTCTGGCGGGAGAGCTCGTAATAGCCCTCCGGATCGCGACCCTTGACTGACACCGGCATCTTGTCGCCGGGTTTGACGCTGTGGCCCGCGCTTTGGAACACAGCCAGTGGCATGATGCCTTCTGTTTTGAAACCGATATCGAAGAACACGGACTCAGTCGAAACGGCAATTACCGTGGCCTCGAGCTGCTTTCCGCCATCTTCTTTCTTGCGGGAGTGGCTCTTTTCGTACTGGGAAAGAATGTCTTCAAATGACTCGCTGGATTCGGCGACGGGATTAGGCTCAGGGGCGCTTGGATTCGACATGAAGATCACAGACTCGCGGTGCGGTGAGTACTGACTAGGATAGCATCTGTCGCGGTATGTGCTGTGGGCGAAAAACCGAGGCGTTAGGGCGATTCAAGAATCCCCATCCTACGCCGGCCGCGGTCGGCACCTGAATCATTTTGGTGCCTGCAGGTACCACGATGACCGACCTAGACCAGCGATGCATCCCGCACTTATAGTATCTGCACCATGTGGAAACGTGGACTGCTCTTACTTTGTTTTATTGCTCCGGCGATCGCGGCGGAAAAGATGACCGCGCCACAACTGATCGATCTGGCCAAGTCTAACAGCGCGAATCTGCGAGAGGCGATTACGGCCACTTTCGATGCCAGGGACCTCAAAGAGGGAACGGCGTGGACGGGCCATGGCCCGGACTTCTTCTTCGCCACGCAGGCGCCCTCCCAGCCCGGTCTGGTCATTGATGAAGCTCCCGGGCCTGCGATGCAGCACCTGGCCGGCTCGGATCTCTGGTACTCTGTCGCGCGCATCGAGCCTGTGGGAAGGCTGCACTCGTTCCACTACATGATCAACGGCGCCGCATTCGGCGGCAAACTGGATCTGCCCGCGTTCGGTCCTCTTTCCTATCTGCAACCCGGGGTTCCATCCGGCACGCTTTCTGAAAAAATCGAACACACCAGCAAAATCTATGACGGTATGAAGAGTGAATATTGGATTTATGTGCCGGCACAATACGATCCGAAAACGCCAGCTGCACTGATGGTTTTTCAGGACGGTGGCGGGTACATCCACCGGGACGGCAATAATCCAACGCTCAATGTTCTGGATAACCTGATTGCTGAAAAGAAGATTCCTGTGATGATCGCCGTGTTCATCAATCCCGGAGACATCACCGACTCGCCTGGAACTCCGACCTACAATTTTGTGAAGGCGTACTCGGACAAGTGGCACCGCACACTCAAAGACTCGATGCGCAGTACGCTTTATGACACTGTGAGTGACCGCTATGCGCGTTTTCTGCGGGATGAAGTGCTGGCCGATGTCCAGTCCCGGTACAGCATCCGCAAGGACGCGTATAACCACGCGATCACGGGGCTTTCGTCGGGCGGAATCTGTTCCTTCAATGCGGCGTGGCAGATGCCTGACCAGTTCAGTCGCGTGATCTCATGGATTGGAAGCTTCACCAGCATTCAGTGGAAGGAAGATCCCGGGACCCCGGATGGCGGTCAGGATTATCCCGAAAAGGTTTTGCGCGAGCCCCGGCGCAACCTTCGGGTGTGGCTGCAGGACGGCTCGGAAGACCAGGAGAATGACCGCTACGGAAGCTGGCCGCTGGCCAATGTTCGTCTGGCCAACGCGCTGAAGCTGAAGGGCTACGACTTTCACTTCAGCTTCGGCAAGGGCACCCACAACTCGGGCCAGGGCGCGGCTGAGTTTCCGGAAGAGATGATCTGGCTGTGGCGGGACTATGATCCGGCCAGGACGGAACAGACATACGAGATGGAACCGTCGGAAAAGACCAGGCCACCATTTCGCGTGGCGATCGCAAACCGCAATTCCGAATAGCGGATGAATCCTCGCTCGATGATTTACGGAAGCCCGCCAGGGCTGGCTAGACGGTCGGCCTTCTGTTTTTCTTCCTCCGCTTGGGCCGGACGGCTGGTCAGGCTGTAGATTTCCGCCATGCGGCGGTGCGGTTCGGCCTCCTGGGGCCGCAGCGACGACGCTTCCTCGAGATAGCGCAACGACTCGGCATATTGCCCCGCGCTCTTGCTCTTTTGCGCCAGCCCGAAGGTTGTGACATAAAGCAGGTTCGCGGTTTCGGCGTCCTGCGGATTCAATTGATGCGCGTGTTGCAAGGCCTGATACGCCGGAAGGTCCTGGCCTAGCTTTGCCAGAATTGCGCCGTAAAGCGAAGTCAGCTGAAATAAATCGGGCCAGCGTTTTACGGAATTGGCCAGGGCTGCGCGAGCCTGCTCAAACTGATTCAGCCGGTAATAGGTGAGGGCAAGGTTGTATTGCATCTGCGGAGATTGCGGGGCCAGTTCCGCGGCCCGGCGCAGGGGCTTCAGCGCCGCCTGCAGGTCGCCGTACTGGCCGTAGATGGTGCCCAGTTCTGTGAGTTTGTCCGCATCGTCGGGATCGTAAAGCTGTTCGCAGACGGCACGGGCCTCCTCGCGCAGACCCTGGTCTAGCTTCTGTCTGCATTCCATTCTCAGCCGGCTCTGCTTCGAATCGCGCTGGCGCATCTCCTCCGACAGTGCCAGGGCTTTCGCCGCTTCCTGCTCGCGACCCTGTTTGCGATACACCAGTCCGAGTTGATAGGGAACCCGGGCGTCGTGCGGAGTCAGCCGCGACGCTTCCTTCAGCCACTTTTCCGCGGCTGCCAGATTGCCTTGCTTGAAGCAGGCGTAGCCCAGATAGTAGGCGGTGTCGGGAAAAGGCGGCTGGGCGGCGGACTTGGTGAGATTTTGAATCGCGCTGGGATACAGGTGATCATCGAGATCTAGTCTCCCCAGGTAGTAGAAGACATTGGGATGGTCTCCGACATCGCGGCGCACCAGTTCGAGCTCATGGCGGGCTTCGTCAGATTTATGCAGCTCGAATAGCGCGACCGCCAGAGGAAATCGTGCTCTAACGCTTACCGTGGGGTCCGCTGCCAGGGCGGCGCGGAATTCCGCGACGGCGGCATCGTACCGGTCTTGCTTCAGAGCGTCGTAACCCCTGCCCAGGTGGGCTTCTGGAGTGTCGGGCGTTGTGGCCTGGGATGCAGCCTTGATGGCCCACAGAGAAAAAAGGAATGCAGCGGCCAGCACGAGCAGGATGCGTCGGCGCAAGGTGTCAGTACTCATGGCAAGAGCAAGATCATTATATGTGCGCCGCTTGATGTGGGCGCGGACGTCCCGCCCGTGCGCGGTGTGCGGCCCCGGGAGACTGGCAAAGTCGTCATGGGACAGGCCGGTTTCATTGACGCTGCCGGAGCATCCACCTCAGACCCTGGTCGAGCTGCGCTCGACCGCACGAGCGAGGACGCTCGCGCCTACATTTTGCGTGCTTTGCCTATTAGGGTACTCGCTGTTTTCTTGATAGCGGCGACCTCGTCCGGAGTGGCTGTGCTCACGCAATCGCTGACCAGCTTCTCGCAGCGTTCCCGTATCTGATCGTAGGCGGCGGGGTCCTGGCCGCGGACCGCAAGCAGTTCCTTGAGCCAGTGTTTGCCGTAGCCGGCGTGCATGGTTTCATCGGCCCAGTCGAAGTCCATGTCGTGCTCGCTCACCGCGTCGCCGTAGGCATGAAAGAGCTGGGCCCGGGCCGGCTTGTGGCGGATGTTTTTGGTTTCGAAAAAATAGAGCATGCCCAGGCGGTAGATCGGGTCTTCGCCGGAGGCGCTTTCGTAAATGTATGTCCCCAGAGGAATCTCAGCGGGATTCAGTCCCCACGCCATCAGGCGCTCGTAGCCCATGCGGCAGTGGCGCGATTCGTCGTAGGTCCAGCGCGCGGAATTGTGGATCCACTCCCAGGGCAGGACGTCGGCGAAGGCACTCAGCATCACGCCGCCGTTCTCGATGGCCCAGACTTCATTCAGGTGACTGATGGCCGATCGCAACTGCAATTGCATTCCTTCGCCGTAGGGATAAGCAGGATCGACCACGTCCGGCCAGTAGAAGCGGCAGGGCCAGAAACGCGGGTCGCGCGCGGGCCGGTCGGGGATGGCGTAGGCCCTGGCCTCCGGCAGCGGGCGTGAAACAACCGCCGATGATGATGGCCCAATTCCCACACCTCCTACATCAGCAAGCCGCTTGGCGATTGCCTGCGTCCACGCCAGCGCGCTGTCGCGTGACTCCGGAGTGCTGGCCAGCGCGGACTCTCCCCACTGCTCGAAGGCGCTGATCTGTTCCGCCTTTTCAGCCAGCGCAAGTGAGAGAAAGCGGTGAGTGGGACCGTCGGCGATGACATCCGATGCCGCCAGATACGCTTGAAAGGAATCGCGCAACGCGGGCAGGAGAACTCTGCCAATGCTCAACAGGAACGCCGGCACCGAGGGAGAATCCTTGACGGCGCCGAAAAGTTCGATCAGGGCGTGGTCGGCCCCCTGCTCTTCCAGCAGGCGGCTGGGGAAGCGCAGCTCGAAGACGCGATTCCGCAGGGCGTCCGCGGTTTCCGCACTTTGCCAGATAAAGCGAGCTAGCCCAGTCTTGATGTCCAGAGGAGCGACGGCGGGAATCCATGCCGCTTCGCTCACCAGAAGCGAGCGTTCGCAAAAGAAAAAGCGCTTGAGCAGTTGGGCGGTGTCGAAGCGCATCCATCGAGCTCTGGGCTGCGGGCTCGACAGGAACTCGGACGTCTGTGACATGGCTCTCTTCTTTTTGGAATCTCGCCCCTCATCCCAAAGCGCGAACCACGGAGGACACAGGGGACACGGAGGAGGCGGCACGGAATCATCCGATTCGAAGTGATCCCGCGCGGCTCTCGCCTATTTTACGGCTTGTTTCCAGTCAACGCGAGGCTAGAACGAGTTGCTCAGCGCCACCGTGATTACGGCCACGATGAGGACCAGCAATCCCCGATTCAGCAGGCGGCGGGCCTGGGCCGGCGCGCCCTGCCACTCGCCCCGCCACAAGCCCCAGAGATTGCCCATGACGATCGAAAGAGAGATGAACAGCGGCCACCCGGCTACCGCACCCCAGCGTCCAAGTCGTGCGGCGCCGGCGCCGTAGAGATAGAAGCTTCCAATCCACATCAGCGCCATGCCTGCGCTCAGTGCCAGATTGCGCGGCGTCTCCCGGTTCCAGTATTGGCCCAGTGTGCGTTTGCTGATCATCAGGTACAGGCAAAATGCGAGGTTGGCGACACATCCCAGAGTAAAGAGTAGCGCCCAGACAGTGTTACCTGACGCAGCCGGAGAAATTCCCAGGGCGCCGGCGGCGGCGATTACGTTTCCACCGAATGCCATCCCCACATTGGGGAGGCAGGAGAGTATGCCGGCCAGGACTGCGATGGCCAGACCGATCTTGAATGCGTTCAACGGCGTCCCCGTGGTCTGGCTTGCGGAAGGCGTTCTGCGCGAACCGGCGATGGAACACAACACGATCCCGAAGATCACCAGCGCGGTCCCGGCGAGCAACACCAAACCTTTGGTTGTCAGCAACGCTTGCGGGAAGAATACGAGCAGCGGGATCAGCGCGCCTAGGCTGGCGATGAGTCCCATGATGATGGGATAGCCCAAGGCCATGCCAAGGCGTTCCATGCCCAAGCCGAACAGCACGGCGCCGACACCCCAGCCCAGCCCAAAGAGTGCCAGCACCGCGAGGTCCTTCGCCGGCGATGCGGAATACACTGCGAAAATGTTGGGGACCAGCAGCAGAGTGATGAGCCAGTTAAAGACAAACATTCCCAGCAGCGAAAACGTGGCCCAAGTGTGCTCCCACGACCACCGTCGGACCATCGTCATGGGGAGAACGAAGGTCCCTTGCAGCAGGGCCGCCAGCAGCACGAGAAGGAATCCGATCAGAAAAGGCATAAGAGGACCGCGCGGACCCTACAGCTCGCGACCAGGCGTGCCAGCGAGTCATGACCTGCCAATACTCTTCAATGCAGGACGGGCGTTGCATTGGTAGCCACGCAAACCCATTTGCCGTTCCTGAAAATCCAGGTATCCACAAAGCGCTCCCGCCGTACGTAGCTCTTCCCCTTCTCCACACCCTTGGCGCGGAAGACTCCGGTCGAGATCGCGGTATTACCGAATACATGCACAGTCATGGATTCCGGCGCGACCTGCTGTTCCTGAGAATTGTTGCTGGTGGCCTTCACGCTTCCCAGGAACTCGGCCTTGCTCTGGATGGAACCGTCGTCGTTGATCAGCACGACTTCGTTGTCGAGGATGGAGTCGAGGGCCCGGGTGTCGCCCGCCTTGTATGCTTGGTTCCATGCCTTTTCCAGCGCGATGATCCTGGTCCGCACCGCGGACTCGGAGTCGTCCTGCGCCTGCACGAAGCAGGCGGTGGTGCAGACAACGATCAGCAAGCAGGCGCCAATCCTCATGGTGCGGCCTCCTCCACTTGGCATCTGGCTTGCAGTATATGGCAACGTCTTAACTTTTCTTGCAGGGAGGAACCGACTTGCCACTGGCAGAGTTTGTGGGTCGGACACTCCTGTCCGACGCTTTTGACCTTGTATTCTGGGTGTGCCCCTATAACTAAAACCAAAGTCAACGGCGTCGGACAAGAGTGTCTGATCCACACCTGTTTGAGGCTTAAATTGCAAACCAACTCGGCGGCGTCAGGTTCTGCTGCCGATAAGCTTGCAGGACTTCGTCACGATTGGGCAGGGAAGGGATGACGCCTTCTCGGGTGACGGCTAGGCCGCCGGTAACTACGGCAAACTGCACAGCAGCATCAAGGCTCGCGCCACCCGCCAGCGCCATTGCCAGCCCGGCATTGAAGGCATCTCCAGCGCCGGTCGTATCCACGGCAACCATGCGGAGTGCGGGAACACGGGTGGACGAGTTTGCGGTCACGATCAGCGCGCCGCTTTCTCCCAGGGTCATCACCACCTGTTTTACGCCCTTGCGAATCAGATCGCGCGCGGCCTTCTCCGGTTCGACGTCGGCATCCGGACCGAGGCCGGCGAGCACCCTGGCCTCACTCTGGTTGGGAGTGAGAACATCGACCAGCTGCAAAATGGATGGGGGCAGAGGCCGCACCGGGGCGGGATTCAAAATGGTGATGGCGCCTCGCTCGCGTCCGCATCGCAGGGCGGCCTCGGCGGCGGTAACCGGAATCTCAAGCTGGGTCAGCACCACGGCCGGCGAATGAAATGCCGTATCGCATCGCGAAACATCGTCCGCAGTTAATAATTCGTTGGCGCCAGGATCGATGGTGATGCAGTTATTCCCGCTCCCCGCCTCCACAATAATGAAGCCTACGCCGGTCAGCGCGTCGGCGGTTTGTCTTACGTGGGTGATATCGATGCCTTCGTCGCGATAAAGCCCCAGTGCCATTTCACTGAAAGGATCAGTTCCAATTCTGGCAATGAAACTGACGTGCGCTCCCAGACGGGCGCAGGCCACGGCCTGGTTGGAACCTTTTCCGCCATAGTCCACGCGATATCCCGTTCCCAGAAGCGTTTCGCCGGTATTCGGCATACGCTCGACTTTCATGGTGAGACCGGTGGCGTAACTGCCCACGACGGTGATCCGAGGAGCGGTCAAGAAGATTCCCCCGAACGGGTTTGCCCCAACCTGAAACTCGTAAGCCTACCACAGCGCGGAAACGGTTCGGCTGTTTGAATCGCCAATCTTGACCGGTCCGGACGGGGGATGTTAGTTTCGGTTTCACACGTGAATGTCCAAGAGGCATCAGTCTGAGTCGCACAGGGAAGACGCGGCATCTTCTCCCACTCGATCGTGTTCCGTCCGACTGTGATCTGGCTGACCGCGATCGCCGCGATTTCCTGCGCTGGTGTTGCCAGGGGGCCTCGGCAGCGCTGATTTATCCGGGTTTGCCTGGTCTCGCTTTCGCCTTCGCTCGCGATTCTCAGAAGCTGGGTTCGCCCGGCGAATTCCATCTCCATCCACACTATCGCAGCCAGTTACCTATCGAAGCCACGCTGCTCAAGACGCAGGCAGGTTTCGACCAGTTTGTGACGGAAAAGTATCAGGACCGGATTGCAGCCGTGCTTGCGGATTGGAGCGCGGGACTCCTGGGAGATTCGCAGGACATGCGGGCGGTGGAAAGGATTCTGGCTCCAGGCTTTTCCGGCGCTTCATTCCAGCCGGTGGAATCGCGGCTGGTGCGCTCCGGGCCGGCGGTCGAAATCCGTAAAAACAAATTTGCGCGGGATGCTGTTCTCGGGCGGGATGCGTTTCTCCGCGACTTGCGCGGTGCCATGGCATCCTTTTCGAAACTCAGCACCGCTGAATTTCAGGTGACAGGCATCGACACTGGTCCGATTTCTCCCCTGGACACACCTCCCGCCCGCCTTCGGACCAAGGTGCGCTACGAACTGGTGGGCCCGGCCAGGGATTTCTATCGCCTCCAGCGCGTAGGGCAATGGGAGTTCGAATGGGAATCGTCGGCGAGCGAATTTCGTTTGCTCAGTTGGCGAATGTCCGATGAGACCCAGAGCCGCGCGGCCGCTCCCGTCTTTGCCGATATCACGGTGCAGGCTTTCGCCGGCAATTCGTCCTACACCTCCCAGTTGCTCCGCGGGGCCGACTACTGGCGGACCATTCTCGATGCTGCGTGCGGTATCGATATTTACGGACACAACGGAGTTTCAGTCGGCGACATTGACGACGATGGGTTTGACGATCTCTATGTTTGCCAGCCCGCCGGTCTTCCCAACCGGCTGTTTCGCAACCGTGGCGACGGGACCTTTGAAGACGTTACGGAATCCTCCGGTGTGGGCATCCTCGAAAATACCGCGTGCGCGCTCTTCGCCGATTTTGACAATGACGGCCGCCAGGACCTGATCGTGGTGCGTACCGACGGGCCGATGTTTTTTGTGAACCAGGGTGGCGGCAAGTTCCGCCACAGGCCCGACGCGTTCCAGTTCGCCCAGCCTCCGCAGGGGACCTTCACCGGCGCGGCCGCCGCCGACTATGACCGCGACGGCTGGCTGGATATTTATTTTTGTCTCTATCTTTATTACCAGGGCACCGACCAGTACAAGTATCCCTCTCCTTATTACGATGCGGAAAACGGCCCGCCCAACTTCATGATGCAGAATCAGAGGGACGGAACGTTTCGCGACGTCACTGCCGAAACCGGCCTCAACCAGAACAACACGCGCTACAGTTTTTGCTGCGGGTGGAGCGATTACAACCGCGACGGCTGGCCCGATCTTTATGTGGTCAACGATTTCGGGCGAAAGAACCTGTATCGCAACCATGGCGATGGGACCTTTACGGACGTTGCCGCGCAAGCCGGCGTGGAAGACGTCGGCGCCGGAATGAGTGTGTGCTGGTTCGACTATGACAATGACGGCGCCGAGGATCTCTACGTCGCTGACATGTGGTCGGCGGCCGGTACCCGCATTTCATCCCAGGATGTATTTCAGAAAGACGCACCCGAAAAAGTGCGCGCTCTCTACCGCAAACATGCCCGTGGGAATTCCCTGTTTCGTTCGGGTGGCGATGGTTTTCAGGATGCCAGCGCGCCCGCTGGAGTTGAAATGGGGCGCTGGGCATGGTCATGCGATGCCTGGGATTTTGACCATGACGGCTCTCCTGATCTTTACGTCGCCAACGGAATGGTGTCTGGCCCGATGCGGGACGACTTGAACAGCTTTTTCTGGCGGCAGGTAGTGGCGAATTCTCCGGTCGAAGCCAAATCTTCGCATGACTACGAACAAGGCTGGAACGCCCTGAATGAACTCATCCGCTCGGATGGTACATGGAGCGGCTACGAGCGCAACGTGTTCTACGCGAACAACCGGGATGGAACGTTTTCCGACGTTTCCGGCGCCCTAGGCATGGATTTCATGGAGGATGGACGTGCGTTCGCGCTCGCCGATTTCGATCACGATGGCCGGTTGGAAGTTTTCCTGAAGAATCGCAACGGCCCGCAGCTGAGGATTCTGCGGAACGTGATGCAAGACCTCGCCCCGTCGATCGCGTTCCGTCTGCGCGGCGGCAAGAGCAATCGTGACGCCATCGGCGCGGCGATCACGGTGGAAACGGAATCGGGGCGGCAGACGCGCATGCTGCAGGCCGGGTCGGGATTCCTTTCCCAGCACAGCAAGGACGTGTTCTTCGGGCTGGGAGATGCCAAGGGCCCAGTGCGGGCGTCTATTCGCTGGCCCAGTGGATTGGTGCAGGAAGTTCGCGACCTTCCGCTCAACCACAGGGTGTGGGTGGAGGAGGGTTCGGCGCCATCTCGATTGGAGGCATTCAAAGCGAACCTTCAGGGGCTAAAGCCCTCGTCTATTGCGGATCGAGGTGGCACGGCTGAAGCCGTACCCTTCCACAAAGCCGGGTCGGATGAAACCGAACAGCTACCTGCCACGATCGAAACCTGGTTGCTCGCTCCCGTGGCTGCGCCGGATTTTTCTCTTCCCGATTTGAACGGTCAGACACGTAGCCTGGCTGCGCTTCGCGGCAAGGCAGTGCTACTGAATTTCTGGGTCGCGGAGTTGTTGATTTGCCGGCAGGACTTGAAGGCATTCAACCGGCTGCATGCGCGTTGGGCAGCCCGGGGCCTTCACCTCCTCGCGGTAAATCTCGACGATCCTGCGGACGCTGCCAAAGTCCGGTCGCTGGTGCGGGAGAGCCATTTTTCGTTGCCCATCCTGCAGGGATCGAATGATCTCGCCGGCGTTTACAACATTCTTTTTCGTTATCTTTTTGACCGGCATCGCGACCTGAGTCTTCCGACCTCCTTTCTGATTAACGGTGGCGGAGAGATCGTCAAGGTTTATAAGGGGCCGGCGAATCCGGCGCAGGTCGAGCAGGATTTCCAGCACATTCCGCAGACTGCCGCGGAAACAATGGCGAAAGCGCTGCCGTTTCCTGGCCTCAGCGATACTCTGGAATTTCATCGCAACTATCTGAATTATGGTTCGATTTACTTTCAGCGAGGATATCTCGAGCAGGCCGAAGCGTCTTTTCGCCTGGCCCGGCGCGACGATCCGGAAAGCGCCGAGGCGCTCTATGGGTTGGGAAGCGTGTATTTGAAGCTGGAAAAAGGCGCCGAGGCGCGAGAAAGCTTCGAGCGCGCGATCAAGCTTCGGGCCAGCTATCCCGACACTCTGGCCAATGCCTGGAACAACCTCGGCCTCCTGGCTACGCGGGAAGGGCACACGGCCGAAGCGATCCCTTACTTCCAGGAGGCGCTCAAACTCAACCCCGATCACCTGATCGCACTAGAAAATCTGGGAAACGCTTATCGACAGCAGAAGAATTGGGACGAGGCTCGCAAGCTACTGGAGCGCGCGGTGGCGGTCGGCCCGGAGGATGCGGAGGCGAACTACAGCCTGGGAATGGTCTTCGCGCAGCTCAACGACACTGACCGGGCATACGAATATCTGCAACGGGCGTTGAAGTCTCGTCCGGGTTATCCTGAGGCGTTGAACAACCTTGGCGTGCTCTACCTGCGTACAGGACGGCGGGATCAGGGAGTGGCGAGTTTCGAAGAGTGCATTCGAGTGGCGCCCGCGTTCGATCAGTCGTACATGAATCTGGCCCGGGTGTACGCGCTGGAAGGCACGCCGGACAAGGCGCGGACAGTGCTGCTCGAATTGCTCAAGCAGCATCCGGAGCATGCGCAAGCGCGGAAGGCACTGGAGCAATTGCACTAGCAATGGAGGACGGGCGTCCCGCCCGTCCCGCCGGGCTCGGCCTCCATTTCTACCTGTTAAGGCTTTGGAGTGGGTGCGGTCAGCAGATCTACGAACATCTTGTAAAACCTCTCAGTGTCCAGATCGACTTGCACTTCGACCGGTTGGACATCGATTTTCGGTTTGTCGTGGTCGGTCCAGGTGAGCATGTTGCCGTAGCCGGCGCCGCGTCCCAGGTCCACATCCAGGTAGCGGGTTTCTTTCTTCGTAATCAAGCTGGGATCGAGCCAAGCCGCCGCCGCCAGTTCATCCCACAGATAGTTGTATTCGCCGAACAGGCGGGCATATTTGCCGATGTACTGCGCCGACGGCGTGTTGCCGGCTTTGATGCGATTGATCAGCTCATGCGTCATCCGCGTCTTCACTGAGATATCTACCGGAGTGCAGACGATCTTTTTCCAGGGCGCGCGCAGCACGATGTGTGCCGCTTCCGGATCGAACCAGATGTTGAACTCATGCCGCGGGGTATTGATGAACTCCGGGTCAGTGGTTTGCGGATTCAAACTGGCGCCCATGAAGACGAGTTCCTTCGCCAGTTGCGGGAATTCGGGATCGATGGAGATGGCCAGCGCGAGATTTGTCATGGGGCCGCCGGCGTAAATCGTCACCTCATGAGGAAATTTGTGGACCATGCGAAGCAGAAAATGGGCCGCGTCTTCATCGATCGCTTTGGTGGCGGGCTTGCCCTCCGGCATATCTCCCAGCTGGTCAGGCGGGTGATAGAACCGGGGAGTCCAGGCGCCCAGCCAGGTAAAGAAGCCGTAGCGCTGTTGCCAGAGCTCGGTGTCGTCTTTTCGGCGGACCAGCGGATATTCGGCTCCGGGCACGACCGGAATATCGGTTCGACCGATGAGTTCGAGCATGCGCAGAGTGTGCGCCACCTCGGACTTGAGCCAGGCGTCGCCGGTAACGACGGTGACGCCGAGGACATCGGTTTGCGGCGACTGGATCAGCAGGAGAATGGATTGCTGGTCGGTTCCGCCGGGTCCGGCAGCGTCTTGGTCGATGATGATTTTGCGTTTTCCCTGGCCCCACGCGGTGAGGCAAGTCATCAGTAACGCCACGACAACCCAGATTCGGCCGAATTTCATTCTTCACCTCGAGTGTGCAATTACCTAAATCGCCGACGGGTGCCCCACCCTCGTCTCTCCGTTTTGTGGAGAGACACGGTGGGTCTCTCGGCAGGGCGGATGGCGTACGTTGACCTTCGCTCAGAACATGTACCACCCCTACGCGGGCGGCGATGAGGACAGGCGCCCGATCAACAGATTGAAGAACCTTGCGGAGTCCACATCTAACGCGACCTTGGCGTTGGGAACGAACTTGTCGCGCAACACGGGCGATGTCCGGGTACTGGCAAGAGTCGGCGCCGAGCCGCGAATCGACATATTCATGGCTGCCGTTTGCTTTTCAGCTTCCGGCTTGCGCCGCAGGTCGCCGGCCCTTGGACTATAACCCAGCGTCTCGCCGGCGGTCAGCTCGCCGGCAGTCTCTACATCGACGTAATAGTCTTTGAACTTAACGATGGAAGGGTCGAGAAATGCGGCGACCGCTAGCGAGTCGTGCATATTCGGGCCCACCAGAAACCCCTGCTCGCGGTTGTGGTTAATGGCGTTGCGGCCGATCTTTGCCGCAGCCTGGCTGACCGGATTCTGCGCCGCCTCGAGGGTGCGCACGTGTTCTTCAGTGAGCGATGTCTTGCGGGTGGCATCGAGGCCCACCATGGTGATGGGAATGCCGGACTGAAAAACAATGCGTGCCGCCTCGGGGTCAACGTAAATATTGAATTCGGCGGCGGGTGTAATGTTTCCGCCAGACAGCGACCCGCCCATCAGAACGATCCCGCGCACCATGGCGGCGAGCTCGGAGTCGAGATTCAACGCGGTCGCGATGTTGGTCAGCGGGCCGATCGGGATCAACGTGACTTCACCGGGATATTTGCGCACGATGCCGCGAATAAATTCAGCCGCGGGCTGGGCGATGGGCTTGGTCTTCGGTTCGGGAAATACTGCGCCGCCAAGCCCGTTTTCGCCGTGCGCGTACGCAGCCGTTACGAGACGGCGCACCAGGGGCGACTTGGCGCCGGCCGCCACAGGAATGTCGGTGCGGCCGGCGATCTCCACCATGCGCAATGCATTGGGAAGTGTCAGGTCGAGCGGGACATTTCCGGCGACCGGAGTAATGCCTTCAATCTTCAGTTCCGGCGAACGCATGGCCAGCAGCAAGGCCAGCGCGTCGTCGACGCCGGGGTCGGTATCGATGATCACGCGGAAGGGGCCGCCGTCGATCTTTTGGCCGGATTGTCCTTGATCGTAAGCAAGGGCCGGAGGAGCGAAACCGGTCGCCAGGCTGCCAGCGGCGATGGCTGCCGCGGAAGTGGTCACAAACTGGCGACGGGTCACGCGCGAAAGTGGTCTCGAATCCATCTTGTATTCTCCGTAGAAGAATTACTAACGCGCCTGGCGCGCGGGCTGGGTCATCAACTTGATGTAGAGATCGTACAGTTTTGTGGTGTTCACATCGAACTGTACAATGGCCTTTCTTTCATAAGGAGGGAGCTCGGTCCCGGGCTCCCAGAACAAAGTTTCGCCGTAACTGGGCCCGTGATCAACGTCGATGTCCACGTAGAGTTCTTTCTGTCCGGTGACGATGGAAGGATCAATCATGGCCGCGGCGGAAAGCTCATCCCACATGAAGCTTTCGACGGAGTATTCCGTGAGATAGCGGGCCACGGGCGTGTCCGCTTTCGCGATGGCGGCCTTGACCGCCGGGTTTACCGTGGTTTTGACGGAAATGTCGATGGGCGTGATCGTGATTTTCTTCCAGGGCGCGCGCATCGCGATCCGCACCGCCTCGGGATCGAACCACCAGTTGAATTCCCGGCGGCCGTCAATGCTGTTGATTCCACCTGTGCTGGCGTACATGCCGCTGCCCATCAGGACGAGCTCCTTCGCCAAAGTCGCGACTTGAGGGTCGAGGCGCAATGCCAGCGCGATATTGGTCAGCGGGCCTCCGGCCCAAATCACCACTTCGCCGGGATACTGATGCACCATGCGAACGATAAAGTGCGCGGCGGTTTCTTCCAGCGGCTTGGTGTGGGGTTCGCCCTCGACCAGCGGCGGGACCACATCGGGTTCATGATATCCAGCGCGAAATGCGGGCGGAACATTTCCCGGGCGTTTAGAGAAATCGCTCCAGCACCCTTTGTAGCGGAATTTGCCATAGAGCGCTTCCCAGCGCTCGGTTTCTTCCTTGGAGTTCAGCAGCGGGAATTCTGCGCCCTGGACCACAGGAACGTCGGTGCGTCCGGCGATTTCGAGCAGGCGCAGGGTGCGCTGGGTCTCTTCTTTCACCCACTGGTCGCCGCTGACGGTGGTAATTCCAAGCACGTCAAACTTTTCCGACTGCAGGAAAATGAGGATGGACTGCATGTCGGTGGTGGCCGGCCCGCGCGCGTCCTGATCGACGATGACCTTGATCTTCTGCGCCTGCAGCCCGGTGGCAGCAGTCAGAATCAGAACAGCGGTCAGCAGGACAGCGAAGCTTCGTGGCTTCATGGCGCCCCCTCGGTGTTTTTGGTCTTGCTTTAGCAGGATTTGCTGGAAGACTGCACCGATTGTTCCAACGACCCAGCCGGGAAGAACAAGCATTGTACCCCGCGTCAGGAAGCGCTGTCAGGGCCAGTAGTGGGGCGGTGCGAACCGGGTTCTCAGCCCATGAGGCGCTGCGCGGATTGCAGATGACCAATCCAGCGACTAGAATCATTCGCGCAAGCCGCGTCGCCAGCGGCGTCCTGGCCGTAATCGCAATGCTTATCCC
>Ga0207657_10001201_pt1 | contig 27551 bp, 28 predicted proteins | sample KBSC33metaG_FD_184316 | JGI IMG/M metagenome (GOLD analysis project Ga0207657, IMG submission 184316) | Corn rhizosphere microbial communities from Kellogg Biological Station, Michigan, USA - KBS C3-3 metaG (SPAdes) (version 2) | ecosystem: Host-associated > Plants > Roots > Rhizosphere > Soil ...
TTCTTTGTCTCTTAAGTAACAATTTTTCTTCTGTACTTTTTTCTTGATAAAAAAGTACCAAAAAATCAAGCACGGCGGAGGATACGACACCGCCGTGCACACGCCCTGATTGAGCTTTAATACTACTGTGGCTTCAGCTTTTAAGCCTTGATGACTGATTCGAAGTTCTTGAACTATTTTTACTTTACCCGGTTTGGAGTTCTTAACTGTTATGCACTTGACACAAAAGAAGTAACAAGAAAAAGTCAAGAAAGAAAAGATATATCCACAGGATGTTGCGCACGAAACTTTTCTTTCACTTGCCTTGATTGAGCTATAGAATTACTGTGACTTCAACTGTTAAGCCTTGATGAATGATTCGAAGTTCTTCATAAAATTTATCTTTTTGATTTAGTAGGTCGCGATGTGTTGGCTTTGATGACAAGAGAGCAGAAAATGATAAGTTAGATTAAAGTCAGGGAATAACATTCTCAGAAATTAAAATCCCCATCCCTTCATGATCTTCAAATTCTCTATACATGAATCAAGTGCGGTTTGACCTTGCGAAGGCGCTTCTTCTATAATAAAATATTTTGTACCATTATCGCGTGCAAAATCAATTGCTTGTTTTACTCCAACCTCACCGGTGCCCAAAGGTGTGCTTTCATAACCATCACCGGAAGCTTTCTTCTTTACATCTTTTACATGCATCAATGCAAACCTTCCTTTGTAACGTGTTAAATAATCCATTGCTCTGCCACCCGGTGCATACATGTTGCCGATATCAATTTGCTGGGCAACCAAAGAAGGATCGGTCATCTTTAAGAGAAGATCATAAAGACGTGTATTGTCAAGCATATGATCAAATTCATAACTCTCGCTGTGGTATCCAAATGTTACTCCTGCCTTCTTTGCGAGTTCACCTGTTTTATTAAAGAGGTCCATGTACCATTTAAAATCATCCATGGTTTTGCAAACACTTTCATCAACCCCGGGACTCAACACATACTTCATTCCAACCTTTGCAGCATCATCAAACGTGTATTTCCACTCATCCGTAAAATCATTTTTTGTTTTGTCCCATCTCCCGGCGTTAAGACCACTATGACCGCTGTCCATTTTCAAACCTGTATCGCTCAATAATTTTTTAAAATCTTCAGGAGAATATCCATAGAATTTTCTGTTTTGGTATCCTGCATGTTCAACATATTCATAACCGCCTTCTTTTAATTTCTTTAGTGTGCCTGCAGGATCATCTTTCATGTCTTTTCTTACAATGTACAATTGAACTCCTACAATATCATCTTTCTTTTTCTTTTCTGCATACAGCATGTTGGGAAGAATGGCTGCGCTTGCGATTGTTAATGAACTGTTCCTGATAAAAGTTCGTCTTGATGTTTTCATAAATAAAAAATTATAGTGAACCACTAAAGTATTTTCTTTTTTGTCACAATACAAATTCTAAAATTGTTTTGCCGGCAACTCGGGCTGTGCAGATAACTCTAATCTATGGTTATAAATAAATCTCGTTCGGATGACAAGCAATTTCTTTATTTTTAATATTCTTTCAAGTACTAAGCGATTTACATTATGAAAAAAAATCTGCTGATAACAACCGCAATTATTATAACGCTGTTTCTCTTATCCTGCAATAAAGATTCAGATACGCCTACAACCATTGACATCAAAGGCAACTGGACTTTTATTTCGATGGATGCAAATACAACTGCAATAGTAGAATCATCACAAGGTGCTCAAACACAAAAGACGATCACTTACAGCAGTTACACTACTCAAAACAATACGGGCACAATTACAACTGACGCTTCTACAATGAAGGCAAATCATCTTTCTTATTCAGTAAATACAACTGCCAAATCTTATGTTTATCAGAACAATGTTCTCACTGATAGTCTTGAAACCCCTTTTGGTTTTGCGGCACCTCCCTCTTCAAGCGGTGTACCGTATAAATATGAATCGAGTGATTCAATTTATTTTGAAGGAGGAACGCTGTTCATGAATGGTGTTACACAAAACATTACGCCGGGTGGTGCAAAATTAAAATTGAATGGTGATACACTTTACATGACGCAATATGTGCATGAGGCTATTGACCACAGTGTGTCCGGAGTAACAGTAAAATCTGATAATAGCAGCACTTCGGTGATTAAGTTGAAGCGGCAGTAAAATAAAGCGATTAATTTTTTGGGAGTTATTTTTTTATTTATTTTTTAATCACAGAGAGCCGCAGAGAAGGCACAGAGGTACACAGAGATGTTTCATCGTTCTTTAACCTCAAAAGGTTTGTGCTTCAAAAAAATCATATAAAATCATTGTTTTTTGATATTGCATTTTTCACTTTATTTGTACTCATAATATTTTCAACTTTCTAAACCACACATCATGAAAAAAATCTTCTTTGCATTACTTGTAATTTTCACAACATTGTTTTTTGTATCATGTCAAAAATCTACGGATTCACCATCTTCACCTTCTGACATTAAAGGCACATGGACCTTTGTTTCAATGTCTGCTACTACTAATACTACTGCGGAAGCAACGCAAAGTGGTGAAACAGATAAATCAGTTACAACAAGCAGTTATACAACAGAAAATAATACGGGCACAATGACCATTGATGCATCTACCATGACATCGAACAATATTTCTTATACAGTAAATACTACTGCAAAAGCATACATGTATCAAAACAACGTTCTCATCGATAGTCTTGAGGTTCCCTTTAATTTTACTGCGCCTCCATCTTCAGGCAGCGTTAACTACAGGTTTGTTACAAGTGACTCAATTTATTCTGACCAGGGAAGTTTATTTATGAATGGTGTTACCCAAAACACTATTCCTTCAGGCGCCAGAATAAAGTTGGAAAACGATATACTTTATCTTACACAAACTGTTCACCAGGTTATGGAACAAAATAATTCCGGAATAGCAGTTAAAACTGATGAGAGCGGCGTTGTGGTAATTAAATTGAAGAGGCAATAAAAGTTTACCGGGATATTACAAAACAATAGAGGGAAGAGGCCAACAACTTCTTCCTTTTATTTTTAATTTAATACTTGCTCTTCGAAGATTTATTAAACAAACAAAAAGATGGTAGCAATTCATCATTAAAAATCACCCGGTGTTTCATTAAATTCATCATCCATCCTTGCATGTCCCTTTGCCATATTCATTTTCTTTAATTCTGAAATAGATTGCTCAGTTGTTCTGATTTCAATTTTGTATTTGCTCATGAGGAAATCAACAAAATCTTCTACTTCTTTTTGTTTATCGATTGGTAATTGACTCACCTTTTCGGATATATCGGTGTTCATATTGCGAGCTTTTCATAAAGTTACTCAAATAAATATTGCAATAATTGAAAGCAGAAAGAGAAGATAAATGAGTAATGCAAAGATGATAATGACAAAAAAAACTGCGGATAAAATCAGTAACCCTACAAGTATCTTTCTTCGATAATTTTTTTATGATGCAGTAAATGTCCGTAAATGATAAACGCGATTGCGTTTACTGTAATGCTTTTGTTGCTTGCGGTACCTTTTGCATTGAGTTGATCTTCATCAAAGGATTGCAGCATAAGATCTGTAGCATGGCGAGCCGCATTAAATTCATCTTTCAAGGATTGTAATTTTCTGTTTTTTGCGTTCGCGTTTTGTGCGTAAGCATTCTCATCAAAACTTGCAAGAGGTGTTGCATCTTTTCTTGCAATACGCAATGCACGGTAGGCAAAGATGCGCTCTGCATCAGTTATATGTTGCAGCAATTCTTTCATCGTCCACTTGCCATCAGCATAAGCATAATCTGCCTTATCTTCAGGAAGATCAGAATAAAAATTTTTTATTTCTGCGGTATGATTTGCCATTACCTCTGCGAGTGAATTTCCGGTTGCCATATTAATATAACCATGATAAAATTCGGCAGCATCTTGCGGCGCAGGTCGAGCCATAATTAGTTTTTGATGTCTTTTGAATTTTCAAAAGTTGATTTGTCTTTTTTATTTTTCTTCAGGTCGTTGTTATTATCCGGTTTCAAAGTGGAAGCAAGTTCAACAGCAGCTTCCGCATTTACAAAACCACCGGTTTCACAAAGCTCATTCATAGGAACCTCTTTATCACTGCCGGGCATGTTAACGAGTTCTGTTGAGTCAGTTAATGGTTCTGCAGATTTATCGATCACATACTTTATCTGCTTTGCAGACAAGCCCGGATAGTAAGAACGAACAAGTGCTACAACGCCTGTAACAACAGGAGCTGCCATACTTGTCCCGCTTAGATATCCGTATTGATTTCCGCCCGGAAGCGTTGAAAAAATTTTTACTCCCGGTGCAAATACATCAACACTATTTTGACCATAATTGCTGAAGTCAGCAACAATTTTTCCTGAAGCAACACGCGGATCGCCGTTTGCACCCACAGAAATGAAATTATCTGCCTTTGAATGAAAGGTTAAAAGATTAGCATTGGGAAAATTATCTACGCTGTCTATATTGTGCATTTCATTTCCAGCGGCATGAACGATTACCACATCTTTTGATTCTGCGTATTTAACAGCCTCGTCCACCCATTTTTTTTCAGGTGAAAAACTTTTACCAAAACTCATATTGATCACCTTTGCGCCATTATCAACTGCATATTTAATTGCAAGCGCAATATCTTTATCATATTCATCACCATCCGGCACTGCACGAATCATCATTATTTGTACATGGTCTGCAATTCCATCAACACCTATATTGTTTGTTCTGTCTGCCGCTATAATTCCTGATACATGCGTACCATGCATCGGATCAGGACCCATTACATTATTGTTACCGTAATAACGGTCGTTCATGTCGTAATAATTGTCTTTGATAACCTGGGCACGATAGTCGGGTGGTCTTACCGCTTTTGCATCCATTGATTGTTTCTTTCCATCAACATATTCCTGCAATTCATTAATAAGCTTTTTGTTCGTTTCATTGTCTTCATCATCACCCATGCTTAACATTTTCAGGCAAGTGATGTAACCCATTTTTGCCTGTTTACCTTTTTGAGTTTCGGGTTCAAATTTTTCCAATTCATAGCGGGTATATTCTTCTTTCTTCATTTCCTCGCGAATCACCGAATCATTTTTCTTCAAAGACTTGCATACAATATCCAGCATCATCACCTGCATTTTTTCATCAGGATTAACATTCATTTGTTGAGATGCTTTCGTCCATTCCAAATACTGCCATTTTTCATCATTTGTTAAAACTGAAGTATCTACTTGTTTGCCATCAAACTTATCTTTAAAACGATAATAAACCCGCGTTCTCTCATCCGTTTCTTTTTTGAGATTCGTTCCGTCTTTATTGCCTAAAAAATTCCAGCCATGAATATCATCCACATAACCATTTCCATCGTCATCAATGCCATTGCCCGGAATTTCGCGTGGATTTGTCCAAAGAATTTTTTTCAGGTCTTCATGCGTAGTATCCACACCCGAATCAATCACCGCCACAATAACAGGCGCGTACGTTTTACCTTTCAAAAATTCGTAAGCCTTTTGCAGGCTGATGCCATAAAAACTGTCTGTCTGAGGATCACGTAAATGCCATCCTTTAATGTCGGTTTGGGCAAAACCAAGTTGCGATATCAGCAATAATGCAATCGCTAAAAATTTCAGTCTCTTCATGTTCTACTTTTTCTATGTGCAGAATGTTTTTTAAAGAATAGTGTTTTACAAATTCAACAACTAACTATAAAGTTAAGTTCACTTAAATTTAATGCCAGCGATTTTTATGTTACGAGCTTTTGATTCTTTGGTCATCGCCTGTTGTGTCACTCACTTGTACGTTCGGAACTTTTATCGTCAATCGTGAAACGTAGAGACGATAAACGTGAAAACCTGGAAGTTACTCTCACGTTCTCGTTTGACGTTTTCACAAAGATCCTCTGTGCGTTGCAGCGCAAGGAAAGTTTAATCAAAGAACAAAAGCCAGGCTCATAAAAAATATTATTCAAATAATTTTATCGTCAAATTTAGCAGGATGAAGTAATTAAATTGCTGATAGCCGTCACAATTAACTAAAGCCGATGCAATTTTATAAAATTATTACGAATTATATCGTGAATTTAATTCCCTGCGCTAACGGCAAATCTTTTCCCCAGTTAATCGTGTTTGTTTGACGACGCATGTAAGCTTTCCATGCATCGGAACCGCTTTCGCGCCCCCCTCCTGTTTCTTTTTCTCCGCCAAAAGCTCCGCCGATCTCTGCACCGCTTGTACCAATATTGACGTTCGCAATGCCGCAATCGCTGCCTGCGTGGGAAAGAAACAATTCCATTTCTCTCATATTGAGTGTGAAAATAGAAGAAGACAATCCCTGCGGCACCTTATTTTGCTGATGAATGGCGTCTTCGAGAGTTTTGTATTTCAACAGATACAAAATAGGTGCGAACGTTTCTTCCTGCACGATCTGCATTTCATTGTTCGCCTCGATAATGCAGGGACGTACATAACAACCGCTTTCAAAACCATCGCCTTCAAGCACGCCGCCTTCAATAAGTACTTTAGCGCCTTCCTTCTTTGCACGTTCAATGGCTTTCAGATAATTTTCAACCGCTGCTTTATCAATGAGCGGACCAACATGATTATTTGCATCTAACGGATCACCGATCTTTAAATGTGCATACGCATTTTTCAAAATGTTGACAGCCTTATCATAAATACTTTCCTGAATAATTAATCTTCTCGTAGTGGTACATCTTTGACCGGCAGTGCCAACTGCACCAAACACAGCGCCGGCAACAAGCATATTCAGATCTGCGTGTTCAGAAACTATAATCGCGTTATTGCCGCCAAGCTCAAGAATAGATTTTCCCAAACGTGCAGCCACCGCTGCAGAAACTGTTTTACCCATTCTTGTAGAACCTGTTGCAGAAATAAGCGGAATTCTTGTATCATTTGCAAGCCATTCACCAATTTCACGTCCGCCCTGCACCAAACAACTCACACCTTCAGGAACATTATTTTTTGCAAAAACCTCTGCAATAATTTTTTGACAGGCAATACCACATAATGGAGTTTTTTCGCTGGGCTTCCAAACAGCCACATCGCCGCAAACCCATGCTATTGCCGCGTTCCAACTCCATACAGCAACGGGAAAATTGAATGCGGAAATAATTCCCACGATGCCAAGAGGATGCCATTGTTCATACATTCTATGCATTGGCCTTTCGCTGTGCATCGTTAATCCATACAATTGACGGGACATGCCAACTGCCAAATCACAGATGTCGATCATTTCCTGCACTTCGCCCCAGCCTTCCTGTAAACTTTTACCCATTTCATAGCTCACCAATTTTCCAAGTGCAACTTTATTTTCACGCAATGCTTCACCAACCTGGCGAACCACTTCACCGCGTTTTGGTGCAGGCCAGGTGAGCCATTCTTTAAAAGCTGATGCAGCTTTTTCAATCACTGCATCAAAACTTTCTTTGTCCGCGCTTTTTACACTGCCGATAAATTTTCCATCAACAGGAGAAAAGGAATCAATTTTTTCACCGTTGCTTTTTATCCATGTGTTGCCGGTGGAAACACCATCGTTTTCAGAAACTATGTTCAGTTCTTTTAAAAATTCCATAGAGAAAATTTTTTACATCACCCAAACCTTCTCATTAAGGAGGGAGATTAAGTTATCTTTTTGTTGTTTGTGATGAATACGTGCTTTCAAAAATTTTATCTGCGTTGTTTGCTTCAAAACCTTCTCGTCTATGTGCACGCTTAATTTCTGAATAAGGCAGATTTTGAAATTGTTCTAAAACTTTCCTTTCTGCAAATTCAACATAAGAGCCTGAAATGCGATGGTTCACTCCATTTGCAAATGTTGCTTCAATCATTTCCGCAACTGTTGAGCTTTGCAATAAACTTCGGTCTTCGCTGACTTTTATTTTTCCACCCGAATCATTCAAAGTAAATCCATTGCGTTCAAGAAACGCATTGAAGTCTGCAATAGTATTATAACCATCTTTCAAATTGTGAACACTTATTGTAAAATGATTTAAATAGTAACGGTTGTAAATCACCCACGCGGCATATTCACTCTCTTTACTTAATGTCAAATAATCTTCGAGCGTAGGAAGTTGCCATAAACCGCTGTGAAGAAAATTATCTACTGCATTCGCATCATCAATATTAATGCTGTCAACAGGATCTGCGGTTACTTCATCCGTATATGAATGAATGATGTGTTGGGCATTCTCAGAAAGGTCTTGCACACGCAATTCGCTTATAAAAATTCGCGGGTATTCAGGTGAAGGCGGAGTGTACCAGAACGCATCCAATTTTTTCGCCGGAAAAAAATAGTGGTCCATTCTCTTAAAACCATAATGCAGAAAAATTTTTTCCAGTGATTGAATTCCTAAAAACGGCACTCCCATTGTTCGAAATGCAATGTGGTCGTTTTCAATTTCGTTAGCGTCTTTTATTACACTTTCTTTTATCATTGCATTGATGATAGCAGATACATCGGGTACACGCTCTTTGTAGCGGTTCATCAAACCCTCAAGAACTTTATCTAAAACAGCGTTTGTCATAAAAAAGATTTGTGAGGAAAATTATTAGGAGCCAGGCTGCAGATTCTTTTGGCATCGTCTCTTGCGTCGCACACTTGTACGGATGATACTTTATGCAACTATTAAGATACTCAAAAGGAAAGTGAAAATGAAACTTAGTTATGGTACGTGAGAGCAGGTGCTTCTTAAAAAAGCCATATAAGAAAGCTGTATATTAACCAGAAAATTCATTGCGGCGCAAAGCTATAAATTTTTGGATTAGTAAGTGTTAAAGAAAAATGCATTTCCATAAAACGGAATCACTCCTCTTGAAACTTGCAACTTGAATCTTGTAACTTCTCTCAATATTGCTCACTGTCATTTGGAAAATCTTTTTTCTTTACATCATGAACATATTTTTTTACAGCCTGTGTTACCTGATCATAAATATTCAAATATTGTCGTAAAAATCTCGGCTTGAATTCTGTGTTAATACCCAGCATATCATGCATCACCAACACCTGCCCGTCACAAAATTTTCCTGCACCGATGCCGATCGTGGGAATGCTCAAACTCCCTGTTACTTCTTTAGCAAGTTGTGCAGGAATTTTTTCAAGCACTATTGCGAAACAACCTGCTTCCTGTAAAAGCAAAGCATCTCTTCGTAATTTATTTGCTTCTGTTTCTTCTTTTGCACGAACATTATAGGTTCCGAATTTATAAATGCTTTGAGGCGTTAAACCAAGATGTCCCATCACAGGAACACCTGCAGAGACAATACTTTTCACACTATCTAAAGCTTCTTCACCACCTTCAAGTTTTACAGCATGCGCTCCTGTTTCTTTCATAATGCGAATAGCAGATGCCAATGCTATTTCTGAATTGGATTGATAAGAACCGAAAGGCAGATCAACAACAACCAAACAACGATTGATGCCACGAATAACAGAACACGCATGATAGATCATTTGATCGAGAGTAATCGGCAGCGTTGTTTCATGACCAGCCATTACATTGCTGGCGCTGTCACCGACAAGAATAACATCAATGCCGGCGCTATCAATAATTTTTGCAAAAGAAAAATCATAAGCGGTAAGCATGGAGATCTTTTCTCCACTTACTTTCATTTTCTGTAATGTGTTGGTGGTAATTTTTTTTATTTCTTTTGAGGCAGCAGACATCTGAAATATTTTTTTGTTTTATTATACTGAATATGTCCCTGCTTTAGAATAAAACATACCCAGATGTCGAAGGTGCAAAGATGGAGAAATTATTGAAATTACAAGTCGCATTGCTTTATGTGAGATAAGATGCTAAAAGAGCAGAAGTACAAGAGTGCGACGCAACGAAAGTTTAATTTTTATTCAAACGCTGGGTTCATAAAAAATCTACACCAATCCCTTCGCATCCAACTCTTCATAAAGACTTTGAATCAATCCATCTGCAAGACCAATCTTCGGTACATATATTTGATCTATATCTGCCCAACGCATAACGTTGATAAAAATTTGAAGTGCAGGAACAATAACATCGGCACGGTCTTCACGCATATCGTAAATGCGTATTCTGTCTTCAAGCGAAAAGCTTGAAAGTTCTTTGTAATAGTCTCTTAAAAGTTCGAGATGAAGCGGCTTGCCTTCCTTCTTTTTACTAAGCGAAAAAATTTTATTGATATTGCCACCTGAACCAATTGCAACCATCGGCAGTTTGCTTTTGGTGTTATTCTTAAGATGATCACGCATTTCCTCCCACTTCGTTTCAGTTACCATATTTTTCAGCAAACGGATCGTGCCGATATTAAATGATTCTTTGTAACGCAGTTTTCCATCAGCAAAAAAGGTAAGCTCAGTGCTGCCACCGCCAACATCAATGTATAAATAAGAATGTTCCTTGTCGAGATTTTCAGCGATGTGATTTTCATAAACATAATTTGCTTCTTCATCACCGCTGATAATATTTATTTGAATACCTGTTTCAAGTTTTACTTTTCTTATCACATCTTCACTGTTTCGTGCATCACGCATAGCACTGGTTGCACAGGCTTTTAAATGTGTAACGCCATAAACATTTAAAAGATGACCATAAGCTTTCATCGTTTGGATGATCATGCCAAGTTTTGGTTTACTTATTTCTCCTTTTTCAAAAACATCAAAGCCTAATCGCAGCGGCACACGTACAAGATTGAGCTTGTTGAATTTCGGTTTTCCATTATTAACTATAGCTTCTGATATCAATAACCTTGCTGCATTACTTCCTATGTCGATAGCTGCTAATTTCACTTACTTATTTTTATTTCAAAACTTCAGATGGTATAATCAATCGTTTTCGCTTCTTGCATAGGTTCTGCCGGCGCAGTTACTTCTGCTGTCTTTTGAATTTTGCTTCGCAAATATTGGTATGTTTCAATTTGCGAACGTATTCTTTTTTGATCTTTGGAAGGTACATAGTTATTTGATAGCGCATTGTCAAGTATGCGTGCCTTTACATTATCTCTTAATTGAATGTGGATAATTTCTTTCAACTCCTGCTGAATGCTTTCATCTGTAATAAATGCGGCCGCTTCCACGCGGTGATCAAGATTGCGAATCATCCAGTCTGCTGAAGAAATGTAAATTTTTTCTTTGCCGTGATTGTGAAATATCATTACACGTGCATGCTCAAGATATTCGTCAACTATGCTGACGGCATACATGCGATGCTTTAATTTTTTTTGTTCTGTCATTGCGCAAAATATTCCACGCACGATCAGTTTTATTTCTACGCCAGCTTGTGCTGCGGCATATAATTTATTAATGATTTGAATATCGCTTAACGAATTCAATTTTGCAATGATCTGTGCAGGTTTTTTAGCCTTTGCATTTTTTATTTCATTGTTGATGAGTTGCATTAACTGTTTGCGCATATTGGTGGGACATACCATCAGCGTTTTACATGCTTTTAAATTATTTATTCCGGTCTTTGGATTTTCTATGAAACGGAATATCCTGTTAATATCAGCCATGATATGCCTGTTTGTTGTAAGCAAACAATTATCGCCGTAAACCTTCGCAGTTTGTTCATTTAAATTTCCCGTGCTTACAAAACCATACTGCACAGTTTTTTTACCGGTTCGTTTTTTTATCAAACAAATCTTTGCATGCACTTTTATGTTAGAAATTCCGATCAGCACTTTAACACCTTCCTCTTCAAAACGTGCTTTGTATTCAAGGTTGGCTTCTTCATCAAACCTGGCCCGCAGTTCAAGCATTACCATTACCTGTTTGCCGTTGCGTGCAGCATTGATCAGCGCATTTACAATCTTTGAATTTTGGGCAAGACGATATAAAGTGATTTTAATCGTTGTTACTTCCGGATCTATTGCAGCCTCACGCAATAAATCGATTACTGAATTAAAAGAATGATAAGGAAAATGCAGCATGACGTCTTGTTCCATTATTACATCTGTTACTCTCATTGTATGTTGCAACAAGGGATGTGTAAATGGCGAACGTCTTGTACTTTTTATTTTGAACACATCAGGAAAATCCGTGAAATGCCTGAAGTTATGAATGCGTCCGCCGGGAATGATGCTATCTTTCCGGGAAAGGTTTAACCGTTTTATTAAATACTCCAGCAAGCTTGCATCCATTTCTTTGTCATAGATAAAACGAACAGGTTTTCCCTTTCTCCGGTTCTTTAAACCGCTTTCGATTTTTTGTACGAAAGAAGTGGTGATGTCATTATCAATATCTATCTCTGCGTCTTTGGTTACTTTAAAAGTATGTGCTGTGAAATGATCGTAACCAAAATAAGAAAAGATGTAAGGAAGATTAAATCGAATCACGTCTTCCAGTAAAATGATATAATTTTCATCCGGAGGAGAAGGCAATTGCACAAAACGTCCCACCGTTCTGCTGGGTACTTCTATCAATGCAAATTTGTGATCGTACGCAGATTCTTTCTTATGCATCACTACGCCAAGATAAATGCTCTTCTCTCTTAAATAAGGCAACTGCGGAAGACTTTCGATCATCAGTGGAATAATGTTGGAGCGTACTTCTTCATCAAAAAATCTTCTTACAAAAATTCTTTGTTCCCTACTTAATTGTTTTTCATCTATGAGAAATATTTTTTCATTTGCAAGTTCCTGCAACATGCCTTCCCAAATTCTGTTGAATTCACTTTGCTGTTGCAGCACTATGCTTTGTATCTCGTCAAGTATTTGTTGTGGTTTTTCTTCAAGATGCATGTTGGCTTTTTTGCCGCCGAGTTCTATCATGCGCTTAAGGGTTGCTACTCTTACACGAAAAAATTCATCAAGATTATTGGAGTGAATGCCGAGAAAACGAATACGTTCCTTGAGCGGTACGGTAGGATCATTAGCTTCCTGTAAAACCCTCGCATTAAAGCTAAGCCAGCTAATATCTCTTGGAATCACGTGTTTCATAAGTCCTCAATGATTTATATCAAAAATAAGCAAGAGTAATGCCGAGACAATATTAAGTGTTAGAATGATGGGAATTTTTTATGATACCGGCTTCAGTTTTTCATAGGATCGCCTGTTGCGTCGCAATCACTTCATCGTTCTGTTCAATAAGCTGCTATAAGCTGCTGATAGTACGCAATACTTAATGTAGATTCCATGAATAAAAAATTGTCAAAGCGTCTTTATCTTTTCGACCAACCCTGTAGTTGAAAAGCCAGGCATAATTTCATTTATAATCACTCTTCCTCCGTTTTCAATTACTTCTTTTGCCCCGGCAATTTGATCAATTGTATAATCTCCGCCTTTTACAAACACATCGGGCATGATAACTTTTATCAGTTCAAGTGGCGTGTCTTCTTCAAAAATGGTAACAATATCAACCATCAGTAAGGACGCAAGCAGCAGTGCTCTTGAATGTTCATTGTTTATCGGTCTGTTATCACCTTTCAATTTTCTTACACTTGGATCACTGTTCAATCCTACAATTAAAATATCTGCTTCTTTTGCTGCCTGTGATAATGAGTAAATGTGTCCTTCATGTAAAATATCAAAGCAGCCATTGGTGAATGCAATTGTTTTGCCCGTGATCCTCGCAGCATCTGCAAAATGTTTTGCTTGTTCTCTTGATAAAATTTTTTTCTTAATGGCTGCTATATTTTTCATTGTGAATTGTAAGTGGTGAGTGTATCAATCAATCCAAAATTCCCCAATTCCCCGCCTGAACGATTCAGTCGGGCAGGCAAAATTTCAAAATCACTTGCCACTATAATTTATTTTCTTCTTTCGGAAACACAACTGCCGGTTTGAATTTTTTTGCTTCTTCAAAATCCATCGTTGCATAAGAAATAATTACTACAACATCTCCGACAGCGCCTTTGCGTGCAGCCGGTCCGTTTAAACAAACAGTGCCGCTTCCGCGTTTACCTTTTATAAGATAAGTTTCCAAACGTTCACCATTGTTTACATTTACTATCTGCACTTTTTCATGTTCAATAAAATTCGCAGCATCCATCAGGTCTTCATCCAATGTGAGACTGCCTACATAATGCAAATTCGCTTCTGTAATTACAGCTCTGTGAATTTTAGATTTTAATACTTCAATTTGCATGGGGCGCAAAATTAGTGAAGTTGTAATTACGACGATGTTATAAGAGTGATAATCGTGAAACGTCAAACGACAAACGTGAAATTAATTAAGCAGCATATTATCAATTAATCTTACTCCTTCAATAAATGCTGCAGCCAATGCAACCATTTTTGTTTGTTGAAATTTATTCAGCGGCATTAAAGAATCGGCATCACAAATTTCTATGTAGTCGATCTTTTCAAAACCTGCATCAAGGATAATGGCTGTTGCCTTTTCTTTTAGCTGATCAATCGAAAGAGATGAAATATTATTCTTTATAAAACCTAATGCTTTGAAAATTGCAGATGCTTTTTGTTTTGCCTCATCGGATAAACGCACATTGCGGCTGCTCATTGCAAGACCGCTTTCTTCTCTTCGTGTCGGCACCAAATGAAGTTGTGTGGGTATTTTATAAAGTTCAATCAACCTTTTTATAACCATACATTGCTGGTAATCCTTTTGACCCATAAAAAGATCATCAGGCTGAACGATGTTAAGTAATTTATGCATCACTCTGCACACACCCTGGAAATGACCGGGACGGTAAAAACCTTCAAGCATTGTTTCAAGATAGCCAAGATCATAAGAAAAATTTGTTGCTAATCCATCAGGATAAATTTCATCAACGGCAGGAATGAAAAGAATATCTGTATTTGCTTTTTCAAGGAGGTAAATATCGTTCTCAATAGTTACCGGATATTTTTCAAAATCTTTCTTGTCATTGAACTGGGTCGGATTTACAAAAATGCTGCAAACAGTAGTTGTATCGGGGCTTTTACTTTGTTCTATCAATGCAAGATGACCATTATGTAAAGCGCCCATCGTCGGAACAAAGCCAATTTTTTTGTTGATGTTTTTTAGTTGCTTCAACCTGTTTTGCAACGGCAATCCTTTCTTAAAAATGATCATGCAGTTATATTATAAATTGGTTGATGAATTGTACACGTGCTTACATTTAAAAGCATTTTCGTACCTTCGCCCACCTGTTTTTAAAAAAGTTTTCCAGCTTAACAACAGTTAACGAATGTCGACAAAGAAAAGAATTTTATTTATAGCAACAGAAATGTCACCCTACCTCGAACTGACAGAGTTCGCGGAAATAGTTAATAAGCTTGCCATAAAAAGCAATGATAACGGATTGGAAGTAAGATGCATCATGCCACGCTTTGGTGTGATAAACGAAAGAAGACATCGTTTACATGAAGTAGTGAGGTTATCGGGAATTAATGTGTCTGTAGATAATGATGATTATCCGCTGCAAATTAAAGTAGCTTCTTTACCCAATGCAAGACTGCAGGTATATTTCCTCGACAATGAAGATTTTTTCAAAAGAAAATTCATATTTCACGATGAGAATGATAAATGGTTTGAGGACAATGATCTTCGCACGATATTTTTTTGCAAAGGCGCATTAGAGACTGTAAAAAAATTCGGCTGGCCGCCGGACATCATTCATTGCAGCGGTTGGATGACAGGCTTAATTCCCATGTATATAAAAACTGCTTACAGGCGTGAACCTGTTTTCAGTCATAGTAAAATTGTTTTTACAATTGGTGAAAATACTTTCAAAGAAAAACTTGGTTCTTCCTTTATTCAACTTGCCGGTATTCATACAAACATAAAAGAAAAGGATCTTGAAGTTTACAAAGATGCCAGCAATACGGCAATGTTTCGCGGCGGTGCTGCATATGCAGATGCGATTACATTTGGCACAGATAAAGCAGATAAAAAACTTGTTGATGAGTTTTCAAAAGTGAAAGGAAAGAAGGTGCTTCCTTTCACCGGATGGGATACTGATTTAACAGAGTATTTAGATTTGTATAACGAGCTTGCGGTGAAGTAATTTACTCCATGAACTCATCTGTTTTGAAGAAATATCCGGCTTTATTTTTTTTGCTTTCGGCTTTATTTTTTTCAGCATGTACAAAGATTGTTACTACTAATTTGGGTGGCGACCTGATTCCTCCTGTTGATGGCGTTAATACAAAAGAAATGTACCTGGATGTTGAATCCATAAATGCAGCAGATACTATCACCAGAATAGGTATCGGTCCTGATCATGCTTTGGGTTATGTGAATGATCCGTTGTTTGGTCAAACAACAGCTTCAATAAATGTTCAGCTTAAGCCATCGTTCCCATTAACGTGGCCTGCAAGCAAAGACAGTATGTTCATTGATTCGGTTGTAATGGTTTTAAGTTATAAAGGTGTTTGGGGGGATTCTTTGAAACCGCTTTCTTTCAGAGTGTACCAGATGAATATTGATGATACCGCAGATCTTAGTCCCGATTCTGTTTATAAAACAAATTATTTCATAGCACCTGGTTTAGAACTTACAGAAAACAATCTTCCTAAAAGTATTTATCCATATACATTGAATGATTCAGTAAAGCCGTTTCAGGAGCAAGCCAATAATCAGTTGCGTCTGAGACTGAACGCCAGTTATGGTGCAAAGCTTTTACGTCTTGATACAAGCATTTATAAATATGATTCTTTATTTGATCGCACTATAAAAGGATATCAAATAATTCCTGAACAAACAGGTAATGCTTTACTGCGAATAAATTTATTAGATACAAACACAAAGCTGGCAATTTATTACAGGTACCAGAAGAACGGAAACATGGATACCACTGTTGAATATTTCCGTTGCAATAGTTATACGTCAGGAAGTTCAAATTATATTGTAAGGAATCGAACAGGTTCAAAAGTAGCGGCCTGGCTTCCTCATTCCAACTCAACCAATGACAGTTTAATTTTTATTGATACAAATCCCGGTATTTATGCAAAATTGCAAATACCTGATCTTGATACATCATTAAATAACATAATCGTTCACAGAGCAGAAATATTGATGGAGCAGGTTGCTGATCCAACTAATCCTGAAGAAAAATATTTCACTCCGCCCAATTTATTTCTTGCAGCATACAGCGACTCAATGAGAAGATTCGGGTTGCCCAACGATATTCAATATAGCTCAGGCTATGTGGCAAACCAGTTTTCACTCGGATGTTATCCTTATACTAAAACAGATTCAGCAACAGGTCTTCCTATTTACGCTTATCGTTTTGATATTTCAAGATATGTTCAGGGTATTGTAACACGCCATGAAAAACCTTACGGACTTGTGTTATACGCTCCATACAACGATTACATTTATACTGCTGAAGCTTCATTATTTGCAGCATTCACCGGTACATCAACATCAGATCCGTTGAATGCGGGTCCTGCAATTGGAAGAGTAAGGTTGGGTGGAGGAAACAATATGCAGCATAAAATGAGAGTGCGTATTGTTTACTCAGATATTTTCAAGTGATTGATCTTAATTGTCGAAAAAAATTCGGAATGCAGAAGTGTCCAAAGGATTCCTATGGAGAGTAACACAACAGAAGATGCCACATGGCTCGACAAGCTCACTGCAGTTGGTTAACAAAAAATACACATCATTTTTTTTACCATCATCGATATACTTCGGAACATTATCTTTGCACCTTCTTAAAAAATAATTATGCCTTATTTATTCACTTCTGAAAGTGTTTCTGAGGGTCATCCCGATAAAGTGGCTGACCAAATTTCTGATGCGTTGATTGATAATTTTCTTGCTTTTGATTCGGATAGCAAAGTTGCCTGTGAAACGCTTGTAACGACTGGACAAGTTGTACTTGCAGGTGAAGTAAAAAGCAAAGCCTACCTTGATGTTCAGGAAATTGCCCGTGGTGTGATCCGCAAAATTGGTTACACCAAAAGTGAGTATATGTTTGAAGCAAACAGTTGCGGAATTCTATCTGCTATTCATGAACAGTCTTCTGATATAAACCAGGGCGTGGACAGGCAAAACAGGGAAGAGCAAGGTGCAGGTGACCAGGGAATGATGTTTGGTTATGCAACAAATGAAACGGAGGATTATATGCCGCTTGCACTTGATCTGGCGCATAAATTATTACAGGAGCTTGCAGCATTAAGAAGGGAAAATAAAGAAATAGCCTATTTGCGGCCTGATGCGAAAAGCCAGGTTACTCTTGAATATGATGATCGCAATAAACCAATACGCATTGATGCGATTGTGATCTCAACACAGCATGATGACTTTGATACAGAAGAAAAAATGCAGAAGAAAATTCGCAAGGACATTATAAATATTTTGATTCCGCGTGTGAAGACAAAGTATCAGAAATATGCAAACCTGTTCAATGATAAAATAAAATATCACATCAATCCAACGGGTAAGTTTGTGATAGGTGGCCCGCATGGTGATACAGGTTTAACCGGAAGAAAAATTATTGTGGATACTTATGGCGGAAGAGGTGCACACGGTGGGGGTGCGTTCAGTGGTAAGGATCCTTCAAAAGTTGATCGTTCTGCTGCATACGCAACACGGCATATTGCAAAAAATCTTGTAGCCGCAGGTGTGTGTGATGAAGCGCTGGTGCAGGTTTCGTATGCTATCGGCGTTGCACAACCTATGGGAATTTATGTGAACACATTTGGTACATCAAAAGTAAAAATGAGTGATGGTGAGATAGCGAAAAAAGTAAGTGAAATTTTTGATATGCGTCCTTTCTTTATCGAGCAACGTTTGAAGCTGCGTAACCCTATTTACAGCGAAACTGCTGCTTATGGTCACATGGGTCGCAAGCCTGAAATTGTTACAAAAGTTTTCTCTTCGCCTGAAGGAAAAACAGTAAAGAAAAATGTTGAGTTGTTCACGTGGGAAAAATTGGATTACGTGCCTAAAGTGAAAAAAGCATTTGGCATAAAATAAAAATCAATTATAAACTTTTTAAAGATCCTGCTGTATGGCGGGATTTTGTTTTTTTTATATGCCAAGCTTTAGTCGGAATGGCGTCGTCTGTTGCGTCGCACACTTTTACTGTTGAAAGCTATGAGCTATTTAGCTGCGGACTTCGAGCCTGATCTCTCGTGGTTCGAAGCTTGCCGAATGATGTGTAGAAAGTACAACTGTCCGAAACAAGTTCGGGATCGAGCAGTGACACAACAAAGGTTTAAAATATTTACTTAAGCCGGGACTCAAAATGATAATAACGCTTATCAATTATACTAACTTTGTAAGTGAGGATTTTTTGAATTTATGCACGAGATAGAACCTTTTTATAACTGGCGACATTTGTATGCTGCGGAAGAAGATAAGCGGTCGCCATTTTATGGACGTACCTACAGTGAATTTGAATACACGCAAGCCATTTATAATTATTTGATACATCCGCAATGGGACGAGTTTGGCAGCAGAACTTTGTACATGAAAATTTTGTACACAGATTATGATCAACAATTCACTATTATTGAATTAATAGGAGAATGGAATGACGCGATTGAAAATGATATCATGACTTTAAAGCGTGATGTGATCGATCAACTTTTTTCAGAAGGCATTACAAAATTTATTTTGATAACAGAAAATGTTTTGAACTTTCATAGCGGCGACAGAGATTATTATGAAGAATGGTTTGATGAAGTAACAGATGAAAACGGCTGGATCGTTGCACTAAACATGCCCGAAGCAACTCAATATGATTTCAGAAGAAAGAAATTAAATTACTATATCGAACTTATGGAAATGCCCAACTGGCGTGTGTTTAAGCCCGAACATCTTTTTGCAGTAATCAATAATGAATTGAGTAAACGTTTAAACGTTTAATACTCCTTTAGAAATAATTCTTTTGTTTCCTTTTGTTATTGAGCATTTGTACCTTATTAAAACCACATCAATAATTCTTATTCACAGCTTGTACTTTTTCCGGCAATAATTAAATCTTATTTAAATATTGGTTGAATGTTGAATCGATCACTGCATTTTATTATCCTCTGAAACATGCATCAGTAAACACTTTCCCGGAATGTATATATTTCCAATACGACTTATTAAATTCTTATGAAACACCTGTTTAAGGCAATTTTATTTTTAGTGGCTGTCTTTTTTATCTTCCTTTGACTTATCAAAACATTGCTCCATGTCTCGAAAAACCACTCTCACAATTCTGTACATAAGCGCAATCACTAACGCGATTCTTATTAACCTTGAATTATTACAGATTATTCATCTTAATTGGTGGCTTGTATTATCGCCAACATGGGTTGTGGTAATTATAACTTTGAAAAAAACTGTAACAGTTTCAGTAAAAAGAGCCATACGAATTTTTCATCCGCTGACACATTTTACAAGGTTCAGGGCATGAGTTCTAACGAAAGCATTATTTGAAAAATAATAATGAACAATTATTTTTTTTCCGTTGTTGATCTCCCGCGCAACATGACTTATAATTCAACATCGTTCTTTATTTCGTTTCAAAAATTTCTTGTTTACTGAAACAATAACTGCAAGTTTTCTTTAAGAACATTTAATCATTCATCAATCTTCGCTTATTGAAATCGCAGTTGATTCTGCCGTTATATTACTGTATCAATATAGTACATTGTATTGTTCAAAAACGAACAGTTTTATTGAAGTCAGAAGCAGCTAAATAAAGGCTTCACAACAATAATCATTTTTTAAAACCAGATATAAAAATCGTTTCCCATTCATCAGCGGTTTAACACACGTTAACAGTAATGGCCATGAGTTTTGGAAGATAATATTGAATCGTTATTTTTTAACATCCGGTAGCCTATCCCGGGCAAAATTTTAAAAATGAAAAAAATACTTCTTGCAACTACATTATTGGTTGCTTTTAGCATCGCCTCCTTTGCAGGCGGGAAAGACTTTGATCCAAAATTACTCAACGATCTCACGACAACACTTCAATATTCAAGACAAGTTGAGTGGATCAGCAAAGCTGCGTATAATGCTGCAGCATTTAAGTTCAACGATAAAACGGCATTTGCATTCTACGACCCAAGTGATAACGCGTTGGTCGGGTTCGGTATGCAATTCAAAAAAGCAGATTTACCGGTAGAAATATCTGATGCTGTTGATAAGAAATACGGCGACTGGAATGTAGTGGACGCAATGACCTTTATTGATGTGGACGGCTATATTAATTACTTTGTGCAAGTTCAAAAAAATAATAAAAGTCTTGCATTAAAGATAACACCAAGCGGTAACTTAAGTATTTACGCCAAAATGTTCGCTGCTAAATGAGTAAATTTGAAATCATACAACATTAAAGCCGCACAATTTTAATTTGATGCGGCTTTTAATATTTTAATAAAATAATAGTCCTTGAATAATTGACTTTTCACAAAATCCTTCTCTGCTAAAACAACAAGTAAAAGTTTTCCTCTTTAAAAGCATTGAATCAGCGTACTCTTCAAAAAAAATAAAATTGCTTCACTCCCTTTAACTCCTTACATTCAGCAATATGAATGTGAACGGAAAAAATTACAGAACGATCTGGGTAAAAGAAGAAGATGATACTATCATCAGCATAATTGACCAACGCTATTTGCCTCATCAATTTATTATTAAAGATTTGCATTCTGTGCACAACGTGGTGTTGGCAATAAAAGATATGCAGGTACGAGGTGCAGGTCTGATCGGGGCAACAGCCGCTTATGGAATGTACCTCGCATCTATAGAGGCTGCCGCCACAAATTATTTTGACAAACATTTGAATGCCTCTGCCGTTGCATTAAAAGATGCACGACCCACAGCAGTCAATCTCGAATGGGCAGTGGACATACAATTACAGGCGATCGCAAAGGGTGCATCTCCGGAAGAAAAAATAAAAATTGCAAAAGATACTGCAACTTCTATCGCTGACAATGACGCAGCTTATTGTAAGAAGATTGGTGAGTATGGAGTAGAAATTATCGAACATCTTTCAGAAAAGAAAAAAAGAGAAGTTGTAAATATATTAACCCATTGCAATGCCGGTTGGTTGGCATTTGTAGATCATGGATCGGCAACAGCACCCATATATGAAGCATTTGAAAGAGGTATAAAAATTCATGTGTGGGTGGATGAAACAAGACCGCGCAACCAAGGGGCCGGATTAACCGCATGGGAACTTATCAATCATGGCGTACCTCATACTGTTATTACAGATAACGCCGGTGGACATCTAATGCAGCATGGATTAGTAGATATGATAATAACAGGCGCAGACCGCGTAACAAGAAACGGTGACGCTGCAAATAAAATAGGAACATATTTAAAAGCACTTGCAGCACTTGATAACAAAATCCCTTTTTATGTTGCGCTTCCGTCGTCTACTTTCGACTGGAAGATCAGCGATGGAATTAAAGAAATACGTATAGAACAAAGAGGCGATGATGAAGTGAAATATATTTCCGGCTGGTGTGACAATGAAATAAAAAAAGTTTTGATAACTCCTGCAAACAGTCCTGCTTCAAACTATGGTTTTGATGTAACTCCCGGCAGGCTTATCACGGGTTTGATAACGGAAAGAGGCATCTGCAAGGCAAATGAAAAAGACATCCTGAAAATGTTCCCCGAAAAAAAATAACACATGCAGCAGGAAGGTGTCATTAAATTTAAATGCAACTGGATAAAAACAGCGCCGCTGAATTTTGAACTCATAAAAGAATTGAATGAGTGGCGCGATAAACTGTATGATGCAAAGCTTATCGGGGAGACCGAGGGTATTGGTTATGGCAATATTAGCATCCGTTATAAAAATAACTTTATCATCAGCGGTACATCTACAGGCAAACTACCTAAGCTTACCGCGGAACATTATACTTTGGTAACAGGATATGATTTAGACAAGAATACTTTGACAAATGCCGGACCTATATTGGCATCATCGGAATCTTTAACCCATGCAGTGATCTACGAACACGAAAAAGACGTTAATGCAATAATGCATGTTCACCATTTAGAATTATGGAAAAAGCTTCTTAAAATGTTTCCTGCAACAGGTAAGGATATTGAATACGGAACGCCTTCTATGGCAAGAGCAATATGTAAGTTGTTTGAAGATTCTAATCTTGCAGAAGAAAAAATTTTTGCAATGGCTGGTCACGAAGGAGGTATTGTATCTTTTGGAAATGATCCGGATGAAGCAGGACAAAAATTATTTTCGATGTTGAACATGTGACCATAATTCATCACATCTCTTTCTGGTTTACAAAAGTTGATTTTATTACAACAAACACTGTTGTGCAAAGGGGCGCCACAGATTGAGCTGACCTTAGAAAGCGCATGCATTTTATTGCCGATCTGTTTCGCTGCTATCATGAATCGAAAGAACTTTTTGAAACAGCCTTTTCCGCAGAACAAACAGAGGCGCTAAAAAATGGGAAGCTACCCGGAAGGGAAATTGTAAAATTTTTTAGTTTCAGCAGAATCTTTGAATAAGACGCTGGCATAGTAATTCATCGCACTGCGAGTATTCATCGAAATAATCAATCACATAATTATTACATACAAAATAATTCTTTGTTTCTTTTATTTACCTTACATTTAAAAGAGATTATTCTGCCCGAAATTTCTCCCTATGGCTTATGAGATAGAAATAATTTTGAATCGTCAACTCGCCGATTGTCTTTCAATGCCCGTATTTATTACAGATACTACAGGCAATCTTATTTTCTATAACGAACCGGCTGAAAAGGTTTTAGGAGCAAGGTTTGAAGATACAGGAGAGATGAAAGCTGAAACATGGTCAACGGTTTTTAAACAGCAGGATGAAACAGGAAGATTATTACAACCGGATGAGTTGCCTCTTATGAGAACATTGAGAGACCATTATCCCTATCACAAAACATTTCGGATAGTAAGCCTGAAAGGAAACGCAGAAATAATTTCAGTAACGTCCTATCCTATTATCGGCAGAACAGGTAAATTTTTGGGTGCTGTTGCTATTTTCTGGAGTCCAAAAGAGTTATGAAAATTTCAATAAGAGGTGTTCGTGGTTCAATTCCCACAACGGATCCTGAAACCGCATATTACGGAGGCAATACGTCTTGTATAGTGGTATCTGAAAATGACTGGATACTTCTACTTGATGGTGGCTCAGGCATGCAAAGATTCAACCTGCTTGAAAATACAAACATCAGACGAATAGATCTTTTATTAACGCACCTTCATTTGGATCATATACAAGGAATAGGATTTTTCAATCCTCTTTTTGATCCCTCTTTTGATATACATATATGGGGACCTTCATCAAACACAAGCAGTTTACATTCACGCCTTAGCCGTTATCTTTCGCCGCCGCTTTTTCCGGTGCTTATTCGTGATCTTCCCTGCAAATTAACGCTGCATGAAATTGAAAACAGTTCTTTTGAGATCGGACCTTTTAATATTGAATCGCGTTTTGTAATACATCCAAGTCCGACTGTCGGGTACAGAATTACCGGTGAGCATTCGGTTTTTACTTATATTCCTGACCATGAACCTGCTCTGGGATCATTGGATTTTTACAACAAAAAGTGGATATCCGGTATCGATTTGGCTTTGTCTGCCGACCTGTTGTTGCATGATGCGCAATACAGCGCGCAGGAATATAGGAGAAAAGTAGGATGGGGACATTGCAGTATGGATGACGCAGCCAAATTTGCTTCACTGGCAGATGTAAAACATCTTTTGCTGACACATCATGATCCTTCGCACACCGATAAACAACTAAACGAATTAATCACTGATCTGAAAAACCGAAACAATTATTTATTCAATTATGAATTGGCGGCAGAAGGAATGAAAATTGAACTAACATAGTTCACAGATATAGTTTCTGTCTTATGTTTTTACGCACTATGTCCTCGACTAAACTTTTAAAAACCGTTTTATCTCATGATGTTTCATATGCCAAAAAAATACATTTTGCAGCAACAATTTTAGACACTATTTTGCCCCGCATTTTACACGGATATTTAATAATCATTTAAATTTTTCTGTATGCACAACTATGATACACCGACTTTCATTGAAATGCTTAAAGCCCAGATAAAAGAAGAACAACGCAGGTACCGCAATGCATTGTCAAGCGGTAAAGAATTTGTAGAACTGAAACTAATAAAAAAAAATATTGAAAAATTAGAAGAGACCTTACAGCATGTGTTGAAAATGCTGCATGAATATATTCCTCATAGAAAATAAGTTTGTAACATTGATATCCTTACCTTAATGTCTTTATTACTTTTCGTCAGAAGTATTGACTCTACTTTGCACCGACATACCAATCTTTTAATCTAACATCAATTGAAACATTCCCACTATTAACCAATGTTTTAAATTTTTGTGTATCGCTAAAGCCACCTTGTCCGCGGTAATGATACGGATACACGATCTTTGGTTTAAACTCAAGTACTGCATCAGCAGCTTGTTCTACACTCATTGTAAAAGGTAAATTCATACAAACAAAAGCAACATCAATATTTTTCAAACTACGCATCTCAGGGATGTCTTCGGTATCACCTGAAATATAAAAATTTTTACCGCCAATGTTCAGCACATAACCATTACCGCGACCTTTTGTATGTCGTGCTGTGGAATCATTTGGTAAGTTGTACATTGGAATTGCAGTGATAGATATAGCTAATTGTTCTGTTGTATTTCCGTTGTTAAGAACAACTGATTTTTGTTTCCATTCTGCGGGCAATTTATCTGCGACAGCTTGCGGTACAATAAATGTTGCAGCGCTCAAATCTAATGCCTGTAGGGTTTTCATGTCCATATGATCCCCATGAATATCTGTGATCAAAACGAGATCCGGCTTTTGTAAAGTCTTGTATGCATCTACGCCGTTAAAAGGATCAATGTAAATAGATTTATCATTCCATTTCAAAACTAAAGCAGCATGGAAAATAGGTTGAACAATAATATTTCCTTTTGATGTGGCGATTGTATCGGGTGTTGTTAACTGTGCGTTTGATTTAATTATTAAAAATGCAAACAAAAAGGTGATGAGTGTTTTCATAAATAATTTTGAGTTATGGTGACATCAAGATACGCAATTTTCTGTACTATGTGAAGGTACATAAACGATCTTAGTGAATATACATTGTGACATCATGAAGCCTCTGCCAATATTTGTTGCTTGTGCATGTTTAATTTGCCATTGTACTGTGCGCCGATCTCTATTTCCAGAGTATCAGTACTAATATCGCCACTTACGTTACCCGATTTTTTTATTTGCAGGTGAAGTGTTTTGATGTTTCCGTTAACAGTTCCATGAACGATGGCTGACTTTGTATTTATATCGCCTTCAATAATTCCTTTTTCACCTAAGATTACTCCGCCTTCAACATTTACATTCCCGATTATTTTTCCTTCGATTCTTATAACCGATGAGCCCCGCAATTCGCCTGTGAAAATATAACCTTCACCAATAATAGCAGAGATTTCTTGCTGGTTGATCTCTGGCGGTTGCAGTTTGTTTTTTGTAAACATGATCAATTGAGATTTAAAAAAGATTCAGGATTAATTTTTTGTCCATAGCGGTGCACTTCATAATGCAAATGAGGACCGGTAGATCTTCCTGTTGAACCTATTAAACCTATCGGTTGTCCTATGTCAATTTGCTGACCAACTTTTATCAGGATTTTGGACAGATGACCATACAGAGTTTCAAAACCGTTGCCATGTTTTAGAATAATGCAATTACCAAAACCAGATTTAACGCCGGCAAATTCTACTTCACCTTTTGCCATGGCTTTAACTTGTGCACCCATAGGACCTTTTATATCTAATCCCCTGTGTGTTTCAATATCGTTGCCGCCAAAAGGATTTTCACGCTGTCCGAATGTTGAAGTGATATTACCGTGAAATGGTAAGCCTATTGGTGTATAAGAAATGTCATAACTGATGCGATCTAAATATCCTTCATAAAAATTACTCATTTCTGTTACAGATTCAGCATTGCTGTTTGCTTTATCGTATATTGATTCCTGATAAACAGTTTGTATTCCTCTTGCTTTTAAAAAGTCGTTTATAGCAGACAACTGCCTGTCAATGTTTGTAATTTTTTTTCGTAATACACTTGAGTCAGCTTCTGCAAGTTTTGTATTTATTGAGTTTATTCTTTGTGAAAGAATTTCCTTCGATTTATGTTGTTCAATATTGCTGATCGCGAGAAAAACTATTAGGCCTATCAAACACAAGAAAAATAACGATAGTGCAGCAAGATATTTTTTCCAATTCAACAGAAGATTACTTGATACCTGTAAAGGCTTTAAATTCTGAGGACCTTTATTGACAAATAAGATAGTAGTTTTTTCTTTGGTCGGGTTCATGAACAACCAGATTTGTTAACAGAATATTGGATTTTTTACTCAACAGTAAAAACGAATTTAATACACATCTTTTGTTTTACGAAACAGTTTTCGACGAACTGAAAAATTTCTTTTCACTTTCTTTCTCCTTTTGTTTCAGATATTCTTCCATCTTACATTTTTTTTCCTTTCTCTTCATAATCTTTTCTGTTTGTATATACATTTTTTTCAAATCTATTAATAATTCCAAAAAATTATATTACCATTAGATGATACCAGAAAAATAATTAAATAGCAAAAATGGAATAATT
>Ga0207657_10001206_pt1 | contig 27523 bp, 34 predicted proteins | sample KBSC33metaG_FD_184316 | JGI IMG/M metagenome (GOLD analysis project Ga0207657, IMG submission 184316) | Corn rhizosphere microbial communities from Kellogg Biological Station, Michigan, USA - KBS C3-3 metaG (SPAdes) (version 2) | ecosystem: Host-associated > Plants > Roots > Rhizosphere > Soil ...
GAACACGATGGCGGGCGCCGACGGCTCGCCCGCGACGTCGTAGCTGAGCCGGGCTCCTGGCACCTCGACGATCGGCACGGTTCCACGCTAGACCAGTCGACCCGGACGCGCGCCTAGGCTGCGAGAGTGATCAAGTACCTGGGCTCGAAGCGCACGCTGGTGCCCGTGCTGGGTGCCATGGCGACGGCGACGGGGGCGGGCACGGCGGTCGACCTCTTCACCGGGACCACCCGGGTGGCCCAGGAGTTCAAGCGCCGGGGAATGCTGGTGACGGCGAGCGACATCGCCACCTACAGCGAGGTGCTCGGCGACTGCTACATCGCGACGGATGCCGCCGAGGTCGACCTCGATGAGGTCCGTGACGTGCTCGCCCTGCTGTCCGCTCTGCCGGGCAGGCCGGGATACTTCACCCGCACCTTCTGCGAGGAGTCGCGGTTCTTCCAGCCCAAGAACGGCGCCCGGGTGGACGCCATTCGCGACGTGCTCCAGTCGGATTTCCGAGACTCTCCGCTCTTCCCGATCCTGCTCACGAGCCTGATGCTCGCCGCCGACCGGGTGGATTCCACCGCGGGCCAGCAGATGGCCTACCTCAAGGAGTGGGCGCCGCGCGCCTACCGCGACCTCGAGCTGCGCCTGCCCGAGCTGCTGCCGGGAACGGGCTCCGCCGTGCGCGGTGACGCGCGTGAGGTGGTCGCGACGCTGCCGCCGACCGAGCTGATGTACCTCGACCCGCCGTACAACCAGCACCGCTACTTCACGAACTATCACGTCTGGGAGACGCTGGTGCGGTGGGATCAGCCCGAGCCGTACGGCGTCGCGCGCAAGCGCATCGACAGCCGCGACGACGCCCGGAAGAGCGTGTTCAACCGCAAGCGGCAGATGCCACTGGCCTTCGCGGAGCTGCTCGCGACGCTCCGCGCCGAGACGGCGATCGTGTCGTACAACGACGAGTCGTGGATCACGCCCGAGCAGATGATGACGGCGCTGCGGGATGCCGGGCACGACGAGGTGCGGCTGCTCGCGTTCGATGCCAAGCGCTATGTCGGCGCGCAGATCGGCATCCACAGCCCGGCCGGCGTGAAGGTCGGCGAGGTCTCGCACCTGCGCAACACCGAGTACGTCTTCGTCGCCGGCGACGCCGACCGCGTCGGAGCGGCCGTCGCGGCCGGCCTGGATCAGAAGATCATCGGGCGGTCGTCGTCCTCGATCTCGAGGTCGAGGTCGACGCTGACCGGGACGTGATCGCTGGGCGCGTCGCCCTTTCGCTCGTTGCGGTGGATGGCCGCGCCGGTCACCCGATCGGCGAACGAATGGTTGCCGAGCACGAAGTCGATGCGCAGCCCCTCGTTGCGCGGGAAGCGCAGCTGCTTGTAGTCCCAGAAGGTGAAGCCCTCGGGAACCAGCGGTCGCACCACATCGCTCAATCCGATCGCTTCGAGGGCGGCGAAGGCCTCGCGCTCGGGCGGGGAGATGTGGGTCGAGACGCCGGGGATGAAGGTCGGGTCGCCGACATCCGAATCCAGGGGGGCGATGTTGAAGTCGCCGGTCAGGGCGATCGGGCTGTCCGGATGCGCGGTCATCCAGTCGCGGGTGGCCGCCGTCAGCGCGCTCAGCCAGTCCAGCTTGTAGTCGAAGTGCGGATCGCCGAGCGCCCGCCCGTTCGGAACGTACAGGCTCCAGAGCCGCACACCGTTGACCGTGGCGCCGATCGCGCGGGCTTCGAGCGGCAGGTCGGGGCCTTCTTCGCCCTTGAGGAAACCGGGCATGCCGTCGAAGCCGATCTGCACGTCGTCCATCGGGTAGCGGCTGGCGATCGCGACGCCGTTCCACTGGTTGAGGCCGTGCAGCTGCACCTCGTAACCCGCCTCGCCGAACTCGTCGATCGGGAACTGCGCCTCGGTGCACTTGATCTCTTGCATGGTCAGCACGTCGACCTCTTCGCGGCCCAGCCAGTCGACGATGCGACCGACCCGGCTGCGGACGGAATTGACGTTCCAGGTGGCGATGCGCATGCCATCCAAACTACTGCGAGCCCCCGGCAGGGCCGTGGGCCCAGAGGCGCCTGACAGTCTGCTCCGCCCCCGAACGGGAGCCTGTCGCCTCCCGGCCGAGGCCCGTAACCTGAAAGGCGGTGACCCCCGACACTGGAGTACCGGACCCCATCCCCCGGCTGTCTCGTCGAGCTATCGTGCTCGGCGCCGTCGGCGTGCTCGTCGCGGGCGCCGCCGTCGCCGCGATCGGATTCTTCGGCGCCCCGGCTCCGGCCACGACCCTGGCCCCCGAAGCCGTGACCACCACGCAGAGCGGCCAGCTCGGCACGCTGCCGCTGCACGACGAGAAGCCGATGCGGGCCATCGGCAAGGGCGTTGCGGTCCCCTAATCTGTTCACTGTGACGGACGCGCGCAGTCGGCTGATCGACTACATCACCAGCGAAGCCGTCTTCCACGGCGACTTCACTCTGACCAGCGGCAAGAAGGCCACGTATTACATCGACCTCCGCAAGGTCAGCCTCGACCACCGGGTCGCGCCCCTGATCGGTGAGGTGATGACCGACATCATCGACGGCATCCCCGACGTGGATGCGGTGGGCGGCCTGACCATGGGCGCCGACCCGATCGCGGCCGCCGTGCTGCACCAAGGCGCCGCCCGGGGCCGCAGCTACGACGCGTTCGTGGTGCGCAAGGAGCCCAAGGATCACGGACGCGGCAAGCAGGTCGAAGGCCCCGACCTTGAGGGCAAGCGCGTGGTCGTGCTCGAGGACACCTCGACGACCGGCGGGTCGCCACTGAAGGCGGCCGAGGCGCTCGAGAAGGTCGGCGCGATCGTCGTCGGCGTCGCGGTCGTGGTGGATCGCGGCACCGGCGCGCAGCAGGTCATCGAAGCCGCCGGCTATCCCTACTTCGCCGCGATCGGGCTCGCCGATCTGGGCTTGGATCCGCAGTGAGCGACGGAGGGCAGGCGTCAGGAGGCTCCGGGTTCGACTGGGGGCTCCGCCCGAGTAGCGGGGGCAACGAGCCGGAAGAGCTCGAGGCCGAGGCTCCTGACTCGCCGGCACCCGATCCGTTCTCGTTCGCACCGCCGGCACCTGAGCCGGTCGCGCCCAATCCGGTGGCGCCCGACCCGTTCTCGTTCGGCGCACCTGCCGCCGAGCCGCCCGCGCCCGGACCGGTGCCGCCCGAACCGTTCGCGCCCTGGGAATCCGGGGCGACGCAGCTCATGCCGCAGACCGAGCCCTCGCCTTTCGAGGCCCAGCTGTTCGCGACCGAGGCCTCGCCTCCGCCGACGGAATTACTGGGTTCGGATCCGATCGCGTCGGGGGAGCCCGATTCGGCGCTCGATGCGCTGTTCGGCGAGACCCAGTTCCGCGAGTACGAGACCGGCGTCCTGGACCCCAGCGAGAGTCCCTTCGCGGTCCGCTCGGCACGGGTGGAGGCGGACGTGGCCGGCGAGGTGCCGGAGCGCGCCGAGATCTCCCGCACCCAGAAGATCCTGATGTCGGTGGCGGGCGGCCTGGTCGCGGCCCTGGCGCTGGTCGCCTTGTTCTTCGTGGGGACGCGCCTGCCCGCGGTGTTCGCGACCCAGGCGCCGGTGGCGTCGTCGAGCCCGTCGCCGAAGCCGACCCCCACCTCCACGACGGCGGCGGTCGGACCGGTCGCCAACGGGGTCCACCCCTGGACCGACCTCCTCGGCGGGGAGTGCCTCGACCCGTACACCGGGCCGTGGGCCGAGAAGTTCACCGTGGTCGATTGCGCGAAACCGCATCCGGCCCAGATGGTGTTCCGGGGCACTTTCGACACCAGCGTCGACCCGTCGTTCCCGGGAGTGGACAAGCTTCAGTCGCAGATCTCGTTGCTCTGCGCGGCGCCGGGCGTGATCAACCTGGCAGCAGCCGGCGCCTACAACGACGCCCAGATTCAGGGCAGCTACCCCGTCAACGATGACGAGTGGACCAACGGCGAGCACGACTACTTCTGCTTCGTCAGCCGCAGCTCGGGTCAGCCGCTGACCGGCAGCGTTGCGGTGCCGCGTGCCGCGCCGCCGGCGGCGACGCCGACCCCCTGACGCTACGACCCTTCGGCGAACTCGGTCTCGACCGGCGCGGCATCGACCAACTCGAACACGCCCCGCAGCACCTCGTCGGGGCGGAACGGGTAGCGCTCGATCTCGGCCTGGTCGCTGATCCCGGTGAGCACGAGCACGGTGTGCAGGCCGGCCTCGATCCCGGCCACGATGTCGGTGTCCATGCGGTCGCCGATCATGGCGGTGTTCTCGCTGTGGGCGCCGATCTTGTTCATGGCCGAGCGGAACATCATCGGGTTCGGTTTGCCGACGACGTAGGGCTCCTTGCCGGTGGCCTTCGTGATGAGTGCCGAGATCGCACCCGTCGCCGGCAGCACGCCGTCGGCGCTCGGCCCGGTGGCATCCGGATTCGTCGCGATGAAGCGCGATCCCTCGTTGATCAACCGGATCGCCTTGGTGATGGCTTCGAAGGAGTAGTTGCGCGTCTCGCCGACGACCACGTAGTCGGGGTCGTTCTCGGTGAGGATGAAGCCCACCTCGTGCAGCGCATTGGTCATCCCGGATTCGCCGATCACGAAGGCGCTGCCGCCCGAGATCTGCGAGGCGCAGAAGTCGGCGGTGGCGAGGGCGCTGGTCCAGATCGCCTCTTCGGGAACGTCCAGGCCCGAACTGCGCAGCCGCGCCGCGAGATCGCGCGGCGTGAAGATCGAGTTGTTCGTCAGCACCAGGAACGGCGTGCCGGCGTTGCTCCACTGGCGGATCAGGTCCTGGGCGCCGGGAAGCGCCGTGCTCTCGTGAACGAGCACGCCATCCATGTCGGTCAGCCAGCACTCGATATCGCCTCGGGTGCGCACGGGGCCGCGATCGGTCATGACGTCAGGATATCGAGGCATCCGAGGGTGTCCCGTGCCGGCGGATCGCGCGGGCGGCGAGCAAGCGCTGGACTCCAAGGGTGACAGCTCCGCCGACGACGATCGCCGCGAGATTGATGCCCAGCTGGGTCGCGGCCCCGCTCGCCTGGTCGAGGGCTCCGTACGCGATCGCCAGGCCGAGATTGGCGGCCGCTGGAATGGTGGTGACCGAGATCAGCACACCGACCAGCGCGCCCGACTTCGCGGTCGACAGGGAGAGCATCCCGGCGATGCCGGCCAGGGAGGCGACGATCCACGAGATCGCGTCCGGCTGCCAGATGAAGGAGGTGAGCGGACGCGCGGCCAGCAGCTGATGGCGCCCGACGAGACCCAGCGCGCTCAGGGCCCAGGAGAACAGGACCGTGATCGCGATCGCCACCGCGAAGCCGACGAGCAGGGTCAGCAGGGCGCGCCGGATCACGCGCGGCCGGCGCCGGATGATGCCGACGCAGAGCGCCGCCAGCGGCCCGAACTCGGGCCCCACCACCATCGCGCCGACGATGAGGATCGGTTGATCGAGCAGGATGCCGAGGGCCGCGATCATCGCCGCGACCGAGATGAAGACGAGGAAGGTCGGTGAGAGGTGGGTCTCTTCACCGGAGCGCTGCTCGAGCTGCTCCCAGATCACGGATTCTGAGCCATCGCCCGGCACCAGCAATTCGGCGCGATCTGCGGCGGCCGACAGGGTCACGGCAACATCATCGAGCGCGATCGCGCCGCGTTCGACGAGCCCCGACGTCTCCAGCTTCTCGACCAGTTCGCTTGCCGATTCCCGCACGACGTCGCAGATGACCACGTCGCCGGCTGGTGACACGGCCGCGCCGCGGTGCAGCACCAGGTTGGCCGTGCCGGGGTCGTCCTCCAGCTGCTTCACGATGGTGTCGGTGAGGTCGGGCGGCGAGATCAGGCGCAGGTGCATCATGGGGCGGCTCCCGGGTCGAAGGTGGTGACGGTCGCGCCGGGCAGGCGCGCGTGCATGATGGCCACGGCGTCCGGGCTCTCGTCGATGAGCAGGTAACGGCGGCCGAGCGCTTCCGCGACAGCGCCCGTCGTGCCGCTGCCGGCGAAGAAGTCGAGCACCCGGTCGCCCGGGGCGCTCGAGGCCTGCACGATCCGGCGCAGCACGCCCTCCGGCTTCTGCGTGGCATAGCCGGTGCGCTCGCTGCCGTTCGTGCTCACGATGGTGTGCCACCAGACGTCGGTCGGCAGCTTGCCGCGGGCGACCTTCTCGGGCGTGACCAGGCCGGGCGCCATGTAGGGCTCGCGGTCGACGGCCTCGCTGTCGAAGTAGTACCGCTCCGGATTCTTCACGTACACCAGGATCGTGTCGTGCTTGGCCGGCCAGCGTCGCGTGCTCTTGGCTCCGTAGTCATAGGCCCAGATCAGCTCGTTCAGAAAGCTCTCGCGGCCGAACAGCGCGTCGAGGGCGACCTTGGCGTAGTGGGCTTCGCGGTAGTCGAGATGCAGGTAGAGGGTGCCCTGATCGTCGAGCAGTCGCCACGCCTCGGCCAGCCGCGGCTCGAGGAAGGCCCAGTAGTCGTCGAAGCGGTCGTCGTAGCGCGACAGCATGCCCTTGACCGTGTCGTAGCTGTTGCCGCCGAAGCCCTGGCGGGCGCCCTCCGGGTCGCGGGTCGTGCTGACCGACTGCCTGCGCTGCACGCGCCCGGTGTTGAACGGCGGATCGAGGTAGATCAGGCGGAAGGCGGCGTCCGGCAGCAGCGCGGTCACGGCGAGGTTGTCGCCGAGCACGATCGTGTCGGGACCCTCGGGGTTCCAACTGAAAGCCACGGGCCGACATTAACAGCGCAGTAGCCTCGAGCCGTGGATGCTGCGGACGACGAGGCGATCCCCGAACCGACCCTGGCGGTCGGCGTCGGCCCCTGGCCAGGTGGACCGGATGCCTGGCCCACCGACCCGCGCTACGACCGCGACCTGCTGGCGAACGGCGACGCGCGCAATGTGGTGGACCGCTTCCGATACTGGACGGTCGAAGCCATCGTCGCCGAGCTCGACACCCGGCGGCACGGCTTCTCGGTCGCCATCGAGAACTGGCAGCACGACATGAACATCGGCTCGATCGTGCGCACGGCCAACGCGTTCCTGGCCGAGACCGTGCACATCGTCGGTCGCAAGCGCTGGAACAAGCGCGGCGCCATGGTCACTGACCGCTATCAGCACATCGTGCACCACGAGTCGATCGCCGAGCTGGTCGCGTTCGCCCGTGAGACCGGCCGGGCGGTCGTTGCCGTCGACAACGTGCCGGGAGCGGTCGAGGTGGGGGAGTTCGCGTTTCCGGAGCGCTGCATCCTGCTCTTCGGCCAGGAGGGGCCGGGCCTCACCCCGGAGGCGCTCGTCGCCGCGGATGCCGTGGTCGAGATCCGGCAGTTCGGGTCGACCCGATCGATCAATGCCGCCGCGGCGGCCGCGATCGTGATGCACGAGTGGATCGACGAGTGGGGGTCGGTGGGCCGCTGATCGGTGCACCGGGGTCGGATAGGATGGGGTGTAATCCCGCCAAACCCCAGGGAGTCCGCCATGCCCGCGATCGTTCTCATCGGCGCCCAGTGGGGCGATGAAGGCAAGGGCAAGGCCACCGACCTGCTCGGCAGCCGCGTCGACTACGTCGTCAAGTTCAACGGCGGCAACAACGCGGGCCACACCGTGGTGATCGGCGACGAGAAGTACGCGCTGCACCTGCTGCCCAGCGGCATCCTGACCCCGGGCGTCACTCCGGTCATCGCCAACGGCGTGGTGATCGACATCGAGGTGCTCTTCGACGAGCTCGACGCGCTGATGGCGCGCGACGTCGACGTGTCGAAACTGCTGATCAGCGCCAACGCGCATGTGATCACGCAGTACCACCGCACGCTCGACAAGGTGACCGAGCGCTTCCTCGGCAAGCGGCAGATCGGCACGACCGGCCGCGGCATCGGACCGGCGTACGCCGACAAGATCAACCGGGTCGGCATCCGGATTCAAGACCTGTTCGACGAGAACATCCTGCGCCAGAAGGTCGAGGGCGCTCTCGACCAGAAGAACCATCTGCTGGTCAAGGTGTACAACCGCCGGGCGATCTCGGTCGACGAGGTGGTGGCCGAGCTGCTGAGCTACGCGGACCGGTTGGCGCCCATGGTGGCCGACACCGGTCTGGTGCTGAACCAGGCGCTCGACGCCGGCGAGACCGTGCTGTTCGAGGGCGGCCAGGCGACCATGCTGGATGTCGACCACGGCACCTACCCCTTCGTCACCTCCTCGAATGCCACCAGCGGCGGTGCCGCGACCGGTTCGGGCGTCGCGCCCAATCGCTTCGACCGGGTGATCGGGATCGTGAAGGCGTACACGACCCGTGTCGGCTCGGGACCGTTCCCGACCGAGTTGTTCGACGAGTCGGGCGAGTTCCTGCGCGCCAATGGCTTCGAGTTCGGCACCACCACGGGCCGGCCGCGCCGCTGCGGCTGGTACGACGCGCCGATCGCGCGGTATGCCGCACGCATCAACGGCATTACCGACTTCGTGCTCACCAAGCTGGATGTGCTGACCGGGTTGGAGACCATCCCGGTCTGCGTCGCCTACGACGTGCGCGGCGTGCGGGTCGACGAGGTGCCGGTGAACCAGAGCGACTTCCACCACGCCGTGCCGATCTACCAGGAGTTCCCCGGCTGGTCGGAAGACATCACCGGTGTCACGTCATTCGACGAGCTGCCGAAGAACGCGCGCGACTACGTGCTGGCGGTCGAGGCGATGAGCGGCTCGCGCATCTCGGCGATCGGCGTCGGGCCGGGCCGTGACGCGATCGTCGTGCGGCACGATCTGCTGGGCTAGTTCAGCCAGCCCGCTGACTCCGCCCGCTCGCCCGCCCGCTCACCCGATCGCTCAACCGATCGCTCACCCGATCGCGTTGACCAGCAGCTGAGCCAGCACGACGCCGATCGCGGCCGCCGCGATGGCGATGAGCAGACTGCGCACTCCGTCGGCCACGGTCGGAACCAGGGTGCCGGCCGGTTCCGGCTCTTCAGACGGGATGAGCCCGCGCCGTGCCCTCGGCCCGGGTGCGAAACGACGCCCTCGGATGTCGACCGTCCCGACGATCGCCCGCCTCGGGTCCCTCCAGAGGAAGATCGCCGCCGGGATCGCGCCCATCACGAGGAACAGCGCTCCGCAGACGAGGAAGCCCCAGCCGACTCCCGCGGCGAAGGCACCGATGAAGAACGCGATGCCGAAGCCCAGGAAGGTGAGGGGGAAGGCCCACGTGGTCAGCGGGGTTCCGAAGCCGCCGCCGAGGTACGCGCCGACCGCGAGGGCGCCGATCGCGAGCGGAAGCGGGACCATGATGAGCCAGCTCGCGTCCGGGCACGGGGTGCGCACGTCGAACGGGCCGCCGGTCGCACAGTTCGTGGCGCCCAGGCCCACGATCGACGCAGCCACCAGCAGCAGCAGCGTGAAGCAGAACGCGAACAGGAGCCACGAGAACGCAGAGGCGCCCACCCGCACCGCAGCAGCGCGCGTCACGAGTCTCAGCCGTGCGCGCCGGCCGCGGCGAAGATCTGCATCGCCAGGTAGACGCCCAGGCCTCCGAACACCAGCAGGATGCCGATGCTGAGAAGCCAGTCGCGAGCGGTGGGCGGGATCGGCTCGCGCGTCACTTTCAACCCGAGGTGCACGGCATCCTGGTCCATCGCCTGCAGGCCCGGGTACGGCTGGTTGCGCTCGCCGGCCTGGGTGAAGCTGTAGATCGAGCGATGCCCGGTGTCGCGCGTGATGAACGGCGTCCCGTCGGCGTTCGTCGTTCCGAGGAAGAAGCCCTGCGGATCAGCACGCAGCTCGAGCCACAGCGGAACCCCGCCCATCAGCACGAACATCACCGCCAGCAGGTCGAAGACGATGCCATCCAGTCCCGAGAACACGCCAGAGGCCGCGAAGCAGAGACCCAGGCCGATGAAGAGGATCGGCCATGCCCACGAAATCAGGGGGGTGCCGAAGCCCTGCGCGACCAGGGCGCCGATCCCGACCGCGATCAGCCCGCCGAAGATCGACCCCGGGGTGGTCAGCGTCACCACGTCGGGGCACTGGGTCTGGATGACGTACGCGCCACCCGAGGCGCAGAACCCCCCGAGCCCCATCACGATGATGGCGCCGCCGGCGAGCAGGGTGAAGCAGAACGTGAACAACAGCCATGAGGCCGCGGAGCCGAGGTACCTCCAGAGCGGGCTGGTCAGTCGGGGCATGGCGACACCGTAGCGGATGCCAGGATGGAACGGTGCCCGCCATCCGCCCCGCCCGCGACGCGCTGATCGGGCGATTCATCCGTCTCGAGCCCTTCCGGCTCGACCACCTGCCCGGACTGTGGACGGCCCTGGGCCGCCCCGAGGTGTTCGCCGGTGGCTACGGCGGCGGCCCGGAGGGGTTGCCCGTGGACGAGGCGGCGTTCCACGAGTGGGCGCCGAACTACTTTCCGCACACCCGCGGCAACACTTACGTCGCGGTCGTGCGGGGTGGAGCCCACGACGGCGAGGTGGTCGGGGCATCCAGCCTCGCGGATTTCGACGAGGTCAAGGAGCACGCGCACATCGGCTGGACCGGCTGGGACCCGCGCGTCTGGGCCACGCAGGTGAATCCCGAGGCCAAGTTGCTCATGCTGGGCCTCGCCTTCGACCACGGCTACGGCCGGGTGAAGCTGCAGGCCGACGACCGCAACGCGCGCTCGAAAGCAGCGATCGCCAAGCTCGGCGCGCAGTTCGAGGGCGTCGCCAGGCGGGATGTCCGCCGTGCGGACGGCACGTGGCGCGACACCGCGATCTTCTCGGTGCTGGTCGAGGAGTGGCCGGCGGTGAAGGCCGGTCTCGAGGCGCGGTTGGAGCCGTGGGGCGAGCGTCCGGTCGAGTTCCGCAGCATCTAGGCTCGATCCATGAGCGACCGACCGGGACCGGATGACGCCGCTGCCGATGCTGCGGCCGAGCTGGCTGCGATCCGCCTCAGCATCGACAACATCGATGCGGCGCTCGTGCACATGCTCGCCGAGCGCTTCAAGTTCACGCAGAAGGTCGGCCGGCTGAAAGCCGCCAGCGGGATGCCGCCCTCCGACCCGGAGCGCGAGCGCGTGCAGATCGCGCGGCTGCGTGAGATCGCGATGGAGGCCCAGCTCGATCCGGCCTTCGCCGAGAAGTGGTTCAACTTCGTGGTGGCCGAGGTCATCCACCACCACGAGCAACTGGCCACCGGCGCCATCGCCACCTCGCCGGACGCCGACACTGTCTCGTGAGCTGGGACCCTCGACACCTGCCCTCGGTGGCAGGGCGCACCTTCGTTGTCACCGGCGGTAACGCCGGGATCGGGTATTTCACTGCCGAGCAGCTGGCGTCGGCGGGCGCGCGCGTGGTCCTGGCGTCGCGCTCGGCTGAAAAGGCTCGACGCGCGGTCGCCTCGATCAGCGCGCAGGTGCCCGGTGCGGCGCTCGAGATCGTGCCGCTCGACCTGAGTTCGCTGTCGTCGGTGGCCGACGCTGCTGCGCGTCTACGCGCGCTCGGCCCGCTCGACGGCCTCATCAACAATGCCGGACTGGTGAGCCCTCCCGCCCGACGCGCGACCACCGAAGATGGGCACGAGCTCATCGTCGGCACCAACTTCTTCGGACACTTCGCGTTGACCGCGCAACTCTGGCCGGCGATGTCGCCGACGGCGCGGGTCGTCGGTCTCGGCAGCATGGCGACCAGATTGGTCCGGCTCGACCCTAGCGACCTGCTCAGCGATCGGCGTTACCGACCGTTCCGCGCCTACGCATTCTCGAAGCATGCCGTGCACGGCTTCGCCTTCGAACTCGACCGCCGGATCCGCGCGGCCGGCGAGCACCGCCTGTCGCTGCTGGCGCATCCGGGATTCTCGGTCGACGGACTCGCGCAGCGCCGCCCGGGCGTCAACGACATCTCACGCGGCGAGCGGATCAGGGACGCCGTGCTCGCCCTCGCGGCGCAGGGCAAGCACCAAGGTGCGTGGCCCACGGTGCGCGCCGCCCTCGACCCGGATGCGGTGAGCGGCCAGTTCTACGGCCCTTCGCGGAACATGTCCGGCCCACCGGTCGTCATGGCGCCCGTGGTCTCGAGTGCGACCCCGGAGTTCGGTGCTCACCTCTGGGCGCTCGCCGAGGAACGCACGGGCGTGATCTTCGCGGTTTAGAACACGAACCAGTCGATGGTCGACAGGTAGATGAACGTGAATGCCAGGAACAGGACGCCGGCCGCGACCACGGTCAGCACGACGAGGAGAACGACAAGCAGCGCGGTACTCATCCGCGACCGCAGCGCCGAGACCGCCCCGATGTTCGCCGGAATGAGGCTCAGCAGGCCCACGATCATCCCCGTCGTGGGGTACCTGCCGTAGAGGGTTGCCAGTCCCGAGTGGAACACCAGAGCGGGTAAGAGAGCGATCGAGAATCCGCCGACGAGAAGGATCGCCGCCGCGACGAACGCGGCAGGCTTGACCCATCGGTTTCCCCGCCGGTCACCGGGCGCGGCAGTCTCCATGGGCTCAATCTAGGGCTACTCCGAGATGCGGCCGCCGCGCGGGGCGTCGGTTCCGTGGGCGTGCACTCCGGCACCGCTGAGGTCGGCGGCGTAGCCGACCACCGGCCCGAAGTGCTCGGCCATGGTCGCCCGCGAGGTGGTGCGCAGCTCGTCGAGCGGCGCCGTGAACAGGTCCTGCACCTCGAGGGCTGCGCCGACACCATCTGCGCCGCGATCGGTCACGCCGATGCGGGCGACCGGGAAGCCGCGGCCCTCGCAGAGCCGCAGGAACTTCACGTCCTCTTCACGTGGAATCGCGACGACGGCGCGCGCACCGGACTCGCTGAACAGGGTGGTCAAAGCATCCACCTGATCGCGTTCGATCAGCTCGTCGAGCCAAACCCGCGCACCGATGCCGAAGCGCAGGCAGCCGTCGACAAGGGCGATGGCAAGGCCGCCGTCGGCCAGGTCGTGCGCGGCGTTGAGCAGACCCTCGTGCGCCGCTGCGGCGAGCAGCTCGGCGAGTTCCTTCTCGCGCTTCAGGTGCGGCTTCGGCGGGTGCCCGCCCAGGTGCCCGTGGATGACGCCCGCCCAGGCCGATCCGTCGAGCTCGAGGTGGGTGCTGCCGAGCAGGTAGAGGTTGTCGCCGGAGTCCTGCCAGCCCGAGGGGACCCGGCGCCCGACGTCGTCGATCACTCCCATGACCGCGACCACCGGGGTCGGGTGGATCGGCACGTCGCCGGTCTGGTTGTAGAAGCTCACGTTGCCGCCCGTGACCGGGATGCCCAGCTCGAGGCAGGCGTCGGCGAGACCCTCGACGGCCTGGCTGAACTGCCACATCACCTCGGGGTTCTCGGGCGAGCCGAAGTTGAGGCAATCGCTGACCGCCACCGGCGTTGCGCCCGTGACCGCGACGTTGCGGTACGCCTCGGCCAGGGCGAGTTGCGCACCGGCGTACGGATCGAGGTAGGCGTAGCGGCCGTTCGCGTCGGTCGCCAGGGCGACGCCGAGGCCGCTCTCTTCGTCCACCCGGATCATGCCCGCGTCGTCCGGGTAGCTGAGCGCGGTGTTGCCAAGCACGTAGCGGTCGTACTGGCTGGTGATCCAGCTCATGTCGGCGAGGTTGGGGCTGCCGACCAGGGTCAGCAACTGGGCTTTGAGTGCGGGGCCGTCGGCAGGGCGCGGCAGGGCGGACGCCGAGTCCGCGTTGAGTGCGTCGATCCAGGCGGGGCGCGCGACCGGGCGGTCGTAGACCGGGCCGTCGATCGCGACGGTGCGGGGGTCGACATCCACGATGGTCTCGCCGTGCCAGGTGATGACCAGCCGCCCGGTGTCGGTGACCTCGCCGAGCACGCTGGTCTCGACATCCCACTTCTTCGTCACCGCGAGGAATCCGTCGAGCTTGCCGGGCTCGACGATCGCCATCATGCGCTCCTGACTCTCGCTCATCAGGATCTCTTCGGCGGTGAGCGAGGGGTCGCGCAGCAGCACCTCGTCGAGCGAGACCTGCATGCCACCGTCGCCGTTGCTGGCCAGCTCGCTGGTCGCGCACGAGATGCCGGCCGCGCCCAGGTCCTGGATGCCCTGCACCAGGTCGCCCGCGAACAGCTCGAGGCAGCACTCGATGAGCACCTTCTCGGCGAAGGGATCGCCCACTTGCACCGCGGGGCGCTTGGTCGGGCCGCCGGCGCTGAAGGTATCCGAGGCGAGAATGGACGCCCCACCGATCCCGTCGCCACCGGTGCGCGCCCCGAACAGCACCACCTTGTTGCCCGCGCCCTTCGCGTTGGCCAGATGCAGGTCCTCGTGCCGCAGCACGCCCACCGCCAGCGCGTTCACCAGCGGATTCGCCTGGTAGATCGGGTCGAACCAGGTCTCGCCGCCGATGTTCGGCAGTCCGAGGCAGTTGGCGTAGAAGCTGATGCCGCTCACGACGCCGGGGACGACCCGCGCCGTATCGGGGTCGTCGATCGCACCGAAGCGCAGGGCATCCATCACCGCAACCGGCCGCGCGCCCATCGAGATGATGTCGCGCACGATGCCGCCGACGCCGGTCGCGGCGCCCTGGAACGGCTCGATGTAGCTCGGGTGGTTGTGGCTCTCGATCTTGAAGGTGACCGCCCAACCCTCGCCGATGTCGACGACGCCGGCGTTCTCGCCCATGCCGACCATGAGGTTCTTGGTCATCTCGGGGCTGACCTTCTGGCCGAACTGGCGAAGCCAGACCTTCGAGCTCTTGTAGGAGCAGTGCTCGCTCCACATCACCGAGTACATCGCCAGCTCGCCGCTGGTGGGGCGTCGCCCGAGGATGCTCTTGATGCGGGCATACTCGTCGCTCTTGAGACCGAGCGCCGCGTACGGCTGTTCCTTCTCGGGGGTGGCGATGGCGTTCTTGACGGAGTCGAGTCCCGCGGTGTTCACGGGCTGAGCGAGGTCGGACACGCGGCCGGGCTCCCTTTCGTTGGAGGGCTCAAGTCTACCGGCGCCGGCCGCGAGCCTCGCTGCCTCGGATCAGGCCACCGGCTCGCTCTTCGGAGTGCTGAGTCTGACGAGTTGGGCGAGGGCGTACGCGGCCGGCCGGTCGCTGTCGTCGGCGACGAAGACCCGGCCGATCAGCAGGGCGGCGCGGTGCGGGATGTCGATTCGGGTCATCCCATCGGGTGTGCCCCCCCGCCACCTCGGTGCGCAGAGCAGGAAGTCGCCCTCGCCGGATCCGGTGGTGCGGGTGCCCAGGTAGGCGAAATTGGCACCGCTGGCCGGGTCCGTGAACTGCACGCTGTAGTAGCGGTCGCGCATGGCTGGCACATGCAGAACGCGCGGCCCGCCTCTCACGTCCAGCCATCCGCCGAAATACAGGATGTCGTCGGTGCCGGTCGCGATGACAGTCGCCGCCTCCGCGGACTGCGAGGGGCTCAGCGGCACGGCGTAGATCGTGTTCACCGGGATCGGGCCGCCCCCGAGGCCGCGTCTGACGAAGACCCGCTTGAATCCTCCGACGGTGATCCGGGGCCAGATGGCGATGAAGGTGACCGATCCCACCACCCACACGACCAACGCCGTCGCGGCGAGCAGGAGGATCGCGTTGAGACCGCCGTCGGCGATGCGCCGGGAGATGACCCAGGCGAAGACCGCCAGGATCACGATCGTGACGGCGGTGCCGTACCTCAGGATGAGGCGGTTCATGATCCCACCGCGATGATCGGCGGAACCTGGTAGTCACCGCTGACGATCGCGGGCCCCGGGAGGTAGGCACGGAGCATCAGCTTGAACCGTCCGGGAGGGGTGGCAACCCAGTTCTGCGGCGGCCCGGCCGGCTCGCTCCGCTGCAGCAGGATGTCGACCGACCCGTCGGCGTTCGCCACCAGTCCCGAGTGGCTGTCGACGCTGGAGCGCCCCGCGTCGTTGCTGATGAGATAGCCGGTGGGGTCCGTCGCCGTGAGCGACCAGAAGGCATCGTTCGGCGGCAGCTCCCCGGCCGGGAAGTGAAGCCGGTAGTCGCGATCGCCGGTGAGGCGCCGGCCCGCATCGTCGGCCGAGGCGGTCCAGTACGCGGCTTCCTCGAAGACATTCACCACCGGCAGCGCCTTCTGGGTTGCGGCGCGCACCAGCAAGCCGTTGCCGGGTCGGCCGGCCACGCGGATCGAGCTCCAGCCGTTCACGGTCGTTGTCACGGCTGTCGCCACGGCATTCAAGACGACCACGGTGGTCAGGAACGCGAAGGTCAGGCCGATGATCAGCCCTTGCACCAGGCCGGAACCGGCCAGCCATGACAGGAAGCCGCTCATGAGTCTCCTTATCGGCCGTGCGTCGCCAGAAGCAGAGGCACGATGCCGCCGCCCACGAGCACCAGCAGCAACGTGATGGTCAGAACGACGCCACCGGGGCGCCCGAAGTTGAGCGTCCAGCCCAGTCCGAAGCGGCGGGGCACCACGAGGGCCGGATCGTCGCGGTTCACGTAGAACAGACCGCCCTTCCAGTGCTCGTCGTCGTCGATCGAGTCGGGGCGAGGGCTCTCCCCGCTTCGCACATTCGCGGGGCGCAACTGCACCCTGCCCCGAGCGACGTTCGAGATGACGACGACCATGATGAGCACGACCATCGAGATGACGCAGACGGCGATCACCCCTCTGGAGCCGGGAGCCAGCCGCTGCGTCACGTCGATGGCCGAGATGCCCAGCGCCAGGACGAACGCCAGCTCCGCAAGCAGGGAGGCGAGCATGCCGCGTTGCACCTGGGTGCGAAGGGCCGCCTGCTCGGAGGTGTCACCGGGCTGGACCCGCACCGAGTAGCGCGCCGCGGCGACCGACAGCGCGGTCAGCAGAGTCGCAACGGCGGCGCCGATCATCAGCAGGCCGAAGACGCTCCAGACAGACTTCGGGGCCCAGGCGTTGGCGACACCGGCGATGGTGAAATGGATCGGGAGGGGATCGGGCAACGTCGGGTACAGCGCCACGCCGACCGCCGTGGCCCCGGCCAGCATGATCGCCGCCAGCACGGCCCAGATGAAGGGCGGGTGGCGATGGCTTGGCGGAGTGAGCTGCGCACTGACCCGCCCAGGGACGCCCTCGAACCAGTTGCCCTGCCGCTTGGCGCGGAGGATCACCCGGCGACTGAGTACGAGTGCGAGGATGGCGAGGCCGGCGTACAGCAGGACCGGGATCACCGTGGCAAGAGCCGGCCGATCGACACCCACGAGCACCCCGGTGACGGCGGCGGTGATGAGCCAGATCACCACCAGGCTCCCCCGAAATCGACGCATCGCGGAGCGGACGACCTGATCATTCGCGTGGGCTTGCGGCACGCGCACGCTCAGCGGCAATTCGGGTGGCCGCAGTCCCACCACCACGGCGAACAGCACGCCGAACAACGCGGTGAACACCAGGGCGAAGACGAGCACGAAGACGGTCATGATGCGCTCCGGGTGGGGTCGGCGCGACGGGCGGCGAAGTCGGTGAGCAGGGAGTCGGCGGTCTCGCGGATGGTGGCTTCGGGCATCCCGTGGGCCACCGCCTCGGCGAGCAGCGTGCGCAGGCGATCGGTCCAGCCGGCCGCGAAGCCGGGCGTCTGCTGATCGGCCGGGCCGCGTGCGATGACCGAGCCCGAGCGGCGGCTGGTGCGCACCAGTCCCTCGTGGCGAAGCAGCTCGTAGCCCTTGCCGACGGTCGCCGAGTTGATCCCGAACTGCACGGCCAGCTGGCGCACGGAGGCCAGGGCTTCGCCCGGCTTCAGGGTTCCGTCCGCGATGGCCCGAACCACCTGGTCGCGCAGCTGCTGGTAGAGCGGCGACTCCGAATCGGGATCGATGTCGATCAACATGATCCACCTGCCTTATCTGTACTAGTAGTTATAGCACAGACGAGGCAGACCGGGTCACGCGCGGGCCAGTGCCCCCTCGAGCACGCTGGTGAAGAAGGTGAGCCCGTCGGTGCCCGAGCGCATGGCATCCGGGGTGTCCGGCCCGAATCCGGGCTCGGTGGCATGCTCCGGATGCGGCATCAGCCCGACCACATTGCCCGCCGCGTTGGTCAGCCCGGCGATGTCGTCGAGCGATCCGTTCGGGTTCAGATCGAGGTAGCGGAACGCCACCTGCCCCTCGCCCTCGATCCGCTTGAGTGTCTCGGCGTCGACGATGAAACCGCCCTCGGCGTTCTTGAGCGGGATGGTGATCTCCTGGCCGACCTCGAATCCACTCGTCCAAGCGGTCGAGGCGTTCTCGACGCGCAGCCGCTGGTCGCGGCAGACGAAGTCGCCGTGGTTGTTGCGGATCAGGCCGCCGGGCAGCAGGTGCGCCTCGACCAGGATCTGGAAGCCGTTGCAGATGCCCAGCACCGGCATCCCGGAGTTCGCCGCCGAGATGACCTCGCTCATGATCGGCGAGCGCGCGGCGATCGCGCCGCAGCGCAGGTAGTCGCCGTAGCTGAACCCGCCCGGCAGCACGATCGCGTCCACGCCCCGCAGATCGTGGTCGCCATGCCAGAGCGCGACAGCCTCGCCGCCCGCCCGTCGCACCGCGCGCTGCGCGTCCCGGTCGTCGAGCGAGCCGGGAAAGGTGACCACACCGATCTTCACGCGGCCGACCCCGTGCCCTCGAGCACCGGCTTCTCGAGCACATAGACCCGCACGACGTCTTCGATCACCGAGTTGCTGAGCATGTCGTCGGCCAGGCGCTGCGCGTCGGCCAGCACGGCCTCGGTCACCTCGCCCTCGACCGTGAGCTCGAAGCGCTTGCCGATCCGCACCGCGCTGAACTCGGTCTTGCCGAGCCGGGCGAGGGCTCCGGCGACGGCCTTGCCGGCCGGGTCGAGCAGTTCGGCCTTGGGCATGACCTCGACGACGATGGTGGACACGGTCACTCCAGGGGCTCGGCGGTTCGTTGGCCGGATCGGGGGGTGGATGGCTTCAGTCTACGGCGAGCGTGCGGGTCGCCCGGGCGGCGCTCGCGCAGATCAGGCGGGCATTGGGCTCGTCGACCGACTCGATCCAGGCGGCCGCGGCATCCGGACTCTTGCCGCTCGCCACATGCCGGTCGAGCAAGCGCCTGCGGCGCACCTCGGGGTCGAGGTGGAGGTACCAGGTCTCGTCGAGGAGCTCGGCGACGCCCTCCCAGTGCAGCAGGTAGTTGCCCTCGACATAGACGGTCAGGATGCCCAGGCCGATGGTGATGGCTCCGGCGACCGGCTCCTCGACGGTTCGGTCGAATCCCGGAGCGACCACGGCCCCGTCTGTGCGCAGCTGGTTCAGCACGTGGATGAATCCCGCCACATCGAAGGTGTCGGGCGCACCCATCCGCTCCCGGCGCCCCAGCTCGCGCAGCCGCTCCTGCGGCAGGTGGAAGCCGTCCATCGGGAGCACCGCGGCCTGCGGGTCGGCACCGGCGAGACGTTCCGCCAGGGTCGACTTGCCGACGCCGGGCGGCCCGACGATGCCGATCAGCCGGCGGGCCGGGGCTGAGCCGGACGCCGCGGTCATGTCATGGCGCCGACGATGCCCTCGGCCAGCGCTCGATAGCCCGCCGCGTCGGGGTGGAAGCGATCGGACGCGACGGACCGGCCGTCGAATCCCGGGGCCAGAGTGGCCGAATGAGCGCGGGCCACCCGCGCCGCCCGCCGGGTCAGACCGCGGGCGTGACGGCCGAGCGCCCAGCGGAGCGGGTTCGGCAGGGCGGCGAACCTGCCGAACACCGGGGGTGCCACCACGACCAGCCGCGCCTCGGGCGACGCGGTGTGCAGCCGGTCGAGCAGGCGGCCCAGGGCGCGCGAGAACTCGCCGCCCGGTCGGAGCCGCAGCGCGTCGTTCCAGCCGACCAGCACCACCGCGAGATCGAAATGAGCGGCCACGGCTGCCGTCGTGAATTCATCGAGCACCTCGGCGGCGGTGGCGCCGTTGCGGCCGGCAGCGCGCCAGGCGACGCCGACCGAATCGCGAGCCGCGAGCACCCGCCCGAGCTGACCCGGCAACCCCTCCTCGAGCTTCGCCACTCCCGTTCCCATGGCCGTCGAGTCGCCGACCACCAGCAGGCGCAGGGGCTTCGACATGCGCGATCCGGGATTGCCGATCAGGCCGTCGCGCGGTCCATGCGCCTCGGAGAGCCGCGGGGTGTCGCGCTGCAGGGCGCGGCCCTGCCGGAGCGCGATCGGTGCGACCAGAAGAGCGGGAAGGCGGCTCACGGCGCGAGTCTAGCGACGGCTCCGCGCGCAACGACGGAGGCCGGGATGCCTTACGGTGCGACCGGAACCGGGTCCGAGAGGGCCATCGACCAGACGGCGATCCCGTGCAGGCCGAGCGACGCCGCCAGTTGCTCGCGCAGTGCGATGGAACGCGCATCGGCCCACCAGAACACCTGACCGTCTGGCAGGGTGGCCGTCCATTCGCCGCGGCCCTCGTCGAAGGTCGGTGTGACATGCGCCGCCGCGACCAGCCGCCGCGCGCGGATGTCGCCGACCGTGTGCACGCCGTCCGCCGCCCAACGGTAGCCGTATCCGGCCACCCCGAGGTCGACCTGGCTCGGTTTGGCGCTGACCAGCAGGGCGGCGAGCACCTTGCGCTGCCAGGTCAGTTCGCCGACCGGGCCGGGATTGGTCGGATTGAACGTGCCGTGCTGGTCGTAGCCCATCACCGTGACCGTGTCGAGCGACTGCAGCAGACCCGCGACGTCGTAGCCCAGCCCGAGGTAGCTCGACGGCTTGGTGGTGGCCTGCAGTGCGGCATCCAGGTGGATGCCGGGGCCGACATCCGCGCGCAGCGCCGCCGCGAACGCGGTGAGATCGTCGGCGTCGTCGGCGCTCAACTCCTCGAGGTCGAACATGACCCCGTCGAGACCCGAGTCGGAGACCACGGCGGCCAACGACGCCGCAGCCGAGTCTCGGTTGGCCTTGGTCGAGAGCATCGACTTCGCCACCTCGTCGCTGAAGCCGACACCGGCCTGGTAGTTGAGCAGCAGCACCTCGGCCTTCTTGCCGAGCTGGTGCGCCAGCTTCACCTGGCGCAGCACAGCGGGCGTCGGCGGCGTCACCGATGCTCCGCCCGAGGCGATGTCGATCCCCGAGATCGCGACCATGCTGATCGCGGCCCGGCTGGCCTTGAGAACCGGTCCCTCATCCCAGGACGGCTCGAACGCCGTCACCACGGGATGGCTGGGCGGTGCGCTGTTCGGCTTGGGCGCGACGGCTCGTCGGGGCCGCTCCTGCGCGCCGACCGGAGCCGTGCACCCGGCGAGGGTCGCGACGAGGGCGGCGGCCAGGACGGCGGCCAGCGCTCGACGCAGCGGCCGAGTCACGGCGTCGCAGCCCTCTGCACGCTGATCAGATTGCCCCAGGGATCGTCGACCTCGACCGAGCGGCCGTCGTCGCGGGTCTCGAGCCCGTAGTGCTCCATCCGCTCGCCCAGCGCTCCGAGGTCGTCGGCGGTCGGCACGACGATCTCGACCCTGCCCAGCCCGAGGGTTGCCTGCCGCCGGCCGGCACCGCGGCTGTTCCAGACGTTCATGGCCATGTGGTGGTGGTACTGGCCGGCGCTCACGAACAGCGCCTGGTTGCCGAGCTCGGCCGTCGCGTCCCACCCGAGCCGATCGACGTAGAACTCGCGCGCGGTCGCCACGTCGCCCACCGAGAGGTGCACGTGGCCGACCCGCGCGTCGCCCCAACCTGCCCCCACGAGTCCGCGCTCGGTGAGGTGCTCCTGCAGAAAGGCGTTCGGGTCGAGGAAGAGGGTCGACATCTCGACCCGGCCGTGCGTCCAGCTCCAGGCGCTGCGGTCACGGTCCCAGTAGAGCTCGACGCCGTTGCCCTCCGGGTCGTCGAAGTAGAAGGCCTTGCTCACCAGGTGATCGCTCGATCCGGTGAACGATCCCGGCCGCATCCTGGCCACCGAGTAGACGGCGGCGGCCAGCGCGGCCTCGCTGTCGAACACGATCGCGGTGTGGAACAGGCCCGCCTCATGCGGCGCCGCGTGGCGCAGTTCGGGCGTCTGCACCAGGATGACGATCTCGCGGCCGGTGGCGGCCGCCGCGAGGGGGATGTCGCCCGGCGCGATCGCTCGTCCGAGCGACACCCGTCCGCCCTCTGCCGACAGCACGTCGAGCCCGACTCCGTCGCGGTAGTAGGCGGTCATCGCGTCGAGGTCGGCCACGTTGAGCGTCACCGCGCCCATGGCGGTGTCGGCGGCGAGCTGCGTGATCATGGCGGTCAAGCCTACGGAGGTCGGCTGGTCAGCGCTCGAGAGGTGCCAGTTCCTTCTCGTAGCAGATCGAGAGTTCGGAGTCGGCGTAGTAGCCGAAGTTCGGGATGCGGGTGTAGCCCTCGCGCTCATAGAGCCGCATCGCGTCGGGCTGCTGGTCTCCGGTCTCGAGCACCAGGCGGGTCCAGCCCCGTGACCGGGCCTCGCCCTCGAGCGCGCTCAGAACGGTCGTCGAGACGCCGGTGCCGCGTCGCTCGGGGACCACGTACATCCGCTTGATCTCGCCGTGGGTGTCGTCGAGTGTGCGGAGCCCCCCGCACCCGACCGCGCGACCGTCGTCGTCGAAGGCGACCAGGAACACGGTGATGTCGCTCGCGGTCGGCTTCGGCCCCGGCTCGGAGTCGGGCACCCCGTATCGTGCCGAGATCTCGTCCTGCTGCGCGACGCGCAGCGCCGTTCCCGCCGGGTCGTCCCAGGGCACGGCGCGCACGTGCAGGGTCATGCCGTCAGCCGGTCGATCAGGCTCTGGTAGCGGTCGGCGGTGAGGGCGACGATGTCGGCGGGCAGCTCGGGCGGCGTGCCGGTCTTGTCCCAGTGGGCCGAGAGCCAGTCGCGCACGATCTGCTTGTCGAAGCTGTCCAGCCGGTGCGGGCCGCCGGCGGCGTATCCCTCGGCATCCCAGTACCGGCTCGAGTCACTGGTCAGCACCTCGTCGGCGAGGGTGAGCTCGCCGCTCTCGGGGTCATCCCCGAACTCGAACTTGGTGTCGGCCAGGATGAGGCCGCGCTCCGCGGCCGTGGTGGCGGCGGCGGCGTAGATGGCGAGCGCGGCATCCCGGATCGCGGCGGCCGTGTCGGCCCCGACCAGTTCGACGGTGCGCTCGAAGCTGATGTTCTCGTCGTGCTGCCCGGCCGGCGCCTTGAAGGCCGGGGTGTAGATCGGCTCGGGCAACTGGTCTCCGTTGCTCAGGCCGGCCGGCAGCGGGATGCCGCACACGCTCTGCACCTTCTGATACTCGGCCCAGCCCGAACCGACCAGGTAGCCGCGCACGACCGCCTCGATCGGATGCATGTCGAGCTCGTGCACCAGCATCGCGCGTTCGGCGATCCCCGGCGGCAGGTGCTCGCCGAGCGAGGGATGCGCGGCGGCGAGATGATTGCGCATCCCGAGTCGGCCGAACCACCAGAGACTGAGCTGGGTCAGCAGCGCGCCCTTGTTCGGGATGCTCGGCTCGAGCATCCGGTCGAAGGCGCTCACCCGGTCGCTGGCGACCACCAGCACCCGGCCCGGCGCGGCGGGCGAGGTGTAGAGGTCGCGCACCTTGCCGGAGTACACATGCGTCCAGCCGAGAGCCTCGAGTCGGGTGTCCCCGCGGGGAACACCGCCTGCCTGTTCAATCATCAACTGACTACCCGTTCTGCGATGTCGTGCCGGTAGTGGGATCCCTCGAGCTGGATGCGGCCGAGCGCCTCGTAGACCGCCGAGCGCGCCGCGCGGAAATCGCCCGCTCGCGCGACGACCGAGAGCACGCGTCCGCCCGTGGAGACGAAGCCGCCCCCGTCATCGCCGCCGCTCCGCGCCGTCGCCGCGTGCAGCACCGTCACGCCCCCGACCCGAGAGGCCTCATCGAGGCCGTTGATCGGGCGTCCGGTGACCGGTGCCTCGGGGTAGCCCTCGCTGGCGAGTACGACGGTCACCGTGGCCTCGGATGAGAAGCGCGGATAGGGCATCCGGCCCAATCCCCCCGTCGCGGCGGCGAGCAGCAGTTCTGAGAGCGGGGTCTCGAGCCGGGGGAGCACGACCTGCGTCTCGGGATCGCCGAAGCGCGCGTTGAACTCGATGACCCGCACGCCGTGCTGGGTCACGATCAGCCCGCAATACAGCAGCCCGATGAACGGCGTGCCCTCGGCTTCGAGGGCGCGGACGGTCGGTAGCGCCACGGTGTCGAGCACCTCGTCGACGAACGACGCCTCGGACCCCCAGCGGTCGCTCAACCAGGGCAGCGGCGAGTAGGCGCCCATGCCGCCGGTGTTCGGCCCGGTGTCGCCGTCGCCGACCCGCTTGTAGTCCTGGGCGGGGGCGAGCGGCACGACATCGTGGCCATCGGAGAGGAAGAACAGCGACACCTCCTGGCCGTCGAGGAACTCCTCGACCAGCACATCGCCGTGCTGCAGGTAGTGCTCGGCATGGCTGAGCGCCGCCGCCCGGTCGTCGGTGACCAGCACGCCCTTTCCGGCCGCCAGCCCGTCGGCCTTGACGACGTGCGGAGCTCCGAGGGCATCGAGCGCGGCCTCGACCTCGGCGACGGTCTTGCCGCGGTGAGCCCGCCCGGTCGGCACGTTCGCCGCATCCATGATCCGCTTGGCGAACGACTTGGAGCCCTCCAGCGCGGCGGCGGCCTTGCCCGGGCCGAACACCGGAATGCCGTGGGCCCGGATCGCGTCGGCCACGCCCGCGACTAACGGGGCCTCGGGCCCGACCACGACCAGTTCGATCCCGTTGTCTGCCGCGTAGCGCGCCACGAGCTTGCCGTTGGAGGCGTCGAGCGCCACCGTCTCGACGCCCGGCTCGGCGGCGATGCCGGCATTGCCGGGGGCCGCGGTCAGCTCGTGCCCGGCGTCCTCGCGCAGCAGCGCCACGATGATCGCGTGCTCCCGGGCGCCGGAACCGAGGACGAGGATTCTCACCCGCCCAGGTTACCGGCGGTAGCGTGACGGGATGGACGGGCAGTCGGCGTGAGCGTGCGGCGCAGGATCGCGGCCGACGCGGGGGCCGCCGCGGTCGAGGCCGCGCTCGGCGGAGCCGACGACCGAGACACCACGGCGCTCGCCGTGCGGTACCTGCTCGAGGTGCTCGCCTCGGATTTCGAGGGTCACACCGTCGAGGTGCGCGTGCCGCCGTGGGGGGCGGTCCAGGCCATCGAGGGGCCGCGGCACACCCGCGGGACTCCGCCCAACGTGATCGAGACGGACGCGTCCACCTGGATCGCTCTCGCCACCGGCTCGCTGCAGTGGGCGGATGCGGTTGCGCAGGCGCGCGCCTCGGCATCCGGCCAGCGGGCCGACCTGAGCGAGGTGCTGCCGCTCAGGTGGCGCACAATGGACCAGTGACCGACCCGCAACCAGACCGCGACACCCTCACCCAGGTACGGGTGCGCCGCGCGCCGCGGCTGCCTGTGTTCCTGGTGCTGGGTGCGATCGTCGGTGCGATCGCCACCCTCATCGTCACGGCGACCGTCGGACAGGTGGATGCCAGTGTCGGCTTCGGCGCGACCTTCGGCTACTTCTGCCTCTACGGCGTTCCCGCCGGCATCGTGCTCGGCGCGCTGGTCGGGCTGGCGCTCGACCGGCGCTCGCAGCGCCGATCCCGCATCGTCTCGGCAGAGCACGAACGGGTCGAGTCCCCGACGCCTGAGTAGCCTCGCAGCATGGTCGCGCAACGCCTGTCCACCGACGTCTGCATCGCGGGCGGCGGCCCCGCAGGCATGATGCTCGGCCTGCTGCTCGCTCGCGCCGGCATCGACGTGATCGTGCTCGAGAAGCACGCCGACTTCTTCCGCGACTTCCGTGGCGACACCGTGCACCCATCGAGCCTCGACCTGATCGATCAACTGGGCCTCCGCGAGAAGTTCGAGGCGATCCCGCACAGTCGGCTGCGCAAGCTCGACGTGGTCATCAACGGGATCCGCGTGCATGCGATCGACTTCGGCCTCCTCGGCCGCCCCAATGCCGAGCTCGCCCTGATGCCGCAGTGGGATCTGCTCGATCTGCTGGCCACCGAGGCCAAGCGGCATCCCTCGTTCACGCTCGTGATGGACGCGGAGGTCACCGGAGTGACGCATCGCGGCGGCCGGATCGCCGGGGTGCGGGCGCGCACACCCGACGGCGTGCTCCGTATCGACGCGGCGATGACGATCGGGGCGGACGGCCGCGACTCGGCGGTGCGCAAGGCGTTGCGGCTGCCCGTGCAGGACCACGGCGTGCCGATCGACGTGCTCTGGTTCCGACTCGACAAGCCGGCCGCGAAGATGCCCGACACCCTGGGCTGGATCAGCACCGAGGCGTTCGTGGTGACGATCCCGCGGCCCGACTACCTGCAGTGCGGGCTGCTGATCCCCAAGGGAGGGCTGCCGGCTCTGCAGGAGGCGGGGCTGCCCGCCTTCCGCGCGCTCATCGCCGCGGCAGTGCCACGGCTGGGAGGGGTGGTCGCCGGCCTCACCGATTGGGACGACGTCAAGCTTCTCTCGGTGCAGATCGACCGCCTGACGCGGTGGTCGGTGCCCGGCGCGCTGTGCATCGGCGATGCCGCGCACGCGATGTCGCCGGCCTTCGGTGTCGGGATCAACTACGCGATCCAGGATGCGGTGGCGACCGCGAACATCCTGGTGCCCCTCTTGCGGTCGGGCGCCGATGCGGCCGCCCTCGACGCCGGAGCGGCCGCGGTCGAGCGTCGCCGCGCCCGTCCCACCGAGCGGATGCAGCGCATCCAACTCACGCTCCACCGCACGATCGCGAAGGGCGGCGCGCAGGTACTGCACGTCCCGCCGACCCTGCGCGAGCGCGTACTGCTCGCCAACCTGCTGCCGATCCTCAAGCCGCTCGCGGTTCGTCTGGTCGGCTACGGATTCCGGCCCGAGCGCATCGACGCGGCAGTGCTCGACCCGCGCCCGCTCAGCTCAGCTGATTCGCCTCGACCCACGCCAGGTACTCCGGCGTGACAGTCCCAGTGACGTAGTCGCCGGTGAAGCAGCTCATCTCGAGGCTCTCGATGGGTGAACCCTCGAGAATCGCCGACTGCATGTCGGCGACCTCCTGGTAGATCAGGTAGTCGGCGCCGAGCTCGGTCGCGATCTCGGGGATCTTGCGACCCGAGGCGACCAGTTCTTTGCGGCTGGGCATGTTGATCCCGTAGACGTGCGGGTAGCGCACCGGCGGAGCCGCCGAGGTGAAGGTGACGCTGTTGGCGCCGGCCTGGCGGGCCATGTCGATGATCTCGCGCGAGGTGGTGCCGCGCACGATCGAGTCGTCGACGATCAGCACGTTCTTGCCGCGGAACTCGGAGCTCATCGCGTTCAGCTTCTGCTTGACGCTCTTGGTGCGCTGCTCCTGGCCGGGCATGATGAACGTCCGGCCGACGTAGCGGTTCTTGTAGAAGCCCTCGCGGTACTCGATTCCGAGTTTCTGCGCGACCTGCATGGCGGCTGGGCGCGATGAGTCGGGAATCGGCATGACGACGTCGATGGCTCCGCTCGGCGTGTACTTGGCGATGGTGTCGGCCAGGCGATCGCCCAGCCGCAACCGGGCCTCGTACACCGAGATCCCGTTCATCACCGAGTCGGGGCGGGCCAGGTAGACGTACTCGAATGAGCAGGGGATCAGCACGGGGTTCTTGGCGCACTGGCGCGAGAACATCTCGCCGCC
>Ga0207657_10001207_pt1 | contig 27516 bp, 30 predicted proteins | sample KBSC33metaG_FD_184316 | JGI IMG/M metagenome (GOLD analysis project Ga0207657, IMG submission 184316) | Corn rhizosphere microbial communities from Kellogg Biological Station, Michigan, USA - KBS C3-3 metaG (SPAdes) (version 2) | ecosystem: Host-associated > Plants > Roots > Rhizosphere > Soil ...
AGGCATCGTCGTGCTCGAGGAATATGAGCATGCCAAGGCGCGGGGCGCCAAAATCTATGCCGAGGTGATCGGCTACGGCCTGACCGGCGACGCTTACCATGTGACCGCCCCGCATCCGGAGGGCGACGGCGCCTATCGTTCGATGCAGATGGCGCTGCGCAAGGCGGGCCTCGAGCCCAAGGACATCGATTATATCAACGCGCACGGCACTTCGACGCCCTTAGGTGACGAGCTTGAGCTGGGCGCGGTCCGCCGTCTGTTTGGCGACGCGATCAAGACCGTATCGATGTCCTCGACCAAGTCGATGATCGGCCATCTGCTCGGCGGCGCGGGTGCGGTCGAATCGATCTTCTGCATCCTCGCGATCCGCGATCAGACCGTGCCGCCCACGATCAACCTCGATAATCCGAGCGATGGCTGCGAGGGCGTCGACCTGGTCCCCAACGTTGCGAAGCAGCGGCCGGTCAAGGCGGTGCTCAACAACAGCTTCGGCTTTGGCGGCACCAACGCAAGCCTGGTGATGCGCGCCATTTGATCCGGATCAAGGGGGCGCTAAGATAGAACGTGGCCAAAGGTCGTTCCTCATCGCGTGGCGGGCTTGGATGCCTGTTGCTGATCGTCCTGATCGTGGCCGGGGCAACCTGGCTGACCGTGCACCGCAATTGGACCGGCCCAGGGCCGGCCAATCACCTGACCACGGTGGTCGTGCCGGAGGGGGCCACGCTCGCCGCGGCCGCGCGCGAACTCGAAAAGGCGGGCGCGGTCCGTTCCACCACCGGATTCCTGCGTTTCGCGCGCCGGTTCGGATCCTCCGCGCCGATCAAGGCGGGCGAATATGAGGTCGCGCCGCGCATGAGCGCGAAGGACATCCTGGCGCTCCTGCAGAGCGGCCACACCGTCCAGCGCATGATCACGATCCCCGAGGGCATGCCTTCGATCGAAGTGTTCGAGCGGCTGGCCGGGGAGCGGCTGCTGACCGGGAAATTGCCGATCCCGCCCGAAGGCTCGGTCCTGCCCGGCACGTACAGCTTCCAGCGCGGCGAACCGCGCAAGGCGGTCCTGAAGCGGATGCAGGACGCGATGACGCAGACGCTCAACCGCCTGTGGATGACGCGCAAGGCCAACAGCGTGGTCAATTCCAAGCTGGAAGCGCTGACGCTCGCCTCGATCGTCGAGAAGGAAACCGGCGTGCCGGAAGAGCGGCCGATGGTCGCGGGCGTCTATTCGAACCGGCTGCGCGCAGGGATGCGGCTCCAGGCCGATCCCACGATCATCTACCCGCTCACGCACGGCAAGCCACTCGGCCGGCGCATCAAGCTCTCCGAAGTGCGCGCGAAGAACGATTACAACACCTATTCGATGGCGGGCCTGCCGGAAGGGCCGATCACCAATCCCGGCCGCGACGCGATCGCGGCGGTGCTGGCGCCGGCGCAGACGGATGCGCTCTATTTCGTCGCCGACGGCAAGGGCGGGCATGTGTTCTCGAGCAATCTCAAGGACCACAACGCCAACGTTCAGCGCTATTATAATCTGCGCAAGGCACAAGGCACGCGATAAGCGGCGGCGTTTTCCCAAGCGGCAGGCGGCGGCTGCCGAAGGGAAAAACAAAAAAACACCGGAAACGAACTTGATGATCCGGCGCTTCCGGGACCGGTGAGGGAGAGCCAGCGCGTGGTCAGTACGCTATATGCGTACGTTTGTCAATAGATTGTGGCGGCCATTCTATCGCGCGGCATCTGCTCGATCCGGGAGCGGCCAATCCCGCAGCTGTGACTCCTGAAAGCGCTACTCGGCAGAAAGCCAGGCATCGCTGCAGATCAGGATCAGTTCCCGCCGCGCCGCCGGCTGTGCCAGATGCGCTTCAACGACCGGCCGGTCGTCCGCCGGCAGGCGACGGATAACCTCAGAGACGCTGCGATATTGACCCGATCTTGCCAGTTCAAACGCCCGATCGATTGCCGAAATCCTTGCCATCGCCACCTCCTAACCCAAGCGAGCGGCGGAGCGAAGAGCTCTGATCAAAAAGCCCAACCGGGGAAATGGCGCATCGTGTCAGGTAAGGTTGACACATCCCGTTCGCCGACCTATGTCACGTTTTCCTGACATTCCGTCAGGTAAAGCTGATATGAGCAGAAAGCTCCGATGAGGAACAGGCTGAGAGTGCTGCGCGCGGAACGTGGGTGGAGCCAGCTCGAACTGGGCGGGCGGCTGGGCGTCTCGCGCCAGGCGGTGAACGCGATCGAGACGGGCAAGCATGACCCCTCGCTGACGCTCGCCTTCCGGATCGCCCGCCTGTTCAAACTGGGGATTGAGGAGGTCTTCGATGATGACGGTTCCGTTGACTGAAGATGGCGAAGGCGTTCGCGCCGCGCGGGCACGCAGCCAGCGCCACCGGCGTATTGCGGTGCTTTCGTTGCTTGGAGCTCTTGCGGTCGGTTTAGTCATGATCCTGGGCAAAACCGGTCCGGGACATCTCCGGCCCGAATATGCCGTTGCGGCGGTGATTGCGATGGCGGTCCTGTTGCCGCTGGCCATCTATTTCAACGATCAGGGCAAGGATGAGCTGGATCGGCTCAACGCGCTCCGGGCAAACAGCTTCGGCCTGTATGCCTGTCTGCTCGGCGGGTGGGGCTGGCTGGTCCTTTCCGATGGTGGCCTGGTCCCGCAGCCGAGTGTCCTGATCCTGGTCCTGGCGACCGGCGTGATTACGCTCGGGCGCTACGCGATGCTCAAGATGCGCAGCTAGTCGGGCGCCACTTTCCATCTGCCGCCATCCGATCGCCTGCTCTCGAAGGACGCCACAATGCGCATGATCTTTCGCACCTTTCTCCTCGCGCTCTTGCTCATCGGGAGTTCGGCCCCCGTTTACGCCGCGGCGGCGGCGCCAGCCGCCGATGCCGTCGGCGAGTGGCACGGCACGCTCGTCACGCCCGCCGGAGCACTGATGCTCGTGCTCTTCGTCGATCGTGCGCCGGACGGTTCGCTCAAGGCGGAATTGGAAAGTCCCGACCAGGCGCCGGGTCAGAAGATTCCCGTCACGGGCATCAAGGCAGAAGACGGCCAACTGGCTCTGGAGATCGCGCTGATCCATGCATCGTTCGAGGGCCGCTGGGTGCCCGCCGAACAGGCGTGGAGCGGGACGTTCAAGCAGGGTGCTGAACTGCCGCTCAAACTGTCGAAAGGCCCCCCGCCAAACAAGCCCGTTGTCGCAGGGCTGGACGGCGTGTGGCGCGGCAAGGTCAGCCGTAACGGCGTCGATCTGCGCTTGGTCCTTCACATCAAGACCGGCGCGGGAGGCACCGCCGCGCAGTTGGACTCGCCCGATCAGCTCACCAATGGCGTGCCGGTGCAAGGCCTGACACGAGACGGGCAAGTCGTGCGTTTCCGTGTCGACGTCCGCGGCCTCACCTATGAGGGCAAGCTATCGCCCGACATGCAGAGCATGAGTGGCATATGGCGGGCGCCGAACCTGCCGGACGCACGGGTCGATTTCGCGCGAAGCGATGCCACTGCCACGAGCACGGCACCCAAACGGCCGCAGACGCCGCAGCCCCCCTTCCCCTACCGTGCCGAAGAGGTGGCGTTCGACAATCCCGTGCAGAGCGGTGTCCACCTTGCCGGCACGTTGACTATTCCCGAGGGCAAAGGACCGTTCCCCGCCGCTATCCTGATCACCGGTTCCGGTCAGCAGGACCGCGACGAGACGCTGCTGGGCCATAAGCCTTTCGCCGTGATCGCAGACTATCTCACGCGGCGGGGGATTGCCGTGTTGCGCGTCGACGACCGAGGAGCCGGCAAATCGAGGGGGGACGTGAGCAAGGCGACATCCGCGGATTTCGCGACCGACGCCAATGCGGCCTTCGCCTTCCTGCGGAGCCGTGGTGAGATCCAACACGATGCGATCGGTTTCATCGGCCACAGCGAAGGCGGCATGATCGGCCCGATCGCCATGGCGACGAACAAGCATGTCGCTTTTCTCATCATGCTCGCGGGCCCCGGAACCGCGACACAGCAGTTGCTGCTTGCGCAGCGCCGTGCGCTCGGCGTGAGCATGGGTCAGAGTGAAGCCCAGATCGCCCGGACCGAGCCTGTCATGGCATCGTTGTTCAAGGCGCTTGCCAGCGGTGCAACCTATGAAGAGGGCGTCGCCGCTGCACGCGCGTTGCTCACGCCGGAGGCTCTCGCAGCAATTGGCGTGCCGCCGAACACGAGCCCGCAGGTGATCCTCGCCCAGTTCGGAAATCCCTGGTTCCGCTATTTCTTCCAATATGATCCGGCGCCCAATCTGCGCGCAATCAGGGTGCCCGTCCTCGCCATGAACGGCAGCCTGGACCGGCAGGTTCTTCCCGCCGAGAATCTCGCCGCGATCAAGGCCGCCCTCAAGGACGATCGGGATGTGACGATCGTCGAGCTCCCCGGCCTCAACCACCTCTTCCAAACCGCGCGCACGGGCGCGGTCGGCGAATATGCCGACATAGAAGAGACGATCGCGCCGATAGCGCTCGATCATATGGCCGCCTGGATCAACGCGCGCTTCGGCGGCCGTTAAGCCGGAACGAAAGCCGCCATGGGTTCAGGCTGCGCTCCATCGCCTGCTGCAGAAATCGCATGCGTTCGGACCAGCCCCATGGCGGCGACCATAAGTTGAATTAAGCGTGAAGCGACGCGACGCGCTTCAGTCAGAGGCGGACATCGCGCTCGGATCCATCCATATCGCTTCCCAGACATGTCCGTCGGGATCGACGAGACTGCGATTGTACAGGAAGCCGAGATCCTGCTTCGGATTGACGTCAGCCTGCCCGCCATGCGCGGTGGCGGCATCGTTCATCCGGTCGACGGCCTCGCGGCTCTCGCAGGAGATGGCCAGCATCACTTCGCTCGACGTTGCCGGCGGGATCGGACGGCTGGTGAAACCACTCCATTTGGAGTGGGTAAGGAGCATGACATTGATCGTCTCGCTCAACACCATGCAGGCCGAGTTATCGTCGCTGAACTGCGCGTTGTTGGTGAATCCCAGGGCCTCGTAGAAGGCCTTGGCCCGAGCCAGGCCGGTCACCGGCAGGTTCACAAAAATCATCCTGGTCATCGTAGGTCTCCTCTGGTCGTGGCAGGACAAGGCCCAATCGGAGAGCGATATCCGCCGTTTGAAGCGCCGCCATGACCGTCACGGCGGTTGCTTGCCCCGCGGAGTAGGGGCCCGCGCTCGCGGGAGAATTGATGTTTGGTAAGAAATGGCGTCAGGGTCTGTCGGGTCTCGTGATAGCGATCGTTTTACGCAGTCGGCTGAGGCTTTCCGGGGTGATGCCCAGCCAGGCGGCGATGTGATGCTGCTTCAAACGCCGGTGCAGGTCCGGCTCCCTGCGGATGAAATCGACATAACGTTGCATCGCGTCGTCATGGCGGAAGGCAATCTCGCCCGGTTCCTTCTCGACGATCCAATGCCGCTCCATGTAGCGGATATAGAATTCCGCAATGTCGGGGAATTCGCGGACGAGCGACTTGAAGGCCGCGAAATCATATTCGAGGACGACGCTGTTCTCGATCGCCGTGATCGTGAACAGGCTGGGCTCGCCGAGCAAGGTCGCGCTGACCGAAGCGGCAATGCGGTTTTCGGGAAAGAAGTATTTGATGACCAGGTCGCCGTCGCGGCCGACATAATGCTGGCACAGCAGACCTTCGACGACGAAGGCGCAGCGGGTTGGGACGTCACCCGCCCGAATGAAAGGCTCATCCTTGCCATATTGCCTGGGCCGCAGCAGCGACGACCAGGCCAGTTGGGCGTCCGCCGACAGATCGGTATAGGTTCGGATTTTGGCGAAGAATGCGTCTGTGTTCATGCGCTGAATCCGCGAGACGGCGATGGTTTAGCGTGGCCCATCCCATCAGTGGGCGCCGAACCCGACTAGAGTCGCAGGCCCTCGGTCTCGATCAAACCCGCCATCAGGTTAAGGCTTTGCACCGCCGCGCCGGCAGCGCCCTTGCCGAGATTGTCGAGCGCGGCAACGAGGCGCACCTGGCTGCCCGCCTCATCGCCGAACACGAAAAGCTCGAGCCGATCCGTGTCCGCCAGCCGCTCGATCGCGAGCGTGCCCTCGCCATACTCCGGAACCACGCTCACGATCGGCGAACCACGATAGAAATCGGCCAGCGCCTCGCGCAGGGCCGTCGCCGTCGGACGGCCGGGGAGGGCGGAGAGGTGCAGCGGCACCTCGACGATCATTCCGCTGAACAAGTTCGCGACCGACGGCGCAAAGATCGGCGCGACGGACAGGCCGCTCCGCTCGCGCATTTCGGGTACATGCTTGTGGTTGAGCCTGAGCGCGTAGCTCCGCCATGCGGTCGGGGCGGGGCCGTCCTCGAATTCGGCGATCATGCTCTTGCCGCCGCCCGAATAGCCCGAAACGGCATTGCATGTCAGCGCCGCATCGGCCGGGATCAGCCCGGCCCTTACCAGCGGCGCGACCAGCGCGATGAAGCCGGTCGAATAACAGCCGGGATTGCTGACGCGTTTGGCATTGGCGACCACATCGCGGCCCGCGACTTCGGGAAAGCCGTAAACCCAGCCCGGCGCCACACGGTGCGCGGTCGATGCGTCGATGACGCGTGTCCGATCATTGTCGATCAACGCCACCGCCTCGCGCGCGGCATCGTCGGGCAGGCACAGAATGACGATGTCGGCCGCGTTGAGTGCGTCACGCCGCGCGCCGGCATCCTTGCGCTGCGCGTCCGGCAGGACGATCACCTCCATGTCGTGCCGGCCTGCCAGTCGCTCGCGTATCTGCAGGCCGGTCGTGCCGGCCGCCCCATCGACAAAAATACTCGTCATTGCGTTATCCGCTTACGCGCGGTGATCGGCTGCGCGTGGGTCGGCTTCAGCCGGGCTGCCACGTCGTCCAAGGGTTCGATCACCGTCGACATCCAAAAAGCATTGGCGTGGAGCAGGCGCTCCGCATCCAACATCATACCGACATGGCCGGGGAAGAAGATCAGGTCCCCTCGTCGGAGCGGCGCATCCTCGGCCAGCGGCTCGCCCAATTCGTCGCGCTGCATGTCGCTGTCGCGCGGCGCGGCGATGCCCGCCAGTTCGAGCGCGCGCTGGACCAGGCCGGAACAATCCACGCCGTCGCCGCCGCGCCCACCCCAACGATAAGGCGCGCCGATCAGCCGCTCCGCCACCGCCACGGGATCAGGCTCGACCGCGTCGAGCGGCGCGACGTGGCGGCGGTGGATATAGCCTTCGTCGACCCGCACGAAATTATCCTCGTCCGCGCCCGCGACGCGCGCGCCGATCGGCAGCGCCTTGATCACCGGAGCCTTGATGTCGGGATTGGCGAAGACGAGCGCAAGCGGCACGGTCACGCGGTGCGTCGGCGCGTGCGTGGGGCCGAGCGCGTCGGCGCGGATATAGCCGACATAATCGTCATGCGTGCAGCGGCCCCAGGCCCAGCCGCCGGCCTTGTCGATCATGTCGAAGCCTTCGCCATGCACGAGCTGCGAGATGGCTGGAGCGTCGCCCGAGGGGCGGGCACGGACGGTCGTCGCGGTCGCGACGCACCGGCAGGATTCGGCACGCGCATAATGCGGCGCGAACAGCACGCCCGCGAGCGCGATGTCCGCAATGTCGGGACGATAAGCGTGTGTGCGCGGGTCGGGCCGTCGCGACGGCCCTTCGAGCCGGAACGCCTCAGGCGGTGACGTGGCGCATGTGCCGCGCGAGGTGCGCGGGGGCGTCGCCGTCGATGAGACCTCCGAAGTCTTCAAGGAAATCTGCCCCCGTATCGGTAGGCGCGATGAAGATATTGCGGCGGTCCGCCTCATCGCGCTCGCGGCGCAGATAGCCGAGCGCACCGAGTGTGTTCAAGGCGCGAGTCACGACCGGCTTCGATACGCCGAGCGATTGGGCGAGGCCGCGCACCGTGTGGGGGCCTGGCGTCAGATACACGAGCAGCAGCAACGCCATCTGACGGTTGGTGAGGTCCGGCTGACCCGAGCGGACATAGCCGACAAGAGTCTGCATCCATCCCGAAAGGGTCGTGTCGTGCATCATCGTCTTCGCGCCTCACTCGATGCTTTACTTGGCTCGTTGGGCTGAAAACACGCAGACGCGCCGATCGTTTCATCGGCGGACAGTTATTTGAAAACTAATCTGGATCAATCAGCGAAGCGGCGGCGCAACATTTCCCATGCCGCACGCAGGCCGAGAGCGTCGCCTCCCTTAGGGCGGCCGGGTTTTGCGGCCGGACGCCAAGCGAACGTATCGAGGTGGGCCCAGGGTGTCGAAGGTGAGACGAAACGCTCCAGAAACAAGGCGGCTGTTATTGTTCCGGCAAAGCCGCCGCCGGGAGCATTGTTGATGTCCGCGATGTCCGATTTGAGCATTTCGGTATAGGGTTGCCACAAAGGCAGCCGCCAAAGCGGATCGGCGACCGCGTCGGCCGCCGCGGCGATATCGGCCGCGAGCGTCTCGTCATTGGCGAACAAGGCCGGAAGATCGGGCCCGAGCGCAACCCGCGCGGCGCCTGTCAGCGTGGCGAAATCGAGCACCAGAACGGGTTGATCCTCGCAGGCGCGCGCAAGCGCATCGCCCAGGACGAGCCGGCCTTCGGCGTCGGTATTGCCGATCTCGACGAACAGGCCCTTGCGCGTCCTGAGCACGTCGCCCGGGCGGAAGGCGTCGGCCGAAATCGCATTCTCGACCGCGGGGATCAGGAGGTGAAGCCGCACGGGCAGGCGCGCGCTCATGATCAGGCTTGCCAGCGCCAGCGCATGGGCCGCGCCGCCCATGTCCTTCTTCATCAGCAGCATGCCGCCCGCGGGCTTGATGTCGAGCCCGCCCGAATCGAAGCAGACGCCCTTGCCGACCACCGCGATGCGGGGATGCTTGGGATCGCCCCACTCGATCTCGATCAGCCGTGGCGCGCGCGCCTTGGTCGCGGCGCGGCCGACCGCATGGATCATCGGAAAGCCGTCGGCGAGCGCATCGCCCTGCGTCACGTGGAATTTGCCGCCATATTTGTCCGCAACCGCCTTGGCGGCCTCGGCCAGCTCGCCGGGCCCGAGATCGCCCGCGCCGGTGTCGACCAAGTCGCGAACCAGCGCCGTGGCTTCGGCGAGACGCACGATCTCGTCGATCCGCGCGGGTTCGGGCGTCAATAATATACGCGGGCCCTGCGGTTCGGGTTTTTCGCGATAACGGTCGAAACGGTGCTGCGCGAGCAGCCACCCCAGTGCGCCATCGCCGGGCGCTCCCTCCGACAGGCGATAGCTGCCTTCGGGCAGCTTGGCTGCCGCATGGGCGAGCGTCCAGGGGCCGCCCGCCGCATCGACTCCGATGGCGGCGCTCCATTCTTCGGCCCCGTCGCCGGGCAGGATCGCCAGCGTATCCGCCTTGCCCTCGAAGCGCGCGGCCGCGACGGCGGCGCGCGCCCGGGGCGGCTGGTTCTTCAGCCAATCGCCGAACTCCGCTTTGGCAACGAGGGTGAAAGAGCGGGCGGTTTGGCCACGGTCGGCGGCGATCAGGGACGCGAAATCGGTCATGGCGCCTCGGTGCCATCAAATGCCAGGTAAAGGAAGGAGGTCAGCCGACGACAGGGCGATGGGTCGCGGTGCGAAGCCTTACGCGGTTGGTACGGACATAGCACGGGAAGCGCCGCTCGGATTTCGCGGCACACTTATTTCGGTGCGAGGTCCAGCCTCATTCTTCGAACAATATTTTCCGAGACCTATAGTCGATGGTCATCCGCGTATGCCGCAAGAAGTGGGTTCCGATAGCGACATCGATTTTCAGCGGTATGGGAATGAAGGCTGCTTCGCTTTGAGGATGATGAATCCGGCCAATGTCGAGCGCGGGGCCGATGCCACCGCGCACTTCAACCTTGCCACCGTAACCGTAGCCAACGCCTGCTTTTCCACTGGCCATAATATCTGAGAGGCCCAGCGCAGGAGCTGCGGACGGTTGTACGAGCAGGTCGTAGACCCCGCCGGAATCGACGATTGCGTCCATCGGCCTGCCGCCAACCCTAATGCGCGTGACGACGATGTCGAAGCGTAGTCGGAATGGCTGCGCGGCATCGCAGCGGGCAAGTGATCCCTGGCTGATCCACGCCTTCCGGTTACGATAGTCGGCGATTAGGAGCGAGCGCTTGAGGAAACTGGTTCCGAGCACGCCTCCAATGGGCTGGCCATCAGGGCCCGTCGGCGCAAAATCCAGCGCCTGGATCGAGACATTGTCGACCTTGAAGGAAGCGGTGCGAACGTCGGCGCGGGTCTGAATATATTGAGGCCGGTCCGCCCCTGCTCCCACACCATGCCCGGCGCGGCCGTTCAGATCGAGTCGTGCAAGCCGGGCATAAGCGAGGTCGACCGTGGAAGGCGTGGTACCCGTGTCGAGTTCGAACCATCGTTCCGGCGCGCCATTTAGTGACACGCGCAAATATAGCAGGCCTTCTTCGGTAAAGGCGGTGGGTAATTCCACTTTGGCCGCCGTCAAGATATCGCAGCCTGCGGCACTGGCGAGAGCGGGATTCCGCGCCACGCAGGCCGTAATCATGAGCAAGGCCCATCGTACCTGTTGCGCTTTCGCCATCTTCAGCCTCCCTTTTTCTCGCCTACCGTTGCATGCGCCGTCCCGCGGCTGCAATATTACGTGAACATGACAGCCGTCGTTCAGATGCGCGGCGCTACGCGGGGGCGGTTCCTGACTTGACGATTCACAGCGTGATACCTTCCATTCGAGACAAAGCCGCGATCGAGCTTCCAGGTCATTGGTTGGTAACGGCAATTGTCGCGAGCCTGCTGATTGTACTGGCGCTGATGACGCACGCCCAGCTGGAGCTTGATCCGCATAACCTGATCGACCGCCTGTTTGCCGCGATCGCGGTGGTGGGGATCATTGCGCGGATCGTGTTGCGGCGCCCGCGCAGGCGTGCGCACCGGGTCGTGTGCGACGGGATCGATCATGTCGGCTTGTTCGCCTTGATCTGCCTGGTGGGTGCACTCGCATCCTATCCGGTCGCCGCCAGCACGCGGGGTTTCGAGGATTTCGCGCTCGAGCGGACCGATCGGTTGCTGCGTTTCAATTGGATCAGCTGGTACGATTTCGTCGTCGCCCACCCGTGGCTGCAATTTGCCGAGAGCGCCGCCTATCAGAGCATCTTCGTCTCTCCGGCCATCCTGCTCGGTTACTTCGCCTATAGTGGCAAGCGCGCGGAGGCGCGTTTGTTCATCGCCTCCTTTTGGCTGGCGGCGGTCGTGACGTTGCTGCTGTTCCCCCTGACGCCGGCACAAGGGCCGCTGGCCTATCTGTGGCACGGGCATATCCCCTATATGCCGCAGAGCGCGCTCTACCAGGCGCAGGTCATCCCCTTGCTGCGCAACCATGAGGTGCACACGGTTGCGGTGACCTCGATCCATGGCCTGGTCTGCGCGCCGAGCTTCCACACGGTGAGCGCGGTGCTCTACATCATCGCCGCCTGGCCGATCCGGCGGCTGCGCTGGCCCCTGCTCGCGCTCAACGCGGCGATGCTGCTCGCGACCCCGGTCGAGGGCACGCATTATCTGACCGACATGATCGTGGGCGCGCTGGTTGCCGTCGCGGCGAGTATCGCGGTGCGCCGCGGATTGCTGAGCCTGATCGAGGAGTTGCGGCGTCCGGTTCCGTTCGATCCACTGCGCACGATGCTGCGTCGTGCGCCCAATCATCAGCTGATGCACCTGCTGGCGATGGAAACCAGCAGCGGCCCGCGCGCAAATGCGATCCTGCAGGAGATCGACCGGCGCGGGCTGGATTCCTAGAATCAGCCGAGTTCAGTCGGCCACGGCTCCGAACAGATCATGCTCGTCGGCGTCCTCGATGTGGACGCGAACGATATCGCCGGGTGCGAGGCCCTCGGTATCGCGCAGATGGACTTCGCCGTCGATCTCGGGCGCATCGGCCTTTGACCGGCCGGTGGCACCGCCTTCATCATCGACGGCATCGATGATCACGTCGAGCGTGCGGCCGATCTTGGCCTGGAGCTTGGCGGCGGAGATTGCCGCGGTCTTTTCCATCAATCGGGCGTAGCGCTCTTCCTTGATCTCTTCCGGCACATGGCCGGGAAGATCGTTGGCGGCGGCGCCCGCGACCGGCTCGAACCGGAACGCGCCCACGCGGTCGAGTTGCGCCTCGTCGAGCCAGTCCATCAGATAGTCGAAATCGGCCTCGGTCTCGCCGGGAAAACCGACCACGAAGGTCGAACGGATCGTGATATCCGGCGCGATCGACCGCCAGTTGCGGATGCGGTCGAGCACCTTGGCATCATTGGCGGGGCGCTTCATCGCGCGCAGCACGCTCGGGCTCGCATGCTGGAAGGGGATGTCGAGATAGGGCAGCACCAGCCCGTCGGCCATCAGCGGGATCACCTTGTCCACGTGCGGGTAGGGATAGACGTAATGGAGCCGTACCCACGCGCCCAATTGGCCGAGATTGCGGGCGAGGTCGGTCATGTCGGCGCGGACCTCGCCGCCGCCCTTGAGCGGGTAGGAGGCATGGCGCAGGTCGAGACCGTAGGCGCTCGTATCCTGGCTGATCACCAGCAATTCGCGCGTGCCGGCCGCGACGAGTTTCTCCGCCTCGCGTAGGATCGCGTCAGGGCGGCGGCTGACGAGGTCGCCGCGCAGCGCCGGGATGATGCAGAAAGAGCAGCGGTGGTTGCAGCCCTCCGAAATCTTCAAATAGCTATAATGGCGCGGCGTGAGCTTGAGGTCGCGTTCCGGCACGAGATCGAGATAGGCCGACGGCGGCACCGGTGCGGCGTCATGAACGGCACCGACGACCTGCTCATACTGATGCGCGCCGGTGACCGCGAGCACCTGCGGGAAGCGCGCGCGGATGACTTCGGCTTCCTTGCCCATGCAGCCGGTGACGATGACGCGGCCATTCTCCGCGATCGCTTCGCCGATCGCCTCGAGGCTTTCCTCCTTCGCCGAATCGAGAAAGCCGCAGGTGTTGACCAGCACGACGTCCGCGCCCGCATAATCGGGCGACATCTGATAGCCGTCGGCGCGGAGCTTGGTCAGGATGCGTTCGCTGTCGACCAGATTCTTGGGGCAGCCGAGCGACACCATGCCGACCTTGGGCGGGGAGGGGAGAATAGTTGCCATGGGGAAGCGCGCCACATAGCGTTGCTTGCAGGAAATTACGAGGGGAGCTGGGGATGGTGCGGACGATTTTGGTTTTGGCCGGTTTATTGGCGGCAACGCCCGCGCTCGCGCAGATCCCGCCGGCGCCCGCGACCATGCCCGAACATGGCGACACCAAGCCGGTCGATTATGCCAATCCCGGCAACTGGGCCTGCCGTCCAGGCGTGGACGACGGCACCTGCTCGGCCAATTTGGATGCGGTGAAGATCGTCGCCGACGGCACGCGCACGCCCGCGCCGCACATCGTGGCCAAGGACCCGCCGATCGATTGCTTCTACGTCTATCCGACCGCCTCGCAGGACAAGACGATGTTCAGCGATCTCGCGCTGGACGAGGCCGAGAAACGGTCGATCCACGGCCAGGCTGCGCGGCTGACCGCGCGGTGCCGGCTGTTCGTGCCGATCTATCACCAATTCACGATGGCGGCGCTCGCCTGGACGACGCACCAGACCGCGGCCGCGCCGGATTTCGACATTCCCTATCGCGACGTGCTGACGGCGTGGAAATCCTATCTGGCGCACGACAATCATGGCCGCGGTGTCGTGCTGGTGGGGCATAGCCAGGGCGCGATCATTCTCAAGCAACTGATTGCGGAACAGATTGACGGAAAGCCCGCACAGAAACTGCTGGTCGCCGCCTATCTCGCCGGAAATCCGGATCTTAACGCTAAGAGCTTCCATGACGTGAAACCTTGCGCCGCGCCCGATCAGACCGGCTGCGTGATCGCCTGGTCCTCCTATCTCGACAGCTATGACGGCCCGCGTGTCTTCGGCGCGACGCCGTCGGGCGCCCCGCCGCTCTGCGTCAATCCCGCCGCGATCGGCGGGGGACGCGGCGCGCTCGAAACCTATTTGACCAAGCCCAGTTTCGCGCCGCCAAACGACCCGCCTTATGTCGAGCTGGCTGGACAGTTGACCGCCCAGTGCGTCGCCGACGCACAAGGCGCGGTGCTGCGCGTCCATATCGAGCCGGGCCCGGCGGCGGGATTGCTCGGCGTGGTCATGCAGCGTTACAGCCCGGCGCCCGGCTGGGGCGAACACCCGCTCGATATCAGCCTGGTCCAGGGCAACATGATCGATCTGATCGCCAGCCAGACCGGGGCCTGGCTCGCGCGGAAGTAGCGGTCTCCGCCTCCGTCGCCACCAATCCATCCTTCACGGTAGTGGCGCTTGCGGCCCGGCGGACATGCTGTTTCCGGCTAAACGGTCACCACGATCTTACCGAACTGTTCCCCCGTTTCGAGATGCGCGTAGGCGGCGCGGATTTCCTCGAGCGGAAATATGCGGGAGATGATCGGGCGCAGCGCGCCGGAGGCCAAATGGTCCACGATGAATGCCCTGGCGGCCGCCAGCCTGGGGCCGTCCCGGACAAGCTCGTGGACCAGATATCCGCGTAAGGTGAGGCTCTTCGCCAGCAGCGCCCCCGGCGGCAATTCGCTGGCGACGGCGTCCTGGGCGCCATAATTGACGATGATGCCGCCGCTCGCCGCAGCGGCCACGAGCTCGGGGAGCAGCCGCCCTCCGACGGCGTCGAACAGCAGGCGCGGGCCCTGTTGCCCCGAAGCGCCCCGAATGGCGTCGGCAACGCCTTCCCTGTCGGTTGCCACGACGTGCGCGGCGCCCGCCGCCAGCAGCGCGGCCCGTTTGCTATCCGACCGGGTCACCGCAATCGCAACGCCGCCTATGGCGTTCACGATCTGGATCGCCGCAAGGCCCACGCTGCTCGACGCGGCGGTGATGACGACATGATCGCGCGCGCCGAGCGCCGCCACCTCGAGCAAGCCTCCATACGCGGTCAGATATGCCATCCACGTCGCGGCCGCCTCCTCGAACCTCTGCCCAACCGGGATCGGCACGACGAATTCGGCGGGGACATTGACCAACTCCGCATGGACGGGTCTCCTCCGCATCGAAATTGGCGGAATGAGCGCGACGCGATCACCGACCGACAGCCCCGTCACGCGCGGCCCAATGCTTTCGACGACACCCGCCGCCTCCAGCCCGGTTCCGGAGGGAAGGTCGGGCTGCTCGATGTAGACGCCGCGACGGAAAAGGGATTCTGCACGGTTCAGGCCGAACGCGCGGGCCCGGATCCGGACCTCGCCCTCCCGCGGCTTAGCGACCTCCCCTTGCTCGATATCGAGGACTTCGGGGCCTCCAAGGCGATGGAAGCGGACAATCCTGGCCATGCGATAATCCCGTCTACACGATGTAATCCTGTTTGGACGGGACGGGATCACGGATAAATGCCGGTGAGGATGAGACAATCGGTAACAGGAGTGTGGAATGGATCGACTCTCGAGCATGTCGACCTTCGTCAGGGCGGTGGACCTGGGCTCATTCGCCGCAGCCGCGGACGCAAGCGGCCTTTCGCCAACCATGGTCGGCAAGCATGTGCAGTATCTGGAGACGCGGCTCGGCGTGCGACTCCTCAACAGGACGACCCGTCGGCAAAGCCTGACCGAATTCGGGCGCGCTTATTACGACAGATGCCGGACCATCCTCGACGAGGTGGCGGCGGCCGACGCGCTCGCATCCGACCATCTCAATATGCCGTCCGGCACGCTGCGGGTGACCATGCCCGCGCTTCTCGGCAGGATGTGTGTCGCACCGCTTCTGCTCGAACTGGCGCGTCGGCATCCGGCGCTTCGGCTCGACATGGCGATGGACGATCGGGTCGTCGATATTGCCGCGGACGGCTACGACCTGTCGGTGCGCACCGGTAAATCCGAAGATCGATCGGGCCTGAACTCCAGGCGGCTCGGAAGCCACCGCATGGTCGTGTGCGCCTCGCCTCGATATCTCGACGCGATGGGAACACCGCAGACGCTCATGGACCTGCCGGGGCATGAGGGGGTGACGTACGCCCGACCGGGGTGGGGCCACGCCTGGCTGTTCCTCGACGAGGACGGACGAACCCTGGAGATATCGCTTCCAGACCGTGTTCGGCTCAATGATCTGGCTGCCATCACCGACGCGGCCGTGGCCGGAGCCGGTCTGGCGTGGATTCCGGCGTGGCTGGCCAAGCCCCACCTCGACAACGGATCGCTCGTCGAGGTGCTTGGCAACCAGCTCTCGTTCGCCTTCGAGAATTACGCCGTCTGGCCGGAGGCCAGGCATCTGCCGCTCCGGGTCAGACTGGTGATCGATATGCTGGCCGCGGAGCTTCCCGCCCGGCTCAACCCGGCTTAATTCGAGCCCTGATCGTCATCGGGCCTGTCGCTGCCCTCGTCCTGGTCGTCCGGCGCCGCGCTTCGGATGCGCTTTGGCAGCAGGCTCATCGGGTTGACCGGCTTCTTGCCCTGAAGGACTTCGAAGAAGGTCTGCGGCTGCTCGCCCGCGCTCGTGCCCGAGGTTCCGACGCGTGCGATCGGTTGACCGATTTTCACCGCCTGCCCGCGCCGGACCAGCAATTTGTCGGCATTGCCGTAAATCGTGATCCAGCCGTTGCCGTGCTTGACCAGCACGACATTGCCGAAGGCGGGATGCTCGCCCACCCACATCACGACGCCATCGGCCGCGGCGGCGATCGGCGTGCCGCGTGGGGCGGCGATGGTGATGCCGTCATTGCGCCCGCCATTGTCCATCGGGCCGTAGGCGCGGGTGACCTTGCCCTCGACCGGCCAATCGAATCGCCCGCCAAACGAGACGGTCGGCTCGGCGACCGGCGTGGTCGGCGCGAGCTGGCGGGTCGATGAGGGTGTGGCGGGAGCGGCCTTGGCCGTCGGCGCGAGCGCGGGCTCGCTGCCGGTGGCGAGATCGGTCAGGTCGATCTTGAACGCCGCCGCACGCTGCTCGAGCGACATTTTGGCCACGTCCTGCGCGGGCGGTAGCAGCAACCGCTGCCCTTCCCGCAGCGTGAAAGGCGGCTGCAGATGGTTGAGCTCGATGATCTTCGACCATTCGACCTGATAAGCGCGCGCGATCGCGATGCCGCTCTGGCCCTTCTTGACCATATGATAGCGGCCGCCCGCAATCTTGAGCTTCTGCCTCGGGCGCAGCGTGAAGGGCGCTTTCAGGTCATTGTCGTGCGCGATCACGTCGGCACCTTCGCCGGTCTTGCGCACCACTGCCGAGAGCGTATCGCCGGGCTGGACGATGTAGGTGGACTTGGCGATCTCGACCGCGTCGGGGGTGACCTGTTTCACCTCCCAGACGGGCTTCTGCCCGCCGGCGGCCTTGGTATCGGCGATCGGCGTGTCGGTCGATTGGGCGGGGGCGTTGTCGCTCGGTTTGACGCTGGATGTGGCGGCAGGCTTGTCAGCCGCCTTGCTCTCCCGCTTCGCCGCACTCTTCCCATTGCCGGCCAGCGGCGCGTCGGCGTCATCGTCGCGGCTCGCCACGCTTTTGACGGAGGCATGCCTCGACGGTTTTTCCGCGGCGGGCGCGGCGGCGATCAGGCTGAGCGCCAGCAGGGCCGCGATGCTCCTCATGCGGGCCGAAGCACGTCCAGACCGCCCATATAGGGCTTGAGCACCTCGGGCACGGCCACCGATCCGTCCGCCTGCTGATAATTCTCGATCACCGCGACCAAGGCGCGGCCGACCGCCAGGCCCGAGCCATTGAGCGTGTGGACGAAGGCGGTGGCCCCTTTGCCCGCCGCGCTCTCGGCAGGTCGATAGCGGGCATCCATGCGCCGCGCCTGGAAGTCGCCGCAGTTGGAGCAGCTCGAAATCTCGCGATAGGTCTGCTGCGCGGGAAGCCACACTTCGAGATCGAAGGTCTTGCGCGCGGTGAAGCCCATGTCCCCTGCGCAGAGCAGCATGCGACGGTACGGCAGTTCCAGCGCTTCGAGAATGCCCTCGGCGGCGCGGGTCATGCGCTCATGTTCGGCGTCCGAGCATTCGGGCGCGGTGATCGCGACAAGCTCAACCTTTTCGAACTGGTGCTGGCGAATCAGGCCGCGCGTGTCGCGCCCGGCGGCGCCCGCCTCGGATCGAAAGCAGGGCGTGAGCGCGGTCAGGCGCACCGGCAGGGCGGTTTCGGCCAATATCTGTTCGCGCACCAGATTGGTCAGGCTGACCTCGGCGGTCGGAATCAGCCAGCGGCCGTCGGTCGTGCGAAACAGGTCGTCCGCGAACTTCGGCAGCTGACCGGTGCCGAACATTGCCTCGTCGCGCACCAGCAAAGGCGGCGCGGTTTCCTCATAGCCATTGGCCGCGGTCTGCGTGTCCAGCATATATTGGCCGAGCGCCCGGTGGAGCCGCGCCGCCTGGCCGCGCAGCGCGGTGAAGCGGGCGCCCGACAGGAGCGCGCCGCCTTCGAAATCGAGCCCGATGGCGGGGCCGATATCGGCATGATCCTTCGGCGCGAAATCGAATGCGCGGGGCGTGCCCCAACGCTTCAGCTCAACATTGCCCGTCTCGTCCTCGCCCTCCGGCACATCGGCGGCGGGAATGTTGGGGAGCGCGGCGAGCGCGGCGTCGAGCGCACCGCTGGCCTCAGCCGCCCCGGCTTCCAGCTCGGCCATGCGGTCCTTGAGGCCCGCCACTTCGGCCATCAGCGCCTGCGCGGTCGCTTCGTCGCGCGCGGCCTTGGCCTTGCCGATCTCCTTCGACGCCTCGTTGCGGCGCGTCTGCAGCGCCTGCGCCTCGCTGACCTTGCCGCGCCGCGCCTCGTCGAGCTGGAGCAGGCTGGCAGCCTGCGGCCCCAGGCCCCGCTTTTGCAGGCCGGCATCGAAAGAGGCAGGGTCTTCGCGGATCGCGCGTATATCGTGCATGGCGGGCTAATGGCCGGGGCGTCGCGGCGGCGCAACCCTGCAACCGGCGCGCGCTTACGCGCGTTGCTTGGGGGAATACCCCATAGGAGGCCGCCGATGCGCATTCCCCACGACAGCTATGTCCTCGTCGCCGACGGCGCGAAGATGCTGTTCTTCCGCAACGAAGGCGATGCCGACAATCCCAACCTGACCGTGATCGCCGCCGAGCAGCAGGCCGATCGATATGATCGCGACATCAAGACCGATCAGGCCGGTCAGAAACCCGGCAGCCCGGGTTCGAACGGCGGATCGACCGCCGGCGAGGCGGATTTCCACCTTCAGGCCGAACAGCGTTTTGCGGTCGAGGCGGCCGATCGGATCAACCGCGCGGCGCTCGCCAACGAATTCGAGACACTGATCATCGTCGCCCCGCCCAAGACGCTGGGGGAGCTGCGCAAACATTATCACAAGCGGGTCGAGGAGAAGATCGAGGCCGAGATCGCAAAGGATCTGACCGGGCATCCGGTCGATCGAATCGAGGCCGTGCTTCAGAATTACCAGGAAGCGAACGGCTGATCCCAGGGAGGTAACGTCCCGTCCCGCAGCGCAGGGACAAGGCTGGAAAAATCCTATTTCGATGAAGTGTGAAGGTTTCGTCTTTTTGAGGAGAGTGAAATGAAATATCTGGTTCTCGCCCTGGCCGGTTCGGCTGGCTTGGCCCTGCCTGCCTTCGCGCAGGCCACCCAATCCCCGCCCGCAGCGGCCACGGCCCCGGCGGCGAATGTGACCGCGGGCGCGACCGTCGTCGATACGACCGGTGCGCCGGTCGGTACGATCGAATCGGTGAGCGGCGGCAATGCCGTGCTCTCGACCGGTACCGTGAAAGCCGCGATCCCGGTCTCTTCGTTCGCCAAGGGGGCCAATGGCCTCGTGGTCGGCATCACCAAGGCCGACCTGGAGGCGAAGGTCCAGGCGGCAACCAAGCCGACCGAGATCACTGCCGGAATGGCGGTGGCGGGTCCGGGCGGTGCCGCGGTCGGCAAGGTCGATGCGGTCAGCGGCGACATGGTCACGGTCGCGACCGCCAACAGCAAGGCGCAGCTCCCGAAGACCGCATTCGCGCAAGGTCCGAACGGATTGGTGATCGGCCTGACCGCCGAGCAGATCGATGCCGCAGCCAAGGCCGCGACCCCCAAAACGGGCGGCGCCGGCAAATAATCCACAACTTTTGAACGAAATAGGCGGTGCGTAACGACTCGTTACGCGCCGCCAGCTTGTTACGTCCCCTTCCCGCAGGTATAGGCCCGCCCAAGGGCAGATAGGGGCGGGGCCGCTGGTCCATGCCTCGCAGGGGTGGCGAGTATAAACTATGGCTACTGCGGCGAAACGAACCGACGACGATAACGAAGAACTGGATCGGGATTATCGGCCATCGCCGAACGAAGAGTTCATGAACCCCCGCCAGCAAGCCTATTTCCGACGAAAATTGCAGGACTGGAAAGAATCCATCCTCCGCGAGTCCCGCGAGACGCTGAACCAGCTGCAAATCGATTCCCTTCGCGAACCCGACGTCACGGATCGCGCTTCTTCCGAAACCGACTGGGGCATCGAACTTCGAACCCGCGATCGCCAGCGCAAGCTCATTTCCAAGATCGACGCCGCGATTCGCCGCATCGACGAGGGCGAATATGGCTATTGCGAAGTGACCGGCGAGCCGATCTCGCTCGCCCGTCTCGAGGCGCGCCCCGTTGCGACGATGACTGTGGAAGCGCAGGAGCGCCACGAGCGCAACGAGAAGGTCAGCCGCGAAGAATAAAAGCGTTAACGACACATCCGTTAACGCCTTGCCAACCAATTATGTGCATGAACTGCCGTCTAGTAATTGAGGATGGCGGTGGGACAAGACTTCGTTCCTGACAAGACGGCGGATGCCGATGCACGCTTCGAAACCCTGCGTTCGGAGCCGAGGGATTCCATGTTCCTCATGGCGGCGATGCGTCGCCCCGGCAGCGCCGACGTTCAGGTCAAGGTCCGCAATCTGTCGCCCGGCGGCATGATGGCGGAAAGCCCCGTCAGTTTCTCGCGCGGCGACCTGGTCGAGGCCGAATTGCGCGGCATCGGCATCGTCAGCGGTAAGATCGCGTGGACCGCGGGTGGCCGCATCGGCGTCCAGTTCGATGCCCCGATCGATCCACGCCTCGCGCGCAAGCCGGTGAGCGGCAACCCCCAGCCACAACTCGTGCGCCCGTCGCGCACGATGTGGCGCCCCTCGATTCGCTGAATCCGCTTCATCTCGCTGAAACGGCTTCCGCTTCTGTCGCGCCAGATTAGCGCGGCCCTCCGCAAAGATTGACGCTCGCAAGCGTGCGGCGATATAGGCGCGCTTCAGGCGGCCCAAGACCTTGATCGGTCCAGGATTCCCTGGGCCGTGAATCAAGGTTTCATCTAGAATAGAGCCTGATTCACGCTATCGGTGAAAGCGCGCCAGCGCTTTCTCGGATAGCGATCAGGCTCTTGGCCGCTTTTTCTTTTCCGGAGCGATTCCGAGCTGATTTCGCGTCTTTCAAGGAGCCTGTTTCGATGACCATCACGCCTCTCATGCCCGTCTATCCGCGGTGTGGTGTGCGTCCGGTGCGAGGCGAAGGCGCCTATCTGATCGGCGAACAGGGCGAACGTTATCTGGATTTCGCCGCGGGCATCGCGGTCAACATTCTGGGGCACGGCCATCCCGGCCTGGTCAAGGCGATCGCCGACCAGGCGGCAACGCTGATGCACGTGTCCAATCTGTATGGCAGCCCGCAGGGCGAGCATTTGGCGCAGCGGCTGGTCGACAAGACCTTTGCGGATACCGTCTTCTTCACCAATTCCGGCACCGAGGCGGTCGAATGCGCGATCAAGACCGCGCGCCGCTACCATTATGCCAAGGGCAATCCGGAGAAGAACCGGATCATCAGCTTTTCCAACGCCTTCCATGGGCGAACCATGGGTGCGATCTCGGCGACCAACCAGCCGAAGATGCGCGACGGGTTCGAGCCTTTGCTGCCTGGCTTCACCGTGGTGCCGTTCAACGATCTCGCCGCGGCGGAAGCCGCGATCGGTCCCGACGCGGCGGGCTTCCTGATCGAACCGATCCAGGGTGAGGGCGGCATCATGCCCGCGACGCAGGAATTCATGACCGGGCTGCGCGACCTTGCCGACAAGCACGGCATGCTGCTCATCCTCGACGAGATCCAGTGCGGTTATGCGCGCACGGGGACATTCTTCGCCCACGAGCAATATGGCATCACGCCCGATATCATGTGCGTCGCCAAGGGGATTGGCGGCGGCTTCCCGCTGGGTGCTTGCCTGGCAACCGAGGAGGCGGCGAGCGGCATGGTGATCGGCACGCATGGTTCGACCTACGGCGGAAACCCGCTCGCCATGGCGGCGGGCGAGGCGGTGCTCGACGTCGTCGGCGAGCAGGAGTTCCTCGATAACGTCACGCGGCTGGGAGACCGGTTGCGCCAGGCACTGGAGCAGCTGATCCCCAATCACGACCATCTGTTCGAAAGCGTGCGCGGCACCGGCCTGATGCTCGGCATTCGCCTCAAGACCGAAAGCCGCAGCTTCGTGGCGCATCTGCGCGACAATCATGGGCTGCTGACCGCCGCGGGCGGCGATAATGTCGTGCGCATCTTGCCGCCGCTCAACATCGAGGAAAGCCACATCGCCGAGTGCATCGAAAAGCTGTCGGCCGGCGCGCGCAGCTACAAGGTGCCGGAGGCGGCGTGATCGTAAACCAGCCCATCCGGGGGGATGGGTGGCTTGGGGACTGAAGAATGACTCGCCATTTCCTCGACCTGGCGGATGCCGGACCCGACGCGCTCCGGGCGATGCTCACGGACGCGCGCAGCCGTAAGCTCACGCGCGGCGGTTGGCCCAAGGGCAAGCCCGACGTCGATCGGCCGCTCGATGGCCATGTGCTGGGGATGATCTTCGAAAAGAATTCGACGCGTACGCGCGTCTCGTTCGACATGGCGATGCGGCAGCTCGGCGGCACCACCATCATATTGGACGGCGGCACCTCGCAGCTCGGCCGGGGCGAGACGATCGCCGATACGGCGCGCGTGCTGTCGCGCTATGTCGACGCGATCATGATCCGTACCGACAATCATGCGAAGGCGGTCGAACTGGCCGAATATGCCGGCGTGCCGGTGATCAACGGCCTCACCGACATGAGCCATCCCTGTCAGATCATGGCCGATATGCTGACCGTGATCGAACGCAAAGGCGCGGTCGAGGGCACGCGCTGGGCCTGGCTCGGCGACGGCAACAACGTGCTTCACTCGATCATCGAGGCAGGCAGCCTGCTCGGCTTCGACGTCACCGCCGCCTGTCCCGAAGGCTATGAGCCCGATCCCGCGCTGATCGCGAAGGCGAATGCGCGCAGCGGCAATCATCCTTTCGTGCTGACGCGCGACCCCGAAATCGCGGTTGCGGGCGCGGACATCGTCGTTACCGACACCTGGATTTCGATGGGGCAGGCGCATGCCGACCGGAAATTGCAGGCGATGGCGCCCTATCAAGTGAGCGAAAGCCTGATGGGGAAGGCCAAAAGTGACAGCCTTTTCCTCCACTGTCTGCCCGCGCACCGCGGCGAGGAAGTGGTGGATGCGGTGATCGACGGCCCGCAATCGGCCATCTGGGACGAAGCCGAGAACCGGCTGCACGCGCAGAAAGCGGTTTTGCTCTGGTGCCTAGGCAAGCTCGACGCGTAAGCGTCGCCCCGACGGGAAGGTCGCAAATCCCTAAACTCCTTCCTACATGGCCGTCATGACCTCCGAAAACCTCGAAACGCCCAATCTGGACGGGGCGCTTGCCTTCACGATTCCCGATCGCAATGCGCGCGGGCGCCTGGTGCGGCTCGGGCCGTCGCTGAATGCGATCCTGTCCGCGCACGGCTATCCGCGCGCGATCGAAAACGTGCTGGCGGAGGCGATCGTGCTGGCAAGCCTGCTGGGCTCGACCTTGAAGGACGCGGATGGGCAGCTCACGCTTCAGGCGCAGACCGAAAAAGGCGTGATCGACCTGCTCGTCGCCGATTATCGCGGCGGCGCACTGCGCGGTTATGCGCGCCACGACGCCGAGCGGCTGGCCGAAGCGCCGGCCGACCCCACGCTCTTCGCCTTGTTCGGCAAGGGCTATCTCGCGATCACCTTCGATCTGGCGAGCACGAACGAGCGCTATCAGGGGATCGTCCCGCTCGAAGGCGCGAGCCTGGCCGAGGCGGCTGAGTCCTATTTCGCCCAGTCCGAGCAGATTCCCAGTCTCGTGCGGATTGGTCTCGGCCGTGACGCCGAAGGCGGGCTGGTCGGCGGCGGCCTGATGCTTCAGCACCTGCCCGAGGGCGAGGAAGGGCGCGAGCGGCTCCACACGCGGCTCGATCATCCCGAATGGGGCCATGTCGCCGCGCTTGGCGGCAGCGTGCGTGGCGATGAGCTGGCCGACCCGGACCTGCCGCTCCAGACCCTGCTCTGGCGCCTGTTCAACGAAGATGAGGTGCGGGTCAGCGCGACCTTGCCGCCACGCAAGGGCTGCCGATGCGATCCCGATCATGTCGCGCGCGTCATCGCCCGCTTCCCTGAGGAGGAGCGGGCGGCGATGGCGGGTCCGGATGGCCGGATCGAGGTCAATTGCGAATTCTGCGCGCGCAGCTTTGCGATCGATCCGGTCACGGCGTGATGTTTCCGTGAAGCCGTAAACCGCCAGGATTGCGTTAACCCGATGTTTAGTTCGCTCGTGATAGGCAGGGGATGTGCCAATCTTTTCGGCACTGTCCTCCCTAGACGGCCGTCAGGCCACATCTGGGCCGCCTTCGGGCGGCCCTTTCTTTTGCACTGCGTCATCGCTTCTTATATCCGGCGCGCATGGTGAAGAATGACGGACAGAAAGACGCCGCGGTCGTCCTCGTTTCGGGCGGGCTCGATTCGATGGTCGTGGCCGCGCTCGCGGTCGAGGCGGGCCATAAGCTGGTCGCGCTCACGATCGATTATAATCAGCGCCACCGGATCGAGCTGGAGGCCGCGGCACGGATCGCGAAGCATCTGGGCGCGGTGCGCCATATCGTGCTGCCGCTCGATCTGACCAAATTTGGCGGTTCATCGCTGACCGACAAGGACATGGACGTTCCCAAAGAAGGGGTTCAGCCTGGCATTCCCAGCACGTATGTGCCCGCGCGCAACACCATATTCCTGAGCCTCGCGCTCGGCCTGGCCGAGGCAAGCGGCGCGCATGCCATCCATATCGGCGTCAACGCGCTCGATTATTCGGGCTATCCCGATTGCCGGCCCGAATTCATCGACGCGTTCGAGACGCTCGCCAATCTCGCCACCAAAGCGGGCGTGGAAGGGGATCGCTTCAAAATCCACACGCCGCTCCTGCACATGACCAAGGCCGACATTGCCGCCGAAGCCGCGCGGCTGGGCATCGATGCGGGCATGAGCTGGTCCTGCTACGATCCGCAGCCCGGCGGTCTGCATTGCGGCCGCTGCGACAGCTGCCGCTTGCGTTCCAAGGGCTTCAGCGAGGCGGGCCTGCCCGATCCCACCCGTTATGCGGTGCCGCCGGCGTGAGCTATGCCGTCAAGGAGATGTTTCTGACGCTGCAGGGGGAGGGGCTGCAGGCGGGCATGCGCGCGGTCTTTCTGCGCTTTGCCGGATGCAATCTCTGGTCGGGCCGCGAAGAGGATCGCGCCACGGCCGAATGCACTTTCTGCGATACCGATTTCGTCGGCATGGACGGCGACGGCGGCGGCCGCTTCGCCGATCCCGGCAGCCTGGCCGATCGAGTCCTGTCATATTGGAATGAGGGCGCGCCGGAAGACGGAGGCTCACCGCTCGTGGTGATCACGGGCGGTGAGCCGATGCTCCAGCTCGATGCGCCTCTGGTCGCCGCACTCAAGGCGCGTGGTTTGCGCATCGCGATCGAGACCAACGGCACGATCCCGGTCGTTGCCGGGGTGGATTGGATCTGCGTCAGCCCCAAGGCCGGGACAAAGGTGGTCCAGCGCCGGGGCGATGAGCTGAAAATGGTGTGGCCGCAGGCCGGGCTCGATCTTGCCGAGATCGAGGATTGGAATTTCCACCACTGGCTGGTCCAGCCGATGGACGGGCCGATGGCGAAGGAAGCGCATGATGCTGCGATCCGCCTCGTGCTGGATCGCCCGCGCTGGCGATTGTCGCTGCAGACGCACAAATTGCTCGGACTTCGTTAGGCAGAGGCCTTACTTGGTCTTGCAGCGTATCTCCTTGCCTCTCTTGTTATAGCAGCGCGGGTCGACGATCGGATCGAACTGCACGTCCGTATACCGTTGGACAAAGGCCATATCGCCGAGCGGCACCAGGCTGTTGCGGAATTCGCGCATGCGTTCAGTGGCGACTTCGCCCAGATGCCCGCTCGGCGTCTCCAGCGTCTGTCGCCCGATCGATGAGGCCGTTTCGCAGAAAATCAGCTGCGCCTGGAGCGTCGAGAAGCCGTTATAGGTCTTGGTCGTGAAGTCATCGAGCGCGGTTTGCCAGCTCTTGCCGTTGACGCGTTTGAAATAGGCACCGAGCGTGGCGTAGGTCGTCTGCAGCTCCGAGGCATGCTGATGGAGCATATTGTTATAATTGCGCACGGTCGCGAGCGCGGGGACGAACTGGCATTGTAGGGCCGCGACATTGAGGCCGGCGCGCATCGTCCACAGCAGACCGGCGGCAAGCTCCTTGGGCTGAGCGCCCGGCATCGGCAGAGTGATGCCAGGCTCACCGCCCATGGCTGGGGCTCCGGCGATCGATGGCTTCGTCCAGTAGAGATAGGCATTGGCCGGCGCAGCCAGGTTCACCACCGCCAATATGCCGCAGGCGAATTCCGGAAAGCGGCCTTTTGTGCCGCGCAAACGCATCCTCATGATCCATGCTTTAGGCATGTTCGCCAGCGGGGGGAAGCGCTGGTTGGCCCATCGCGCCAACCACCGGGCGCATTCGGCCGGCGAGGCCTTAAATGGATCAAGGTTTCAGCGAGTTAGCGACCCCGATCGGCGACCGGATCGGGCTTAGTGGCGGTGCTCGCGGCGCAGCATGTAGCGCCCGTGATCGAACGGTTCGAACAATCCCGGGATTGCGGGATGGTCGATCGGCTCCTCGCTCTCGTCGCGTTCCAGGTTCTGCTGGCTGACATAGGCGATGTAGCTGCTCTCCGAATTCTCGGCGAGCAGGTGATAGAAAGGCTGGTCGCGGCGAGGGCGCACATCCTCGGGGATGGCCGAATACCATTCCTCGCTGTTCGCGAAGACGGGATCGATGTCGAAGATCACGCCGCGGAACGCGAACAGCCGATGCCGCACGACGTCGCCGATCGTGAAGCGCGCCTCCGAGACGGGTGGCATGGCCTCGCGGCCTGCCGGGGGAATGTGGGAAGTGCGGGAGGGAATCATACGCATTATTTAATGTCGCCGCTTTCCTGTGCAACCCACGCTTGGCAAGTGCGGTTCCGTGCGTTAGGAGCGCCCCTCCTTCGACCAGGACCCTCGCGCGGAGAGGTGGCTGAGAGGTCGAAAGCACCGCACTCGAAATGCGGCGTGCGGGCAACCGTACCGTGGGTTCGAATCCCACCCTCTCCGCC
>Ga0207657_10001208_pt1 | contig 27508 bp, 30 predicted proteins | sample KBSC33metaG_FD_184316 | JGI IMG/M metagenome (GOLD analysis project Ga0207657, IMG submission 184316) | Corn rhizosphere microbial communities from Kellogg Biological Station, Michigan, USA - KBS C3-3 metaG (SPAdes) (version 2) | ecosystem: Host-associated > Plants > Roots > Rhizosphere > Soil ...
GCCGTCCTTGACGAGGTTCGTGTAGCTGCCGCCGCCCCACAGCGGCTGCGCCCACATATTGTCGGTGACGTGCTCGCGATAGCCCTGCCACAGGCCTTCTGCGTAGAATTCGAGCCCCGGCTGCGGGCGCCATTGCAGCGCGCCGTTGATCGAGGGACGCCAGCGGTCGGCTTGGTTGTAGTGGATTTCCGGCCAGTCCGGCGAACGGCCGCCGGCGAGGTCGGCGATGAAGAAGCCGTGGCGGCGGATCGAATCCTGATAGGCGAGGCGCGTGTAGGAGAAGTTGATCAGCGCCCCGAACTCGCCGCCGCCCGCGCTCCAGCGGTCGCTGATCAGCAGCTGCGCGTTGGCCGAGGCCTTTTCCGACTGCTTGGGATAGTTCACCCAGACGGAGCCCGCCGCCTCGAAGCCCTTGAAGTCGAAGGGCCGGCGCGAGCGGACGTTGATGAGGCCCGACAGGCCCGGCTCGACGAGATTGGCGGTCGAGGTCTTGAACGCCTCGATCGCGCTGATGCCGCCGGCCGGGAAGTCCTGCAGCGCAACCGAGCGCCGCTCGGCGGTGAAGATCTCGCGGCCGTTATAGGTGGTGGTGTAGAAGGTCTCGTTGAGGCCGCGCAGCAGCACCGATCCGGCCTCGCCGCGCTCGCGCAGCACCTGGATGCCCGGAATGCGCGCCGCCGTGTCGGAGACCGCGATGTCGGGAAGCTTGCCGATATCCTCGGCGACGATCGCGTCGACGATCTGCTGCGAGTTGCGCTTGACGCCCTGTGCGGATTGCAGGCTGGCGCGCAGGCCCGTGACGACGATCACCGGTTCGTCGGCGCCGCCCTGCGCGGCCTCGCCGGAAGCGGGGGCGGGCGTGGCCGGGTTGGTCTGCGCGCCGGCATCCGTTGCGGGAGGCGGCGGCGGCGGGGCCGGCTGGCCGTGCGCGGTCGCCGGAGACGCCGCGAGCGCGAGCATCAGGCTGGATGCGGAGCACAGGAAAATCGATTTGACGCGCATCGGGCAGGGCCTCCCCAAGCTCTTGTTCTTTGCGGCCCGCGGACAGGGGCCGTTACGCGCACGGCATAATGGCGGCGGGGAAAGCGCGCGGCAACCCATTTGTCATACTTAACGCCGCAGCGAAGCGCGGGAGCGCTGGGGATGTGTCCTTCGCGCCACGCTCGAGATCAGGTCGGCCGCTCCATGCGGCGCAGCAAAGGTGCAGCATTCGAGAGGCGCTCACGTCTGCCGGCGCGGCTCAATGGTCGATCCCGCGCCCCGTCTTCTCCTGCAGCGCGTCGATCTTCTTCGAGGCCTCCGCCTTGGTGAGGCCGTCGTCGAATTCCTCGCCCGCCTCCTCGCTCAGCGTCTTCAGATAGGAGGCCTGAGCACCGGTCATCTCTTCCTCGCCGGTGACCCAGTCGTCCGGGTCCTTCTCCGCATTGCCCTGCGGCTGGCTCTTCACGTTGTCGGTCACGATCGAACTCCGTCGGTGGATCTCATCGACCCACCAACGGATATGTTCCAAGTCTGTTCCCGGCGCTCAGGCCGGGTCGTAGGCGAGATCGAGCGCTTCGGCGACGGCCTTGTGGCGGATCTTCCCGCCCGAGACGTTGAGGCCCGCGGCAAGGTGCGGGTCGGCCGCCATCGCCGCGTCGGCGCCCATGCCGGCGATGCGTAGCACGAAGGGAAGGGTGGCGTTGTTCAGCGCGAAGGCGGATGTGCGCGCCACCGCGCCGGGCATGTTGGCGACGCAATAGTGGATGACGCCGTCGACTTCGTAGACCGGGTCCTCGTGCGTCGTCGCGCGCGACGTCTCGAAGCAGCCGCCCTGGTCGATGGCGATATCGACCAGCACCGAGCCCCGCTTCATCGTCTTGAGCATGTCGCGGGTCACCAGCTTCGGCGCCGCGGCGCCCGGCACCAGCACCGCGCCGATCACCAGCTCCGATTCGGCCACCGCCTTGGCGATCGTCGCGCGCGAGGCGTAGGCGGTCTTGATCTGGCTGGAGAAGAACATGTCCAGCTCGGCGAGACGCGCGTTGGAGATGTCGTAGATGGTGACGTCGGCGCGCATGCCGACCGCCATCTGCGCGGCGTTCACGCCGGCGACGCCGCCGCCGAGGATCGCCACCTTCGCGGGCGGAACCCCGGGCACGCCGCCGAGCAGGATGCCGCGGCCGCCCTGCTCCTTCTCGAGATAATGGGCGCCGACCTGGATCGACATGCGCCCCGCCACTTCCGACATCGGCCGCAGCAGCGGCAGCGAGCCGTCGCGCGCGGTCACCGTCTCGTAGGCGATGCAGGTCGCGCCGGACTTCATCAGCCCTTCGGCCTGCGGCTTGTCGGCGGCGAGGTGGAGATAGGTGAAGAGGGTGTGGCGCGGCTCGAGCAAGGCGATCTCGCTTTGCTGCGGCTCCTTCACCTTCACGATCATGTCGGACTGGGCGAACACGCTTGCGGCGTCGGGGGCGATGCGCGCGCCGGCGTCGACATAATCCTGGTCGGTGACGTCGATGCCGAGCCCCGCCTTGGTTTCCACGATCACCTCGTGGCCCGCCGCGGTCAGCTCCGCGACCGAGGCCGGCGTCAGCCCGACCCGATATTCATGGACCTTGATTTCCTTCGGCACGCCGACGCGCATCTTCGACTCCTCATCGCTGGTTCGCGGGGGGCCTATAGCGAGCGGATATCGCTTTGTCGCCGTTGCCGCTGCCGTCGGTCGCTGCTAGAGCGCGCGTCCTTTGGGCGGAGAATGACGCGTGACGGGGCAGGGGCCGATCGTCGTCACCGCGCTCTTCGGCGACGGCGACAATGGCTGGATCCAGGAGCTTCGCCGCCGCCATTATCCGGCTGAGCGCAACCAGGTGCCGGCGCACCTCACGCTTTTCCACCACCTGCCGCCGTCGCTGGAGGCGGAGCTCTCGCGCCGTCTCGCCGCCGCCGCGGCCGCGCCGCCGCCCCGCGCCGAGGTCGCCGGGCTGATCGACCTCGGCGGCGGCACGGCGCTGAGGATCGAGAGCGAGGAGTTGGAAAGCCTGCGGGGCGAGCTCGCCGAGGCCTTTCACGGATTGCTGACTCCCCAGGACGCCGCGCCGTGGCGACCGCACGTCACCATTCAGAACAAGGTCGAGCCGCGCGAGGCTCGGCGCCTCCAGCAGCAGCTTCGAGCGTCGTTCGAGCAGCGGCCCCTCGCGCTCAAGGGCCTGGCGAGCTGGCGCTATCTCGGCGGCCCGTGGGCGCCGCTGCGCACCTTTCCCTTCCGCCGCTGAAGGCTTCCCGCCTCAGGGGTTGCGGCTGATCGCCTTCAGGTAGTGCGGCGTCCCTTCGTCGTCGACGATCTTGACGGCGGTCGCGTTGAACTGCGTCTGCACGTCGGCGAGATTCTCCTCGGCATAGGTGGTCGCCTCCCCGAGGTCGTCGAAGGTCTTGGTGCCCAGCGGCAGCGGCCCGCGCAGCCAGATGACGGTATAGGCCATGCTCCCGGTATCCCCCTGTGGCGCGGCGCGAGGAGCGGGTCCGCTCCTCCCCCTGCAGCGCAATTCTAACCGATGCGCGGCGGCGGGACGAGCGGGGGGCGAAATAATTGTTTCCCAACGGCATCCGGTGCCCTAATCGCGCCGCCGTGACCGAGCCGCGTTCCGTCCTGATCGTCGAAGACGAATCGCTCATCGCCATGATGCTGGAGGATTTTCTGGATTCGCTGGGGCACCGCCTCGCCGGCACCTGCGACACCGTTCCCGACGCGCTCGCCCGGGTGGAGCAAGGCGGCTTCGACGTCGCCATCCTCGACGTGAACCTGAACGGCCAGCGCGTATGGCCGGTGGCCGACCGCCTCGCTGCCCTGGGCATCCCCTACATCCTCGCCACCGGCGGCCACATCGAGCCGCCGCCCGCCGAGCACGCCGCGGCGCCGGTCCTCACCAAGCCCTTCACCCTCGACGCCATCGAGCCCGCGCTCGACGCCGCCTGCGGCGGCTGAGGCGCCCTTATCGCGCCGCGGCCCTCGCGGCGCGGGGGCTGGCCGGGGCGAAGGCGTCGCCGAAATAATCGCCCTTGTACCAAAGCGGGCGCTGCGGCGCGTCGGCGAGCTGGCGCGCGATAAGATAGTTGAGGCGCGCGAAGCGGGCGCCCGAATCCCAGTCGATCGGCTGCGACATGTCGTCGTTGGGATGATGGTAGGCGCCGCCGAGGAAAGCCTTCCACTTCGCGCCGCCGCCATTCGCCCAGCCGGTCGCCAGCATGATCGCCGGGACGCCTTGCTTCACGAACTCGTAATGGTCGGAGCGGACGAAGATATTCTCCTCCGGCATCGGGTCGGGTGACAGGCCTACGCCCATTTCGCCGGCCGCCCGGCGCACCGCTTCGCCGACCGTCGAATGGTCGGCGCCGAACGCGATCACGTCGGTGAAGCGGTAGAGAAGCAGCGGCATGTCGAGGTCGACGGCCGCGGCGATGCGGCCGACCGGCACCGTCGGGTTCGCCGCATAATAGCCGGCGCCGAGCAGGCCCTTCTCCTCGGCGGTGTTGGCGATGAACAGGATCGAGCGCTTCGGCTTGACGGGCGATGCCGCGAACGCCCGCGCCGCCTCCAGCATCGTCGCGACCCCGGCGGCGTTGTCGAGCGCGCCGTTGTAGATGACGTCCTCGCCCGGCTTGCCGTTCTTGCGCATGCCCAGATGGTCGAGATGGCCCATCAGGATGACATATTCGTTCCTGAGCACCGGGTCGGAGCCGGGGAGGATGCCGATGACTTCCGGGCTGGTGACGGTCGACCATTTCGACTGCCGTTCGAGCCTCAGGCTCGTCTTCAGGGCGAAGCCCTTCGGCGTCGCCCCGGCATCCGCCTCGGCGCGGACCTCGGCGAAGCTGCGCGGCGCGCCCGCGAAGAGCGCCGCCGCGGCCGCGTCGCTGGCGGTCGCGGTGAAGCGTGCGCCGCCGGAGCCGGCGTGGCCGTCCTTGCGGACCCAGTCGAGCGTCGGCCGTCCCGAGCCGGCGCGGGCGGCGACGGCCGCGAACGGCCGCCGCTTCGCCTGCTCGGTGGTCATCAGCGTGACGAGGCCGACGGCGCCGTGGCGCGCCGCCGTCTCGCTTTTCGTGTCGCCGAGATGCGCGGCGACTTCGCTCGGCAGGCCCTTGGGAAGGCCGCCGAACACGGCGACGATCTTCCCGCGCACGTCGAGGCCCTTATAGTCGTCGGCGCCATATTGCGGCGCCTCCGCGCCGTAGCCGGCGAAGACGACCGGCGCCGACACGTCGTCCTTCTCGGCGTCGAGGCTCGCGCCGGTCACCATCTCGCTGCCATTTTCCCACACCGTCTGCCCGGCAGGACCAGTCAGGGTGAAGCGCGGCTTCCCGTCGAGCGTCGCGGCGCGGAACGGCACCGGCTGGTACCAGCTTCCGTTGGCACCGCCGGGCTGCAGGCCGAGGCCCATGAACTGGCTCGCCACATAGGCGGCCGCGATCTCGTGGCCGCGCGAGCCGGTGTCGCGGCCTTCCAGCAGGTCGTCGGCGAGGAAGGCGACGTGCGACTTGAACCGGTCGGCCGAGAAATCCGGCGCGGCCGCGCGCTGGGCGGGCGCGGCGCCGGTGAGGACGAGCGAAAAGGCGGCGGCAAGGGGCAGGAGACGCATGGTTTGTCCCGAAAGAGGGGAGGGGAGGAGCGCTCTGGTAACGGCTTTGAGAACGGGCGCAAGGCCGCCGCGCGCCGCCGCCGCTTGACCGCCGCCGCGCAATCGCCTTCCTAGGCGCTCCACCGGACGAGGAGCGAACACGCCGTGGCCAGACGCCTGACCTATTTCATCCTCGCCGGGCTCGTCCTCGGCATCGTCGTCGGCTGGGCGCTCAATGCCGCGCTGCACGGCGGCACGCCCGCCGGGGACGCGCAGCTCAAGACCGTGGCGGGCTATTTCTCGATCCTGACCCAGGTCTTCCTCCACCTCATCAAGATGATCATCGCGCCGCTCGTGCTGTCGACGCTGATCGTCGGCATCGCGCATATGGGCGACACGTCCGCGCTCGGCCGCGTCGGCTTGCGCGCCTTCGCCTGGTTCGTCTCGGCGAGCCTCGTCTCGCTGACCCTCGGCCTCATCCTGGTGCGCACCTTCAAGCCCGGCGTCGACCTGCACCTTGTCGCCGCCGGCGCCGCGGACGCCAAGGTCGACCGCGCCGCCTTCACGCTCGAGAAATTCGTCACCCACATCTTCCCCGAATCGATGGTGAGCGCGCTCGCCTCCAACGATATCCTGCAGATCGTCGTCTTCTCGATCTTCGTCGGCGTCGCGATCACCGCGGTCGGCGCGCCGGCGCGGCCGCTCGTCACCGCGCTGGAGGCGCTCGCCAAGGTGGTGCTGCAGGTCACCGATTACGTGATGCGCTTCGCGCCCGTCGCGGTCTTCGCCGCCGTCACCGCCAGCATCGCCGAGCGCGGCCCCTCGATCCTCAAGACCTACGGCTATTTCATGGGCAGCTTCTACGCCGGGCTGGCGCTGCTCTGGGTGCTGCTGATCGGCGCCTGCTTCCTCATCGTCGGCCGCCGTACGGGCCTGCTCGTCCGCTACATACGCGACCCGATCGTGCTCGCTTTCTCGACCGCCTCGTCGGAAGCGGCTTTCCCGCGCACGCTCGAGGCGCTCGAGCGCTTCGGCGTGCCGCCGCGCATCGCCAGCTTCGTCCTGCCGCTCGGTTACTCGTTCAACCTCGACGGCTCGATGATGTACATGACCTTCGCGTCGATCTTCATCGCCGAGGCCTATGGCGTCCACCTCAGCCTCACCCAGGAGATATTGATGCTCCTGACGCTGATGGTGACCTCGAAGGGCGTGGCCGGCGTGCCGCGCGCCAGCCTCGTCGTCATCACCGCAACCCTCTCGCAGTTCAACATTCCCGAGGCCGGTATCCTGCTCGTCCTCGCCGTCGACCATTTCCTCGACATGGGCCGCTCGGCGACCAACGTCGTCGGCAACGCGGTGGCGAGCACGGTGGTGGCGCGCTGGGAAGGGGAATTGGAGACGCCGCTGCCGGTAGACCTCGAGCCTCCGCACGCCCCGTCTCACCGCCCCCCGCTGCCCGCGGGTGCGGAGGAGCGGGCCTAGATCCTGCCTCCCCACCGGGGACAGTTACCGACCCCACGGCGTTGAGCGATTCTCCGCCGGCCTGTTCGGTCGGTAACTGTCCCCTTCTCCCCCTGTCCCCTTCTCCCCGGCGTCAATCGAACGGCCGCTCGATGCTCGGCGGGGGCGTCGAGAACCAGCGCGGGCCGTCCGCCGTCATGTGGAAGCAATCCTCCAGCCGGACGCCGAACTTGCCGGGGATGTAGATACCCGGCTCGTCCGAAAAGCACATGCCCGTCGCCAGCGGCGTCGTCTCGCCGTGGACGAGGTTGACCGGCTCATGCCCGTCGAGGCCGATGCCGTGGCCGGTGCGGTGCGAGGTGCCGGGCAGGCGGTAGCCGGGCCCGTAGCCCCACGCCTCGTATTGGCGCCGCACCGCATCGTCGACGCTCCCCGCCGGCGCGCCGATCCGCGCCGCGGCGAAGGCGATCTGCTGGCCGCGGTGGACCTGGTCCCACACCCGTCGCTCCGCGTCTCCGGCGCGGCCGTAGACGAAGGTGCGCGAGATGTCGGACTGGTAGCCGTGGACGGTGCAGCCGCAGTCCATCAGCACCACTTCGCCTTCGCGCACGCGCTGCGGCTTGTGGCTGCCGTGCGGATAGGCCGCCGCCTCGCCGAGCAGCACCAGAGCGAATTCCGGCTCGCCGCCGAGCGCCCGCGTCGCGCCGTTCATGATCGCGCCGATCTCGCCCGGCGTCATGCCCTCCTTGATGCGCGGCCAGGTGTAGCGATAGGCGGCGATGGTGACGTCGCTCGCCTTCTGCATCAGCGCCAGCTCGTGCGGCGTCTTGATCATCCGGCAGCCGCGCACCACCGGCGCCGCGTTGACGATGGTCGCGCTCGGCAGCGCCTTGCTGAGGCCATCGACGGCGAAGAAACGCACCGTCTCCTCGATCCCCACCGGCAGCCCCGCCGCGCCGCGGTCGCGCAGCGCCTGGGCGACGAGGCGGAGCGGATCCTCGTCCTCCTGCCACGGCCGAACGTCCGCCGGGATGGACAGCGTCTCGCGGACCGACGGCTCCTCGAAGAAGGGCGTGACGACGATCGCCTCGCCGCGCGCCGGCAGCACCGCCGCGGTCAACCGCTCGGAGCGGTGCCATTGCACGCCGGTGAAATAATCGAGAGAGGAGCCGGGCTCGATCAGGATCGCCCCGATCCCGCGCCGGCGCATCAGCTCCTGCGCCTTCTCAACCCGCGCCAGCCGCTCGCCGCGCGAGATCGGCGCGGCGTCGGCGGTCATCGCCTTGAGCTCCGGATCGGCGAGCGCCAGCGCCGCCTTCGGGCGCAGCAGCGCGGTTCCGGCAAGCGCCGCGGCGCCCAGCGCGAAGCCGCGGCGGCTCAGATCAGGCATAGGCATAAGGTCCTCCTTTCTGGAGCGCCGCGCCATAGGCCGGGCGGGCGTGGATCCGGTCGAGCCAGCCGAGGAGGTTCGGCCGGCGCGCGTCCAGCCCGGCGCGGTGGCGCGCCGCCTCGAGCGGGAAGCTCATCATTACGTCGGCGGCGGTAAAGCTTGCCCCGGCGAACCACGGCCGGCCGGCGAGCTCGCTCTCCAGCCAGTCGAGATGGACGTCGAACATGCGCTGCAGCGGCGCCCGCGCCGGCCGGCCCAGCAGCCCGAGCCGCTTCACCACCAGCATGGCGAGCAAAGGCGGCATCATCGAGCCTTCCGCATAATGGAGGAAGTGGCGGTAGCGCAGCACCTCCTCGCGCCGCGCCGGCGGCCCGAGCCGCCCGCCCGCCTTCTCGACGAGATAGTCGACGATCGCGCCGGTCTCGGCGACGACGGTCCCGTCATCCTCGACGACCGGCGACTTGCCGAGCGTGTGGACGCGGCGCAGCTCCGGCGGGGCCAGCATCGTCTTCGGGTTCCGCGCGTAGCGTTTCACCTCATAAGGCAGCCCGAGCTCCTCGAGCAGCCACAGCACACGCTGCGACCGGCTGTTCTCGAGATGATGGACGACGATCACGCCGCCTCCTCTAGGCGAGAGCGGGCTTTCTCCCAAGCCGTCATCGTCCGCCGACCGGCGCCTTGCGCGTGGCGACGCCGAGCAGCTGTTCGACCAGGATGGTGCGGGTGCCGTCGCCGAGAAATCGCGGCTCATGCGCGGCGCGCGACACCCGTCCGACCAGGCGTACGGCGAACGTTCCCCAGACGGGTTCGCGCTTTCGCCAACGGGCGGCCCGGCGGGCGCGCGCGTCGAGCCCTTCGCACAGGTCCGGCCGGCATTGCAGCGACGCGCTCTCCCCGCGCGGGAGCAGGTCCCGCCCGGCGGCGCGGCACGATTCGAACCGGCTGCTTTCGAAGTTGGAGAACCAGATGCACGTCATCGCCTGTGCCGGTCCGAACGCCTGCCCCTCCACAGTGACGCTCCCATTCGGCGCGGCGGCCGCGGCCGCGAGGGCGAGCGTTGCTATCGGCCACATCGTCCCTTCTCCCCAGTCGGCGTGGATCAATGTCACGCGACGGGGGTTGTCCGCAACCGCGCGACACGCCATCGGCGGTGCATCCGCGCCTTGCCCCGATCCGCTGCGAAAGCCCCAAGTGACCAAGCCCGAGACCTTCCCGCTCGACGAAGCGCTGCCGCTGCGGCCGGGCTTTCGCGAATTCGTCGCGCTGATGGCGGGGCTCATGGCGCTCAACGCGCTCGCCATCGACGCGATGGTGCCTGCGCTGCCGGCGATCGGGCGGGCGCTCCAGGTCGCCACCGAGAACCAGCGCCAGCTCGTCGTCTCGCTCTACGTGTTCGGCTTCGGCACCACCCAGATCGTCTACGGTCCGCTGTCGGACCGGTTCGGCCGAAAGCCCGTCCTGCTCGCCGCGCTCGGCCTCTATGTCGGCTTCGCGCTCGCCTGCGCGGCGGCGGGGAGCTTCGCCTTGCTGCTCGCCGCGCGCATGCTCCAGGGCGCGGCCGCGGCGGCGAGCCGGGTGCTGGTCGTCTCGATCGTGCGCGACCGCTACGAGGGGCCCGCGATGGCGCGGCTGATGAGCCTCGCCTTCCTGGTCTTCCTCCTGATGCCGGTGCTGGCGCCGAGCTTCGGCCAGTTGACCCTGCTGTTCGCGCCGTGGCGCGCGATCTTCTTCGGCCTCGCCTTGTTCGCGAGCGTCATGTTCGCCTGGTCGCTCGTCCGCCTGCCCGAGACGCTGCACCCGGAATATCGCCGTGCGCTGTCGGCGGCGGCGATCTGGGGCGCGGCGCGCGAGACGCTGACCAACCGGCAGTCGGTCGGCTACACGCTCGCCTTCACGCTCATGATGGGCAGCCTGATGGGCTACATCAATTCGATCCAGCAGATCGTCTTCGACGTCTTCCGCCGGCCGGAGCTGATCGCCGCGACGTTCGCCGGCGTGGCGGGGCCGATGGCGGTCACCTCCTACGCCAGCTCCCGTCTCGTCGAGCGGGTCGGCACGCGCCGCCTCGCCCATGCCGGGCTTACCGGCTTCACGATCATGGCCGCGATCCATCTCGCCTCGGCGACGGCGGGGGAGGGGCTCCTCGCCTTCGTCGTGCTGCAGGGGCTGACCATGGCCTGCTTCGGCCTCGCCTCGGCCAATCTCGGCGCGCTCGCCATGCAGCCGATGGGCCATATCGCCGGCACCGCCTCGTCGGTGCAGGGGACGGTCGGCACGATCGGCGGCGCGCTCCTCGGCCTCGCGGTCGGCCAGAGCTTCAACGGCACGACCATCCCGATGATCGGCGGCTTCGCCCTGTTCGGCGCCTGCGGCCTGGGGGTGCTCGCCGCGACGGAGCGCGGCCGCCTCTTCGGCCGCGGCTGAGCGCCGGTCAGCCGCGCGAAGGCCACGCTCGGCTCAGACCGCCAACGGTGCGTCGGCAGGCGAGGATGGGGTTCACGCGGAGGCGCGGAGAAGGGAAGGGAGGCGCGGAGAGGCGCGCGCGGAGGCGCCGCGCCGAAGACGATGAGGTGGCGGGACGGGCGAAAGCCGACGCCCGCGAACTCCGGCGAAGCCGGCACGCAATACAGCGGATTGCAAGCCGCTTCGCGGGAAAGCTCGCATCCCTCCGCGCCTCTTCATGGCCGCGCGGGAGCGAAAGGAACAACCCCTTCACCGTGTCCCTCGCACGGCTCCTCCGCGCCTCCGCGTGAACCTGCTGAATCGGCCCTGCGGTCCCACGGGGGCTTCACCGCCACGCTCCCCTCTGCGCCTCCGCGTCTCTGCGCGAACGCCTCAGACGTCGTCGTCCGCGCTCGGCCCCGTCATCAGCGCCTCGGCGACCGCGTCCGTCTTGCCGCGGATCGCGCGTTCCAGCCGCTCGGCGACCTCCGGATTGTCGCGCAGGTAGCTCTTCGCGTTCTCGCGGCCCTGGCCGATGCGGATCGAATCGTAGCTGAACCAGGCGCCGGACTTCTCGACCAGGCCGGCCTTGACGCCGAGGTCGAGGATCTCCCCGACCTTGGAGATGCCCTCGCCGTACATGATGTCGAACTCGACCTGCTTGAACGGCGGCGACACCTTGTTCTTCACCACCTTCACCCGGGTCGTGTTGCCGACGATGTCGTCGCGGTCCTTGATCTGGCCGGTGCGGCGGATGTCGAGGCGGACCGAGGCGTAGAATTTGAGCGCGTTGCCGCCCGTCGTCGTCTCCGGATTGCCGTACATGACGCCGATCTTCATGCGCAGCTGGTTGATGAAGATGACGAGGCACTTGGACTTGGAGATCGAGCCGGTGAGCTTCCTCAGCGACTGGCTCATCAGACGCGCCTGGAGGCCGACATGGCTGTCGCCCATCTCGCCCTCGATCTCGGCGCGCGGCACCAGGGCGGCGACCGAATCGACCACCAGCACGTCGATCGCGTTCGAGCGCACCAAAGTGTCGGTGATCTCGAGCGCCTGCTCGCCCGTGTCGGGCTGCGACACGATCAGCTCGTCGATGTCGACTCCCAATTTCTTGGCATAGACGGGATCGAGCGCATGCTCGGCGTCGACGAAGGCGGCGGTGCCGCCATTCTTCTGCGCCTCGGCGATGACGTGGAGGGCGAGCGTGGTCTTGCCCGAGCTTTCCGGCCCGTAGACCTCGATCACCCGGCCGCGCGGCAGGCCGCCGATGCCGAGCGCGATGTCGAGCCCGAGCGACCCGGTCGAGATCGTCTCGATCTCCACCGCCTCGCGCGAGCCCAGCTTCATCGCGCTGCCCTTGCCGAAGGCGCGGTCGATCTGCGCCAGGGCGGCGTCGAGCGCTTTTTGCTTGTCCATATTGTCGGAAGTCCCCGCGACCACTTTTAGAGATGCCACCATGGCTTCGGTCCCCGTCTTAGCAAAGCGCGCCGCCCATTCAACGCGATTCGTGGACCCATTGTACAAGCTTTGTTCCGAAAGAACAAGCCCAAAACGTTAGGAGCCGGAAAGCAGCACGGCCTCGACTGCGGCGGGAAGCGCCGCGCGGAAGGCCGGATCCCAGTAGATGCTGTTGTGGTCGGCCTCGGCGATCGTGCGGTCGTAGGCCAGTCGCGGCACCGCCCGGCGCAGCGCCTCGGTCCGCTCGGGCCGTACGAGCCTGTCGTCCGCCGCCGCGAGAATCGCCGTCGGGGTGCGCACCGCGCGAAGCTCGGCGGCGGGATCGAGCGGATGGCGGAACAGGAATTTCACGGGGAGGAACGGCAGGCGCGCCGCCGCCACTTTGGCGAGCGAATCGAACGGGGTGACGAGGACGAGGCCGGCGACAGGCCGCCGCGCCGCCACATGCGCCGCGAAGCCGCTGCCGATGCTGAGCCCGACGACGACGATGCGCCGCCCGGCGAACCGCCGCGCCGCTGCGTCGTGGACGCGCAGCGCATCCTCCGCGATCGCCCGCGTCGACGGGCTGCCGCCGCTCGGCGGGTAGCCGCGATAGTGGAATGCGACCACGTCCGACGCGGGGAGCAATTCGTGGAGCAGGCCGGCGGCATCGTCGGCATAGGTGCCGTTGCCCGCGAAGGCGAGGATCAGCGGCGCATTCGGCGCGGGCGCCGTCGCCGGCAGCCTCAGGCCGGCGAGGCGGACGCCGTCGGCCGCCTTCAGCAAGAGCCGCTCGGCGCCCGCGGGAACCGCCGCCCGTGCCGCGGGAGCGGGGAACAGCATCCTGTCCTGGCCGAAATAGGCCGCGGCGCAGACGAGCGCATACAGGAGGAGGAGGGCCAGCAGCGCGCTCACGGGGGCGCTTCTCAATCGGCGCATTCGGTGCCGCCGAGGTCGAGGAGCCGCCGCCGCACCGCCTCGATCGGGTGCGCAGCCGCCGCGGCGCGGGAGGCGCGGAGGCGGGGGTAGCCGGCCTCGGCGTCGGCGAGCAGCTTGCCGGTGAACGCGCCGCTCCTGACCTCGGCGAGGATGCGGCGCATCTCGGCGCGCGTCTCCTCGGTGACGATGCGGCGCCCGCCTTCCAGCGCCCCGAATTCGGCGGTGTTGGAGATCGCCTCGCGCATGCCCGCGATGCCGCGCTCGTAGATCAGGTCGGCGAGCAGCTTCACTTCGGTCAGGCACTCGAAATAGGCGATTTCGGGCGAGAATCCCGCTTCGACCAAGGTCTCGAACCCGGCGTGGATCAGCTCGGGGATCGCGCCCCACAGCACCGCCTGCTCGTTGAACAGGTCCGCCTCGCATTCCTCCGCGAAGCTCGTCGGCAGGATTCCGGCGCGGCCGCTGCCGATCGCCGCGGCGTAGGAGAGGGCGAGCGGCTGCGCGCCGCCGCTCGCATCCTGGTGGATCGCGAACAGGGCGACGAGGCCACGGCCCGCCTCATATTCGCTCCTGAGCGCCGTCCCCGGCCCCTTCGGGGCGACGAGGAAGACGTCGAGGTCCGGCCGCGGCTCGATGAGGCCGAAGCGGACGGCGAGGCCGTGGCTGAAGCCGAGGGCCGCCCCGGGCTGCAGGTTCGGCGCCACCTCGCCGGCGTAGATCCGCCCCTGGTCCTCGTCCGCGGTGAGCATCATCGCGAGGCCGGCGCCGCGCACCGCCTCGGCTGCCGTCATGACGTCGAATCCGTCGCCGGCGGCGCGGGCGCGGCTGGCGGAGGAGGCGGGGAGGCCGATCGCCACGGCGACGCCGCTGTCGCGCAGGTTCAGCGCCTGTGCCCGGCCCTGGTTGCCGTAGCCGACGATCGCGACTCGCCGGGCGCGGAGGAGGCCGAGGTCGGCGTCGGCGTCGCGATAGACCTGCATCGCGCTTCCTTAGCGGCTCAGCAGCGCAAGGGCATCGGAAACCGCTTCGCCTTCGAGCGGCGCGGCGAAGCGCGGCCAGTTCGCCGGCGGCTGGTGCGCGAACCAGGTGTACTGGCGCTTGGCGTAGCGGCGCGTCGCCTGCCGGCCCGCCGCCAGCGCCGCGTCGCGGCTCGCCTCGCCGCGAAGGAAGGCGGCGATCTCGCGCACGCCGATCGCGCGCATCACCGGCAGCGACGGCGACAGATTTCGCTCCAGCAGCGAGGAAACCTCGGCAAGTCCCTCGTCGGTCATCATTTCTTCGAACCGCTTGTCGCAGCGTGCGTACAGCCAATCGCGCGGCGGCAGGAGGATGAGGGGGCGCAGCCGCACCGCGCCGCTGATCCCCCCGCTACGCTCGCGCTGCCAGGCGGCGAGCGGGCGGCCGGTCGAGCGAATCACTTCGAGGGCGCGGGCGACTCGCGTGGTGTCGGTCGGGCGGAGCCGCGCGGCCGCGTCGGGATCCTCCTCGGCGAGCCGGGCATGCGCCTCCGCCACCGGCAGGGCGCGGACGGCGGCGCGGGTCGCCGCGTCGATCGCCGGCACCGGCGCGATGCCGTCGAGGAGCGTGCGCAGGTAGAGGCCGGTGCCGCCGCACAGGATCGGCAGCAGCCCCGCCGCCTGCGCCTCGGCGATCGCCGCCGTGGCGTCCCGAGCCCACTCCGCCGCCGAGCAGGCCTCTGCGCCGTCGCGATGGCCGTAGAGGCGGTGGGGCACGCGGCCTTCCTCTTCCCCGGAAGGACGCGCCGAAACGACCCGCAAGTCCCTGTAGACCTGCGCGCTGTCGGCGTTGACGATCGTCCCGTTCGCGGTCTCCGCCAAAGCGAGGGCGAGCGCCGACTTGCCGCTCGCGGTCGGGCCCGCGATAAGCGCCAGTTCCGGGAGATCGCCTGTGTTCATCGCCACCCTGATAGCAAAGGAGCGCCTTTCGGGCGGCGATATTTCGGCGGCCGAGGATCGCATGGCCGCGGCCGGCGCCCATGCTTTCGCGCGCAGCTGGATCGAGGACGACAAGGCCTGCGACCTGCTGTTCAGCCTCGGCGAGGATGCGGCGCGGGTCGCGCTCGAAGGCGCGATCGAGGGCGTTGACGTCGTCGTCCAGCCCGAGGCCGAGCGCCGCCGCCGCCTGCTCGTCGCCGACATGGATTCGACGATGATTGAGGTCGAGTGCATCGACGAGCTTGCCGATTATGCGGGCCTCAAGGCCCAGGTGGCTTCGATCACCGAGCGGGCGATGCGCGGCGAGCTGGACTTCGAGCAGGCGCTGACGGAGCGCGTGGCCCTGCTCGCCGGGCTCGAGGCGGCGGCGATCGAGAGGTGCCGCGAGGAGCGGGTGCGGCGCACCCCCGGCGCCCGCGCGCTGGTCCGGACGATGCGGCGCGAGGGGGCGGCGACGGTGCTGGTCTCGGGCGGCTTCACCGCCTTCGCCGATCCGGTGGCGGCCGAGATCGGCTTCGCGACGGTCGTCGCCAACCGGCTGCTGGTCGAGGACGGGCGGCTCACCGGGAAGGTGGCGCGGCCGATCGTAGGCGCTGCCGCCAAGCGCCAGACCCTGCTCGACGCGCTGGCGGCGAACGGGCTCGAGGCGAGCGCGGCGCTGGCGGTGGGAGACGGCGCGAACGACATTCCGATGGTCGCGGCGGCGGGGCTCGGCGTCGCCTATCACGCCAAGCCGGCGCTCGCCGAGGTGGCCCGGGCGCGCATCGTGCACAACGATCTGACCGCCCTGCTCCACGCGCAGGGCTATGCCCGCGGCGAGTGGGAGGCGGACTAGGCCGGGCGGCTCATGTCGGCGGTGATCGCCGCCAGCGCAAACGCGACCGAGGCGTCGCCGCAGTCGAAGCCGAGCTGCACCCCGTCGGCGCCGACCGCGCGGACCACCGCGTCGATCGTCCCGGCCTCCGGATGCCGCAGGCGGACCCGGTCGCCGACGGCGGGGCGGGCGTTGGTCTCGAGGAAGGCGCCGCGGCCCGAGACGTCGCGCAGCGCGGCCGGGGAGGGGCTGCCGGCGAGGAGGACGCACATGCGGCGGCGGCGCCACCTGGTGGCCATGACCCGAGGGCCGATCCTGCCGACTGCGCCCATATTATCGACCCCCGCCTTGATGACGGGCCGAGACTAACCGGCGCCCGGAAAAATTCCGTTAAGGGGCAACCGGAAAGCAGGCCGAGCCGGCCGCCTTGGCCGCGGCGCAGGCCTTGTCGGCCGCGGCCCGGCTCGGCAGCGGGCCGGCCTGCAGCCGGGTGACGGCGCCCGCCGGGACGGTGACGGGACGCAGGCCCCCGAGCGCCGGGACCTTGGCGCGGAGCGTCGACCACGCCTTCTGCGCGTTGGCGGCGCTGCCGAAGGCGCCGAGCTGGATCCGCCAGCCGCCGGAGCCTCCGACCGGAACGGCGACCGGGCGCGCCGGGGCGGGAGCCGGGCCGCGGACCGGAGAATGCGGCGCGGGAGCCGCCGAGGCGAGCGCGGGACCCGGCCGGGGCGGCGCGGGACGGGCCGGGGCCGGACGGGGCGCAGCGGCCGGCGTCGAGCCCTGCGCCCGCTCGAGCTGCTGCGCGATGGCGATGCCCTGGCGGCGCTGGGCGAGCGGCACGAACTTGTCCATCTGCGTCAGGTTGTTCGCGGCCTGCGGCAGGCCCTGGGCGGCGGCGCGGCTCATCAGCGCATAGGCGCGCGGCCAATCCTTGCCGAGGCCCGGCATGTCGCCGTTGAAGAGCGCGGTGCCGAGCACGTATTGGGCGCGCGGATCGCCGGCCTCGGCGGCCTTCTTGAGCCACGGGATCGCCCGGGCGCGCTCGCCGCTCTGGAAGAGGATGAGGCCGAGATTGGCCTGCGCCTGCGCGTGGTTCTGCTGCGCCGCCTTCTCGTACCAGGCGAGAGCGAGGCCCATGTCGCCGGGCACGCCGCGGCCGAGCTTGTAGGCCTGGCCCATGTTGAACTGCGCGTCGGGATCGCCGCGGTCGGCGAGCGGGCGCCATTCGCGGATCGCGGCGGCGTAATTGCCCGCCTGCCAGGCGTCGACGCCTTCCTTCACCCCCGCGAAGGCAGGCGCCGCGCCGATCGCGAGAGCGGCGCCGACGGCCATCGCCGCGATCTGCCGAGCCGAAAAACGCATCTCGAAACTCCCTTAAGAAAACGGTGCCACGAGCGCCGTCGAGCGATGCCTAGCGCGGTTTCGTTAACGCGCTCTTAGCAATGTCCGGTGCATCAGCAGAAGCCGGGAGGGCGAGGCGCCGTGGGGGCGCCGCGTTAACCGAACTTTAGCCGTCTCCGGCGCATCAGGCCGGGGAAGGACCGGAGCCAAGGGGAAGTCATGCGCGTTCTCGCACTGTCATCGCAAAAAGGGGGATCCGGCAAGACGACCTTGTCCGGCCACCTGGCCGTGCAGGCCCAGCTCGCCGGGGCCGGCCCCGTCGTCCTCATCGACATCGATCCGCAAGGCTCGCTCGCCGACTGGTGGAACGAACGCGAGGCCGAGATGCCGGCCTTCGCCCAGACCACGGTCGCGCGGCTCGCCGCCGACCTCGAGATCCTGAAGCAGCAGGGCTTCAAGCTGGCGGTGATCGACACGCCGCCGGCCATCACCATGGCGATCCAGAGCGTCATCCAGGTCGCCGAGCTGATCATCATCCCGACTCGCCCGAGCCCGCACGATCTGCGCGCCGTCGGCGCCACCGTCGATCTGTGCGAGCGCGCCGGCAAGCCGCTCATCTTCGTCGTCAACGCCGCCACCCCCAAGGCGCGGATCACCCACGAGGCCGCCGTCGCTTTGTCGCAGCACGGCACCGTCGCCCCGGTCACGCTCCATCACCGCACCGATTTCGCCGCCTCGATGATCGACGGCCGCACGGTGATGGAAGTCGATCCCAACGGCCGCTCCGCGAAGGAAGTGGTCGAGCTTTGGGACTATGTCGCCGACCGGCTCGAAAAGAATTTCCGCCGCACCGTCTTCGCGCCGCCCGCGGCCGGCGGCTATGCGCCGCACCACCCCGCAATGCCCCGTCCCGCCGCCGGCTTCGGCCGCCGGGTGGTCGGCCAGTGAGGGGAGGGCGCACCATGGCCGAAGCCAAACCTTTCGCCTCCCTCTCCTCCGGCCTGCTCGCCCGCAAGGGCGCCGCCAAGCCCGCCATGCGACCCCAGGGGTTCGGCAGCTTCGGCGGGAGCCTCGAGGATCTGGGCTGGAACGACATGGGCCATGCCGGCCCCGAGCACGTCCCCTCGTCGGTCGAGGCGCTGACTCCCGCGCCGCGGCTCCACGCCGCGCCCGAGCCGGAGAGCTTCGAGCCGGTCGAGCCGCCGGTCTTCGAGCAGCATCGCGCGATCGAGGAAGCGTTCGAGCCCGAGCCTGAAGAGGCGTTCGAGCACGAGCCGGAGGAGGCGTACGAGCCGGAAGCGGCCGAGGAACCGGAGGCCGAAGAGGCCTGCGAGCCCGAGGCCCTTGTCGAGCCGGAACCGGAGCCGGAAGCCGCAGTCGAAGCGGAGCCGGAGCCGGAGCCCCTGCCGGTGCGCGCCGCGCCCGCGCCGGTGGTGCCGATCTCGAACCGCCGCATGCCGGCGCCCAAGGGCAAGGCCGCCTTCACGCTGCGGCTCGATCCCGAGCGGCATCTGAAGCTGCGGCTGGCCTGCGCGGTCACGCGCCGCTCGGCCCAGCAGCTGGTCACCGGCGCGCTCGATGAATTCCTGAACGGCCTGCCCGAAGTCCAGGCGCTCGCGGAGCGGGTGCCGGCCGAGGCGGGGCGCAGGGCACGATAGGGGAAGGGAAAAACCCATGAGGAAGCAAGTCGTCGTGAAGCTCGCCGTGTCGGCGCTGGCGCTGACCACCACGCTCGTCGCCTGCAACCCGGCGGCGATGGCCTACCGCCCCGGCGCGGCGGCCCAGGCGACCGGCGACAAGAAGGCGGTCGAAGCCTTCCACAAGGCGGAGGGCTTCGCCCGCGCCGGCAAGCTGGACTCCGCCACCAACGCGGCCGAGGAAGCGGTGGCGCTGGCGCCCCGCGACGTCGGCTACCGGATGCTCCTCGCCGACCTCTACCTGAAGACCGGCCGCTTCCAGTCGGCCGAGACCACCTATGCCGACGTGCTGAAGCTCGATCCCGACAACAAGCGGGCCGGCCTGCGCGTTGCCTTGAGTGAGATCGCGCTCGGCCGCCCGGCCGGCGCCGTCGCCTCGCTCGACCGGATCGCCGACAGCGCCACCCCTGGCGACCTCGGCCTCGCTTATGCGCTCGCCGGGAAGACCGAGCGGGCAATCGGCATGCTGGAAGCCGCCGCCCGCGCCCCCGGCGCCGACGGCCGCGTCCGCCAGAACCTGGCGCTCGCCTACGCCCTCTCCGGCGACTGGGCGAAGGCGCGCACCACCGCCGCGCAGGACGTCTCGCCCGATCAGCTCGGCGCGCGGCTCCAGAATTGGGCGGCGCTCGCCAATCCTTCCGCCGGCGCCGACAAGGTCGCGGCCCTGTTCGGCACCCATGCGGTGAGCGACCCGGGCCAGCCCACTCGCCTCGCCCTTGCCGACCCGGCGCCGCAGCAGCGCCTCGCCGCCGCCGAGCCCGCGCCGGAGCCGGCGCCGGTTGCCGCCGCGGCGCTCGCCCCGGAGCCTAAGGCGGCCGAGCCGGCGTTCGTCCAGGTCGCGATGGCGCAGGAGCCGGTGACGATCGCCGGGCCCGCCGCGCCGGCGGCTCCGGCGGCGGCCAGGGCCGTCGCAGCCGCGCAGCCCGTCGAAGTCACTCGCCCGGTCTATGCCGACGCCGTCCAGTCGCTGGTGCGCGCGCCGGTCGGCCCGGCCAAGGTCAAGCTGGCCTCGGTGCGGCCGTTCGACGTCGCGCCCCGGCACAGCTTCGCCCCGGCGGCGCACCACGGCTATGCCGGCCCCGGCAAGTTCGCCGTGCAGCTCGGCGCGTTCAGCAGCCCGGCCGCGGTCGAGCGCGCCTGGGCCCAGGCCTACAAGCGCTACGGTTTCGGGGAGAAGACGCCGCTGTCGACGACCGTATCGATGCCCGGCCGCGGCACGCTCCACCGCCTGTCGGTCGCCGGCTTCGACAGCCGCGCCTCCGCCGACCGCATCTGCGCGGCGGTTCGCAGCCACGGCGGCGCCTGCTTCGTCCGCGCCGTCGCCGGCGACGCGCCGGTGCGCTGGGCGAGCCGCTACACGGGTGTCCGGCACGGCTGAGGAGGTCCGAATAGGTCCGTCTGGCGGGGTGTCGGGCTAGTTGCTGGAAGCAAACATGTCCAAGTCCTTGTCAGGTACGCAAGGGCCCGAAAGCTCCGCCGAATGCCAGCTTGGAAAAACGCGCAATCTTCTCTTTCCGTAATAATTCAGATCTATGGAAATGAATACAGGAGAGCCGCGACGCATGAAGATCGCTTGGCCCCCGCCGAGGCTGAATTCCGTGTGACAAGACGTCCACCCTCTATCCCGCAAGGAAAACAACACCTTATATAAAGCGGACTGGTCACCGATGTTCCAAACTGTCAGGTGATCAAACCCAGACTGGCCCTTGCTGCCATGCATATCGACGGCGGCTTCATACGGACCATTGCCATAGATCATCACGCCGTGTCGTCGGCATCTAATATTTACAGCATCCATTTGGGGGCAATCGTCAAATCCTGCGCGCACTGCGTTCGATAAATTGCCGCTGACAGGAAGCCCGGCGAACCACTGAGTCGGGGGTGGCGGTTGATTATGCTCGCGGCCAATCCAGGCAATCGAGCCCAGAATCAAGATTACAATAAGGACCCTTGGCGCCAACGGCATCCATGAGGCGCGATCACTATAGCTGCCTGGATCCTGCTGCAGCATCTGCTCGATCCCCAGCGACATGCGATCCTCCCGAAAGATGCTCCAAAGACTTTCCATCGCCGCGGGCTCGCTCTTAGGCGTTCTTCCGCTCTATCCGGAGGCGCACACCAGGATGGACCTTTCACCCATAAGCTCCTCCCACCGGGCCAGGGCGAGCAGCGCCAGCGTTTCGGCGGCGAAGGCAGCGACCGGAACCAGGATGCTGGTGTCGATGATGGCGAGCAGGCTCATGACGATGAGCAGGGTCATTAGGGACGCCGCGATGAGCTGACCGGCGGCCGCGACGCGTTTCCAATCCCGGTCGAGCAGGAACCAGGCAAGAAAAAGCTGGGCCGCGGATTGAAGGAGAAGGAGCAACGTTAGGGCGGGAGCCATTGCCCATTGCCCGACTATGAGAAGCGGTATCTGGTCGCTGCGCCCGGCGATGAAGCCTGAAATTCCGACATGTCCGAAGGCTAGATAGGGATAGCCCAGCAAGGCAGCCGAGATCGAAAGGCCGGCGAGGGGCACGATGAGGCCGATCGCGAGCGCGTGTCTTGCCAAGGTGGGACGGCCCTCCGGGAGGACGGCCAGCTCGCGCCAGGCGGCCAGGAGGCAACCGGTTGCGAAGGCAAGCGGCCTGTCATCCTCGATCGCCGCGTAGAGCTCGGCCTCCATCGCCTCAGCCCAGACGCGGCGGCTGGGGCCGAGCGATCGTGCGGCCAGAGCGACAAGCGCGCGCGACATTTTCACGCTCATACCGGAAGCATCCTTTGCCGCGCGGGTCGATCGGCCGCGGCCGCGGGTGCCAGGGCAAGCCCTTTCGCCGTCAGCCGGTAGGCGTGCCGTGCCGGCCGTCCGGGCTGCGCCGGCGGGAGCCACTCGGCTTCGACAAGCCCTTGCTCGGTCATACGCATCAGAAGCGGGTACAGCGTGCCCGACAGCAGGCCCGTTTCCTTCATCAGATCGTAGCCGTGGCGCCATCGCGGGGCGCTCGCCCACATCGCCTCCAACAGCTTCAGCATCTGCTTTGAAGGTCGCCGAGCACGTGCCATTGACTTTCCAAAACATATGTAGATTTAAGAGTCAAGGATGTGCTTTTCCTGAAACAAGTTCAGGGTGACGGTGGAGCGGGCGATCAGGTGCGCGGCTTCCCGACGGACGGGTAAGCCTCACGCCGGAGCGAAGGCGCCCGTTTGCTCGTCGCAGAGGTAGAGGAGGCCGTCGGAGATGGCGAAGACGGCGCCGTGGAGCTTGAGGCGGCCGTCGGCTTCGCGTTCGCGGACCCAGGGGAAGGTCCGGAGGTTCCTGAGGGACACGCGCACGCCTTCGCGCTCCATCGCCTGGAAGGCGGCGCGGTCGAGCTCGGGATGCTCGGCGCGGACCTTGTCGCGGGCAGGATCGAGCAGGTCGAGCCAGTGGGCGAGGAAATGGCCTTCGCCTTCGCTGTGCCGGGCATGGTCGAACTGGCCGGTCAGCGAGGCCGCGCAGCCGCCGCAGAAGCCGTGGCCCATGACGAGGATCTCCTTCACCTCGAGCTGGGTGACGGCGAATTCGAGCGCGGCCGAGGTGCCGTGATATTGCGCGTCGGGCTGGTGCGGCGGAACGAGCGCCGCGACGTTGCGCACGACGAACATCTCGCCGGGCCGGGAATCGAAGATGGTCGCGGGGTCGACCCGGCTGTCCGAGCAGGCGATGACCAGCACTTCCGGGCTCTGGCCCTCGGCGAGCTCCGACCAGCGCTCCCGCTCGCGCGCCCATCCCGCGGCGCGGAAGCGGCGATAGCCTTCGAGCATGGCGGCGAAACGGGGCATGGCTTTCCTCCTGCAGCGGCGCGCTAGCGGGAGGAGGGGAGGGGTGGCAAGACCGCCTTTCGGTCGCTATCTGGCCGCCATGACCGACGCCGCCGCCATCGCGATCCCCAAGCAGCGCAAGCCGGACTGGATCCGGGTGAAGGCGCCGACCAGCGTCGGGTTCGCCGAGACGCGCAAGCTGATGCGCAGCCTGAACCTCGCCACGGTGTGCGAGGAGGCGGCCTGCCCGAATATCGGCGAGTGCTGGACCAAGAAGCACGCGACGGTGATGATCCTCGGCGACACCTGCACCCGCGCCTGCGCCTTCTGCAACGTCAAGACCGGCATGCCGCGGCCCGTCGACCCGCTCGAGCCCGAACATGTCGCGACGGCGGCCGCGGAGCTGGGGCTCACCCATATCGTCGTGACGTCGGTCGACCGGGACGACCTGCCGGACGGCGGCGCGAAGCAGTTCGTCAGGGTCATCGAGGCGCTGCGGCGCAACACGCCCTCGACGACGATCGAGATCCTGACTCCCGACTTCCGCAACAAGCCGGAAGCGGCGGTCGAGGCGATCGTCGCGGCGCGACCCGACGTCTACAACCACAATCTCGAGACGGTGCCGCGGCTCTACCCGACGATCCGGCCGGGCGCCCGTTACTACGCTTCGCTCCGGCTGCTGGAGAGCGTGAAGCGCCAGGACCCGTCGATCTTCACCAAATCGGGGGTGATGGTGGGCCTCGGCGAGCAAAGGCTCGAAGTGCACCAGGTGATGGACGACATGCGCTCGGCCGACGTCGATTTCCTCACCATGGGGCAGTATCTCCAGCCGACGCCGCGCCACGCCAAGGTGGAGGAATTCGTGACGCCGCAGGCCTTTGCGGCTTACGCCGCGATCGCCCGCGCGAAGGGTTTCCTGCTGGTGGCGGCGAGCCCGCTCACCCGCTCGAGCTACCATGCCGGCGACGACTTCGCGAAGATGAAGGCGGCGCGGGAAGCCAAGCTCGCCGCGGCGCGTTGACCCAGGCATGCCGCGGCACACCGAAACCCGCAACCTGCCCTGGACGCCCGAGCAGCTGTTCGACCTGGTCGCCGACGTCGGCCATTACCAGGACTTCCTGCCCTGGGTGGCGGCGACGCGGATCCGGTCCGACAGCGAGACCCTGATGATCGCCGACCTCGTCGTCGGCTTCCGCTCCCTGAAGGAGACTTTCACCTCGCGGGTCGAGAAGCAGCGGCCGGAGAAGATCCGCACCGAATATATCGAGGGGCCGCTCAAGTACCTGCAGAACAGCTGGACGTTCAAACCCGACGGCAAGGGCGGGACGGACGTCGGCTTCTGCGTCGATTTCGCCTTCAAGAACCGGATTTTCGAGAGCCTGGCCGGGCAGATGTTCGACCGGGCGCTGCGGCGCATGATCGGCGCGTTCGAGGAGCGGGCGCGGGCGCTCTACGGCGACGGTTCGTCGGACGGCGGCATGAGCAATTCGAGGGCGCAGAGCGCGGCCTGAAGCCGCACGCCGCCGCGGCCGAGGTCGCCGAAGCGGCGGGTGTCGGCGAAGATCTCCTTGGGGTCGTCGCCGCGGCGGGCGCGGGCGAAGACGACGGTGCCGACCGGCTTGCGCTCGGAGCCGCCCGAGGGGCCGGCGATGCCGGTGATCGCCACCGCCACGTCGGCGCCGCTGCGGGCCAGGGCGCCCTGCGCCATGCCCCAGGCGGTGGCGATCGAGACGGCGCCGAACGTCTCGATCACTTCCTCGTTGAGGCCGAGCAGGGCCACCTTTGCCTCGTTCGAATAGGTGACGAAGCCGGCGCCGAACATGTCGGACGAGCCGGCGATCTCGGTCAGCGCGGCCGCGACGAGGCCGCCGGTGCAGCTCTCGGCGACGGCGACGCTGGTGCCGGCGGCGCGGTGCGCCTCGACCACCTGTCGCGCCGCGTCGAGCAGCGCCTCCGGGAGGAGCGAGGGGCGCGTCTCGCTCACCGGCAGATGCGCGGGCTGCCCTTCTTGCCGTCGCCCGCCGCTTCGAGGACGAGCGCGATCAGCCGGCCGAGATTTTCGGGCGGCAGCGGCGCGAGCAGCTCGGCGCCCTGGTCGATCCGGCCGCAATCCGCGGTCGTGACCTTCTTCAGCAGCTCCGCGGCCATGACGTCGCGGACCAGCGCGCGGGCCGTGTCGGCGCTGATGCCTTCCGGCATCTTCTTGTCGCCGAAGCTCTTGAGCGCCGCGACCGCGCCCTCCCAATGGCGGCCCGATTCGGCCGAGAGCCGCTCGGACAGGGCATGGCCGCCGGTCAGCAGATAGGCGTTGGCGGGAAGCGAGGCGCGGCATTTCGCCGCGACCGCGTCGAGCGCGCTCGGCAGCACGAACAGGACCACGTCGGAAACCTGGGCCGGCGTGAGACAGGGCTGGGGCGGCGGCGGCGGCGGCGCCGCGAGGGCGCCCGTAGCGAAGCCCGCCATGGCGAGCGCGGCGATGATCCGCTTCATTCTTCTTCCTCCCACAATCTCACGGTCGCGACCGCCTGGGCGGCGATGCCCTCGCCCCGGCCGGTGAAGCCGAGGCGCTCGGTCGTCGTCGCCTTGATGCTAACCCGCGCTTCGGGCAGCCGCAACAGCGCCGCGATCCGGGCGCGCATCGCCGCGCGGTGCGGGCCGATCTTCGGCGCCTCGCAGACGAGGGTGAGGTCGACATGGTCGATGCGGCCGCCGCGCGCCTCCACCAGGGCGCGGGCATGCTCGACGAAGCGGGAGGAGGGTGCGCCGCGCCACTCGGGGTCGGACGGGGGGAAATGGGTGCCGATATCGCCTTCGCCCAGCGCGCCGAGCAGGGCGTCGACGAGGGCGTGGAGGGCGACGTCGGCGTCGCTGTGCCCCTTGAGGCCGCGATCGTGGGGGATGCGCACGCCGCCGAGCCACAATTCCTCGCCCTCGGCGAGCGCGTGGACGTCGAAGCCGAGGCCAGTGCGGCTCGTCATGCGGGCGGCGAGGAGGGCTTCGGCGCGGGCGAAATCCTCCTCGAAGGTCAGCTTGTCGAGCGCCGGGTCACCGCGGACGAGCGCCACCTCCAGGCCGGCGGCGCGGACCATCTGGGCGTCGTCGGTCGGCTCCGGCCCGCCCGGCCAGGCGCGGTGCGCGGCGAGGACGGCGTCGAAGCGGAATGCCTGAGGTGTCTGGATTCTCTGGATTTCCCTGCGATCGACCGTATCCCCCAGCGCGGTTTCGCCGCGCGCAAGCGTGTCGGCGACGGGGAGGGCGGGGACCGCGCCCGGCGCCGCATCGAGCGCGGCGAGGAGGCGGGTCCAGACCGCGCGCGGCAGGAAGGGGCGGGCGGCGTCGTGGATGAGGACGAGGTCGGCGCCGCCGTCGGCGGCGATCGCCTCCAGGCCGTTGCGCACGGAAATCCTCCGTTGTGCACCTCCGACGATGGGGGCGGGGAGGGCGAGGCCGGCCGTGGCCTCGTCGAACAGGTCCCGCTGGCCCGGGCCGATGACGACGCGGATGTCCTCCGCTCCGGCCCGGCGCAGGCGCTCGACCGCGTGGGCGAGGACGGACTTGCCGCCGAGCCTGCGATACTGCTTGGGGACGCCTCCGCCGGCGCGGCTGCCGCTTCCCGCGGCGACGACGAGCGCGACGATCCTGCCTCCCATCCGCAACCGCCTAGCGGAGCCCCGCCTTGCCCGCCAGCGCCTTTGCCCTTATCTCGCGCCCTCCCATGCGCAGGTTGAAGCCAATCGAGGTCGGTCCGGTGCGGATCGAGACGCCGGTGATCCTGGCGCCGATGACCGGCGTCACCGACCGCCCGTTCCGGCGCATCGTCAAGCGCTACGGCGCCGGCCTCACCGTCACCGAGATGATCGCCAGCCAGGCGGCGATCCGCGAGACCCGCCAGTCGCTCCAGAAGGCGGCGTGGGACCCGATCGAGGATCCGGTCTCGATGCAGCTCGCCGGCTGCGCACCGGCCGAAATGGCCGAGGCGGCGAAGCTCAACCAGGATCGCGGCGCCGCGATCATCGACATCAACATGGGCTGCCCGGTCAAGAAGGTGGTCAACGGGGATGCCGGCTCGGCGCTGATGCGGGACCTCAGGCTCGCCGCGCAAATCATTGATGCGACAGTGAAAGCCGTGTCGGTTCCGGTGACGCTCAAGATGCGGATGGGATGGGACCATGCCAGCCTCAACGCGCCCGAGCTGGCGCGCATCGCGGTCGATCTCGGCGTCAGGATGATCACCGTCCACGGCCGCACCCGCAACCAGATGTACAAGGGTGAGGCGGACTGGGCGTTCGTGCGCCGGGTCAAGGAGGCGGTGGCGGTACCGGTGATCGTCAACGGCGACATCTGCTCGCTCGACGACGTCGAGACGGCGCTGGACCTCTCCGGCGCCGACGGCGTGATGATCGGCCGCGGCGCCTATGGACGGCCCTGGCTGCTCGGCCAGGCGATGCACTGGCTGGCGACCGGCGAGCGGCTCCCCGATCCCAGCCTCGACGAGCAGTTCGACGCCATCCTCGAGCAATATGACGCCATGCTCTCCCACTACGGGACGGAGAACGGCGTCAACATCGCCCGCAAGCATATCGGCTGGTACACCAAGGGCCTCCACGGCTCGGCCGAGTTCCGCAACGCCTTCAACAAGGAGCCGGACGCCG
>Ga0207657_10001209_pt1 | contig 27504 bp, 25 predicted proteins | sample KBSC33metaG_FD_184316 | JGI IMG/M metagenome (GOLD analysis project Ga0207657, IMG submission 184316) | Corn rhizosphere microbial communities from Kellogg Biological Station, Michigan, USA - KBS C3-3 metaG (SPAdes) (version 2) | ecosystem: Host-associated > Plants > Roots > Rhizosphere > Soil ...
TGGGAGCGGTGGTCGAGCGCATTTAGAGATCTCAAGGTGACATTCGAGGAGTTCATCGACGCCGGGGATCAGGTCGTCGTGGTCGCGCATCACCAGGGGCGCGGCCGAGAAAGCGGGGTCGAGGTCGATGCTCGCTATTTCGAGGTCTACACGCTGCGCAACGGCAAGGTTCTGCGCATAGACGAGTACGAACATCGGGAAGAAGCCCTCAAAGCCGCCGGGATGTCGGAGTAGGCCAAGGCCGACGGGCGTTCTGGCCATTCCGTAGCTCATTGTGGGTGGATTTGGCCCGCATACGGGACGAAACCGACCCCAGCGTTCGGGTCAGCCGAGCGCGGCGCGGGCGGCGGCGAGGAGGGCGTCGACGTCGGACTCGGTCGTGTCCCACGAGCACATCCAGCGGACCGTGTCCTCGGCCTCGTCCCAGACGTAGAAAGGGTGCTCGCCGGGGAGGTCGCGGAGGAGGGCGTCGATCGCCGGGCGCGGGAGCCGGGCGAAGACGCCGTTCGCCTCGACCGGGTGGACGACGATGATCCCGTCGATGTCGCTGACGCCGGCGGCGAGGCGGGCCGCCATGGCGTTCGCGTGCTCGGCGTTGCGGCGCCAGAGGTCGCCTTCCCCGAAGAGGGCGTCGAACTGGGCGCTGAGGAAGCGCATCTTCGAGGCGAGCTGCATGCCCTGCTTGCGGATCAGCTCGAAGTCCTCGGCGAGGCCGGGGTCGAGGAAGACGACCGCGTCGCCGACGAGGCCGCCGTTCTTGGTCGCCCCCAGCGAGAGGACGTCGGCCCCGGCGTCGGCCGCGAGGGCGCCGAGCGGGACGTCGAGGGCGGTCGCGGCGTTGGCGAGGCGGGCGCCGTCGACGTGGAGGAGCATCCCCATCCCGTGGGCCTCGTCGGCGATCGCGCGCAGCTGATCGAGCGTGTAGACGGTGCCGACCTCGGTCGACTCGGCGACCGAGACGAGCCGCGGCTGGTTGTGGTGGATGTCGCCGCGCCGGGCCTCCCAGGCACGCATCGCGGCCGGCTCGAGCTTGCCGTCGACCGGCTCGGCCTTGAGCAGCTTCACCCCGGCCCAGCGCTCCGGCGCGCCGCACTCATCGACGTCGATGTGGGCGCCGGCGACGCAGACGACGGCGTCCTGGGGACGCGTGACCGCATCGATCGCGAGCACGTTCGCGGCGGTCCCGTTGAAGACCGGGAAGCCGAGCGCCTTCGGCCCGAAGTGCTCGCGGATCACATCGTCGAAGCGCTTCGTCCAGCCATCCTCGCCGTAGGAGCCGGCGTGGTCGACGTTGGCGCGGGCAATCGCCTCGAGCACCTCCGGGTGGGCGCCGGAGTGGTTGTCGGAGGCGAAGCCGCGCGGATCCGCGCTCGGATCGGCGCTCACGGGTGCAGCTCGAGACGCTGGCCGTTCATCCGGCCGGCGGCGTCGGAGCAGAGGTAGGCGAGGGCGTCGGCGATCGCCTCCGCCGGGGTGAACGTCGGATACTCCTTGTCCGGGTTCCGCTCCCGCATCGCCGGCGTCAGGATCGCGTTGACGACGACGATGTTGGCGGTGGCCCCCGTCCCCTCGAACGAATCAGCGAGGGCGAGCGTCCACGACTCCGCCGCCGCCTTCGTCGCCGCGTAGGCGGCGTTCGTCCCGTTCGGCGCCTGCGCCTGGGTCGAGGAGACGAGCGCGAAGCGGCCGTTGCCGCTCTCCGTCAGCGCGCCGTGGAAGGCGCGCGACGCGTTCTGAAGCGTCCTCACGAGCAGGTCGTGGAGCCACTCGTAGTCGTCCATGTCGAAGCTCTCGATCGGATCGCCGCCGCGCCAGCCGCCGACGAGATGAAGGAGCCCGTCGACCTTCCCGAACCGCTCGACGAGCGAGTCCCTCCAGGCGACCGCGGCATCCGCCTCGAGCAGGTCGACCGCCTGCATGTCCAACCGGTCCTCGGGGATGCCGAGCCCGCCGACCGCAGCCTCGATCCGGTCGACCCCGATGTCGGCGAGCGCGAGCGTCGCGCCGTCGGCAGCGAGGCGCTCGACCACCGCGGGTCCGAGGCCGCCACCGACGCCCGCGACCGCGATCACGCGGCCGTCGAGATCGCCCATCAGCGCGCCGCCCCGACGGCCGCCGTGGGCTGCCGCGAGGGCCTGCCCTCGAGCGCCGGCTGCAGCTTCGGCGCGAGCTGCGTGTAGAAGAGGCTGAGCGGGAACTCGTCGTCGCGGACGAGGTCGACGAGCTGCTTCGGCTCCTCGACCTCCGGCAGCTCACGCCGGTCGGCCGCCCAGACCGACTGCTCGGAGGGCGGCACGTAGGTCGCGACGAGATCGTGGGCGGCGATCCACTGCCCGAGCTTCGAGCGATCGATGCCGGAGTGGTAGAGCTCGCCGACCAGGTCCTTGAGCCGGCCGACGCCCTCGGCGACCCTCCCCCACTCGATCTCGAGCCGGTTGTCCGTCCAGTGCAGGTATCCCTCGTGGTGGAGGAACGCGAACAGCAGCTGGCCGCCGAGGCCGTCGTAGTTGCGGACCCGGTTGCCGGTCAGCGGGAACCGGAACAGTCGATCGAACAGGATCGTGTACTGGATGTGGCGGGCGAGCGGGAACCCCTCCGCCTCGAGCTTGACCGCCTCGCCGAACGTCGTCAGGTCGCAGCGCAGCTCCTCGAGCGAGTACATCCAGTACGGGCTCCGCTGGCGGATCATGAACGGGTCGAACGGCAGATCGCCGCGCATGTGAGTGCGGTCGTGGATCAGGTCCCAGGCGATGTAGGCGTCGCGCGACAGCTCCGGCGAAGCGAGCAGGCAGGCGGCGTCGGGCGGCAGGTTGAGCCGGAGGATCTCGGCGGCAGCACCGCCGACGCGGCGGAACCGCTCCGCCTCGCGGTCGCAGAAGATCGCCCCGAAGTGCGCCGGCGGCCGCTCGGCGACCGAGAACGTCTCCGGGAAGAGCACCGCGCACTCGGAGTCGTAGCCGGACGTGTAGTCGACGAACTCGACCGGCAGGTACTTCGCGTTGTCGTAGCGGCGCTCGAGCTCGACGACCCAGCGCGGCCACGGCACCCGGACGATCAACGCCTCGAAGCACGTGTCCGGCGACCCGTTCTGCTTGTACATCGGGAAGACGACCAGGTGCTCGATCCCGTCGCGGCGGTCGCGCTCGGGCCGGAACGCCTCGGTCGAGGCCATGAAGTCCGGCTTCGGGTACCCCGACTCGACCCAGGCGTCGAGGTCGGACGCGAGCGCCTTGAAGTAGGCGCTCTGATGCGGGAAGTGCGGGGCGAGCGCCGCCACCGACGACTTGATCTCGGCGACGAGCTCGCGGAGGCGATCCTCGTCGGCGCCGGCAGCGTCGATCGAGCCGTCCGGCGCCTCCTGGACGCGAAGCTCCTCGACGGCGTCGCGGAGCCGCCCCCAGGCCGGATCGGCCGCCGCCGCCGACTCGATCGGAGCCCCGCCCGCCGCGAACGCCGGCTCGGCGGCGTAGTAGACGAGGTTGACCCAGAAGGCCTCGTGGTCGAGCGCGTCGATGCAGTCGTCGCCGAACAGGTCGGAGTCGGCGAGAACGGCGATCCGGCCGGCGCCGTGCGTCGTGATCGCCGCGAGCGGCGCATCCGGCGAGGACGCGCTGTCGAACGTCCGGGCGAGGACCCGGCCGCCGTTGTTCAGCGCCAGCGTCCCGGCCCGGTAGAAGCAGGCCTCGTCGATCCCGGCGAGCGGGTCCGCGCCGCTGCCGGCGGAGCGAACCAGGTTGGAGAGGATCCAGCTAGGCGCGTCGCCCCGGTGGTGCTCGTAGTCCTGGACGGTCGCGTTCTCGATCTCGACGCCGAAGCGTGCGAGCAGCTCGTTGAGGTTGTTGCCGTACTTGTCCTGCTCGGTCTCGCCGAGGACGATCAGCCCGCCGCCCGCATCGACCCAGTCGGCGATCGCGTCGATCTCGGCGGCGCTGAGGCGCGGCTCGCCGACGCCGGTCGTCGACTCCCAGCGCGGCTCTGAGGGATGGGCGATGACGAGCACGTCCGCCTCGGCGAGCGTCTCGGCATCGAGCGCGGCGGAGTCGTTCGCGGCGACCTCGAAGTCGCGGCGCTCGAGCGCGGCGGCGGCTGCCGCCAGCGAGGCGTCGGCGGGGTGAGCGGCCTGCATGCGCTCGGCGATCTCGGTGCGGATCGACCACGCCTCGGAGTGGGCCTCGTCGAAGAGGACCCGGGCGCGTCGCGTGTGCTCGGAAGCTTCCATACGTTCACTCCTTCTGAAAGCGCCCGGCGGGATGCCTGAAGGCCGCGGCGCAGGCCCTAAGTTAGCGCGCCGCGGGGCCGGGAACCGCCCCACCGAAGCCGCGCGCCTCGACCGAGGAGATCGCGTCGGCGAGCTTCCCCCGCTCCTTCTGCATCGCGACCAGCTCGGTGGGCTCGAGCCCGGCCGGATGGCGAAGGCCGCGATCGAGCCGATCGCGCTCCAGCAGCATCCAGCGGAACTGCAGGTCGTCCTTCGTGGCCGGCTCGTGGTCGAGGGCCTGCAGCCGCGAGATCGCGTTGATCAGGTCCGAATCGGAGTCGCCGAGGCCGTCCAGCGGGTCGCTCGGATGTTCGCGGACGCGCTCGAAGACCGCCTGCAGGATCGGCGAGGTGAAGTGGTCGGAGCCGAGCCGCGCCAGGTACGGCGCCGCGGTCTCGGGCGCATCCATGCAGAGGGCGAGCATCATCGCCTCGCGGCGCTCCTCCTGGGTCGGTTCACGGCGCTGCCGCACCGCCGCGTCCGGCTCGCCCTCGCGGCGACCCGCGGGCGCCGGTGCCCGCTCGGCGCGGGGCTGCCCGCCTGAGCGCATCCGGGCGGCGATCAGCTCCGGCGTGGCATCGAGGCGGTCGGCGACCTCGCGGATCATCTCCTGACGGGTGATCGTCTCCCCCATCGCAACCAGGACCGGCGCGACCTCGTCGAGGGCGCGATCCCGCCCCGGCGGGGTCGAGAGATCGGCGTCGGCGAGGATCGCGCGGACGTGGAAGACGGCGAGATCGACGGCGTCGGCGAGCAGCTCCCGCAGCCGGCTCGAGCCCTCCTCGCTTCGCATCATGTCGGCGGGGTCCTCGCCCTCCGGCATCGCCGCGACGAGCAGCCGCAGCCGGCCGCTGCCGGCGACGCGCTGCGCCCGCAGCATCGCCTCGCGGCCCGCCCGATCGGCGTCGAGGGCGAGCACGACCTCCTCCGCATAGCCGCCGAGCAGCTTCAGCTGTTCGGGCGTGATCGCGGTCCCCATCACCGCGACGGCCTCCTCGACGCCGGCGCCGTGCAGGGCGATCACGTCGGTGTAGCCCTCGACGACCACCGCTCTCCCGCCGCGCGCGATCGGCCCGCGGGCACGGTCGATCCCGTACAGCGTGCGGCTCTTCCGGTAGACCTCGCTCTCCGGCGAGTTCAGGTACTTCGGCTTCGCGTCGGCGCCCATCCCGCGGGCGCCGAATCCGACGACGCGGCCGCGATGGTCGCGGACCGGGAACATGATCCGGCCGCGGAAGCGGTCGTAATGGCTGCCCGGCGTTTTCTGGGAGCGCTGGATCAGCCCGGCGGCGAGCAGTTCGTCGACCGAGAAGCCGGCGATCTGGCCGCGCTTCAGGACCGAGTCCCAGGCGCTCGGCGAGAAGCCGACGCCGAAGCTCTTCAGGACCTCCTCGCCGAGCCCGCGCTCCCCGGTCAGGTAGCGCCGCGCCTTGGCGGCCTTCGGCGACTCCCACAGGTAGGACTCGTAGAAGGCTGTGACCCGTTCGAGGACCTCGCCGAGCCGGCCGCGGCGGCGGCGCGCCTCCTCGGCCTTCGGGTCCTCCGTCTCGCGCTCGATCTCGACCCCGTAGCGCTCGGCGAGCGCCTCGACGGCGTCGGGGAACGCCAGCCCCTCCTTCTCCTGCACGAAGCGGATCGCGTCGCCTCCGGCCTCGCAGCCGAAGCAGTAGTAGAAGCCGTCGCGCGGCTTGACCGAGAACGACGGCGTCCGCTCGTCGTGGAAGGGGCAGAGCCCGACGAACCGCTCGCCCTGGCGGCGCAGGTCCGTGTGCGCGGAGACGATCTCGACGATGTCGGCGGCGTCGCGGACGCGCTCGATCGTCTCCGGCGTGAAACGGCTCATACCCTCAAGAATGCCGTGCCGGGCAACCGTGCGCCCCGCCGGCGGGCGGCGGGCCGGCGGGGAAGGCACCGCGGGAGCAACTCGCTTCGCTCGTGCGGACTACCCGCGGCACCTCACCCGCCGGCCCTTTCATCGCGGTTGCTCCGCCTACAGTCGTGATTCCTCCGGCAGGGCGATCCGCCGGAAGGTGGCGATGCAGTAGCGGTCGGTCATCCCGGCGACGTAGTCGGCGACCCGCTGCAGGGGGTCCTCGCCGGGCGGGCCCGGCGCCATCCGCTCGGGATCCTCGAGGTAGTGGTCGACGAGGGTCGTCAGCGTCCGCAGGACCCGATCGTGCTCGGAGCGGGCCTCGGGGCCGAGGTAGACGCGGTCGAACATGAACTTGCGGAGCCGCAGCATCGCACCGCCCATCGTTTCGCTCTGGACGATGTCGCCGGCCTGCCGCGACTGCTCGACGATGTCGCGGACGAGCGCGTCGATCCGCGCCGCCCCGGTCGGCCCGAGCCGCTCGATCTGCTCGGTCGGCAGGTCAGCCTCGGAGATCACGCCGGCGCGGACAGCATCGTCGATGTCGTGGTTGATGTAGGCGACGCGGTCGACCAGTCGCACGATCCGCCCCTCGAGCGTCGCCGGCTTCCGCGAGCCGGTGTGGTTGAGGATCCCGTCGCGGACCTGGTCGGTCAGGTTGAGCCCGCGGCCGTCCCGCTCGAGTTGCTCGACGAGCCGCAGCGAGTGCTCGTTGTGGCGGAAGCCGGTGCCGCCGCGCTCCTTGATCGCCCCGTCGAGGACCTCCTCGCCGATGTGCCCGAACGGCGGGTGGCCGAGATCGTGGCCGAGGCCGATCGCCTCGGTCAGGTCCTCGTTGAGGCCGAGCGCCCGCGCCACCGTGCGGGCGATGAAGCAGGTCTCGAGGGTGTGCGTGAGCCGGGTCCGGTAGTGATCGCCCTCGGGAGCGATGAAGACCTGCGTCTTGTGCTTGAGACGCCGGAACGCCTTCGAGTGGGCGATCCGGTCGCGGTCGCGCTGAAACGGCGTCCGTACCGGGCTGTCGGGCTCGGGCTCGCGACGGCGCGCCGGGTACGAGCGCGTCGCCCGGTCCCAGAGGAACTCGTCCTCCTGGGCGCGGATCCGGGCCTCGAGATCGGCGCCGGGAGCGGTCATCGGATCAGGCGACGGCACGGAGGTTGACGTGGGCATGATGAGCAAGTGTGTCGCCGATCGCCCGGTCGACCTGACGGAGCGCGACCGGCGGCGTCTCCGGCAGCTCCGCGATCGGGCGGCCGACCGCGACGACCATGAACCGGTGGGCCTCCGGCGAGATCGGGAAGCCGCCGCCCTCGCAGGAGCCGCAGACGACGCCGCCGGCGGCGCCCGAGAACGAGACGATCCCCTCGCGCTCGCCGCAGCGGGCGCAGGAGCCGAGCTCCGGCGAGAACCCGGCCGCCAGCGCCAGCTTCAACCGGAAGGCGAGCCCGACGGCGTGCCCGTCCGGGCCGACTCCGGCGCCGGCGCCGGCCTCGGCGGCGCGGCGGTCGAGGAGGTCGAGGTAGCGGCAGAGCAGGCTGTAGGCGGGCGGGTTCGGCTCGGCGACGTCGAGCAACCGCAGCACCGCGTCACAGCCCCGTGCTGCGGCCTCGATCGCGACCCCGTCGGAGCGCAGCGCCGGGTAGCCCGCGACGGTTGCGGCGCCGGTGACCGTGCAGAGGTCGCTGCGCCCCTCGTGGAGCATCAGGTCGAGCCGGAAGAACGGTTCGAGGCGGCCGCCGAACCGCGACTTCGGACGCCGCGAGCCCTTCGCGATCGCGTTCACCCGGCCGCGCTCGGCTGTGTAGAGGTGGAGGATCCGATCCGCTTCGCCGTAGCGGATGCTGCGCAGCACGATCCCTTCTGTCTTGAAGCTTCCGGGCATGGTTCTCCACCTCGAAGGATGACGGCCCGGTCGGCGGGTCAGGGGCTGGACCCGGCCCGCTCGACGCCGTCGCGGATCGCCGCGGTGACGAGCGAAGCGGCGACCGTGCCGATCCTGATCAGCTGCCAGGGATCGTCGCGCGGGACGCCGTCGGAGAGGGCGAAGACGACGTCGCCGTCGAACGGCGTGAAGACCGGATCGACGGCGCGGGCGACGCCGGCCGTCGCCATCCGCGCCACCTTCGCGCAGCCGACCTTGTCGAGCCCGGCGTCGGTCATCACGCAGGCGAGGGTGGTGCTCTGGCGCTCCGGCGGCGGCTCCGGCGGCTCGAGGCCCGACGCGAACATCTCGGCGCTCCGCGTCATCTCGCCATCGGCGCCACGCGGGCCGGCGAGCAGCTCGCCGCCGGCACCGGTGATGTCGCCCGTCGCGTTGACGACGGCGAGCACGGCGACCGTCTCCCCCGCCCCGGTGACCGTCGCCGCGTAGCCGACCCCACCGGGCGTCGCAGCGTCGCGGCCGAGCGCCTTGGCGACCGCGGCGCCGCGCCCGGCGCCGACGCTGCCGCGCCCGGGGATGCCGGGTCGGGCGGCCTCGCAGGCCGCGTAGCCGGCGTCGGCGCCGGGCCGGACGGGCGGACGGCGGCCGGGCTCGGCGTTGAGGTCGTAGATCACCGCGGCGGGGACGAGCGGGACCAGACCGGCCGGTGTCGGATAGCCGCGGTCGTGCTCCTCGCACCAGCGGACGACCCCGTCGGCGGCGGCGAGGCCGTGAGCGCTCCCGCCGGTGAAGAGGATCGCCGTCACCTCCTGCGGGTTGGCGAGCGGGTCGATGACGTCGGTCTCGCGCGTTCCCGGCCCGCCGCCGCGGACGTCTGCGCCCGCCCGGGTGCCCGCCGGCGGCAGGATCACCGTGCAGCCCGTCCGCGCCTCGGCGGCGGTCCAGTGGCCGATCGCGAAGCCCGGCGGCGGCTCGGGCACGCTCATCGCCGGGCCCGCCGCCGCGGACGCCGCCGTCGGCGCAACCGGACCTGACAGCCGGGGCAGAAGTAGGTCGAGCGACCGCCGACGACGATCCGGTTGATCCGCTCGCCGCAGCGCGGGCACTCCTCGCCGGCCCGGGTGTGGACGAGGAACTCGTCCTGCATCGAGCCCTCCTCGCCGCGCGAGTCGCGGTAGTCGTCGATCGAGGCGCCGCCGTTTCGCAGGCCCTCCTCGAGCGCGTCGACGATCCCCTCGCGCAGCGCCTCCCAGTGCTCGGGCCGCATCGAGCCCGCCGGGGAGAGCGGGTGAAGCTCGGCCCGGTGGAGCGCCTCGTCGGCGTAGATGTTGCCGATCCCGGCGATCCCCTTCTGGTCGAGGAGGAACGACTTCAGCGGCACGGTCCGGCCCTCCGCGACGCGGCCGATCAGCTCCGCCGTCAGCTCGTCGCCGAGCGGCTCGACGCCGATCCGCGAGTCGAGGTACGGATCGAGCTCGCCGGAGTCGAGCAGCGAGGCGTGACCGAACCGGCGCGGATCGGTGAACTGGAGCACCCGCCCGTCGTCGAGGTCGAGCTCGGCCTTCAGGTAGGCGGGTTCGGTCGGCGCCGGGTAGAGCCGGTCCATCCCGAACCGCCGGCTCGTCTCGCCGCGCTCGCCGAGCAGCAGGTTGCCGGTCATCCGCAGGTGCATCAGCAGCGTCGAGCCATCGTCGAGGCCGACCAGCAGGTACTTGCCCCGGCGACCGACCGAGACGATCTCGCGGCCGACGAGCGCCGCGGCGATCGGTTCCGGATCGAGCGGCCGGGTCCAGCGCGCGTCGAGGATCCGCGACCCGACGATCCGTCTTCCGACCACCTCGGGCTCGATCTGGCGGCGGATCGTCTCGACCTCGGGCAGCTCCGGCATGCCAGGGAGGTTAGGACCTCCCCGCGGGCGAGAAACGACGCATCCTGCAGCGTTCCTCACCCACCGCCGGCGCTCACCGACCGGCCGCGCCGTGCTCAGGCCTTCGCGCGGGGGTGGGCCTCGAAGTAGACCTCCTTGATCCGGTCAGGCGAGAGGTGCGTGTAGATCTGGGTCGTCGCGACGTCGGCGTGGCCGAGCATCTCCTGAACGGACCGGAGGTCGCAACCGCCGGCGAGCAGGTGGGTGGCGAAGCTGTGCCGGAGCGTGTGGGGGCTCATCCTGTCGTCGAGGCCGACGTCGCGGGCGCGGCCCTGGATGACCTTGTAGAGGCCCTGGCGAGTGAGGGCGCCGCCGCGCTGGTTGAGGAACAGCGCCCGGACGTCGCCGCCGCGGGCGAGTTCGGGGCGGCCCGATCGCAGCCACCGCTTGACCGCGGTGCTCGCCTCGCGGCCGACCGGGACGATCCGCTCCTTCGAGCCCTTTCCGTGGGCACGGAGGAAGCCGTGCTCGAGGTCGATCGAGCCGACCTCGAGGCCGACCGTCTCCGACGCCCGCAGCCCGCAGCCGTACATGACCTCGAGGATCGCCCGGTCCCGCAGGTCGGCGGGGTCGCTGCCGCTGACCGATTCGAGCAGGCGCTTGACCTCGGCGTAGCCGAGCACCTTCGGCAGTGGCCGGCCCTTCTTCGGCGGCCGGACGTCGGCGGTCGGATCGACGTCGATCAGCTCGCCGCGGCGCAGGTGGCGGTAGAAGGAGCGCAGGCAGGCGGTCTTCCGGTTCAGGGTCGCGGCGCTCGACGGCGGGCGCTCCCCGTCCCCGGCCGCAAGGCCCGCGAGGAACTCGGCGACGTCGGCGCCCTCGGCGTCGGTCGCAGTCCGGCCCTGCTCGGCCAGGAACGCGCCGTACTGCAGCAGGTCGGTGCGGTAGGCGGTCAGGGTGTTCCGGGAGAGGCCGCGCTCGAACTCGAGGTAGGCGAGGAAGTCGAGGAGCAGGGCCTCGAACCGGGCATCGACCGGCCGCTCGGCAGGGGGAGTCGCCGTCGACGCGGGCACGACTCCATCTTTCGGCCCGCCGCCCGGTCCCCTGCCGGTGCAACCGCGCACCCGCGCGGCGGAGGCGGCTAGCGGGTCGCTGCCGCGAGCGCGGTCCCGGCCGCGAGCGGCGCCGCGAAGAAGAGCCGGTCGTCGTCGAGGCTGCGGCCCATCGTCCGCTGCGGCAGACCCGACTCCGCGTAGCCGGGCAGGTCGACGGCCGCCTCGACGAGCCTGTGGCCGCCGCCGGCGGCCTCGCCGAGCTCGTCGTCGGGATCGCCGGCCGCAAGCGGCCAGAGGTCGTCGAGGGCGGCGGGGACGGGGACGTCGACGCCGGCGAGCAGCAGGTCGAGGACGGAGCGGGTGTGGTGGCTGAGGCCGAGATGACGTGGCCGCGGATCGCCGGAAGACATCCGCGGCGAGATCATCGTCGGAAGGCCGAGCGCAAGCGCCGCGTGGGCGCCATCGAGCGCCGCCATTCCGCCGTGGCCGTAGCGGGTCGAGGAGCCGAGGATTCCGGGACCCGGGCCGACGATCACGGCGTCCCAGTCGAGCTCGGCGGCGGCGTGGAGCGCGCCGATGAGGCTGATCGCCTCGCGCTCGCCCCCGTAAGAAGGCGAGGCGGTGATCGCACCGGCGAGCAGGCCGCGAGCGTGAAGCGCGCGAACGTCGGAGGAGAGGCTGCCGGGAAGCCCGCCGCCGCCGGCCTGGACGAAGCCGATCCGGCCCGCGCCCCCCTCCCCCGCCGCCCATGCCGCCGGGGCGAGATGGCCGTGGAGCGGCAGCACGAGGACCGCGAGCGCCCGCGACGGGCGCGGCGGCGAATCGGCGGGCAGCTCGACCGGGTCGACCGCGTGCTGAAGCGAGCTGTAGTTCAGCTTCATCACGTGGACGCCGGGCGGCGTCTCGCCGCCGGCGAGGCCACGCGTGAGGTTGACGTGGACGATGTCGTAGCCGCCGGAGCCGAGGCCGAGGTCGAGCGCCGCGGTGTTGACGACGACGTCGTCGCCGGCCTCGGCCGGACCGACCATCGTCTCGTCGGCCCAGGCGCGGCGGCGCTCCCCGTCGACCTCGACGACGACGCGGCCGTCGCCTTCGACCTCGACCACGGTGCCGCGGCGCAGCTTCAGCACGTCAGCCCCGACCCGCCTCGGCGACGATCGCGGCGCAGACGTCGAGCATCCGTACCAGCGCCTCGGCCGCGACCGACTCGTCGGGGGTGTGGTTCGCCTCGGTGCCGTTGGCGAGCAGCAGCGCGTCGTAACCGGCCGCGCGGAGCGCGTTCGCGTCGCTGCCGCCGCCGGTGCTGACCTCGACCGGCTCCACACCACAGCTCTCGAGCGCCGCGCGGGCGATCGCGAGCGGGCGCGACGCCGGCTTGATCCGGTATCCGCGGAAGTAGGTCTCGACGAGCAGGTCGACATCGACGCCGGCCTCGCCCGCGGCCCACGAGCAGGCATCGACCATCGTCTGCGCGACCGCCTCCGCCCGGCCCGAGTCGAGCGCCCGCGCCTCGCCTTCGACGTGGCAGCGCCCGGCGACCACGTTCGGCGCCGTGCCGCCGTCGATGACGCCGATGTTCGCGGTCGTCTCCGCGTCGAGGCGGCCGAGGTCCATCGTCGCGATCGCCGCCGTCGCCGCCGCGATCGCGCTGCGACCGTCCTCGGGGCGGATCCCGGCGTGGGACTCGACGCCGCGGAACTCGGCGATCAGCTTCTTGTAGGTCGGGGCGGCGACGATCACCTCGCCGATCGGGGTCGCGTGGTCGAGGACGTACCCGTAGGACGATCGCAGCGACTCGACGTCGAGGGCCGCCGCCCCGCGCAGCCCCTGCTCCTCGGCGACGGTGAAGACGAGCTCGAGCCCGACCGGCCCGGGCTCGGCGACCAGGCGGGCCGCGAGCTCCATCACGACCGCGACCGCGGCCTTGTTGTCGGCGCCGAGGATCGTCTCGCCGGCGGTCCGGAAGACGCCGTCGTCGTCGACAACCACGATCGGCTCGTCGTGGGGAACCGTGTCGACGTGGGCGAAGAAGGCGACCGACTCCGTCCCGCCGTCCCGCTCCGCCGCCGGCACTTGGGCGATCAGGTTGCCGGCGCCGGCCCGGGCGGGCCCCGCGGAGTCATCCTCGCGGGAATCGATGCCGAGCTCGCGGAGCTCGGCCGCGAGCAGGTCGATCATCGCCCGCTCGTTCCCGGTCACGCTCGGGATCTCGCAGTAGCGGACGAACCTCTCGAGCAGCCTCTTCTCGCTCACCGCCGGGAGGCTAAGGGCTCGGCGTGCGCGAGGGCCCGGCGGGCAGCGGCCCCGGCGGGGCAACTCGCTTCGCTCGTGCTGAGTCCCGCCGGGACCGCAACCCGCCGGGCCCTTGTCTCCTAGGCCGTGTGGCGGACCGTGATCTCGTCGTCGGAGGAGGCCGACTCGGCGGCAACCTCGCCCGCCTGCTCCTTGGCTGCCCCGACGAAATCCCTGAACAGCGGCTCCGGGCGGGTCGGGCGCGAGTTGAACTCGGGGTGGAACTGCGAGGCGACGAAGAACGGGTGGTCGGGAAGCTCGACGATCTCGACGAGGCGCTCGTCCGGCGAGGTCCCGCTCATCACCAGGCCCTCGTCCTCGAGGCGGCGGCGGAGCATGTTGTTGACCTCGAAGCGATGCCGGTGGCGCTTGTAGATGACGCCCTCGCCGCCGAATATCTCCCGGGCCCGGGTGCCGTCGTGGAGCTTGACCGGGTCGGCGCCGAGCCGCATCGTCCCGCCGAGATCGGTGACCTCCTTCTGCTCGGGGAGCAGATCGACGACCGGGTACGGCGTCTCGGGGTCGAACTCGGCCGAGTTCGCGCCCTCCATCCCGCAGACGTGGCGGGCGTAGTCGACGACGGCCATCTGCATCCCCAGGCAGATTCCTAGGAACGGGATCCCGTTCTCGCGCGCGAACCGCGAGGCGGCGATCTTGCCCTCGATCCCCCGCTCGCCGAAGCCACCCGGGATCAGGACCCCGTCCGCTCCCGCGAGCGCATCGACGTCGAGCTCCTCGCTGCTGACGAGATCGACCTCGACGTTGACGCCGTGATGCCAGCCGCCGTGCTTGAGCGCCTCGATCACCGACTTGTAGGCATCTTCGAGCTGGACGTACTTGCCGACCAGCGCGATCCGAACCGTGCCCTCGGCGGCATCGGCGCGGCGGCAGAACTCCTCCCAGTCGGTCAGGTCCGGCGCGGGCGCCTCGATCGCGAAGTGGTCGAGGATCAGGTCGTCCATCCCCTCGGCGCGGAACGCGAGCGGCACCTTGTAGGTGTTGTCGACGTCGCGGGCGGAGATCACCGCCTCCTCGGGCAGCGAGCCGAACAGCGCGATCTTGCGGCGGATGTCGCGGTCGAGCCCGGACTCGGAGCGGCAGAGGACCGCGTGCGGCTGGATGCCGATCCGGCGCAGCTCGTTGACCGAGTGCTGGGTCGGCTTCGTCTTCAGCTCTCCGGCATGGCCGACGTAGGGGACGAGCGTCAGGTGCAGGAACATCGCCCGCTTCGGGCCGAGGTCGGTGTAGAGCTGGCGGATCGCCTCGAGGAACGGCAGCGACTCGATGTCGCCGACCGTCCCGCCGATCTCGGTGATCACGAAGTCGACCGACTGCGCCTCGGCGACGATCAGGATCTTCTGCTTGATCTCGTCGGTGATGTGCGGGATCACCTGGACGGTCCCGCCGAGGTAGTCGCCGCGCCGCTCGCGGGCGATCACGGTGTTGTAGACCGACCCGGCCGAGACGCTCGACGCCCGCGACGTGTTGTAGTCGGTGAAGCGCTCGTAGTGGCCGAGGTCGAGGTCGGTCTCGGCGCCGTCCTCGGTCACGAAGACCTCGCCGTGCTGGAACGGGCTCATCGTCCCGGGGTCGACGTTGATGTAGGGGTCGAACTTCTGGAGCTGGACGCGGAAGCCGCGCGCGACCAAAAGCCGGCCGATCGATGCGGATGCGATCCCCTTGCCGAGGGCCGAGACGACACCTCCCGTGACGAAGAGGAACCTCGTCTCCCCTGCTGGCATCCGAACGCTCAAACCGGGACCCGAGTCTAGCCGCCCAGAGGACGGAAGCCGGCCCGGCGCGAGCGCCGGCCGCGGCGAACTCCGCGTTTTGCGGAGGCGGCTCTCGGTCATCTAGGGTCCAATCGGATGGACGCGAGCGGAGGCGACAGCGGAACGCCCCTCGCCGGCGGCTGCGGCTGCGGCGCCGTCCGCTGGCAGCTCACCGAGCCGCCGATCGGCGCCGCCTACTGTCACTGCAAGCGCTGCCAGCGGCGGACCGGCTCATCGGTCTCGGTCAGCGCTCTGGCCCGCGCCGAGACATTCGCGGTGACCGACGGCGAGGAGCACATCCGCGCCTGGAAGCCCGATTCCGGCTGGCACAAGTACTTCTGCGGCGAGTGCGGCTCGGCCCTGATCACCCGCAACCCCGACGACGATTCGGTGATCGGGATCCGGATGGGCGGCTTCGACGAGGACCCCGGCGTCCGCCCCGCGTTCCACCAGTTCACCGCCTACGCGCCGGCGTGGGCACCGGTCCCCGACGACGGCCTCCCCCGCTTCGAGGAGCGGGTCGACTACTCACGGCTCACGGGCGGGGACTGAGCCTCCCGATCCGATCGAGCGCCCGGAGCGGTGCGACCCGCTCGATCGTCGCCGAGATCGAACGGAACTCGCCGAAGACGGTCAGCGCCGCGACGACGATCAGCGCGATCAGGCGCGCATCGGTCCCGAGCGCGGCGAACAGCGCGACCCCGGCGACGGCACCGGCGAGGTTGGCGCCGCAGTCGCCGAGCATCGCCCGCTCGCGCAGGGTCAGCGCCGCGCCGATGACGAGCGGACCGATGAAGACGCCGAGCAGCTGCAGCGGGTAGATCGTCCAGGCGCCGATGCAGACCCCGGCGAGGAGCAGGACGAGCGCCTTCTCGACCCGGCCCGGCCGCAGGTCGAGCAGGTTGAAGAGGTTCGTGGTCAAAAGCAGCAGCGCGAGGTCGGCGAGGTAGCCGGGCCACTCGCGGCCGAGGCCGGAGACCGCGAAGGCGGCGAGGCCGAACGCTCCCGCCGCCTTGATCGCCCCGGTCGAGAGCCGTCCCGAGAGGACGGCGCGAGCATGGCCGCGCCAGCCCCGGGCGGTGTCGCCGGCGTGGCCGCGGCCGAGCATGTCGTCGAGGAGGCCGAGCATCGCGATGCCGAGCAGATAGGCGGCCCAGCGGGCGAGGTCGGGCTCGAGCAGGTCGAGGTCGGCGCGATCGTTGAGGACCGCCAGCGGCGCCAGTGCGATCACCGAGACCGAGATCGCCAGCGCGCCGCTCGGGAAGGCAACGGTCCGCCCGCGCCAGTTCTCGCGGGTCAGCCCGCTCCTCAGCATGTCGGTCGTCCAGGCGGGCAGCAGCCAGGCAGCGAGCAGCGCCGAGACGACCAGCCCGGCGATCGTCACGGGGCGGTCGGCCCGTGACCGAAATCGGGCAGGTAGCTGCGGGCCTCCTCCTTGATCCCGTAGTTGCCCGCGTAGCCGTCGAGCGCGTAGACCAGGCCGACCTGTCCGGCCGGAAGGTCGAGGTGGTCGATCGTCGTCATCCCGGCATCGATGAACGGGCCGAGTGTGGTCGGGTCGGTCGCGGCGAGCTCGACCCCGGCCGAATCGGCTCCGGATCCGGCGACGCCGTCGATGACCCCCTGCTCGAACGTCGCGCTGGCGTCGCGATCGCCGGGCGGGATGTCGCCGGGGATTCGCGCCAGGACGATCCCGTCGACGCCGTGGAGGTTGCCGCTGATCCGGGCGAAGAGGTCGGGCTCGAGCGCGTTGATCACCGGGCCGCCGCCGGAGAGCTGCCGGCCGACCGTCTCGCCGATCCGGCTCAGCGCGTCGGGATCGCGGCGGATCCGCGCGTAGCGCTCCGGCAGGTCGTCGACCATCGCCTGCTCGTCCGGGGGGAGGGCGATCTCGGCGACGGCCGCCAGCTCGCCGTCGGCCGACTCGACGGCATCACGGGTGGAGGCGACGAGGTCGTCGTCGCTGCCGCCGAGCTCGACGAGCGCGACCCGCCGCCCGGCGAGCCGCCCGTTCAGGACCTCGGGAACGATCTGCGAGCTGAACCGGTTGCTGCGGTCGAGCTGGGTCTGCAGGTCGTCGGCGTGGTCCTCGGCCGACTTGAGGTCGGATCGCAGGCTCGACTCGAGCTCCTCGGAGGCGCTCGAGACGACGTCGTCGGCGAGCCCGATCCCGATCAGGATCCCGACCGCGAGCGCGATGAAGACGGCCGCCAGCGAGGCGGCGTGATAGCGACCGCTATAGCCCATTGCGGCCGAAGCCTCGCAGGCCCGGTGGCGGCGACGGCGAGCGCCGGCGGTCAGCCACCGAACGCGTCCTTGATCTTGATCCAGAGGAGCTGGAAGACGTTGTCGATCCCCGGCGAGGCGATGATCACCGCGACGACGACGAGGACGAAGGCGAGCGCGAACAAGGCGACCCCCGGGGCGCCGATCCCCGGCCGGTAGAGCCGGCTGACGCCCTTCGCGTCGACGAGCGTCTCCCCCACCCGCAGCCTGGTCAGAAACGTCGAGGACATCCCGGCGCGGTTCTTGTCGAGGAACTCGAGCAGGTTGAAGTGGGCGCCGACCATGACGATCAGCGAGGCCCCCTTCTCGTTGGCGAGCAGCATCGCGACGTCCTGGCTCGTCCCCGGCGCCGGGATGACGAGGTGGTCGAGACCGGCGTCCTCGAGCCGCTCGTGGCCCGGCGCGCTGCCGTCCGGGTAGGCGTGGACGATCAGCTCGGCACCGCAGCGCAGCGCCTTGTCGGTGGCGCTGTCCATGTCGCCGAGGATCACGTCCGGTCTGAGGCCGGCCCTGAGCACCGCGTCGGCGCCGCCGTCGACGCCGATGATCAGCGGCCGGACGTCACGGATGTAGGCGTTGAGCGCGGCGAGGTCCTCCCGGTAGCGCGGCCCGCGAACGACGATCAGCACATGCCGCCCGTCGAAGCGGGTCCGCGTCTGTGGCAGCAGGATCTCGCCCGACAGCAGCTCGCTCTCCTCGCGGACGTGCTCGATCGTGTTCGTCGCGAACTCGGCGATCGCCCGGTCGATCCGCGAACGCTGCTCGGCGAGGCGCTCCTCGAGGTCCCCGATCGAGGGCCGGGTCCCATTCGCCAGCGTCGTTCCGGAGAGCAGGACGTCGCCGCCGTCGAGCTCGATCACGTCGCCGCGGTCGAGGCTCTCGAAGAGCGGTGCCCCGACGGCCTCGACGAGCACGACCCCGGAGCGGGCGAGGATCAGCGGGCCGATGTTCGGATAGCGGCCGGTCGAGAACGGCGCGACGTTGATCACCCCCGCGACCCGGGAGGCAGCGAGGTCCTCGGCGGCGATCCGGTCGAGATCGGCATGATCGATGATCGCGATCTCGCCGACTTCGAGGCGCTTGACCAGGTCCTTGGTCCGCTTGCTGAGCCGCACCGGGCCGACGACCCGGCGATCGGGATCGGTGTCGACTTCGGCGCCCTCGCGGCGGCCGAGCAGTCCGCGCAGCCTCCCACTCGGGCTCATCGCTCGATTATGCGGCAGTCAGCAGATCCCTTGCGTGCCTGCCGGCGGCCTCGTCCTCGCTGTCGGCGCCGAGCATCCGCACGATCTCGGCGTGGCGGCCGTCGCCGCTGACGGCCTCGACCCGGGCCACCGTGGCGTCGCCGGCAGCCTCCTTGACGACCCGGAAGTGCGTCGCGGCGAGCGAGGCGACCTGGGCGAGATGGGTGATGCAGACGACCTGCCGCCCCTCCCCGAGCGCTTGCAGCCGCTCGCCGACCCGGCGCGCCACCTTGCCGCCGACGCCGGCGTCGATCTCGTCGAAGGCGAGGGTCTCGACGTCGCCGGCCTGCCCGGTTCCCGACAGGGCCAGCATCACCCGCGACAGCTCGCCGCCCGAGGCGGCATCGCCGAGCGGTGCGATCGGCATCCCCGGGTTCGTCGCGACCCGCAGCTCGACCGTCTCGCCGCCGCCCGCGCCCCAGCCGTCGGGATTCGTCTCGAGGGCGACCTCGAGCCGGGCCCCGTCCATCGCAAGGTCGGCCAGCGCCGCCGCGACCTGCTGCTCGAGCTGCGGCGCCGCGCCCGCGCGCGACTTCGAGAGCCGCTTGCCGAGCTTCGCCCGCTTCGCCTCGGCCTCGCCGAGCGCGGCTTCGAGCTCCGCACCCCGCTCACTCGCCCGCTCGAGGCGCTCGAGCTCGGCGCGGCAGTGCTCGGCGTGGGCGAGCACCGCCGCGGCACTGCCGCCGTGCTTGCGCATCAGCCTCTCGATCTCGTCGAGCCGCGTCTCGACCTGCTCGAGCCGTCCCGGTTCAGCTTCGATCCCCTCGACGTAGCCGCGCAGCTCGCCGGCCAGATCGCCGAGCTCGACGGCGGCGGCGACCGCCCGCTCGGCCAGCGCGTCGAGCGCCGGGTCGAGCGCACTCACGCGGGCGAGCGCGGCCTCGGCCGCCGCGAGCGCCGCGCTCGCCCCTTCCCCCTCCTCGCCGCCGGAGATCGCATGGAGCGCCGCGCCGGCGCCCTCGCGGAGGGACTCGGAGTGGCGCAGCCGGTCCCGCTCGGTCACAAGTTCGTCCTGCTCGTCCGGCTCGATCGCGGCCGCCTCGATCTCGCCGAGCTCGAAGCGGAGCAGGTCGATGTCGCGTTCCCGCGCCCCCTCGCGGGCGAGTAGCTCGTCGCGCTCGCGGGTCAGCACCGTCACCTCGGCATGGGCGGCCCGGTAGCCGGCGAGCAGCTTCAGGTGCTTCTCGCCCGCGAAGCCGTCGAGGATCTCGGCCTGCGCGGCGGTCAGGGTCAGCTTCCGGTGCTCGTGCTGACCGTAGAAGGCGAGGAGTCGCGATCCGAGCGCGCGCAGGTCGGCGGCGGCTGCGGAGCGACCGGCGATGAAGGCCGAGGAACGTCCCGATTCGGCCGCGACCCGGCGGGCGAGAACGACCTCCTCGCCGGGAGGCAGCCGGTCGGCGAGCTCGCTCAGCGCCGGGTCGGAGAGGATCCCGTCCGGGACCTCGAAGGTCCCCTCGACCCAAGCTTCCGCCGCGCCGGGGCGGACGATCCCGCTCCGCGGGCGACCGCCGAGGAGCAGGTCCAGTGAGTGCGCCAGGATCGTCTTGCCGGCCCCGGTCTCGCCGGTGATCACGTTCAGGCCCGGCCCGAAGCGCATCTCGGCGCGCTCGATCAGGAGCAGGTTCTCGATTCGCAGCTCGCGGAGCACCCGGTCTGGATAGCAAGGCCCCCCGACGGACAGCGCCTGTGCGGGCCTAGCTCAGTGCGCGAGCCGTCCGAACTTCTCCCTGATCCGCCGGTAGAACGTCTCGCCCTCGAGCTGGGCGAGCAGGCAGAGGTTGTCGCGGAATCCGACGACGACCTCCTCGCCGGGATCGAGGGTCCCCGAGTCGCTGCCGTCGATGCCGATGTCGACGGGGTCGCGGCTGCCGACGTTCTCGACGTGGAGGACGTCGTCGGGGGCGACGACCAGCGCCCGTGCGGTCAGGGTGTGCGGCGCGATGAAGCTGACGACATAGCCCTCGACGCCCCAGGCGAGGATCGGCCCGTTGTTGGCGAGGTTGTACCCCGTCGATCCGGCCGGGGTCGCGGCGACGAGGCCGTCGCAGCGGACCCGCCCGACCTCGCTGCCGCCGACGCTGTAGCTGAGGTCGGCGACGCGGCGATGGGGCCGCCGGGTGAACGAGACGTCGTTGACCGCGATCTGCGTCTCGCCGCCGATCGTCACCTCGAGCCCGGGCAGCGACACCGTCTCGAAATCGCCGGCCATCGCCCGCGCGAGGCCGGCCTCGAGCTCGTCGGGCTCGGCGGCGGCGAGGAAGCCGACCGTCCCGTAGTTGATGCCGAAGACGGGGACCGCGGTGCCGGTGTAGCGACGCAGCGCGCGGAGGATCGTCCCGTCGCCGCCGAGCGCCAGGCAGAGCTCGACGTCGTCGGGAAGCGTCTCGACGAACCGGACATCGTCGATGGCCTCACGCCGACCGGCCGGATCGGGCTCGCGCTCGACGACGACGAGCTCGCAGCCGGCGTCGGCGGCCGCCTTCGCGGCGACGAGGATTGCGCCGTCGGTGTTGCTCGGCCGCGAGTGCGCGAGAACGGCGACGCGCTTCACCGGACCACCCGCTCGATCTCCGCGTCGAGATCGCCGCGGTCGGCGCCGGGCGCGAAGCGGACGAAGTACTCCTGGTTGCCCTTCGGCCCGGGCACCCCCGCCGCCGCGACTCCCGTAGCGGCGAGGCCGAGCTCTGCGGCGGCTGCGATCACGTTCCGCACCGCCTCGCGGCGATCGTCGCCGGAGCGGACGACGCCGCCCTTGCCGACCCTGCCGCGGCCGAGCTCGAACTGGGGCTTGACCATCGCGAGCACCTCACCATCATCGGCGATCGCGGCGCGAATCGGCCCGAGGACCTTCGCCAGTGAGATGAAGCTGACATCGGCGACGACCAGCGAGGGCCGGAACGGGAGCTCGGACGGCTCGAGGGCGCGCACGTTGACCCCCTCCAGCACGGTCACGCGCTCATCGTTGCGAAGCGACCAGTCGAGCTGACCGCGGCCGACGTCGAGCGCGACCACCCGGGAAGCGCCGCGCTGCAGGAGGCAATCGGTGAAGCCGCCGGTCGAAGCGCCGACGTCGAGGCAGTCGCGGTCGCCGGGATCGACGCCGAGCTCGGCGAGCGCCGCCTCGAGCTTGAGGCCGCCACGCGAGACGTAGCGGCGGCCGCCCTCGATCTCGACCCGGATGTCGTCGGCCACCATCTGCCCGGGCTTCAGCGCCTTCTCGCCGCCGCGGCCGATCCGGACCTGGCCGGCGCGGATCGCAGCCGCTGCGGCGGTCCGCGACGGCAGCAGGCCGCGCTCGGCGATCAGCGTGTCGAGCCGCGACCTGCTCATCGTCGCCTGGACGGTAGCCGAGCGGGAGCCGGCCGCAAAGAGGGCACTCTTGTCCGATCCGACAACAGCGTGTGATCGGACTCACACACAAGCCGGACAAGTGTTCGTAGAGTCTTTACCAAGCTTAAGGACCGGTCGGCCACCGCCATATATCGCGATGTCCCTAAGGCCGGTCCCTCTCAACACACATAACTCTCCTCCCTGTACCCGAGAGCGCCCCACTTGTTGGGGCGCTTTCGCTTTTCGGCTTGTCCATGCGGTTTGGTCCTCCTCGGGGTTGGCCTCGATCGCCTCGATCTCGGCCCGCGCGCCAGTCGGCAAAGGACCGGCGATCCTGGTTCCGGCTATAGGATCAGTCAACTCGGCCATAGGAGGAGTCATGCCAGCGACCGGCGTCCACCACGTTGACCTCGCAGTCGCCGACCTCGAACGGTCGCTCGTCTTCTACCGCGAGCTGCTCGGACCGCTGGGATGGTCGGAGGAGATTAGGTATCCGACCTATAGAGGCACGGAGGACGTCGTCTACCTCACACGGGGCGACGTCCGCAACGGCGGCATCGGCCTGCGAACTGCAGACGGTGGCAAGTACCGCTACTACGACATCGGCGTCGAGCACATTGCCTTCGAGGTTGTCGGTCGCGAGGAGGTTGAAGAGGCCCACGCCCGTTGCGTCGCAAGCGGTGCAAACGTTCATTTTCCGCCCGAGGAGGACCGGGACGAACCTGGCTACTACGCGTTCTTCGTCTTTGATCCGGACGGGATTCGGATTGAGGTGTTCTGCTGGGCGCGTTGATGAGCTGTCGTAGAGCTCGCCCGGAATCGCGCTCTGCCCTGGTCTACGGGCCGGAACCCCCGTCTCAGACCGACAGTCCAAGACGGGGGCTCCCAGCAGCTCTAGACGGTGCGTCGGCCAGAGCGGCCGGCGCGATCGCCGACGACGACTCGGTAGATGATCAACAGCAGCAACGAACCGCCGATCGCGATCAGCCAAGTCCCGATGTCGAAGAACTCGTCGAGATCCCCGATATCCAGCGCGCTTGCGATTAGTCCCCCGACGATCGCACCCGCGATGCCGATCAGCGTGGTCACGATGAACCCGCCCGGATCGTCGCCGGGGAGGATTAGCTTCGCGATCGCTCCGGCCAGGAGGCCGAGCAGTATCCAGCCGATGATTCCCATTTCTCTTCCTTCTTTCGCGTTTTGGCTTGGTACTTCCAATTGCCGTTCCCAAAACGGGTTCCGCGGAAACGGAATCAGTGCCCGATGGGCGATGACGGCCGCGCGAGTGACTACATACGGCACGCAGCCGCCCGCTTCTCGGCGGGGAACTTCAGCGCAGCGTCCTTTCCATTCGGACGGCCATCGGTCCCCCTCCTTCATCAGGTGCCCGCGCGGCGTTAGCCTGCGGCCTGCGTCGGAACTGGTCCCTTCTGTCTCCGGTTGAGTGCGCGCGAGTCTCTCGGGCTTGCGGGACTACTCCGACAGTCCGGCGGCTCTGAGGGCCTTCTCCACATCCTGGCCCCACTCGAACCGCGCGATCCGGCCTTCGCGGAGTGTCCAGGTATGGGCCTCCTCCTGAACCAGCTCCCTTTCGCTGTGGCGGCTGCGGGTGTGCCAGCTGACGGCGGCGACCACGGCGTCTCCACAGTCGAACAGCTCGTGCAGCTCGTGCCGAGACTCCTCCCAGATCTCCGCGAAACCTCGCATCGCTCGCACCACCTCGGCCGGGCCACGACGAATACCGGCCTCGACCGCATTAGGGGGATTGACATATTCGATGTCCGGAGTGGCGATTTCGAGCAGCCACTCAGGATCTAGATCGATCAGCCCCTCGTCATAGATGCGTCGTATCGCCTCGACGTTCTCTTGTGACATCGGCTACGAGTATCTCGCTTCAGCCTCAAATGACGTTCTCCTCCGACGTCGTCCCCCGCTGTATTCGGTTAGCCCTGGCCGTTGGCTCGGCAGGCACGAGGTGATCGAACAGGTCCTTCGAAGTCGTGCGATAACCGTTAGGGTTGAGATCGAGTTGGGAAACGAGAGTCCGATGATCTCCACTGTCGCCGTCGGTACAGACGGATCGGAGACGGCGGCTGCGGCCGTTGGGCAGGCCGCCGAGATAGCTCGCCGTTTTGACGCGAAGCTCGTGCTCCTGAGCGCCTTCAACGACTCAGGCGGCCGCGCTGCGGGGGAGGACATCGAGCTTCAGTGGGCGACTAACTCCTCGGCCCGGGTCAGCTCGATCCTGGAACGGCTGGAGGCTGAACTGGGTGAAAGCGGAATCGATTGCGAGGCCCGCGCAGACGAGGGGGATCCCGCCGAGGTGCTCGTGCAGCTCGCCGAAGAGTGCAGTGCCGATTTGCTCGTGATCGGAAACAAGGGAATGCATCGCCGCCTGCTCGGGAGCGTTCCCAACACGGTTACCCACAAGGCAGACTGCTCGGTCCTGGTCGTCAAGACGACCTGAGTCCGGACCAATCGGCAGCGTCGTCGTCACCGTCCCGGCCTGGACTGTCCTGTCTTCAGCGGTCTTGAGCGGCAGTAGAAAGGCTTGACCAAGCGAAGCACCCCACCAGGCGCCGGGGCTCATACATAGGTTTGTCTTTTCACGGATGACTTGACAGCAAAGGGCTATCGCGGGACGCTGGTCCGGCTGAGATAAGCCCCGGGCCCGAAGCGACCGGGGCGGGAGGAGAATCGCGATGAAGGCACTGAGGAACTGGCCGTCGCCCGCGATGGTCGTCGCCGTGGTGGCGATGGCGTTCGCGCTGGTCGGCACCGCCGTCGCGGCCAACGACGGGACGATCTACCCGAAGCTGACCAAGTCGAAGGTCAAGAAGATCGCCAAGAAGCAGGCCGACAAGGAGCTGAAGGCCAACGTCTCGGGATCGCAGGTCAACGAGGCTGATCACGCCGCCAGCGCCGATCGGGCGACCGATGCCAACACGATCGCGTACGGCATGTTCGAACCGGACGGGACGATCGCTGGAGATGACCGGGTGAAGAACCTGACCAACGCCAACGTGACCCACCCGGCCGCCGGTACGTACTGCTTCCAGGACCTGAGCTTCAACGCTCTGAGCGCCATGGTTTCGGCAGATAACGGATTCGGGAACAACGACACGGTCGCATCGCTGCGAATCGATACCCCGGCTGGGACCGGGCTCGGAGGCTGTCCCGTTGAGGCGAGTGTTCGAGTGCTGACGTTCGACGTCAGTGCGGCCAGTCTCCAGGACCGGAGGTTCCTGATCTGGTTCCAGGATTAGGGCTACTTGACGGCCGGTGCGCCGAGCGCGGCGAGGACGCGCTCGGCGACCGCGTCGCCGGTCAAGCCGACCTCCTCGCGGAGCAGCGCCGGCTTGCCGTGGGTGACGTAACGGTCGGGTAGGCCGATCCGGACGATCCGGGCGCGGTCGGGTCCGCAGGAGTCCTCGACATGCTCGAGGACGGCGGCGCCGAAACCGCCCGGGAGGACGTTCTCCTCGATCGTGACGACCAGCTCGTGGTCGGCGGCGAGGCGATCGACCAGGCCGGTGTCGAGCGGCTTCGCGAAGCGGGCGTCGGCGACGGTCGGATGGAGGCCGCGCTCGGCGAGGATCGAGGCGGCGTCGTTGGCGACCTGGACGCCCCAGCCGTAGCCGAGCAGTGCCACCCGCTCGCCCTCCTGCAGCAGCTCGCCGACCCCGATCTCGATCTCGCGCGGCGGCTCCGGCAGCGGGACGCCCTCGGCGGTCCCGCGCGGGTAGCGGAAGGCCACCGGCCCGTCGTCGTGCGCTAGCGCGGTGCGGAGCATGTTGACGAGCATCGCCTCGTCCCGGGGGGCCATCAGGACCACGTTCGGAAGCGGCCGGAAGTAGGAGACGTCGAAGGCGCCGTGGTGGGTCGGGCCGTCGTCGCCGACGAGTCCGGCGCGGTCCATCGCGAAGACGACGTTCAGCTTCTGCAGGCAGACGTCGTGGACGATCTGGTCGAACGCGCGCTGCAGGAACGTCGAGTAGATCGCGCAGACCGGCTTGCCGCCCTGGAGGGCGAGCCCGGACGCGAACAGGACCGCCTCCTGCTCGGCGATCCCGACGTCGATGTACTGGCCGGGGACCTCCTTGGCGAGCACGTCGAGCCCGGTCCCCCCCGCCATCGCCGCGGTGATCCCGATCACGCGCTCGTCGCGCTTCGCCTCGGCGACCAGCGCGTTCGCGAAGACCGACGTGTAGGCGGGCGGCGACGGCTTCGGGGCCGCCGTCTCGAGCTTCTCGGGCGCGATCGACGCGGGCGCGTCGGACTCGCTGACCGGGACCAGCTTCGGAGCGGGAGCCGGCGGCGCCGGGGCGCGGTCGACGATCGAGCCGGGCTTGGCGGCATGCCACTTCTCCATGCCCTCGAGGCCGCCGTCCTCGGCGGCCGCGAAGCCGCGGCCCTTGACGGTGTGGATGTGGACGACGACCGGGCGACCCGCCTCGAATGCCTGACGCAGCGCGGCGCGAAGCTCGCCGACGTCGTGGCCATCGATCACCCCCATGTAGGCGATCCCGAGCTCCTCGAAGAGCAGTCCGGGAGCCCAGTAGGCCTTGATCGCCGCTTTGATCTCGGGACCGAGCCGCTCGATCCGGCGCCCGAGGCCGAGCGGCAGCTTCGTGAGCCGCTCCTCGACGTCCTCGCGGGCGTGGAAGAGCCGCGGGTTGAGGCGGACCCGGTTGAAATAGTGGGAGAGCGCGCCGACGTTCGGCGAGATCGACATCCCGTTGTCGTTGAGGACGATCACGATCGGCGTCTCGAGCCCGCCCGCCTGGTGCAGCGCCTCGTAGGCGACGCCGCCGGTCAGGGCGCCATCGCCGATCACCGCGACGACCCTGCCGTCGGGGCCGATGCCGCGCCGCATCGCTTCCTTGAGCCCGACCGCGTAGCCGATCGAGGTCGAGGCGTGGCCGGCTCCCATGATGTCGTGCTCGGACTCGGGGATCGAGCAGAACGGCGCGAGGCCGCCGTACTGGCGGATCGTCGCGAGCCGATCCCGGCGGCCGGTGAGGATCTTGTGCGGGTACGCCTGGTGGCCGACGTCCCAGAGGACCTTGTCACGGGGCGTCTCCATCAGGCTGTGGAGCGCGACCGCGAGCTCGCAGGTGCCGAGGTTGGCGCCGAAGTGCCCGCCGATCTCGCCGATCGTGTCGATGATCAGCTCGCGGGTCTCCTGCGCGACCTGCTGCAGCTGGTCGTCGTCGAGCCCGTGCAGGTCGAGGGGTCTCTCGATGCCGGCGAGGAGGTACGGGTTGTCGGTGCGGTCGCTGTCGCTCATCTGCCCGGTGAGTCGTCCGGCCCGCGGCAAGCGGGCCTCCACGATTGTCACAGGTTGCCCGCTCCGGGTCACGGCCAATCGCGGCGTTGAAACGGGCCCGTGAACGAGAAGGGCCCGGAGCGCGAACGCCCCGGGCCCCATCCGCGTCAGCGGGGCGAGTCGAAAGACGGCCCGCCCGACCTGCCGACCGATCAGCCGATCGCGGTGACGATCAGGTTGCCGCCGGCCTGGCCGCCATCGCTTTCGTCGGTCCGGACGGCCGCCCGGATCGACAGCGTGGCGCCGCCGGACGGGACGTCGACGATCAGGCTGCCATTTGCCTGGGCGGCATTGTTCCCGTCATCGGGAACGTCGCCGG